>Ga0066903_100003057_pt1 | contig 13470 bp, 13 predicted proteins | sample PanSoiMetaGPlot1_FD_67491 | JGI IMG/M metagenome (GOLD analysis project Ga0066903, IMG submission 67491) | Tropical forest soil microbial communities from Panama analyzed to predict greenhouse gas emissions - Panama Soil - Plot 1 (version 2) | ecosystem: Environmental > Terrestrial > Soil >... | reverse complement strand
GCGCCGGCCAACGCGCCCGGCGCGGTGAAGTCATGGGCGCGCAGCTTGAACATCGGTTCGGCGCCGAGGCGCTCCGCGAACACGGCCTTGATTGTGTCGGCCTCCTTGCGAAACTTTTCCTTGACCGGGCGCTCGCGCGCCGGCGGCACGCCGAAGACGATGACTTCGTCATCGAGCTCGATCGGTTGGGCGTCCTGAACACCCGCGCGCACCGGTGGCTTCAGCGCGTTCAGCACATCCGGCCACGCCTCGATCACGTCGTCGAGCGTGTACGACCCTCGGGCGCGCTGGGATGCAGTAGGAGGAGGCGGCGAGGCGACGTCGTCGGTCGCGGCCTTCGGCTTACGTTCGCGCTTGACCAGCGCGGGCGCGCCCGGTACAGGCGCAGGACGAGCAGGCGCAGCGTCGCTCGCCGTCACCTGGCCGCTCGCGAGTTGCTGCTCCAACCGTTCGACTCGTTCGAGAAGCGCTTCGTCGCGGCTACGCGAATCGCGGCGGGCGATGCGCACGAGCGCGACTTCGAGGACGAGCCGCGGGTCGGCGACCGCTTGCCCGCGAATATCGATGATCGCTTGTCCGAGGATTTCAATCGCGCGCACCGTCGCGGCGTTGCCGAGTTCCTTCGCGACAGCGGTGAGTTGATCGCGCTCCTCGCTCGGTCCGTCGTACGGCACCCGGCCCGCGGCGTTCGTTTGCAGGAACGCGTCGCGCAGTGTGCGAAGGAGGTCGTCGGCCGCGCGGCGAGGGTCGTGGCCCGCGTCGAGAATCGCGTGCACGCCGACGAGCACGCCCGCGACGTCTTCGTCCGCGGCCGCCTGCACGACCGCCAGGCGTTGGGCGAACGGCGCACCGCCGAACGCAGCTTGCACCTGGGCGCCGTCGAGGCCGCCACCTCCGACTGCGAGCGCCTGATCGAGGAAGGACAGTGCGTCACGGGCCGAGCCCGCGGCGCGCTGGGCGATCAGATCGAGGGCCTCCGGATCTGCGTCGACTCCCTCGTGTTCGAGGATTTGGTGCAGGTGCGCGACCAGCTGCTCGCGGGTGAGCAGCGTGAATTCGAAGTGCTGAGTACGCGACCGGATCGTCGGAAGCACCTTCTGCGGGTCGGTCGTCGCGAGCACGAACACGACGTGCGCGGGCGGTTCCTCGAGCGTCTTCAGGAGGGTGTTCGAGGCCGCGGTCGAGAGCATGTGCACCTCGTCGACGATGTACACCTTGCGCTTGCTCGACGCGCCAACTCCGAGGTGCACACTCTGAATGAGATCGCGCATCGCTTCGACGCCGTTGTTGGACGCGGCATCGAGCTCGACGAGGTCGTAGAAGGTCGACGAAGCGATCGCTTCGCAGTTCTCGCACTTGCCGCAGGGCTCGCCGTCGGCGCCGAGGTCGAGGCAGTTGAGGGCGCGGGCGAGCAGCCGGGCTGTGGTGGTCTTGCCGGTGCCGCGCGGGCCCGAGAAGAGGTACGCGTGACCGACCCGGTCTTCTCTCACGGCGTTGCGCAATGCAGTGGTGACGTGCTCCTGGCCGACCAGCTCTGAAAAACGTTGCGGCCGGTACTTGCGATAGAGGCTGTGCGACACCACGACGTCACGCTAGTGGGACGATGGCCCGCATATCGCGTACGGAAACGCATTATGCGGTGAGCGACGGCGGAGCCGGCGCGAACTCGCTATCCTCCTTGGCCGGCCCGCTCGCGCGGTGTCGGGCCCGGCGCGACGTGCGCCCGTGAACCGAGTCAGATCCGGAAGGAAGCAGCTCTCAGCGGAAGCGCATGGGTGCCGCCGGGTCGCCTGATACTTGCTGCGAGCGGGCCCCTGAACGCCGCGTAACATCAGCGTCTCTCGGGAGGGGTGCGAGAGCGGCCGAATCGGCACGCTTGGAAAGCGTGTGTGGGGCAACCCACCGTGGGTTCGAATCCCACTCCCTCCGCCACACGTCCATCTACGTCGTGTGCTGGTCGGGTCAGACCGCGACAGTCCTCGTCAAGACGACTGAGGTGATGCTCGCCGTCGACGGGTACTGACAAATCGGGAGGAACGGATGGAACAGCGGCTCGTCCCGAGCTCGTGGATGGTCGTGCTCGCGAAGTTCCGCGATGCCGCCAGCCGCCGGTCCTGGACGATCGAGGCGAACGACGGGATCATCGCCACCGCCGGCATACTTCTCGGCTTCTCCCGAGCGGGCGTCTCCAACCGGGTGCTGCTCTTCACCGCAGCCGCGGCGACGATCGCGGGCGCATTCAGCGCGGGCGGAGCGGAATGGGCCGAAGATGCCGCCGAGCGCGAGTCGCAGCTGGTCCTGGCCGAGAAGGAGCAGAAGGAAATCGCTACGGACCCGCTCGCCGAAGTCGACGAGCTCGCCCGCTACTGGGAGAGCAAGGGTCTCACTCCCGACGTCGCGAACCAAGTGGCCCGGCAGCTCAGCGCACACGACGCGCTCGCCGCCCAGCTCGACTGGGAGCACGGGTTCGAGGAGCCGATGCCGAGGTTCATACCGATGTGGACCGGGGTCACAGCCGCGATCGCGTACACGATCGGCGCGCTCATCCCACTGCTCATCACGTACTTTGCGCCGGTACAGGTCGAGTGGTGGGCGATCCTGACAGCCGTTCTGATCGCCCTGGTCTTGACATCGGTGATCTCCGCGCGGGCCGGCCACCTCGTGCCAAGGAGAATGCTCGCTCGAAGCATCGCCGTCGGTGCTGCCATGGTCGCGGTGAGCTTCGTCGCCGGTGAGATCTTGCTCTGACTCGGACTTTGCGAAAGGGAGCGGGCATGACTGACTATCCGCTGTCAGCGAGAAGCGCACCTGATCTCGAGCGCGCTCGCCTCAGATTGCTCGAGGCGTTCCACGATCCGCTCAGCAGCAATCAGTTGGACGCGATTGGCGTGGGCGAGGGTTGGCGGTGTCTTGATGTCGGAGCGGGCGCGGGTTCGGTCACGCGGATGCTTGCTGAGCGTGTCGGCAGTACGGGCTCGGTGGTGTCGGTGGATCTCGACACCAGCCTGCTCGACGGGCTCGCGAGCGACCGGGTCGAGGTGCGCCGTCACGACCTCATGTCGGACCAGCTCCCGCAAGGCGCGTTTGATCTCGTCCATGCGCGCCTGCTCCTGATGTTTCTTTCTCCTCGGCTCAGAGCCTTGCAGCGACTTGTGAGCGCGGCGCGGCCCGGAGGATGGCTCGCCTTAATCGTCCCTGACTTCACGACGGTGGCTTTGTCGCCGACCAGCTCGTTGTGGCAGCGGATTTGGTCTCAGTTCCTCGACGCGGCGATGACCGCCGGCTGGGACCCTGGCTACGGAGCCCGGTTGCCAGATGACCTACATGCCGCCGAACTCGTCGACGTTCACGTCGAGTACCTCACTCGCCGTTACCCGGGCGGATCGGCAAGTTCCCGCCTCCTGTCACTGACGGTCGAGCGCATGAGAGAGGCGATGATCCTTTGTGGCGCCGACGGTGACGAGATCGGTCAAGCGCGGCGTCTCCTCGATGAGCGCGCCAACACGATCACACTTCCAGCAACTTGCGTCGCGCGCGGACGCCGCCCCGAGGCGTGACATGTCGGTCACGGCCGCCGCCCGGTCAACACGAGCGCCTGTCCCGGCAGTTCGAGCGCGCCGTTGGTGGCGTAGGGCGACACCGCTGCTCGCGTGCAGTCTCGCAGTCGCGCGCGGGTCGAGTCGTCGAGACCGTTCACGATCGCGGCGACCGGACCCGCGATCGTAAGTTGGCGCGTCCACCACGCTTCGAACGAGGGGGCCTTGAGCGGGGCGGCAACCCGCTCGATCGAAAGTGTGCCGAGGCCCGCGTCCGCGAACACCTTGCCGAGTCGATCGTCGTCGGCAAGCGCGAATGGGCCGGGCACGCCCGGCGGCGGCACGACGAGGCCCGTGACCTCGGTGATGGCGTCGAGGAGCAGCCCGAGCCAAGGGTTCTCGGATCGCGGTCCCCACACGGCAACCGCCAGCCGCCCCTGAGGGCGAAGAACCCGAAGCATCTCCCCGGCAGCGCGGGCTGGGTCGAGCGCGAACATCAACCCCTCGCGGCAGAGCACGACGTCGAAGATCTCGTTGGGCTGGTTGATGTTCTCGAGATCGAGCACTTCGGCTCGCACGTTGGTGAGCGCGTGCGCTGTCGCGCGCCCGCTGGCGATCTCCACCATCTCGGGAACGACGTCGGAGAGCACAACCTCTCCGCCGGCTCCCACCCGTTCGGCCGCGGCCAAGCCTGCGCCTCCGGGTCCGCAGGCAAGTTCGAGCACCCGGTCGCCGCTATGCACCGCTGCACCATCGAGCATGCGTCGGGTGACCATCGCCGAACGCTCGTCGACGGCGTCGGCTTGCGTGCCCCAAGCGGTGGCGACATTCGCCCACATCCCATGGATGAAGCGCCGGGCCTCCGTGGGCTCTCCGGTCTCGGTCATGCCGCGTCCTCCCACCCCGAGAGCAATTCAGTATACTATACGAGTATTGAATTCTCGGTTAGAGTTGTCAAGTGGTTGAGGCTCCGCTGGCCCGGCGTCCGTATCACTCGCCCCGCCGGGAGCAACAGGCGGCCGCAACCCGGCGCACGATCCTCGACGCGGCCGGGCGGCTGTTCCGGCGCGACGGCTACCCGGCGACGACCATGGAGGCGATCGCCGCGGAAGCAGGCGTGTCGCTGAAGACGGCCTATCTCCCGTTCGCCACCAAGAGCGGGCTGCTCCGAGCGCTGTGGGACCTGCAGCTCAAAGGTGACGAGAGCGACGCACCGGTTGCCGAACACGAGTGGTTCCGTCAGGTCATGGAAGAGCGAGACCCGGTTCGCAAGCTGCAACTCAACGCCCGCAACTCGCGTGTCGTCAAAGTGCGCATCGGTGACATGTTCAAGGTCATCCGCGGCGCGGCGGAGATCGACTCCGACTGCCGCGCGCTGTGGGATCTGATCCATGCAGACTTTTACGCCAACCAGGGCGTTGTGGTTCGGTCGATCCATCGCGAGGGCGGCCTCCGATCTGGTCTCACCGTCGCACGAGCCACCGACACTCTCTGGACGCTCAATCATCCGGACGTGTGGCTGCTCCTCACCGGTGAGCGGGGATGGTCGCCGCGGACCTACGAGCGTTGGCTCGCGCAAACGAGCTGCGAGCAGCTTCTCCCTCCCTCCTCGCAACCTGCGTGAGAAAACCGGCTTATAGGGGGGTCAACTCACGCAGGTTCGAGTGAGTGGGGGCGTCAGGGACGGAACACGACCTTGATCGCGTGCGCGTTCTGCCGGTCGATGGCGGTCTCAATGGCGGCGCGATAGTCATCGAGACCGAATTCGTGCGTGACCACGACGCCGTCGGGCAGCAGGCCGGCGGCGAGGATGTCGAGCGCGCGGTCGACTGAATGGCGGCCGGGTTCGCCGGCGAAGCCGGGTGCCGATCCGGCGTCGACCGTGTGATCGATCGACCCGACGAGCGCGACCTCCTTGTACCAGACGGGCGTCAGATCGACCTCGCTGACGCCGGCCGCGCCGAGCAACAACACGCTTCCCCGGTGCGCGACCGCGCGCAGCGCCTCAGTGACCGACTGCGGCACGCCAACCGCCTCGATCACATATGGATAGCCGCCCATCAGCATCACGTCGGCCTTGCGCCCGACGACGCGCGCGCCCGACAGTTCGGCGAGCGCCGCAAAGTGTGACCCGTCGGTCTCGGTGCGCACGACGTGATCGGCGCCGCACGCGGCCGCGGCGGCCGCTTGATGCGGATGACGCGCTAACACCGTCACCGGGTTCGCCGGGAACAGTCCTTTCAGCGCGGCGAGGCTCGCGAGCCCGATGATCCCGGCGCCGACGATCAGAACGGGATCGCCGTCGTGCGGAGGCGCGCGCAGAATTCCGTGCGACGAGATGGAAACCGGTTCGTGCAAGCTCGCGCCGCGGTCGGGTACCACGTCGGGGATGACGTGCAGCATCGTGTCGTGGGCGAGCACCTGCTGCGCCCACCCACCGCCGAGGCCTTGGGTGTAGCCAAGCGAGCGCCCGCCGGTCGCGATCCGGCTGTCGAGGTTGAGGCATGACGACGTCCACCCGCGCGCGCAGTTGGCGCAGACCGGCTCGATTCCGCGCGCTGCGCACGCAATGCAGGGGTTGATCGCGACGCGCGCGCCGACGGGAACTGCGCACTGCGGACCGGCCTCGATCACCCGTCCGGCGATCTCGTGGCCGAGCAGGAACGGAAACGCGCCGGCCATGCCTATGAGTGTCGGCGAACGGCTCGCGTTGGAACCGAAGAGATGCAGGTCGCTGCCGCAGATTCCCCCGACCGTGACCGCCACCCGCGCCCATGTCGGTCCCGGCAACTCGGGTTCGGGTACGTCGACGAGCGTCGCAGGGAACGCGGGATCCACATAGTCGAACTGCACGGCGCGCACGACGGCAGCGTACGCGTACAGTGCCGGACTGTGCGGGTGCCGGACGCCGCCGTCGACGAGTTACGCGAGCACGGCTTCGTCCTCGTCGAGGGCTTCCTGACGACCGACGAGCTCGAGGCCGCACAGCTTGCGTTGGGGAAGCACTTCCCCGCGCCAAACGACTACTTCGCCGACGCCGCGCGCTACTCGCAGTATCACGCCAGCCAGTTCGCCGGGGTCGAGGAGTTCCCCTACCGCTCCTGGGACCTGAACCGGCTCGCGTTCCATCCCGACCTCGTCGACCTGGCGGAGCGCTTCTTGGGCACCTCGGAGCTGCACCTCTACAAGGTCGAGTTGTGGGCGAAGTACGCGGGAGCGATCGACTACGACCAGCCGCTGCACCGCGATTACGGCAGCCACAGTCTCGTGGTGCCGCGCCGCGACGGTCGCTATCAGCAGATGACGACGTTCATCTATCTCTCTGATGTCACCGAGCTCGACGGCCCGACCCGGATCGTCCCGTACGAGGTGTGCCGGGAGATTCCGTTCACACCTCTTTACGGTGACTTCGGTGCGGTCGCCGACGCCGAGGTGCCCGCGGTGGGACCGGCCGGCGCGCTGCTGGCGTACCGCACCGACATCCTGCACCGCGGCTCCAACTTCACCGCGCCGCACCGTGCCCGCTTTTCGTTGCTCGCCGACTATCAGGCGAGGGGCACGACGTGGGGCGGCAAGATGTCGTGGCCGAGGCAGTTCCCCGAACGCTGGGCCAAGCTCATTCCCCAGTGCACCGTTCGCGAACGCGACCTCTTCGGCTTTCCCCGGCCGGGTGACGACTATTGGAACGACCAGACGCTGGCCGATGTCGCGGCGCGGTATCCCGGCATCGACATGACGCCGTATCGGCGAGCGTGCCGATGACTCAAGCCGCGGTGTGGATGGGCGAGGCGCTGGCCGAGGCCCGGCTGGCCGCGGCCGACGGCGAAGTGCCGGTCGGCGCGGTCGTCGTCGACGTTCGGAGCGGTGAGCTGGTGGCCCGCGCCCACAATCGCCGCGAGCGCGACACCGACCCGACTGCGCACGCCGAGATGCTGGCGCTCCGGGAAGCAGCGCAGCGCTCCGGCGGATGGCGGCTGACCGATCATGCGCTCGTCGTGACGATGGAGCCATGCCCGATGTGCGCGGGTGCGGCGTGGGCGGCGCGAATCGGGCTGATCGTGTTCGGCGCGGCCGATCCGAAGGCCGGTGCGAGTGGCAGTCTCTACAACTTTGCGGCCGATCCCCGGCTCAACCACGAGAGCGTGGTCGAGGCGGGCGTGCGCGCCGAGGAATGCGCGGCATTACTGGCTGCGTTCTTCGAATCGCGCCGGTAGGCATCCCGTATCATCACGCCCCGGAGGGATGCGAGAGCGGCCGAATCGGATGGTCTCGAAAACCATTGTGGCGTAAGTCACCGTGGGTTCAAATCCCACTCCCTCCGCCAACAAGGCGCAGGTCACGGATGTCCTGCGGACGCGACCGATGACACGTGCGCGCTCCGTGCGGCGGAGGCTCGCGGTCGACGCGGCGATTGGTCGGTTCGGCTACAAGAGATCGCCGATATTCGCCTTCCGCACCAGCGGGTCGCCGAACACGTCATCAACTGATCCCGCGGCGATGAGACGCCCGAAGTCGAGCACGAACACACGCGACACCAGCGACTGCAACCATCGAAATATCGTGCTCCACGAGCAAGATGGCCGCGCCGTGTTCTTCGTTCACGCGGCGCAGGACCTCGGCGGAGCTCAGAGCATGACGATCGTCAGCAGATCGTCGAGCCCGCGGAAGTCGTCGGGGTTCCGCGTATACAGCGGCAACCGATTCGAGTGCGCGACGGCCGCTATCAGCAGGTCAGCAACCCGTCGGCGTGGCTGCCGGCCGGCGGTGACAACCGCCGCGATCACCTGCCCATAGCTGCGTGCGGCCGACGCGTCGACCGGGAGTGGATCGAACAACACCTCCACTTGCTGTAGACGCGCTTGGCGGCGCGCCCGCTCAGCCGGATCATCGGTCAGATGGGGTCCCGCGGCGAGTTCAGCGAACGTCACAACGGAAACCGCCGCCTCCTCTGGCATGCCCGCCTGCACGTCGTCGTCGTACCAATCGATCACGACCGAGGTATCCAGCAGGCCGCGCTCACTCACAGATGCGGATCCACAGCGGCATCGAGGTCGGCGCGGAATTGGCGGGCATCGAGACGCGGGCCGCCGGATGCAACTTGGCGCACCATCGACCTGGCCACGAACGTTGCGCGCCCCGCGTTGAACGGCCTGAGCTCGGCTACCGGTGCGCCGTGGCGGGTGACGACGAACGTCTCGCCTCGTGCGACCTCGTCAATGATGCGGGCATTGTCGTTCCGCAGCTCTCGCTGCCCGATTGTCTTGGCCATTGTTCAAGTGTAGCACGCAGTGCTACGAGGTGCTACACTACGACGGGGTGGCGGCGCGCATGTTCGGCGCCCGGCAGGCGTTCGCCAGGCACGGCAGCCCGAGCATGGACTGCCACGCGCGCAAGGTGCCCGCGTAGCCCGCGCCTGCCAGTGAGATCGGGCCCGCGCGAGCAGTTGGCGTGATCCACATGTTCGGAACGGGATGGTCTTCGTCGTACCAGATGAAGACCGCGACCTTGCCCGCCCGGTAAGCCGCACTGTCGAGCACGGGCTGCACGTGCGTCCGCGCCCATGCATCGACGACGTCGTTGGCGCAGTCGTGACCGTCGTTGCACAACGTGGGCGTAATGAATGCGAAGGCAGGCAGCGCATTCGGATCGAACTCCGAGTAGGGCCGCACCTGGTCGTTGCAGTGCGCCCGGTCGTCGGCACCCCAGAGATAGAGGTACGGGACATGCTTGGCCGCGTTGCCGCGCGCGCTGCAGGGAGAAGTCGCACCCTCGACATAGTTCACGGCCTTGAGTCCGGCCCGTCGGGCTTGGCGAAAGATGTTGTCGGCCGTGGTGCTGCAACGGGGCGAAGGCGAACAGTCGTTGACGGTTCCGGGTTGGAACTCACCGGTGACCTGGCCGATGTACTGGGTGAGGCTGTTCTGCGCGGTGTCGGTCTCGGTCCAGTCGGCGAAGTAGCCGCAGAGACGGCCCAACGAATGGAGGAACGGCATCGCCGGACCGAAGCCGACTCCGCCGACTGCGTCCCAGGTCCGGTTCTCGAACGAGAACACGACGATCGAGTCATAGCGCTCAGGGGCGGGCCCCGGGTTGCCACACATGCGGGTACGGGCCGCACCGGCCTTGGCGGTCGTGGAGGTTGAGCCCGCAGGCAACGTCGTCGTGGCCGGGGCCACCGAGTTGGTCGTGGCCGGCGCGGACGCGTTCGACCGCTTCGCGCTGCTACTGCACGAAGCTGTCGCGACGAAGAGCAGCCCAACGACGAGCAGCACGACGAAGCGCCGCCCGGCCGCGCCCGGGTCAGTGAGGACCGAAGCCGAGATTCTCGTAGATCTCACGCGTCGCCGTTGACCGGTTGAGCGTGTAGAAGTGGAACGATTCGACGCCGCCGGCCATGAGGTCCTGGCACAGGCGGGTCGTGGCCTCGACGCCTACCGCGCGCATCGCCTCGTCGTCGTCTTCGTGCTCGCGCAGTTGATTCTCGAGCCAGCGCGGAAAGGCCGCACCCGACATCTCAGCCATGCGCTTCACCGAACGCACGTTGAGCACCGGCATGATGCCCGGCGTAATCGGTGTGGTCACGCCTTCGGCGCGCATGTCGTCGAGGAACGCGAACCACACGTCCGCCTCGAAGAAGAACTGCGAGAGACCGAAATCGGCGCCCGCCAGCTTCTCGGCTTGGCGCCGCCGGTCATCGAGCACGTTCGACGAAGCGGGATGGCCCTCGGGGTGGACCGCGACGCCGATCGAGAAGTCGTTCAGCTCGCGCACCAACGCGACCAAGTCGCAGGCGTGGGCGAGCTCGCCGGCCGGCAAGTCCAGCTCCTTGGGCGGGTCGCCGCCCAGCGCCAAGATGTTCTCGACGCCCGCGTCGCGGTAACGAGTGATGATGGTGGCGAGCTCGTCACGGGTGTGCGCCGCACACGTGAGGTGCGCCATCGCGGTCAGCGAGGTGTCCCGATTGATGCGGGTGACGATCTCGTGCGTCATCTCCCGCGTTGAACCGCCGGCACCGTAGGTCACCGAAACGAACGACGGCCGCAACGGCTCGAGGTCGATCAGGGTCTGTTCGAGGGTTCGCTCGGCCGCGGGCGTCTTGGGCGGGAAGAACTCGAACGAGCGGCTCGGCCCCGCCGCGAGAATGTCGACGATCTTCGTCATTGAGCGAGCAGGCTACCCAAGCGTCAGGCCGGCGCGCGTTCGAAGTGCTCACGACACCGCTCGGAGCAGAACCACGCCTCGCTGCCGCCCGCGACACTGTGCGCAGGGGCGTGCGCCTTGTCGACCTGCATCCCGCACACGGGATCGATCGCGTAACGGCTGCTCCCGAAGCGGTCCCGGTTGCGATACAGCCAGTACACAACTGCGAACACGCCGAGGAACAAGATGTTCAGGAAGGTCGTGTAGTTCCACGAGAAGTGCTCCGGCGCGACCGCCTCGGGCCGGCTCGTCGGCACCGCACCGAACAGCGCAAAGATCCCTTCGACGGCGAGTCCGGCCGTCGACATCAACGCCCAGAACGTGACGAACAAACGCAGCGTCAGGCGCGTGCCGTAGAACTTCTTGTAGATGAACAGCAGCGGCAGTGTGATGAGGTCGGCGAACAGGAAGCTGATCACGCCGCCGAATCCGATGCCGCCGTGCCAGAGGGCCGCCGCCATCGGCACGTTTCCGATCGAACACACGAAGCTGATCACCGCGATGAACGGACCGATGATCGCGTTCTGCAGGCTCGTCCAGAAGCCGTGGCCCGTGAAGAACAAGTCGTTCCATACGCGCATCGGCACGAGCACCGTCAGAAAGCCGGCGACGAGATAGCCGATCGCGAGCTCCCGCCGCAGCATCTTGATGTCCGAGATCGTGTACGTGGCGGCGTCGGCCCACCCGGCCTTGCTCCCCAGCTCGGCAGCGTGGTCGTGGGCGCCCTTCGCGGCTCTGTCGACGCGCGCTCGCGCGGCCTTCACGAGTCGGGGCGTGAACACCAGACCGCCTACCAGCGCGAGCAGCACGATCATGATCGGGCCGCCGACGAATTCGGCGACCGCGAACTGCCACCCCATCAGCACGAGCAATACCAGCCCGAGCTCCAGCACGAGGTTGGTCGACGCGAACATGAACACCATTGCGGTGGTGAAGTCGGCGCCCTTCTGGAACAACGACTTTGCCATCGCGGTGGCCGCGTAGGAACAACTCGACGACACCATGCCCAGTCCGGACGCGCGCGCGACCGCGGCCGGACGATGGTCGCCCATCGCGCGCCGCATGCGCTCCCTCGACACGAACGCCTGCACCACACCTGACAGCGTGAAGCCGAGGACGAGCGCCCATAGCGTCGCCCAGAACATGAAGAACGCCTCGCGCAAGCTGTCACCGATGTCGGCCAGCGAGATCAGGGCGATCACGACTTCACGAGCCTCGCAATCGCCGCCGACGCCTCGGCGACCTTCTGGTCGGCGGCGGCGCCGCCCTCGGCGAGGGCGTCGGCCACGCAGTGGCTGAGGTGCTCATCGAGGAGCTCGAGTGCGACGGCTTGCAGCGCCTTGGTCGCGGCCGAGATCTGCGTAAGCACGTCGATGCAGTAGGCATCCTCGTCGACCATGCGCTGCACGCCCCTGACCTGGCCCTCCACTCGGCGGAGCCGATGTTGGATAGTTGCCTTGTTGTCGCTGTAGCCGGCCATAGCAAGTACCATACCCCCCTAGGGTACTGACGGCAAGCCATCGACTGTACCGAGCAATCTGTACGGTGTCGGCCCGATGACAGCAACACGCAGAGTTCTCGTCGTACTCCTCTTCGTGGCGGCGGTCGGGGTGCCGATCGGCGGCACTGCTCATGCCGCGGTCGCGGCAACGTTCAGCGCGCACGGCAGCGTCGAGCAGGTGTACGTGACGCATGCGGTGGCCGGTGACACCCTCGAGCTGCAAAACGCCGCGCACACGACGGTCGACCACGGCACCGTCGACGATCTGGGCAGCCTGTTGTTCCACAACGTCACGCCTGGCGACGGCTACACCGTCGTCGACGGCGCGCAAGTGACGGCGCCGCTGCACGTGATGAGCGCGAGCGAAGTTCCGCCGCAATCGCTGTACGACGATCAACACCTCGGCGACGGCTTCCAATACATCACTACGCGCGACGGCACGAAGCTCAGCGCAGAGATCAGCTTGCCGGGGCCCGCGAGCGCGGGGCCCTACCCGACCGTGATCGAGTACTCGGGCTACGACCCGTCGCATCCCGGCCATCCGCAGCCGAGCACGCAGATCGCACAGTTGCTCGGCTACGCGACCGTCGGCGTGAACGTGCGGGGTACGGGTTGTTCGGGCGGCGCGTTCAGCTTCTTCGAGCCGCTGCAGGGACTCGACGGCTACGACGTCGTCGAAGCCGTCGCCGCGCAGCCATGGGTCCTCAACCACAAGCCGGGCATGGTCGGCATCTCCTACCCCGGCATCGCGCAGACGTTCGTGGGTCCCACCGAGCCGCCGCACCTCGCCGCCCTCGCACCGCTGTCGGTCGTCGCCGACACGTACCGCAGTCTGGCCGACCCGGGCGGCATACCCGACGTCGGGTTCCCGCGGCAGTGGGCGCAGGAACGTGACGACCAAGCGCAACCGTACGGCCAGGGTTGGGAACAGGGCGTCGTCGACGCCGGCGGTACCAACGGGGCGCAGTGTGTGGAGAACCAGCTGCTGCGGCACCAGAACACGTCGCTCGTCAGTGCGTTCGACACACACCCGTTCCGCGAGCCGGTCGACCAGGCCAACGCGCTCTCAGCCGAGATGCTTGCGAGCAAGATCAACGTTCCCGTCTTCATGGGTGGCGCGTGGCAGGACGAGCAAACCGGCGGCCAGGAATCGTTGATCTGGGAGAACCTCACCGGCGTTCCCAAGGGTGAGCTGAAGCTGTTCGGCACCAACGGCACCCACGTCGACAGCCT
>Ga0066903_100003056_pt1 | contig 13470 bp, 14 predicted proteins | sample PanSoiMetaGPlot1_FD_67491 | JGI IMG/M metagenome (GOLD analysis project Ga0066903, IMG submission 67491) | Tropical forest soil microbial communities from Panama analyzed to predict greenhouse gas emissions - Panama Soil - Plot 1 (version 2) | ecosystem: Environmental > Terrestrial > Soil >... | reverse complement strand
TGAACCTTTCGGCGTCTCTCCGGTTTAAATGTCGAACACTATGAAAGGGCGATCCGTCAAGCAGGAGACTCTCATGCAGCTTGCATCCGAAGACCGCGTTACGTCGATCGATCCCGTGTTCGGTTCCATGGGTATCGAGGCGGGTCGCGCCATTTGGGGGCTTCGAGAACTTACGATGCGAGAAAAGGCGGTTCTGTTCCTGGCCGCGGACGTCTGTGTTCCCGAATTTGGGCTACCCTTCGAGCTCCATCTCACAATGGCACTGAAGCAGGCGGATATGCCGGTCGAGGATGTGCGCGAGCTGTTTCGGCATATCGCACCCGATGCCGGTTATGGGATCACGGCGACGGCCTTTCAAAGGCTCGTCGAGATAGCCAAGGCGCTCGGGTTGGATCCGCGCTCAAATGGCACGCGATCAAGTGGCGCGCGCATCGAACACCCGCCAGACGCGGGCTATTCGGATGCCACGCTTGCTGCGTTGCACGAGCTCGATCCGGATTTTTGCGCCTACGTCGAAGACCAAGCGCGACGGTTGTGGCATCGCGGCGGACTGACGCGTCGCGAGCGATTATTCGCGACGCTGGCCGTCGACGTCATTGGGGGAACGCTGGGCCCGCCGTTTAGGTCCCATCTTGCCCTTGCTGGTGATGCCGGAATTTCCGGCAAGGATCTGCGCGCCGCAATGGAGGTGCTGGCCGAATTTTCCATACCCAAGGTTTGGGAAGCGCTGATCGCGTTGCGCCGATGCGAGAGCGAGACATCTGAGCATCTCCCGCCCGCGGATGCCAGCAGCCTGAGAGTTCGACCGATGAGCAGAGCCAAAGATGCAAACCACACGACGACACAGAGTGACGTCGCGGTGACGAAATATGTTCGCGAAGAGCTCAGCCCGACCGACTCGAGCGGGCTTGCGATCATCGAAACCAGGCTCGAGGAGCAATTCACAGGCGGCTTGGCTGGAACCGGCTGGGCAACACATCTCAGATTGCTACGTGCCGATGGCACACAAACTTTGATGTGCATCGAGCGCATTTCCGGAAAGCTGGATGGCCGCGCGGGATCATTCGTTCTTGAAGCGAGCGGTTTCAGCGATGCCTCGGGTTTTGTGCACGGCCGATGGGAGGTGGTCGAAGGTTCAGCGACCGACGAACTGTCCAGTCTCCGTGGCTACGCAACTTTCGTGGCGAAGCCAGACAGGAGCACGAAGAGCGGCTGGTCGGCGCAGACCACCTTGACCTATTGGTTCAGCGAGCACGGAAAGCCGGTGGCACTTGGTGAATGAGGTAGGGAAGGAAGCGATACACAGAGCTCAGCCTTTAGACAATCGCCCTGATACCGAGGGAGGCTCCCGGGCTGTTCGCAAATGTGCCCCGGTCGGTTCAGCCGTCCGGGGCCTTCTTTCAGCGCTGCCACGATAGGGCGTAATAGCGTAATAGTAAGTGAAAGCGGGTCGAGCTGGATTGTCGTTGTGTGCTTCGTCAACTCGGCCCACTGTACGTCACGTTTCGAGACTATCTGCAAGGATAGCCATTGATACGTTAGTTCATTCAGAGCCGTTTCGGGCTTCTCATCTTGTTCATCAATCGCTGCCGCTTCTGCCTCACTGGACGTAAACCTATATCGCATCCCATTCATCGCTTAAGCATGTTAGCGACGTGACATAGCGGCGCACAAACACTGGCGCGCGTGGGCACATGACTTAAGGCATGTGCGAAATCGCCGGATGCGCTGTCTTCGCTGGGTTAAAGTAAAGGAGGTTTCAATGCTCACACTCAAGCACATTGGCGCAGCTGTCATAGCATCCGCAATTGCGAGCGCGATTGTGATCGACACCGCGGACGCACGTCGCGGCGGCGGGGGTGGCGGCGGCATGCGTGCAGGTGGCTTTGGTGGAGGTGGGATGCGGGCAGGCGGTTTGGGTGGTGGCGGTGCGTTGCGCGCAGGTGGCATTAACAGGGGGGCGTTCGTGGGAAACCGTGTGGGGAACGCTGGGTCTTTCGCGCGAGTTTCGAATCCGATCGCAAACCGACCCGACTTTGGCCGGCCTGGCAGGCCAGACGTGGGTCTACCGGGCAGGCCCGGCAACAGGCCCGGCTGGGGCTGGGGCGGCGGATGGGGCGGCGATAACTGGGGTTGGGGTTGGGGTGCAGCGGCCGTGGGAGCGGGTTTGGCGTATACAGCAGCCAACGCAGATTACTGTGACCCCTATGCCGCATCCAATGGCTATTGCAATTACGGATATGGTTCGTACGGATATGGTTCGTACGCGCCCGCATACGGTGATCCTGCGGCCTCATATGGGTCCGACGCCATCGCGGATTGTGCTCGGCGCTTCCGCTCGTACGATCCGGCAAGCCAGACGTATCTTTCGTACAGCGGCCAACGGGTTTCGTGCCCATAGTGGGCGCGCAAAGGTCGACACGTGAGGTGTTGAAGTGATGGTGGTCTGGGATCCTGCAACTGGGGCGGCGAGTCGTTACGCCGCCCTTGTTACTTCTCAGCGCTAACGGCGATCGATCGAGCTACAAGTGCCGACGTGTGCGCGACCAACGATATCGCACGTCTTTGCCTATGGGTTGTGCATTTCGTTTGTGATCGGCTCATCAACGCCGGCAGGCTTCGGCAATGTTGTGAGAGGCCCACTGACAAGTTCGGCAATCGGAACACTCTTACAGCGCGTTTGCAGCGCTTTCGCAAAATGACTAAGAGGAGATTCGGCTATGAACTCGCAAAGCAAGTCCATAGAAGTGCCCCGCAATTTCGATCTCGGGTCAATTCCTGGGCTATCGTACAAGGCCCGTAGCGCGCTGAATGCTGCCTTCGAAGCAATGTCGACTTGGCGCAGCGAACTCTCTGACAGCAACGAGAAAAACATCAAGCGGGTCATCGAAAAAATGGCAGCCGCAGCAGCGGAGCTTGGATGGCCGGAGCAAGTCATCGATGCCGCTCGTACGCAAATGCAGAGCATCACCGAGGCGCAGATCAAAGCCATGGATCAAATCATGGACACCTGGGAGAACCTGCTCAAACGGCAAAACTCAAGTGTGTTGTCGACGACGCCGCAGGCTCTCAAGTCCCCACACAACTCCGGTTGGCCTGGCAGTTGGCCCAGCTCTGACGCATTTCAAATGGGAGCGACGAATCCCGTGCAGTTCTGGATGCAAATCGCGGGACAATGGCAGAAATCCTGGACAGACATGCTATCGGTTTGGACCATGTCCGGCTCTGACAATACCGGCTTGCGCCATCGCTGATCGTTCCTTGTGTGCTCGGGCAAACATATGATCATACACATTGTTGGGCTCTCAGCCGCCTTTGTGACGATTGTTGCGGTGTTGCTGACGTGATTGGGATCGCCGCAATTCGGCGTGAACGCCGTATGTGTTAGTCTCTGCAGTATTCTCAAAACAGAGCGCTGCTTGCCGGCTCGATTCATTGTCGACTGCTTGCGAGCGCTTTTGCTTCTACATGGAATCGGGACAACCCAAGGCCCTGTCGATCCTCCTGCCGCGCAGCAACGCGGTCTTCCGGGTCGAATGAGGAGCGATCAATTGCCGCGTCGAGGTGCTTTAGATATTGATAGGTTGCGTCGGCTTGAGCCGGATTTGGCAACGCTTCCGCTATAGCGACTAGTGCCGACCGCAAGCGCCGCATGACTTGCACAGAGGTCGCGCCGAATTGGCGAATTTCATCAAAAGCAAGTGCTAGATAATCGTCCCATGTAGGAACAGGGAAAATCAAACGTAGCTGTCCCATGCTATCTCTGACGTAACCGACATCCAATTCACGCTGTCCCAAGTGGTGGAGAAGATCCTCGATTTGGTCGAGCGTTTGGACAGCTGTGGTGGGATCGTTGATTGCCGGAGAGAGCGCCTTGATGGCGATATCGACGAGCAGGCGGAGCGCAAATTTGGGATCCTGGTCGAACGTGCGTTCCTTTTTCAGAAAAAGGCCGCGAATCAGCCTGTCCTCCGGAATCGTCAACCTGCCGCCATGGACGCGAAGGATAAGCGCGTTTTCGACGAGCGTGTCGCCAACGGCGCTTGCCAGGAAGATCACAGCGTCGGCGTTCTGCGCCTCCCGAACCAGCACACGGATATCGAAGCTTGCTATTGTCCGTGGTTCCCCCGAGTACGTCACTACTTGTGTGACTGCTTCAAGGCGCGGGTGGCCACCAATGTCGCGCTCGAGTTTCTGCATATCAACTTTCGTTCCGTCGCGAGGCGGATACATCTCGCGAATGACCTGACGGCCCTTGTTGCCAATTAAATGAAGAACATTCGAGATTTGAAGATCATTGAGACGCTGAACCAAAAGTGAAAAGAGGACGACGCTCACAACCACCATGACCACGACAAGTGTGGCCGAAAGCAGCGGAACAAAGCCGGATCGGTCGCGATCGGTCCACGCAAGTGCGGCGAGAGCATAGACGAAGGTCGCCACAAATATCCCAAGCGTGTGAAAGAGTGTTGGATTGCGGACGAACAGGAGAGCCAGTCGCGGCGAATAGGCAATGGCGCTAAATTGCACCATGATGAACGCAACGGAAAAAACAATTGCGGTCAATGCCATCATGCCAGAAGCTGCGGCGGACAGATAGGCCTGCACCGACGAGACGGACAGGCCGACGGTATATGACCCCATGTAGGCGTGCTCGATTCTCGGAAGCGTGAGCGCGGCGAGGACGGCCGTCACCACGTAGCCTGTTGGAATGAGCCAGAGACGCATCGTATCTACTCTTTGGGCCGATGAGCATCTTGATCTTGTAGTCTTCCACGAGGGCGTTCTGCCAGTTCTAGGCGGATGGCTGCGCGATTTGACAATTAAGTGGGGAATAAGTACGGCACAATGATGCGGGAGAGGATCACTATGACCGCAAAGAATAGAAGGCCGAGGGCGAAGTAATTCAGGAATGGATCGGTTATCATGTCACCGGCTCGATGGTTCAATCCCTCGTCGGGCCAACAAACAGCTGATCGCCTTCCGACAATCAGTCACTGGTTCTAATCGATGATGTGATAGCCTCCGTCCACATAAAGGGTTTCGCCGGTGATCAGTCGTGCGGCATCGTGGGCCAGAAACGCAGTTGCAATGCCGACGTCATCGATGCTGACAAGGCTGCGGGCAGGAGCTTTGCCCTTGGCCTTCTCGAGCAATTCATCGAATTCGGGAATTCCTGAAGCGGCACGCGTGGCCAGCGGACCAGGCGAGATTGCGTGAACACGGATGCCTTTGGGTCCTAGCTCGGCTGCTATGTATCGCACTGCGCTCTCGAGCGCGGCCTTGGCGACCCCCATGATATTGTAGTTCTTCACGACCATCTGGCTGCCGTAATAGCTCATGGTGAAGAGGGTGCCCCCGTTCTTCATCAATGGCTCAGCAAGATGGGCCATGCGGATGAAAGACCAGCAAGATATATCCATGGTGGTCAAGAAGCCGTCGCGGGGCACGTCTACCACCCGTCCATGGAGCGCTTCCTTCGGAGAGAACGCGATGGAATGGAGGAGAAAATCGAGCTCGCCCCACTCCCTCTCGATGCGCTCAAAGACAGCCTCCATCTGGCCGGGCTTGCTTACGTCGAGAGGCATGAAAACCGACGCTTCGAGCTCGCGCGCTAGAGGTTCGACGTATTTTTTGGCTTTGTCGTTGAGATACGTGACCGCCAGCTCGGCGCCCAGCGCCCGGAACGCCTTGGCGCACCCCCAGGCGATCGACTGATCGTTCGCAATGCCGACGACGAGACCCTTTTTCGGTTCCAGTAACTTCGCCTTTGCGCTCGGTATCATTGCGCGTACCTCACGCCGCTCGATGCCCTTCAGATCGACCGCAACGTCGAGCTGGAGGGCGTCTGTGTTGGCAGCGGCCGATGATCGAGTGAATGGTCATAGCGACATTTCCGCAACGTTGCCCGGCGTGACGAGCTCGGCATCCGTCGCAGCGACCACCTGTGCGGTGGAAATTCCCGGGCCAGTCTCCAGCAGAATCGCCTGCCCGTCGCGAAAAGCGATCACTGCCAATTCGGTGACCAGCAGATCCACTGGACGTGTCGATGTGATCGGGAGCGTGCATTTCTTGACGATCTTCGACGCGCCCTTGGCGGTGTGTTGCATGGCCACGATGACGCGCTTGGCCCCGGACACCAAGTCCATCGCTCCGCCCATTCCCGGCACCATCTTGTTGGGAATTGTCCAATTGGCGAGTTTTCCGGACTGATCGACCTGCAGACCACCGAGCACGGTCAGATCAAGATGGCCGCCACGAATGAGCCCAAACGACATGGCGCTGTCGAATGTGCTGGCACCGGGGAGGGCCATGACGGGACGGCCGGAAGCGTCTGTCAGTGTCGGATGTGCCATTCCTTCTTCGGGGACTGATCCCGTACCGATCAGGCCATTCTCCGACTGAAAAAACACGTGCATGCCGGCGGGAAGAAAGTTCGCGACCTGCGTTGGAATGCCAATGCCGAGGTTCACGAGCATGCCGGGCGAAAGCTCCTTGGCAATCCGGCGCGCGATGATCGTATGCGGCTCCATATGGATCTCACGCATTGGCGACGAGATAATCGACGACCGGCGCCGGTGTTACGACATGATCGGGCGACATCACGCCGACGGGAACGATATTGTCGGCGCTGGCGATGACCGTTCCAGCGGCCATTGCGATCACCGGATTGAAATTGCGAGCGGTCAGGGCATAGCCCAAATTGCCCAGATAGTCGGCTATGAACGCCTGGACCAAGGCGAAGTCGGCGCGGAGCGCGACTTCAAGCAGATAGGGCTTTCCTGCGACTTCAACGCGCTGCTTGCCATTCTCGACGGAAGTGCCAATGCCGGTTTGCGTCAGGATCCCGCCCAGTCCATGGCCGCCGGCGCGAATGCGCTCGATGAGCGTGCCCTGCGGGACGAGTTCGACCTCCAGCTCACCCGCCATCATCTGTCGCTGCGTCTCGGCGTTCAGACCGATGTGGCTCACGATGGCCTTGCGGAGAAGTTTGGCCCGGACGAGCTTGCCAATCCCCTTGTCCAAAGTTGCAGTATCGTTGGCAATGACGGTTAGATCATGCCTGTTCTGACGAACGATCTCATCAATGATGCGCTCGGGCGTTCCCACGCCCAGGAACCCGCCGATCATCAGGCTGGCGCCATCGGGTATCATCCGCACCGATTGATCGAGTGAAATTGTCTGCATATCGACGTGAGCTCCGGCGCCCACTCGGGGCCTAGTCGGTGCTATGGGGACCAGCGAGCAGACTCGCGCGCTTGTCTGACGGGAAACCGCCAAGTGCTGTTTGCAACTGCTCTGCCTCTCGCTCCAGGCCGATCCAGCGCAATTTCCGAATGAGTTTGACGACTTCGCGGGATGCTTTCTGCTCCGGCGTCTCATCCGCAACCCGCCGGCGAAGATGACCTCTCGTCATGTTCAGACTCCTATGCGTGTCGTTTATGGGTGTCGTTTGGCTTTGCCGGCCCAGCTCTCCCACCGTAGCGCGCGCAGTCATCCGAGTTGGTCCGGCTAGGTACGATCCTCTCCATTTGACAGCAGATTCAATGCGGCATTCGCCACCTTTTGGCTGTCGTGCAGGAACTTGCGGCCGTCCTCTGCGATCAATTCCTCGCATTTCGTAATCCATTCCTGGTACATAACCATGATTTCGGGGATGGAACGCGCGCTCGCGATCTTGGCGGCAAACTCGGAAGCGAGCTTTGATTCCTCCATCGTGCGAGCGATTCGCTCCCGCTGAGCCTGCCCAAATGCGTCGAGCAATTTTCTGTGCGCGTCCATCAAGGATTCAAATCGTTTTGTACCGATTTCTAGGACGCTTCGAGTGGCTACTGATGCGATCGGTTCCGTGTTTGCCATGGCTCGGCTCTCCCAGATCAATGCTCTTGTGCTCAGGGACACCTTCTGAGGGTGCCATCGTCAATCGGCCAAACTGCGGCTTCGCAGGAGCAGGACGAAGCTGTCCGGCCTGGCTGATGTCGCGCTGCTCGCGCTTCGATATGTCATTGCATCAGGCATGGCGTCCTCAAAGTCTCCTTCGGGCGAGCCCGCTCGATCCCGCGTTTTCTAAGAAGTTCTGCAATTTCGTTGCGTGCATAAAACATGCGGGTTTTCACGGTACTCCGTGGAATTCCAATGATCTCCGCGACCTCGGTTACGCTCTTGCTGTGGTAGTAGACGAGATCAATGATTTGGCGGTGCGGTGGTGACAGCTTGCTGACGCAAGCTGCCAGGATTGATTTTTCCTGAAGCTTCCCGGTGACAACTTCCGGGTTATCCGCGAGGTCCGGAACGGAATCGGCCAGCCTCTGGTCGAGGCTTTCGAGCGGGCGACGTTTCAAAGCCGCCGCCGCCATGTTCCCGGCAATTGCAAGCAGCCAGGTGCAAACCTTCGAACGACCCTCGAACCGCGCGGATTGTCGCCAGACCGCGAGAAACACTTCACTTACCAGATCTTGAGCGATCGCATCGTCTTTGGTGAGGCGCAGTGCATATCGGTAGACTCGAGCCCTGTATCGAGCAAAGAGCATATGCATTGCCCGTCTATCGCCTTGCGCGATCAACAACAAGAACGAGGCGTCCGGCTCTAACTTCGCAAGATTCCATGAATCATTTGTTGGCACCCGCTCGACATGCATTCCCGCCTCCCGCAACCCAAGCCAATTAGGGAATTAGCGATGATCCGTGCCTCCATTTCTATTGTACGCAAGTAATTCAGTTTTGCCTGAACATATCAGACCGATATCTTTTGGTTTAACGGAGTGTCGACCGACGAAAATGCAAGCCGACATTACTGATGCATCAATCCACACGTATCGACCGCACCAACGAGCTATGTTGCGAAAAACTTGTAGACCAAGAAGCGTTTTCGGCTCTCGGGACCTGCGCCGTCCTAGGAATCTCATCGAGGCTGATATTGTGACCGGATCGACGCGTGGTACTAACAGCTGGCATTGCGGTGGCTTGAGTGTCTAGCGGCTCTCTCGACCTTGTCACTACTCCGAGGTAGTCCGAGGGCGTCGGCCATTCTCACCAGTTCAGCGAGCGACTTGGCGCCAAGCTTCTTCATGATGTTGTGCCGGTGAACCTTCACGGTGACCTCGACAATCCCGATCTCGGCCGCGACCTGCTTGTTCATCAAGCCGGAAGCGACCAAGCTCATGACCTCCTGCTCACGCGCGCTGAGCGCCTCGAACCGGGTGCGGAGGTCCTGAATCTTTTCCTCGGACTTTCGCCGCGTGCGGTCGCGGTCGAGGGCTGCTCGAACAGCATCCAGAAGGTCCTGCTCACGAATTGGTTTGGTCAGAAACTCAACCGCGCCAGCTTTCATGGCCTTTACCGACATTGGGATATCACCAAAGCCGGTAATGAAAATGATTGGAATATTGACGTTCACTCTGGCGAGCTCGGCTTGGAAGTCGAGCCCGCTCAATCCTGGCAATCGAACGTCCAATATCAGGCAACTGACTTGATCGGGTAGCTTGCTCCGAAAGAATTCCGGGGCAGATCTGTAGGCTCTACTCTCCAAGTTAACGGACTGGAACAGGGCCTTTAGCCCCTCGCGAACATCCGGATCATCATCAATCACTAGGACTATTGGGTTATCGTCGGATTGGACCTGTGATGCAGCTGGTTCCATGGCTGCTCCTTGTTGTTCGCAGTCAGACATCCGGCCAATTCGTTGGAAGCGCGCGATTAATGTCAGTCAGAACTTGCGGCAAGCAATTGCGCTATTGTCGAAACATATGAGGGATGCATATTTTGGTTTATTCTTGAGGGTAAAAATGTCGCCCTTAAGATGCCAGCGCTGGCGGTAAGTAGGTAGGGGTCCTCGAGGGGCATCGGCTGTCGGACTGGCGGTTTCGAACTCGTCGAGGGAGCCGATGGCGTGAAATCTATCTCAAGGCAGGCGAGACGACTCTCGAGCTGAATGTTCAGGGTCGATTATAGATCTCGACACCGGCTTGCGGCTGCGACCCGGGCCAAAGGCTACCAAGGACTCTTCGGTGTCGTGGTCTATGAAGCTCTTAAGGCTGAGCCCACGGCGCTGATCAGGGAACTCTCCTCAAAAGGCTTGCTCAAATAAGCAACTGCCCCGGCCCTTAACGCGCGCTCTCGACTTTTACCGTCGGGGAACGCCGTAACGAAAATGACCGGCGTGCAATAACCCTTCTGCAGCAAATGCTGTTGCAAATCGAGCCCGTTGAGTCCGGGCATATGCAAGTCGGTGATCAGGCAAACAGTGTTGCCTAGCTCACAAGATTCCAGGAATTCTTCTGAAGACGAAAAGGTGAGGCATCGATAGCCCAGCGACGCCACCAGATCGCCGATGCCGTCTCTCACGAGCGGATCGTCGTCGACAATCGAAATCACGGGCTCTCTCGACAAATCAGTGTCCCCCTGCGCCCGTTTGCTTTCTATGCGTGTCCGCGGGGGCTTGCAACAAGATAATAGGCATCATGAATATGCTTTCGTTCAGTGCTCTGATTTCCAACGAGGAATTCCCAAACTATCGGCCATTCGCACCAAGTCAGCCAGCGATCGGGCACGAAGCTTCTTCATGATGTTGTGGCGATGGACCTTCAAAGTCACTTCACTTATTCCAATTTCGGCGGCGGCTTGCTTATTCATCAAGCCGGCGACGACCAGGCGCATGACCTCACGCTCGCGGAGGCTGAGTGAGCCGTAGTCAGCACGTAGCTCTTGCATGTCAGTTTCCTGTTGGCGCCGTGCGCGATCGCGTTCGAGCGCCACCCGAACAGCGTCCAGGAGATCCTGCTCACGTATCGGCTTGGTCAGGAATTCTACGGCTCCGCCTTTCATGGCTTTGACCGACATGGGGACGTCGGCATAGCCGGTGATGAAAATGATGGGGACCTTGATTTGTTCCTTGGTGACTTCGGCCTGGAAGTCGAGCCCGCTCAGGCCGGGCAGTCGAACGTCCAAAATGAGGCAACTCGCCTCGTCGGCTAACTTGCTCTTGAGCAGGGCTGTCGTTGAACTGAAGGTTTCGCTCCTTAAGCCAACGGACAGAAGGAGGCTCCGTAACCCGTCGCGAACATCTGCATCGTCATCCACGATGTAAATGATCGGACCGCTCTGGGATTGATCGGGCATGGCTGATGGCTCGGCGGTGGCCAAGATACTAGCCATGAATTCCAGATATATGGAGAGTATAAAGGTTAGAAGATCATAATAACCCTAAGGGCCGCAAAATAAACCTTAATGCTGCGTCGGCAGTGAGAAGTGAAAGATCGAGCCTTGTTCGCTGCCTTGCGATATCCAAATCCGACCGCCGTGGCTCTCGATAATGGAGCGGCAGATGGCTAGGCCCATCCCCATTCCGGTGGCTTTGGTCGTGAACATTGGTTTGAAAATACTGTCGAGATTGGAGTGATCAATTCCAGTTCCGGTATCTTCAATCGATACATGAACTTCGTCAGGCCCGCCCGGCTCCGACCGTACGCGCAGCTTGCGCTGTTTAACCGAGTGCATGGACTCAATGGCATTCGTGATCAGATTCAAGATGACCTGTTGCAACTGGATCTCATTGCCCCACACAGATGGCAGCTGCTCATTGAGCTTTGTATCAAGGTCTATTTCATGTTTCCGCAAGTCGATCCAGACCAGCCCCAAAACTGTCCAGATCAGCTTGTTGATATCGACGGGTGAATTCTTTTGCGTCTCCTTTCGCAACATCGATCTGATACTCGTTATGATGTTGCTCGCGCGATGACCCGCGCTCACAATGTGGGTCAAAGCGGCTCGCGCCTTTTCGAGATCGGGTTTGTCCGCCGCGAGCCAACGCAAGGCTGCGTTTGCCTTGGTCACAATGCCCGTCAAGGGTTGATTGACCTCGTGCGCGATTGAGGCCGAGAGTTCGCCTGCGGTTGCCAGGCGGTTCACTTGAGCTAGCTGAGACATGGTACTTCGCGTCGCGATCTCTGCGCTGTGCCGGCGCCTGTGCTCACCCAGCAGGAGAATGATCGAACCGAACTGGAAGAGCAGGATAGCGGCGGCCGCAAGAATGTGCGACCTATATTGCTGCCATGCGCTGAGCTGACGAAATCGCACGTCGCTTCCTGGGGGCAATCGATTTTCGCTGATGTTCCACTTTTGAAGTTGTCGCCAATCGAAGACAAGTCTCGGCAAATCGCCTCGAGTAACCGGAATATTCGATGAGTTTTCTCCTTGGATAATTCGCAATGCCAGGCGCCCAGCTGTTTGACCAATCTGCTCGGGACTAATAAGGAAACCACCGGTAGCGCCGGTGCCGAAGTAACTTTCCGCGTCGACGACGATGGGTCGGTTAGCTGTCTCAGCAATGAGCGGGAGTATCTCTGCCGCCAAATATTCTCCTTCCGGATCAGCATTGATGCCGATGTAAAGGATCGTGGTGTGATCCGGAAGCCTGGCGACACGTTCTTTAACTGTGCGGACGGGAAGCCCCGTCAAGTCGATGAATTCAAGGTTTTGCGACGCAATTGGGAGTTCCTTGCCGTACGGGTAGTAGTGGGGGTGAGCATCCAGGCGGTCGCCGACAATCGCAAATCGTTTGAGATCTGGATCCAGGAGTCGCGAGGCCTTGATCAAGTTGGCAAGCGTCATTTGTACGGTCGTCCCCGTCACGCCAGGCAACGGATTTGGTGCCGAGTCCTCGGGGACTGCAGCAAAGACGGCCGGAACTGCTGGCCACAGGCTCTCGCGCAGCCGCATGCCATACTCGAACGCGCGAGGCCCGATGGTGAGAATGACGTCGATCGGCCGGTCGCGATATTTTTCGCTGAAATGCCGTCGTAGGTTATCTAGATATTCAGAGCCGTCGAATCGGTGGAGATCAAGATGCTCCACATAGAGTGCGATGGGCGATCCAGGATTGTCGCGAAAAACGGATCGCACGCCAGCAATGATGGCGCTCGGCCATGGTCGAAAAGAAGTCGACTGATCAAGCACCAGGACCGAACGTGTTGCAATCCGCTCGACGCGAGAATCTGCATTTGCAGAGGACGCCACCAGGACAAAGACAAGTCCGGCGGCCAGGCACAAATAAACATTGCGGATCAAGATCGCCGCCTTATTCGAGCCAAAGGAACTGGGGTGCGAAGCTGACACGTTTGTCATCCGCATTCAGGTTTGCGTTTGGACCGCTGTCAGTTGTGCATCTCCTGAGAGACAAAGGTGCGCATATGCGCATGAGACAACTACGCATACACACATGGAAATAGGACACTACGCCTTAGTAGTGATTGCGGCAAATGAGCCGCTGTCAAGTTGAAATCAAGGTTGATGCTGCAAGTCAAAGAGACATCAGCCAAGAAGGTCACGTCGCCTTGCCACATCTCACTACCATCATCTGCAGTTCACCACCGGTCATCTGCGATTGATCGCGACAATTCGCTGCGATCCCGGAAAATAGTCAATAACAAATGGAAATGTGTGGTTGTGAGAGGTGGACCCTCGTGACGTTGT
>Ga0066903_100003055_pt1 | contig 13471 bp, 10 predicted proteins | sample PanSoiMetaGPlot1_FD_67491 | JGI IMG/M metagenome (GOLD analysis project Ga0066903, IMG submission 67491) | Tropical forest soil microbial communities from Panama analyzed to predict greenhouse gas emissions - Panama Soil - Plot 1 (version 2) | ecosystem: Environmental > Terrestrial > Soil >... | reverse complement strand
TCGGGAATGCCGTGGCCGCGGATCCGTTCGGATCCGAACCGCGCCATGACGCCGATGATGAGCGTGCCGACGATCGGCACGACGACGACGAACGGGCCGAGCTGGTGGCTCGCCGGCGACACGAGCGCCGTGCTCCACCGCTGGAAGAAGAAGAGGTTGGTGAAGAGTCCGATCAGCTTCAGCAGCGCCAGCGCGACGTAGGCGCAGACGAGGCCGATGCCGACCGCCATCGCGCCGATCAGCGCGACGCGGGGGGTCGTCGTGAAGTCACCGAGATGCGAGAGATCCGCTTTGCCGCTGGCCACGCGAGAGACGCCTGCCTTTCCGGTCGGGGGAGTCGAAGAACATGACCGGCGCACGGCCGGCGAGATCCATGATGCTGGTGAGTTCCACGAGCGCGCCGGCCAGGACGCGGCGGCGCGACGGCGGCAGCCGCTCGATGGCGTCGATGAGACGCGCCTGCGCGGCGTCGGGCGCGCGCGAGACGAGCCGGCGCCCTTCGGCCGACACCCGCAGTTCCAGCCGCCGCGCGTCGTCGGGCGCAGCCGAGCGGAGGACGAGGCCGCGCTCGACCAGCCGCGACACGACCGTCGACACCGAACTCTGATGCGTGTGCGTCTGGGTGGCGAGCGTGTTGAGCGACAGCCCGGGCGCGTCGGCGAGCTTCTGGAGGACGAACAGCTGCGCGCCGGTCAGCCCGAGCGCCTTCTCCGACGCGCGCGACGACTCGTGCAGCGTGCGGACGATCCGGCGCACGGCGTCGAGGATGTCGCGCATCTCGTGGGCCCGCGCAGTCATATGGGCACCCATACAACTAACCATCATACCATTTGCGGGTACAATCCCCGGCCATGTCCGCGGCGACGACCACCGACCCGGCCCCGCCCGCCAGGCGGCGGGGGCTGAACCTGACCCAACAAATCCTCCTGGGCCTCGTGGTCGGCGTGGCCGCCGGCTGGCTGATCTCGCACAACAACCCCGAGTGGGCGAAGTACTTCAATCCGTTCAGCCAGCTGTTCCTGCGCCTGATCAAGATGATCATCGCGCCGCTGATCTTCGCGACGCTCGTCGCCGGGATCGCCGGCGCCGGCCACGCCAAGGCCGTCGGGCGGATGGGCCTGCGGGCGATGATCTATTTCGAGGTGGTGACGACGATCGCGCTCCTGATCGGGCTGCTGACCGTCAACATCCTCAGGCCCGGCGTCGGGCTCGTGCTGCCGGCGTCGCTTGGCGCGCCGCCGATCGCCGCGGCGCACCAGACCTGGGACCAGATCTTCCTCCACACGTTCCCCACGTCCGTCATCCAGGCGATGGCCGAAGGGGACGTCCTACAGATCGTCGTGTGGTCGATCCTCTTCGCGATCTCGCTGACGATGATCGGCGACAAGGCGAAGCCGATCGTCACGTGGTGCGAGTCGCTCGCGGAAGCGATGTTCCAGTTCACCAACATCGTGATGCGCTACGCCCCGATCGGCGTCGCGGCCGCAATGGCCTATACGATCGGCCAGGGCGGCTTTGCCGTGCTCTACAACCTCGCCTGGCTCGTCGCCACGCTCTACATCGCGCTCGCGATCTTCTACCTCGGCGTGCTGCTGCCGGTGATGCTGCTCTTCAGGATCTCGGTCCGGAAGTTCTTCTCGGCGGTCCGCGAGCCGGCGGTGATCGCGTTCTCGACGACGTCGAGCGAGGCGGCGCTGCCGCGCGCGATGGAGGCGATGGAGCGCCTGGGCGTGCCGCGTCCCGTCGTCGCGTTCGTGCTGCCGCTGGGGTACAGCTTCAACCTGGATGGCTCCACGCTCTATCTGTCGCTGGCGGCCATGTTCGTGGCGCAGGCCGCGAACGTCCAGCTGTCGGTCGGTCAACAGATCACGATGCTGCTGACGCTGATGCTGACGAGCAAGGGCGTCGCGGGCGTGCCGCGCGCGTCGCTCGTGATCCTGGCCGGCACGCTCGCCGCCTACAATCTGCCGCTCGCAGGCGTCACGCTGATCCTCGGCGTCGATACGCTCATGGATATGGGCCGCACCATGACTAATGTGATTGGCAACTGCCTCGCCTCGGTGGTTGTGGCACGATGGGAAGGCGTGTACAAGGAAGCCACGGACAAGGAGCTCGCAGCCGCCGCCGCACACGGCGAAATCTGACGGCATGTCGATTGGTCTGACCCATCGCCAGCAGCGGCGCTTCAAGCTCTGGTTCTACGAAGGTCTTCGAGATACCGGTACGACACGGGTCCACCACCACTATCCGTGGTGGCAGGTGATGTGCCTGACGGGCGTCGACTATTTCTCGACGCTCGGCTACCAGCCCGGCATCGCGTTCCTCGCCGCCGGGTTTCTGTCGCCGCTCGCGACGCTCATCCTCATCCTGCTGACGCTGTTCGGCGCGCTGCCGATCTACAACCGCGTCGCGGCCGCCAGCCCCAACGGCCAGGGCAGCATCTCGATGCTCGAGGAACTGCTGCCGCGATGGAAGGGAAAGGCGTTCGTCCTCTGCCTGCTCGGGTTCGCCGCGACGGACTTCGTCATCACGATCACGTTGTCGGCGGCGGACGCAACGGCGCACATCACCGGAAATCCGCTGGTGCCGCGCGCCTTCGATCATCCCGTGCCGCTGACGCTCGTGCTGCTGACGGCGCTCTGCGCGATCTTCCTGAAAGGCTTCAAGGAAGCGATCGGCGTCGCGGTCCTGATCGTGGCGGTGTACCTCGCGCTGAACGTGGTGGTGATCGGCGTCGCGCTCGTGCACGTGCTGCAGCACCCGGACGTGTTTCCGTCGTGGAGCAACGCGCTCTACCTGGAACATGGCAGCAGCGGTGCGATGATCGCCGTGGCGCTCGTCCTGTTCCCGAAGCTGGCGCTCGGCATGTCGGGGTTCGAGACCGGCGTGGCGGTCATGCCGCTCGTGAGCGGCGACAAGACCGACACGCCGGAGCGCCCCCTGGGCCGCATCCGCAACGCACAGAAACTGCTGCGCACGGCCGCGCTCATCATGAGCGTGGCGCTCATCGGCAGCAGCCTGTCGACGACGCTGCTGATCCCGCCCGAGGCGTTCAAGGCCGGCGGCGAGGCGTCCGGCCGCGCGCTCGCGTACCTGGCGCACGCGTACCTCGGCGAGGTATTCGGAACGATCTACGACCTGAGCACGATCTCGATCCTCTGGTTTGCCGGCGCGTCGGCGATGGCGGGCCTGCTGAACCTCGTGCCGCGCTACCTGCCGCGGTACGGGATGGCGCCCGACTGGGCGAAAGCCACCCGGCCGCTCGTCGTGCTCTTCGGGCTGATCACGTTCCTCATCACGATCCTCTTCGAAGCCGACGTCGACGCCCAGGGCGGCGCCTACGCGACCGGCGTCCTCGTGCTGATGACGTCGGCGGCGGTCGCCGTGACGCTCCACGTCACGCGCAAACGCGAGAAACTCGCGTTCGGAATCGTCACGCTCGTGTTCGTCTACACGACGCTGCTCAACATCTACGAGCGCCCCGAAGGCATCAAGATCGCGTCGTGGTTCATCGCGACCATCATCGTGACGTCGATGATCTCGCGCGTGCTCCGATCGACCGAGCTGCGCGTCCACGACATCCGGCCCGACGGCATGGCGCTGCAGTTCCTCCGCGACGCGGGCAAGAACCCCGTGCGCATCCTGGCGATCCGTCCGGGCGACGGGTTGCGGGAGGCGTACGAGGCGAAGATGAAGGAGGCGCGCGAGTCGCACCATCTCCCCGACAACCAGGGCGTGCTGTTTCTCGAGATCAAGCCGGGCGACGCGTCCGACTTCACCGACCGGCTCGACGTCAGGGGCGCCGAGGTGGGCGGCTTCCGTGTCCTGCGCGCCACGAGCCCCGCGATCCCGAATGCGATCGCGGCGCTGCTGCTCCACATCCGCGACGAGACCGGCCAGATCCCGCACGCCTACTTCGGCTGGACGGAAGGCAACCCCATCGTCTACCTGATGAAGTTCCTCGCGTTCGGCGAGGGCGACACGGCGCCGGTCACGCGCGAAGTACTGCGGCAGACCGAGCCTAATCCGCTGCGGCGCCCTCGAATCCACGTAGGGTGACGGCCGCCTCGTCGACGCCGTGCCCCTTGACGGCCGTCACGTCGATCTGCAGCCGTTCGTAGACCACCGAGTCGCCGACGCGCGGCGGCCGGCCGAGCAGCGCGAGCACGAGCCCGCTGACGCTGTCGACGTCTTCGTGCGCCAGATCGAGATCGAACCACTGTCCGAGCTCGTCGAGCCGCATCGTCCCCGGCACACGCAGCCGGCCGTACGTGTCGCGCCTCGGTCCCGGACCTTCGTCGAACTCGCCGACGACCTCTTCGAACAGATCCTCGAGCGTCACGACACCCGACGTGCCGCCGTGCTCGTCGATGACGACGGCGAGTTGCCCGCGCTCGCGGCGCATGGCCGTGAGCACCGCGTCCAGCGGGGCGGTTTCAGGTACGACCGGCGCCAGCCGCGCGCCCGCGGCCGTCACGCCCTCGCCGCTCAACAGCAGGCGCAGCAGATCCTTGATGTGATACGTGCCGACGATGTGGTCGAGATCGCCTTCGTACACCGGGTAGCGCGTGTGCCGCGACGTCTGGAGAATCTTCCGGAGCTCGGCGGCCGTCGTGCCGATCGGGATGCCGGAGATGCGCACCCGCGGCACCATCGCTTCACCCGCGGTGAGCTCGCCGAACTCGAACAGTTCCTGGAGCACCTGTCCTGATTCGGCGCGAAGCGCGCCCTGTTCCTCGGACTCTTCGACGATGAGCTGCAGCTCCTCCGGCGTGTAGTAGTGCTGGCTGCCGTGTTCGTGCGGGGCGATGCCGAACGGCTTGAGCAGCAGGTTGCCGAGGCCATTGAGCGCGACGACGAACGGATAGATGATCGTCTGCGTCCAGAGCATCACCGGCGTGAGCCAGACCGCGAGCTGCTCTGCCGCCTGAATCGCGAGCGACTTCGGCAGCATTTCGCCGACGAGGATGTGGAAATAGGTGAGGATCGCGACGGCGGTGATGCTGGCAAACCCGTGCGCCGCGAGCCATTGTCCCCAGCCGCCCTGGCCGAGGCGCTCCAGAATCCAGGACGCGAGCGCGTGCTCGCCGTACATGCCGAGCCCGAGCGACGCCACCGTGATCCCGATCTGCGCCGTGGCCACGTAGCGATCCCGGCGCTGGCCGTCGTCGAGCACCCGGACCGCGAGGCGGGCGAGCCGATCGCCGCGCGCCGCCCTCGCGTCGAGCGCGGCCTTCGGGACGCCGACGATCCCGAACTCCGCGGCCACGAAGAACGCGTTCACGAGCAGCAGCACGAAGACGATCAGAACGGCAATCACGCGCGTCCCTCGTCTTTGGCGGCGCGCGGCCGCGCCCGCGGGACCTTGAACTCGTCGGGAACGGAGCCGAGGAGCTCGCCGAGCACGTCCTCGAGCGTGATCAGGCCGACCACCTGGTCGCTGCCGTCGACGACCAGCGCCTGATGGCTGCGATGTTCGCGGAGGAAGCCGAGCAGGCGATCCGCCGCCATCGTGTCTGGCACGCGCAGGATGGGACGGACCAGTATCGCCAGCGCGCCGCTCGCCCCGCGCTGCAGGTAGTGCGTCACGACGTGCTTCGTGTGGAGGATGCCGACGATGTCGGCGAGCGTCTGCCGGAAGACCACCAGCCGCGTATACGGACTGCTCGCCGCGATCTGCAGGACCTGGCTCATCGGCGTGGCGATGTCGAGGCCCGACAGCTTCTCGCGCGGAACCATCAGCTGGCGCGCGTGGCGCAGGCCGAGCTTCAGCGCGTGATGGAGGCGGACCTGCTCCAGCGGTTCCAGCAGTCCGCCGTCGAGGCTCTCGGTGATCAGGAGATCGATCTCTTCAGGCGAGTGCACGTGGCGGTGACTCGCCGTCGGCATGCGCAACAACGCGCGTAGCGCGACGTTGCTGCGATCGAGGATCGCAATGAACCAGTTGAAGACGCGGGCCGACCACAGCATCGGGCGCGTGGTCCAGAGCGCGACTTCAGTCGGGTAGCGCAGCGCGACCGTCTTCGGCACCATCTCCCCCACGACCACCGAGAGCATCGTCAGGGCGATGAGGACGCCCGCGCTGGCAACCGACTGGGCCGTTTCGGGTCGCAGCTCCGCCCAGTACTCGAGCAGCGGCGACACGCGCGGCGACAGCGTGGCCTGGGCGTACGCGCCAAGGATCAGACCCGACAGCGTGATGCCGACCTGGGACGCCGCGATGTAGCGGTTCAGCCGCTGGGGACTTTCGACGATCGGGAGGAGCCGGGCAGCCGTGGCGTCGCCGTCCTCGCAGAGACGGCGCAGTCGGCTGCGCCGGACGCCAACCGCCCCGAACTCAGCCGCGACATAGAACCCGGTGAGAGCTATCAGCAGCAGGATGATTCCCGCGCTGGTGAGCATGCCGCGGGGATCGTACCACGTCAGGCACGGAGCGCGACGGCAGGGTCGACGCGGGTCGCGCGGACGGCCGGAACGAGCGCCGCGCCGATCGCGACGGCGGCCAGCAGCGCCGCAACGCCGGTAAACGTCAACGGATCCGACGGCTGCACGCCGAACAGGAGCTTCTCCATCAGGCGCGTCAGGATCCACGCGCCGCCGGCGCCCGCGGCGATCCCGGCGGCGGTCAGCGCGATCGCCTGGCCGACCACCATCCGCAACACGCGCGCCCGCGGCGCGCCGAGCGCCATCCTGATCCCGATCTCCTGCGTCCGCAGCGTGACCGCGTAGCTGATCACGCCGTAGATGCCGACGGCCGCAAGCGCCAGCGCCAGGCCGGCGAAGCCAATCAGCAGCATCATCGTCAGCCGGCGCTGTGCGGTCGAGATCGAGACGACTTCCTCCATCGGCCGCACGTCGGCGACGGGCACGTTCGCGTCCATCTCGTGCAGCGCCGTCACGAACGCCGGAACGACACCGGCCGGATCGCCCGCCGTGTGAATCACGACCGTCATGAACGGATACGCGAAGCGCGCCGGCGGCAGATAGCTCGCCGGCCACGCCTCGGACTCGAGGCTCGTCGACCGCACGTCGCCGACCACGCCGACGATCTCGTCCGGTCCCGCATCGTTCCACGACAACACGATCCGTTGACCGATCGGATCGGTGCCGCCGAAATATTTTCTGACGAGCGATTCGCTGACGACGATGCGCCGCGTGTTCGGCGCCGTGTCGCGGCCGTCGAACAGCCGGCCCCGCAGGAGCGGAATACCCATCGCCTGGAAGTAGTCGTGCGTGACGACCTTGACCTCGGATCCCGGCTGGTTGTCGGCCGTTGGCGGCTCGCGCCCTTCGATCGTGAACGAGGTCGCCGCGCCGAGGCCGTTGAGCGGCAGGAAACTGACGCCTCCCGACGCGACGACGCCCGGCAGCGCGTCGACGCGCGCGAACAGGCGGTCGAAGAAGCCGATGATCTGCGCCGGCGACTGATAGCTCGCGAACGGCAGCGTCACCTTCAGCGTCATCGTCCGAGATGCCTGGAAGCCGGCGTCGACGCGCATCACCGTCACAAAACTGCGGACGAGCAGGCCTGCGCCGACGAGCAGGACGAGCGCGAGCGCGGTCTCGACGACGACGAACGCCTGACGCGCGCGGGCGCCGCGCGCACCGGTGCCCGTGCGCCCGCCTTCCTTCAGCGCCTCGGTCAACGCCGTGCCCGACGCGCTCAGCGCCGGCACGATGCCGAACAGCAGTCCGCTCGCGAGCGCGATCCCGCAGGCAAACAACAGCACCCATCCGTCGAGCCCGACCAGCTCGAGCCGCGCGATCGGCAGCCGGGCCGCCACCACCGTGCGGAGACCGCGCAGGCCCCACCACGCGAGGAGAAGACCGGCCGCCGCGCCCGACAGCGACAGGAGCATGCTCTCGACGAGCATCTGGCGGATCAGCCGCGCGCGATCGGCGCCGAGCGCGGCGCGGACGGCCAGCTCGCGCTGGCGGGTCGTCGCACGCGCCAGAAGAAGATTGGCGACGTTCGCGCACGCAATCAGGAGCACGAACCCGACCGCGCCGAACATGATCAGCAGCGCCGGCCGCACGTCACCGGTCAGCTGCTCCTCGAGCGGCACGACGCGCGACGTCCAGCCGGTGTCGAACTTCGGAAACATCGTCGAGAGCTGCGCCGAGACGCGTGTCATGTCGCTCTGCGCCTGCGTCACGTTCACGCCGTCCTTCAGTCTCGCGACGACGAGAACCCATCGCCCGCGCGGCGTACGTGACTCGGCCGAGAACCCGATCGGGTTCCAGACGTCGACGCTCTTGTCGAGAATCGAAAACCCCGGCGGCATGACCCCGACGATCGTCGCCGCCGACCCGTTGAGACGGATCGATCGATTGACGACCGTCGGATCCGAATGGAATCGCCGGCGCCAGAACCGATCGCTGATCAGGACGACGTTCGTCGCGTTCGGTTGATCGTCGGCTGCCGTGAAGACGCGGCCGAGTGCGGCGTTCACGCCCAGCATCGGAAACAGCTGGGCGTTGACGAGCTGCTGCGGCACTTCCTCCGGCTCGCCGTCGCCGGTGTAGGCGGCGCGGAACGTCAGGCTGACGGCGGACATGTCGTCGAAGACGCCGTTCATCTCCCTCCAGTGCAGATAGTTGGCCGGGGAGACGCTGGGATTGAGGCGCTGGCGCGGGACGTTGTACTCCCAGACGACCGCCAGCCGATCGGGATCGTGGAACGGCAGCGGTTTCAGGAGCAGCGTGTAGACGACGCTGAAGATCGCGGTGTTCGCGCCGATGCCGAGCGCGAGCGCGACGATCGCGACGGCCGTGAACCCGGGATTCTTTGCGAACGACCGACACGCGAAGCGGACGTCGGCGAGCACGGGGAGCACCTCCTGGATCGCTTGTTCCGCCTCAAGGCGGAAGCTACGGCTAGCCGCCGATGGAGCCGAGCGCCCAGGCCGCCTGTTTTCGGACGCCGGCGTCGGCGTCCTTGAGCGCGTGCATCAAACCCTGGACGGCGCGTCGATCGCCGATGGAGCCGAGCGCCCACGCCGCCTGCTTCCGCACGCCAGGCGCGGTGTCACCGAGTGCGGCGATGAGACCGTCGACCGCGCGGCGGTCTCCGATCGCGCCAAGCGCCCACGCCACCTGTTCGCGGACGCCGGCATCGGTGTCCTTCAGGGCGTCGACGAGCGCCGGGACCGCTTCAGACGAGTCGAGCGCGCCGAGCGCCCACGCGGCATTCTTGCGCGCGACCCAGGCGGGTCCGCCGAGCGCCTTCAGCAGCACCGGCTGCGACGGCGCACCGATCGCGACGAGCACCGATGCCGCCTGCTCGCCCGGCGTGGTGGAGTTCTGGCCGCCTCGGTACCGCCATGTGTGCTCGCCGCAGACCGCCGGATCGACCGGTGACGCATCCTCGAGGAGCACGACGAGCCGCGGGATGTAGGGCGCCGCCTGGCTGCCGAACTCGCGGAGCTCGCACGCCGCGTGCGTCCGCTGCGCAGGATCGGCGGAGGCAAGACCGGCAGCCGCGGCACTGGCGTCTCTCTGCGCTGCGAGGGCCACGAACGTGGCGACGACGAGCCAGATCTTCATTACCGCACCACGACGACGGGGTGAACGGACGTCACGGCGTCGACCGAGACGAACGGGTGAACCGAGACCATCGGGTGAACCGATACAACCGGGTGAACCGAGACGTGATCGACGCGCGGATGCGGGTGTGGATGCGGATGCGGGTGCGGGCCGTCGTCCCCGCTGATCTCTGCGATGGCGGCGGCGGCGCTGCGGCGCACGGAGGCGTCCGTGTCCTTCAGCGCCTGCGTGAGCGTGTCGAGTGCGCGGCCGTCACCGATCTCGCCGAGCGCGGAGATCGCGCGCCTGCGCACGTCGGGGTTCGCGTCCTTCACGGCGGCCATCAGCGCGTCGACCGATTCGCGATCGCCGAGCTCGCCGAGGGCGGATGCCGCACGTGCGCGCACGCTGACCGACTCGTCTTTGAGCGCGTCGCGCAGCGTCGGGGCCGTGGCGGTGTCGCCGAGCTCGCCGAGCGCCGACACGATCGTCGCGCGCATGTCGGGGTCGGCGCCTTTCATCGCCGCCGCCAGCGCGGGCGCCGCGCGGCGGCTGTTCATCGAGGCGAGCGCGCGGGCCGCTTCGCGTCTCACGCTCGCGTCGGTGTCCTTGAGCGTGGCGATGAGCGCGTCGACGGCGGCTTCGGTGCCGGACTGCTGCGCGCCGACCGCCGTGCCCTCCATGAGGGCCACGCCCGGCCGCGCCGCCGCGCTGCGCCACTCGAGCGAGGGGTGCAGGAAGATCGCGGCGGTGCCGATGAAGATCGCGCTCGATTTCAGGAGCGTGCGGAAGAAGACGGCAGCTGGGCTCATGTGCGGTGACTCCTCGTTGCCTTGCTAAAAATTCAGCACTCGCGTGCACAACCTCCGCGTCGCGATTGCCCGGAGGCAATCGCTGCGGGCGACATTCAGCTAGTAGCGGATTTGTCCGAGGGCGAACGCCGCCTGCCGGCGGACCTCGACGTTCGTGTCCTTGAGCGCGAGCGTGAGGCCTTCGACCGCTTTCGGATCGCGAAGCTGTCCGAGCGCGAAGGCGGCCTGCTGGCGGACGTCGGCGTTGCCGTCCTTCAGCGCGATCACGAGCGGCTCCACGGCTTTCGGATTGCGGATCTGGCCGAGCGCGAACGCGGCCTGCTCGCGCACGTCGGCGTTCTCGTCCTTCAGCGCCGAGATGAGCGGGTCGACCGCCTTCGGATCGCGGATCTGGCCAAGCGCGAACACGGCCTGCTGGCGGACGTCGGCACTCGAATCGTGCAGGACGCTCATGAGCGGCTCGACGGCTCTCGGATCGCGAAGCTGGCCGAGACCGAAGACCGCCTGCTGGCGCACGTCGGGGCTCGAGTCCTTGAGCGCCTGGGTCAGCGGCTCGAAGATGCGCGGATCGCGGAGCTGCACGAGCGCGTGCATCGCCGTTTCGCGGACTTCCTTGTCGCTGTCCTTCAGCGCCTCCATGAGCGCGTTGACCGCGCGCGGATCCGCCTTCTGGCCGTCCTGACGGCCCTCGCCTTCCTGCGCTCGCTGACCGTTCGACCGCGGAGTCGGGTTCGGCATCGGCATGGGCATCGGCGTTGGGGTCGGCGTCGGCGTTGGCGTCGGATGCCCCTGCCAGGCGGCGAGCGGCATCGCGTGCTCGATGGCGTGATCGACATCACCCGCCACGCCGTGAATCACGGCGTCTGCGACACCGGTTCCCACGCCCACGCCGACGCCTACGCCCACGTTCACGCCGCGGCTGACGCCATCCGCGATGCCGCCGGCCACGCCCGCCTGCACGCCTGCGCTCGCGCCCTTGATCGCGCCCTGCGTCGCGCCGGCGACCACGCCGTCGACGATGCTCGTGATGCCCTCGACGGCGCCGGAGACCGCGTTGGAGACGTCGTCGGTCGCCTGCCGCGTCGCACGGTGCGTCGAGCTCGCCGTCTGCGTCGTCGTCGACGACGACGACGTGACCGTGTCATGACGAATGGTCTGCGTCTCCGCGGCCGGCGCCGCGGCGCGTTCCTGCGCCCACGGCTGGACCGACGCGACCGACACGATCAGGATTGCGAAAACCGAAGCCGCCGCGGCGGCACGCGCCCGGGTCAGCCCGCGGCGCGGCATGCTCGGATCGAGGATCGCGATCAGGCGTCCCTCGAGCTGCGAGCGATGCGCCATCGCGAGGCTCGCGCCTGCGAGAACGGCCGGGAAGCGCTGCGCGTGCATGACGCGCGCGATGTCGAGCAGCTCGTCGGCGTAGTCCGATCCGCGCGTGCCGGCGGCGAGGACGAGATCGTCGCACGCCCGCTCGCGCTCGGATCGGAGCCGCCGCGCCGCGATCCACGCGAGGGGGTTGAACCAGTACGCCGCGCACACGATCTGCGCGACGAGATGCGTGAGGCAGTCGCGGCGCTTCACGTGCGCCAGTTCGTGGAGCAGCACGACGCGCAGGCGGTGCATCGGCCACGCGTTGGCGTCGGCGGGCATCAGCACTGACGGACGGAAGATGCCCCACGCCATCGGCATCGACGCCGTCGCGCTCTCGACGAAGCGTACGCGCACCAGCCGGAGATCCGCCGCGAGTCCGCGCGCCAGCGCCAGCCACGGCCCGTCGGTGACGAGGCGCGTGCGTCGCGACATCCACTGCACGGCAACGAGCCCGAGCAGCATGCGTCCGAGCACCAGCGCGGCGCCGAGCGCCCAGATCGCGAAGAGGATCGCGCCTGGTGAGAGATCCGACGTCGCGCGAGTCCAGATCGAGGCCGGGGCGCTGACGGAGGAGTTCCGGCTGAAGCCGGAAACGACAGGGCCAGGCACACGAGCGGGCGGCAGGTCGCTTTCGATGCGCCCGCCTCTATGTTCTTCCCCGTAGCTTCCGCCTTCAGGCGGAAGCGCGCTGACCGCCGGCGCCGCAAGGCGCACGATCGGGACTTCGAGCTTCGGCACCGCCAGCGCCAGCGCGGGCACGAGGAGCGCGCTCGTGAGGCCGAGCGCCCAGACGAGATGACGCGCCGACGCCGAGGAACGGCGGAGGGCGGCGGCGACGAGCCCCGTCGACGCGAGGATCACCGACGCCCGCGCGGCGGCTTCGACGAACTGCGGCAGCGAGAAGACTGGCATGACTACACTCCGCTCTTCCGCGCCGTGTCGATGAGGCGCGCCAGACGATCCAGCTCCGCCGAGGACAGCTTCGACGAGTTCTCGTCGAGCAGCGCTGAAATGGCCTGCTCGGCCGAGCCGTCGAAGAACGTCTTCAGCACGTGCCGGAGCGCCGACCGCTTCGCGTTGTCGCGCGCCACGGTCGGCAGGTAAACGTATCGAGGGCCGTCCTGCTTGTGTCGGACGTGGCCCTTCTCTTCGAGAATGCGAAGGAGCGCGCGGACGGCCGAATAGCTCGGCGGCTCGGGCAGCGCGGCCTGGACGTCGGCCGCGGTCGCCTCCCCGCGCTCGTAAAGGATGTCGAGGATCTGCCGCTCCCGGCGGCTCAGATCCCGATGCTGGGCAGTGTGCATACGTGTGGTTAGACGACGGTCGTCGTCAAAAGGTGCTGAGAAAATAGCACTAGGCGGAAAATTTAGCAATTACCCCCCGCCGCGAGGCGGGGGCGAGGCCGGTTTCGAGGTCGCCAGGACCGTCAAGGCCGTGACACAGGCCTCCCGCATCGCGGGCTCGACCGCCAGGCGCCCGTTCGTGACCGTGAAGAACCCGGACGAGGGGTGGAGGGCATAGTGCAGGGCCGCCACATCGTGAAGGGGAACGGACGTCAGCCCCGACGCCCGAATGGCGTCCGCGACGGGGTTGGCCGGCGCCCAGCCGAACTCGAGCTGCGCGCGCGCAGCCGCCAGGTCGTCGCCGATGTTCTTGCCGCAGCGGACGGCCGGCACCGGCAGTGCCGCGACGAGCGTGTCGAGCGCCTTCCGATCCTGCTCGAGGTCGCCGGCCTCGACGATGACGATGCGCTTCACGCGCTG
>Ga0066903_100003054_pt1 | contig 13472 bp, 9 predicted proteins | sample PanSoiMetaGPlot1_FD_67491 | JGI IMG/M metagenome (GOLD analysis project Ga0066903, IMG submission 67491) | Tropical forest soil microbial communities from Panama analyzed to predict greenhouse gas emissions - Panama Soil - Plot 1 (version 2) | ecosystem: Environmental > Terrestrial > Soil >... | reverse complement strand
TGAAAACGCCGAAATGCGCGAGCGGCTGATGAGCCGGCGCACGCTCGAGGAGCTGGTGCAGTTCCTCTCGCCGCTCAAGCTGCCCCAGAAGCTGCGGATCGTCACCGAGGAGTGCCCCCAGCGCAGCGCCGAGAATGCCTTCTATTCGACGACAACGTCGACGATCACCATCTGCTACCAATACGTCAGCCTGTTCGCTCGCTATGCGGCGGAGCCGGACATGCTGCCGGGCTTCACGCGCGAGGAGATTTTCGTCGGCTCGTTCCTGAGCACGGTGCTGCATGAGCTCGGCCATGCCGTGTTCCATCTGCTCGACATCGCAGTGTTCGGACACGAGGAGGACGCCGCTGACCAGATCGCCACCTTCGTGATGCTGCAATTCGGTCCCGACGTTGCCCGCACCACCATCAAGGGAGCGGCATACAAGTGGTTCAAGGCGGCGATCAGCCGCCCGCCGACCTACTACGACACGCACGGCACGCCCGCGCAGCGCTATTACAACACGCTCTGCATCGCTTACGGCGGCCAGCCCAACACCTTTCGCGATCTTGCGGGCGGCGGACTGCTGCCGCGCTCCCGCATCGAGGCATGTGCGCTCGAATACGCCCAGGTCCGGCGTGCGTTCGAGGAGACCGTGCTGCCCTACATCGACCGTGAATTGCTCAACCGGGTGCTGGCGCAGCGTTGGCTCCGCGCTGGCGACGGGGCCCGCTAAAGTTTCTTCGTCGGGAGCGACGGGGCCGGCACGCTCCCGTCGGCGTGCATGAGAAAGATTGCGATCTCGAAGCGCACGTTGAGGGCACGGCCAAGCAGCAAGCACGGCGGGACTCCCTCTCTCCGCAGGGGAGAGGGTTGGGTGAGGGGGTCACGATCTTCGATAGGCTGTACCCCCCACCCCACCCTCTCCCTTCGGGAGAGGGAGCCGGCCGTGCCGTGTGAGGGTCAGTGCCCACGAGCTGGTCATCCCGACGGCTTGAGTTCCGCGGCCGGCATCCGGGATGCGGACGGTGAGAGCGCGAGCTGCCAGCCCGGCCGCGTCGTATGCAGCAGCAACAGCACGGTGATCGCGCCAGCGAACAGATAGGACTGCGCCACATTGAAGACCGTGGCGGCCAGAAGATTGGTGACGGGAATATAGTTGCTGATCAGCACATAGCTTACGGTCAGCAACAACAGCCGACGCCGATCACCGATCACGCTTGCGAGCAGCACTGCAAGGATCGGAAAGATCGTGCCGTAATGGTGCTCCCAGGCGATCGGCGAAGCGATCGTGATGCTCAACGCCATGGTGCAGAAATCGAAGGTACGATCGGGATCACCTTTATTGCCACGCCGGAACAGCGCAGCCGAGAGCAGCACGATCGAGGCCACTAGGGTGCCGCCGTAGACCAGCAGGCTATAGGGCGGGAACGCGTTGTCGTCAAAATCGATGCTGTTCCAGCGATCCGGATCGATCAGGACCATCACGCGGTTGAGCAGCCCGTTGACCGACTGGTTCGGATAGTAGGTCTCGCCGCGCTCGGCCAGGAAGAACAGGACTTTCAGATAGTCGACATGATTGGTGAAGCCGTAGGCCATGATCGAGCCCAGGACGCCCACGACCGCGGTGGCCGCGAAGGCGGCAGCGAAGCGCCATTCGCGCCGCAACAGCGCCCACAGCACGAACAGACCGTAGTGCGGCTTCACCAGCGCCATGAGGGCGATCAGGATGCCGCTCGGAACCTTCCGGCCGCTCATCCAGCACCAGAGCGCCAAGGCGAACAGCCCATTGAGCCAGTTCTGGATCTGGCCGAGCGTGTAAGCCTTCACCAGCGGATAGAAGGTCAGCGCCAAAGCCAGCACGATCACGACACGCGCCGTCCGCGTGAGACCTGAGACCGGCAATGCACCGCGCCTATGCAATCCGATCTCGAGCAGCGCCGCCGCCGACAGCGCCGACATCAGAATGAAGATCCATCCCAGCACGTCGTTGACAGTCGGCAGATCGTAGACTTTGCACTCCTCGGTGCGGATCCCTTCGGGACCGACCAGCCACAGCAGCCCCGCCACCGCAAACAGCGACGTCGGCGGATATTGGAACTTGAGCTTGCGCTCGAAGAAGATCTCCGAATAAAGCGGCTTGTCGTGCTGCTCCTGCGCGTATTCGAGCGAGACCGACATGATCCCCCAGGAATCGTCGCAGCCGCGTCCGCGCAGTACGTCGTAGGTGTGCTGCAACACGGTTTCCTTGTAGGGCTCGGGCGAGACGAGCCACAGCAGACCATTGAACGCGAAGGCGTTGAGCAGCAGGAACACCGCGAGATAGCGGGTGAGCAGGCCCGGAGACAGACCCGCAAGATCGCGTGTGACGGAATCTCGTGTCATGGAATCTCTTGTCATGGGATCGCGCATCATGGGGCGGCTCGCGCAGTCGCGACATTGTCTGGAGCGCGCGCCACCTCGACCTGCCAGAGACCGCGCGCCAGCGCCACAAACGACAGGCAGCCACCGATCAGCCAGACCGAGACCAGCGTGCGCGACAGGATCGCCGCGTACCAGCTCGGCTCCATGGGTGACCAGACGATGACCGGCAGCGAGACCAGGATGATGCCGGCGCGCATGAGAAACCGCGTCGTCGCATCATCGCGCAACGGCAGATCACCACCGAGGTAGAGCGCCCATGGGAGCAGCAGCCACAGATAATAATGGGTCCAGGAGATCGGGCTGGTGAGCAGCGCGAGGTTGATCATCAGAGCGAGTTCCAGGAGATCGCGCGGGCTCGGCCCGCCCTCAGCCACCACCGGCGCGCGCCGATGCGCGCGCCAGATCAGAACGAAAGATCCGCCATACAATGCCGCGAACATCAGGAGGCGCGCGATCCGGTGAAACGTCGTTGGCACCAAGGGGGGGTCCCAGTGGATCAGAAATTCCTCTCCGTGCGTCAAGCGAACTAAAAAACCGTCGACCGACTGAACGTTGTAGGCCGGGATATAACCGTTGAGATAAGGCACCACCCAGTCCTGATACCAGGCGACATTGCCGTCGATACCAAACAAAAGGAGCGACAGCAGCGCTGCGACCCCGATCGTGGTGGCACCGCCGGCGACGATCGCCCAGCGCTGGCGCAACACGAAATAGAAGCCAAGCAGCAACAGCGGCAGCTTGATCAGCGCGGTGAAGCCGAACGCGAGTCCGGCCGCGTAGCCGTGCTTGCGACGCCAGAGCGCGAGCCCCGCCACCAGGAAGAGAAGAATCACATGCGAGCTCTGGCCCTCGCGCAGGCTGTTCACGATCGGGCCGCTGATCAGGAACAGCAAGGCCAATAGCGCCGCATGCGGCGCGTCGAGGCGCGTGGATCGTACCAGCAGCAGGTAGGCTCCGACGAGAGCCACCGTGCCGATGACACACCACACCCATCCGGCCCATTCCTCGTCGACCAGCATGAACGGGACATAGAGCCAGCCGACCACCGGCAGATTGGAAAAGCCGCCCTTCTCGGTGAGTGGCCAGGTTGCGCTGAGGCCGTCCTCCCAGAGCGTCTCGGCCGCTGGCCAGTTGGCCTTGTAGAAATCGGAGAACAACGCCGAAGGCTCAGAGAACTGCCAGACGATCACATGGATCGCGATCCCGCCGAGCGCGGTCACGAGCCAAAGCGCTGCACGGTTGTCGGTCAGCCGATCGAGCGCGGCCGCAATGCCGTTGTTGGTCATCGATGTGCCGCCGCGGCCGCGCCCTTCTGCCCTCTTGCACGGCCACGCCCGTCCCAGTGGGAGCCGAACGTAACCGTGATCTCCTGCGGCAGCAACCTTGCCACTCAGGGACGCTCGAACGATCCGCCCGCAATCTCTTCGGGCCGCCGCGCGGGCGCGTTTGTCGGAGCGGATGGTCGCGTCAGCAAGCACCAGAGCACGGCCCCGACATAGAGCACCAGCGAGGCCCATATTTGCGAATTCGCGATCGGCTCAACCCACCAGAATGACAGCGAGAAAGCAGCCAGAACGGATACGCCGATCACAAACCGTGCGAGCCACCAGCGCGGCACCAGCGCCGCCAGCAGCACTGTCCAAACCAGATACCAAGGCCAGAGGTGGGCGATCCCGACGAACGAAATCGCGCTCATGATCGCGAGCGCGGCCTTGATGGCGTTCTCGAGCGTGGGCGTCAGCAACAGGACAACGACACTCGACAACGCAATGATGGCGAACGTGGCCGTGATGCTCCAATCAAGCACATTGAGATCAAATCCGACCGCAAGCTCGATCGCCTCGACGGCATGGCGAGGCTGCAGGAACTCCCACTCGCTGATCACGCGCGTACCTTCGAAGAATTCCGGCGAGCGGTAGAAGACGCCAAACACCGCAATCCCAAGGAGACCGGGCCCCACATAACGCACGAAGAGCTGACGCCAGCCGAGTCCATGCAGGCGCCAGGCGACGATGACGTCGACGAGAAAGAACGGTGCCGTGACATATTTGCTGAGCGCCGATCCCATCAGGGCGACCGGCGCGAGCAAGCGGCCCTGCCCCAGCAGCGCAAGCCACAGCAGCGCCAGCCAGACCATGAAAATGTCATTGTGGCCTTCCGCGACAGTCTGTAGCACCCCGAGCGGCATCCAGCCGGCAACCATGATGGCAAGACAGCGATCGAGCGCCGGCCTGGAGGCGGTCATGGTTCTGATCAGCGCCAGCGAAGCGAGCCAGGTCGCGAGCAGGACACCCTTGAACAGAATCGTGCCGGCGAGGACGCTCTTGCCGGTCACCGCCATCACGGCAGCGGAGAGAATGGCCCAGCCCGGCCCGTAGGACATGACCATGGGAAAATGGTCAAGCGGCAAACCGGTGAGCGTCTCGTCGGTGAACAGGTTGTGGTAGGGGTTCGTCCCCTCGGCCGCCATCCGGCCCCACGCCATCGACAGCCAGAAGTCCTGCGTGAACACCGGAAACGCCAGCACGCACACCAGCGCGAACGCCACCGACCAGCGCATCAGCAGGGCGTCGAGATTCGCATCCAGCGTGTGCTCGCGGCGATAGAGGATCGCCACGAGCGCGATCCAGACCGCTGTGATGATCGCGACTGGCACACAATAGCTGGTGATGACGGCGGCGTTGGTTTCGAACAGGCGGGAGAGCCCGACCAGCGGGAATCTTGTCGCCAGATCATCGAAGAAGGCCACCGCGTGGGGTGCCGCCCCATGGTTTCGCCACAGGACCGGGACCTGCACATACGACAGGACCGTGAGCACCGCATAGGCCGCCAGCGCCACGGCCCCGAGAAGATTGACGCCAACGCGAAGGAATGAGGTCTGCAACGCCAACGTCCTCTTCGACCCGAGGTCCAATGCCAGAAGTCCAACGCAGGCCTTGGCCCTGCGCGCGCTTACGACGACGGGCCTGAACCTATGGTGAACAACGGCCTTTTCGCGGGCGGACTGTTGTGCCCGCTCGGCAAGATTAACGCAACGCCTAGCAGACCCTATCCGACCGGCGCTGGCTTGGCGCGCTGGCGTGGCGCCGGCCACCCTTCTAACATCGAATTGATGAAAGCCTTTGATTCCGCCAGATGCACCCGTCCTCGCAGCGCGTCCTGACGATCGAAGCCCCACGGGCGGCCCGGCTCGTGGAGCGGCCGCTCGCTGGCCCTGGAGCTGGCGACGTCGTCGTGCGCTCGCTCCATTCGACTTTCAAGCACGGTACCGAGATGATGGCTTATCTCGGCCGCACGCCATTTGCGTCGCGGGTGTTCAACCCAACGCTGCGCCTGTTCGAGCCTGCACCGGCACAAGCACCGTTCTATCCCCGCCCGATGGGCAGCATGGTGGTCGGCGTGGTCGACTGGGCGGGCGTGGACGCGGGCGGCTTGCGGCCGGGCGAGCAGGTTTTTGCCTATGCCCCAATCGCCGACGTTCATGTGCTGCCGGCTGCGAGCGTCAAACCGCTTGGCAATCTCACGCCCGAGCAGGCGCTGTGCATCGACCCGGCAAGCTTTGCGCTCGGCGGCGTGCTGGACGGAGCGATCGCCAAAACGGAGACGGTGCTGGTCACGGGTCTCGGCGCCATCGGCCTCTTCGTCATCCAGTATTGTGTGTCGCGGGGTGCACGTGTGTTGGCAGCCTCGAGCTTCGAGGAGCGCCGGCATTTGGCGCAATCCTTCGGCGCCAGCGAGGTCTACGATACGCGCGCGGAGGGTGACGTCGCCCGCACGATTAAGCAGCGCAGGGGCGGCGTCGATGCCGCGATCGAGTGCTCCGGCAGCCTGGAGACGCTGACGATGGCGATGCGCGCGGCGCGCCAGTGCGGCCGCATCGTTTGTGTCGGCTTCTATGGCGCGGGCGCGCTCAATCTCGGTGAAGAGTTCTTCCACAACCGGCTCACCCTCATGGCCTCGCTGCCGGCCGTCTCATGGAACAATCCGGTACGTGAGACGCCCCCGCTCTACGCCAAGGATCTGCAGGAGATGGTAGCGCACGACTTTGCTGCCGGCACGATCACGCCAGGCGGCATTCTGAGTCCCACACTCTCGTTCCGCGACGCCGAGCACGCCGTCACGCTGATAGCGGATGAGCCGCAACGCGTGATCAAGGTCCTGTTGCGACACGACTGAGCACGAGCAGTCATGAGCCAAGCGGCCCGCATTCATGTCACCTTCCCGGTCCTCAACGAGGAGGCCATGCTCGAGAATTCGATCGAGCGCACCATTGCATTTTGCGAGCAGCACAAACTCGAGATCGACGAGTTATGCATCGCCGACAACGGCTCGACCGACCGTACGCCGGAGATCGGTCAGGCGCTGGCGACACGCCATCGCAATGTCCGCTATCTCCGCGTCGGCAAGCGCGGCTTCGGCCTCGCCCTGAAGACAGCCTGGGGCGCGACGCAAGCGGATTTCGTCGGCTACATGGACATCGATCTCGCCACCGACCTGCGTCATCTCAAGGAGGTTTGCGACCACATCGCGCGCGGCGACGGCTACGAGCTCTATCTCGGCTCGCGCCTCATGCGCGGCGCCTCGGTCAGGAACCGCACGCTGCTGCGGGAATTCACCTCCCGCATGTTCAACGGGCTGCTGCGCCTGCGGCTGGGCGTCTCCTTCTCCGACGCCATGTGCGGCTTCAAGTTCGTCGACCGCAATCTCTACCGGCGGCTGACAGATCAATTCGCATTCACTGACGACTGGTTCTTCGCCACTCAGCTCGCGGTGCGCGCCGAATGGTTGGGCGCAAGAGTCCTCGACATGCCGGTCGAGTGGACCGACCAGCCCGACTCGAAGTCCTCCGCGCGCCTGATCAACCTGTCGCTGCTTTATCTCTCCGGCATCGCCGAGCTGAGAGAGGAAAAACGGCGTGTACTGAAGTGTCGGTGACGATGATGGATATCGATTATCCGCACATCATCATCGGCGGCGGGAGCTATGGCTGCTTCGCGGCACTGCGGCTGGCAGAGCTTCATGGCGGCCGCAACGTGGTGATCATCGAACAGGATCAAGATATCCTGCTGCACGCCTCCTACAACAACCAGGCGCGCGTTCACAACGGCTATCACTATCCGCGCAGCCTGCTCACAGCGCTGCGCTCGCGCATCAATGCGCCGCGTTTCATCGCCGAGTTCAACAACACCATCTACACCACCACGCAGCAGTACTATGCGGTCAGTCGCCGGCAGTCGAATGTGACCGCTGGCCAGTTCGTCCAGTTCTGTCGGCGCATCGGCGCCGATCTCAAGCCTGCGCCAGCGGCGATTCAGAAACTGTTCAATGACGACTTCATCGAGGCGGTGTTCAGCGTCACCGAGCATGCCTTTGACGCCGACAAGCTCAGGGAGAGCTTGGGCGAGCGGATCAAGGCTGCAGGCATCACGCTGCTCACGCGCACCGAAGCCATTCGGATCCGCGCCGGCGCAACGCTCGCAGTCGAGATCAAGGACCTGCGCTCGGGCGAGCCAGGCACGTTGCGCGGCCGCCATCTCTACAATTGCACTTATTCGCACCTCAACCGCATCCTGTCGCAAAGCGGGCTGCAGGCCATCCGCCTGCAGCACGAAGCCACCGAGATGGCGCTGGTCGAGCCACCTGCGACGCTGCGGAACGCCAGCATCACGGTCATGTGCGGGCCGTTCTTCTCGCTCATGCCGTTTCCGCCGCTCGGGCTGTCGACCCTGAGCCACGTCAGCTACACACCGCACTATGAATGGGCCGACGACCCCGCGGCCGGCGGCTACACCCCCCATTTGCCCACGTTCCCGCTGCGCACCCGCTTCGATAGAATGCGTCGGGATGCGGCACGCTACGTGCCCGCCCTGCGGGAGTTGACCTACGTGCGATCGCTGTGGGAGATCAAGACGATCCTGCCGCAGAGCGGGGTCAACGACAGCCGGCCGATCCTGTTCAAGCGCGATCCGTCGGCGCCGAATGTTATTTCCATTCTGGGCAGCAAGATCGACAACATCTACGACCTCGACGAGGCGCTGCCGTTGCCGCACGACAATATCGCTCTTGTGCCATGATGGATGTACCATGACGGACCGGAGGCACGGATGAGACGCGACATCTTCGTCTCGGTGGTGGTTCCGCTCGAGAACGATCTCGACATCCTGCCCGCGGTGGCGCGCGAGCTCGACAGCGTCATGCGCGGCCATTTCGGCGACTATGAGCTCATCTTCATCGACGACGGCTCGAACGATGGCACGCGCTCGTTCTTCGAGCGCGCCAAGTCGGAGATTCCTTGCTTCCGCTACTCGCGGCTGACGCGGCCGTTTGGCCTCGAGGTCGCAATCGCCTGCGGGCTGGAACAGGCGATTGGCGACGTCATCGTGGTGCTCAACCCGGCGGTTGATCCGCCCGATCGGATTCCGGAATTCGCCGAAAAGGCCAACGACACCGCCGGCATCGTGATCGGCATCGCCACCGATAAGTTCAGACGCTTGTTCTACCGCCTGGCCTATCAGGCCTATTACGGGCTGTGCCGCGTGTTCCTGACCCGCTCGCAGGTCTACGGCGCCACCCATTTCATGGCGCTGACCCGCACCGCACTCAACGCACTGCTCACCATCAAGGACAGCTTCCGCTACATTCGGGTGCTGGCGATGTATGCCGGCTTCGAGGTGACGAAAGTTCCTTATGAGTTTGTCATGCGGCGCAATCCGCCGCGCCATCGTCGCGCGCTCACGCTACTCGAGAGCGCGGGGCACATGATCGTATCGAATTCGGACCGGCCCTTACGTTTTGCCGCGCTCGGCTCCGCGCTCATGGCTTTCACCGACTTCGCCTTTCTAATCTACATTGTCCTGATGCGGCTCCTCTACAGGGATATTGCACCGGGCTGGGCGTCGACCAACTTTTTCAACGCCATCATGTTCGGCCTGATCTTTCTGGTTCTGGCCGTGCTCTGCGAGTACCTCGCCGAGTTGCGCAGCGAGGTGAAGCGGCGGCCACTCTATGTGGTGCAGGGCGAGTTGCAGAGCAACGTCATGCTAGCGAATGCGGAGACGCGCAACGTCGTCTCGCACGAGGAACGGGCCGAGACGGTCGCGCCGCCACCTGAGCCTGCGAAATCGTAGTCCGCAAACTGCTTGGCACTATCCGATGGAACCGCAGGGCGCTTGTTGATGTGCCCTCTCCCCGCCGCTTGCGGGGAGAGGGCATGAAGGCATTTCAACAAACTCTGCTGCGTGAGGGGGAAGCTGCAGCTCCTCACGACTGTGTTTGCAGAACGTCTGTTGCTGCCCTCTCCCCGCAAGCGGGGAGAGGGCGCATCAATAAGCGCCGCGGATCGCTAAACGGTCAGCTGTTCATCAGCGCGTCGCTTCCTTCGCGATCCGCGTCAACTCCTCCTGCACCCAGCGGAACAGCTCCTGCCGCTCCTGCGCTGACATCACCATCTGCTTGGGCATGCGGATATTCGGATCGGACGCCGACAGCCGCTCGGACATCCGGGTGAGCGTCTCGTGCGGCGCGAACTGCTTGCGGGCGCGGTCGAGGTGCGGAAAGGTGTGGGACTTGCCGTCCGGCGCGGGTACCCACGATGTCAGGTCGAGGCCGGCATTGCCGTCTGGTCCCGAATGGCATTGGGAGCAGTTCTTCTGCAGGATGAAGGCGACGCGGCATGGCGGCGCGTTCTCCACCTTGGCGCCGGCCGCATGGTCGTAGCACGCCCGCGGATCGGGGTTGCTCTGCCGGTAGGTGTTGCTCAGCACGATGCGCACGATCGCGTTCTTCATCGCCGCCGACGAATCCTTGGCCGCCTCCTGCTCGAACGATCGGGTCAGCTCGTCCAGATAGCCGCCATCGATGGTCTGTTCCTCGGCCACCAGATATTCAAACAGCCGCTTCATCAGGCAGCGCTTGGCCTCGGGCGCTTTGTGAATGATCCGCGTGAGGTCTTCGATCGTCGTTCCGTAGTCATTGTGGTCCTCGTAGCGCGGCGACCGTACGTAGCCGGTGCTCCACTCCCGGCCCGCGCCCTTGGGGGCGCGCCATGCGGTGCTGTATTTCGCGCGGTCGATCTCGGCGCCATCATCGAATGTCAGCGTCTGATCGGCCGCATAGTCGAAGAAATAGGTGCCGCGATCGCGGAAGAAGCCGGCCATCGGGTCGAGCTTGAAGTGGCAGCCATAGCAGGGCGTGTCGGACCCGTGCGCACCGCCGACATGCTGTTGCGGGTCGTCAAAGCCGACCGGGGTGAGATCGTCGCAGAAGAAGTGCTTGAGCATATAGGCGCCGCGCCGGCGGTTGAAATTGGTGGAAGAGTTCTTCAGTGCGGTGCTCTGCTCGAAACCGAACGCCAGCCACTTGTCCATGTTGAAGACGCTGAGATCGAACGCCTTCATTTCCAGCACCGTCTTCGGCTTGTAGTGTGACGGCTCGAATTTGAGGATCTCGCCGACGGCGCGATAGTAGCGATCGAGCGCTGTCCAGGCGGCCGCGGTCAAATTCTTGACGCTCGCCTGTGCCTTGGGCTGTTCGAGGCATTCCCGCTGGTGGGCGCGCGCGATGATCTCGAGCGGCTCGATCAGCACGCGCCCGCGCATCATGACGGTGAACACCTCGGAATCGTTGAACGCGCGATTGAGCTTGTCGTGGATCGCCGGCGAGTCGTTGATCATCGCGCCGAACTTGTCGCAATAGTCGGCTGCGGCCAGCGGTTTGGATCGGGTGCCGAGCTCGTGCAGCCCCACAAAGATCGCCTCGACTTCGTCGATGGCCTTGAGGCGGAGATCCTCCAGCTTCAACCCCGCGTCCTCGGGTGCCGGCGGATCATCCGGCACGGTCGGCAACGGCGGCATGAAGAACGGGCCTTCAAGGTCGAACAGCTTGAGATAGTCACCGCCGGTCAGCAACGCTTGCGCGGCGGCCACCGCATTGGAAAAGTCGAACGCCGGGCGCTTGTAAACACCGTCCTCCTTGAGATCGTCGATCTTGAATCCCAGGAAGTACATGTTGAAATCGAGGATCGTGTCGCCGAACCGGACATCTTTCATGAACCGGCGCGCGATCTCCTCCTCGGGCAGTGCGAGCAGCGCGTTGATATCGTCGCTCGGGCCGAGCCCGTAACCGCCGCGCAGAATGCGTGCCGTCTTTTCGATCCACCAGCGCTTCTGCCAGACCGCTTCATCCGTGGTCGGCTGCACGCGTTGCGTTGTGGGCGGCGCGGCGGGTGAGCGATTGGGCTGCGCCGCCGGCTGGTCGACCAGCATCCAGGCCGCGGCGACAACACCTATGAATATTGCCAGCAGAACACGCAGGCTGCTCGCGCGGAATGCAGGTCTCCGCGCAATGGTCACTGGCAACTCGGTCACTGGCGACTCCGCTGTTGACGGCCCCTGAAGTCGGCGTTGACCGATGTTGCTTGGATGCCCGGCACTGTCAACGTCCACCCCCGCATAGCGTTCCCGGATTATCTCGACGGCAGGCAACTGGCACGCAATTTACCGGCTGATCATGGCCCAAACATTGGCCCGGAGAATGACGGCTTAGGCGCGTCAGCCATGCATAACGAAGGCGTAAACAAGCGGATGCGCGACTCCATGTCGCGCAGACATTTCATCTAGACGACGGTGGCTTCGATACGGGTGAACAGTCGGCCAAGTCCGCCGATCCGTGGCACGCTGCTAAGTGCCGGAAGGCGCCTGAGCGCAGCCCACAGCGTCGCCTGGTTGGAATTGATGGCAGGCTTGCCAGTCTCGCGTTCGATCGCCTCGATGGCTTCGATTTGCGTGGTGTTCGTGCAGCTCAGGAAGAAGCCGTCGGCCGGCACGCGGGCGTGTTCGCGCGCAAGTTCGATCCAGCGCGTCACCGGCACCCGGATATATTCATCGCTCGAGCCGACATTGAGCGCGACGTCGCGCACCACCTCGATTCCGTGCTCGCCGAGAAACTCGCGCTCGTGGTCGTTGACCGCCTGCGGATAGGGGCTGAGTAGGACTACTCGGCGCATGCCCATCTCGTTGAGCGCCTCCACAATCGCCTGCGCGGTCGAGAACGATACCGCGCCGCTCTCCTGGGCCACGCGGCGCACCAGCGCCGCCTCGCCGTCCTTGCCTTCCGCCATCGCGGTGCCGGTGCAGTGAAAGACAATTGGGTTGCAGCGCGCATCCGCGAGCGAGGATGCCGCCCGCCCGATGTCATCGAGCAGCTGGGCAATCGGCTTCTTGTGGCGGCCGGTCATCTGCACGCGTGCGATGTGGATCGCCACGCCCGTCGGCGCGTAGCGATGAAACTGCGGCTCCGTCATACGGTTTGACGAGGGGATGATCAGCCCGATGCGCGTCTTGGTCTCGTCGCCATGACAGCGCGAGATGACGGCTTCTTCCAGCGCACTCATGACGGCTCCTGTTTTCGTCGATTTCATTGTTCGGCAAAAGATGACAAGAAGCAAGGCAGGGAGGACGCCGGCGCGCAGCGGTGCATGCCCGAATTGGTGCCAAATCCTGACTTGTGTTGGGTCTTGGCCTGATCCCAAATTCGAGACATGATCGGGCCAACGAGGACACCAAGGACGGGGGTTTGATGACGGATCTCAGGTATGAGGCGCCGGCAACGCTGCAGGCCGCAGTGGCCTTGCTGGCCGGCGCGACAGGGCCGGCGCGCGTATTGGCCGGCGGCACCGATGTCATCGTGCAGATGGAAACCGACCTGATCGAGCCTGCCCTCCTGGTCGACATCAAGAAGATCCCGGAGGTGCGCCAGATCACCGCCGAGAACGGCGGCTTCCGCATCGGGGCGGCGGTCCCCGGCATGGAGATCATGGGCCACGCGGCGCTGAACCAGGCCTGGCCGGGCATCGTGGACGGCGTCAAGCTGATCGGCTCAATCCAGGTCCGCGGCCGTGCCTCGATCGGCGGCAATTTGTGCAATGCGTCACCGGCCGCCGACAGCGTCCCGGCCCTGGTGGCAGCCGGCGCCATCGCCCGCATCATCGGACCGAACGGCATGCGCGAGGCGCCAGTCGAGGCGATCCCGGTCGGTCCCGGCAAAACCTCGCTGCAGAAAGGCGAGATCAT
>Ga0066903_100003053_pt1 | contig 13472 bp, 11 predicted proteins | sample PanSoiMetaGPlot1_FD_67491 | JGI IMG/M metagenome (GOLD analysis project Ga0066903, IMG submission 67491) | Tropical forest soil microbial communities from Panama analyzed to predict greenhouse gas emissions - Panama Soil - Plot 1 (version 2) | ecosystem: Environmental > Terrestrial > Soil >... | reverse complement strand
AGGGCTCCTGACGATCGCAAGAGAGAATACTTCGGTCCCAATGCAAAGTTCGGCCTACTCGGTTCAATCTCCACCGAGGAGGAGTGCAAAGCCAACGGGGGAACGTTTCACCCTATCGTCTTCAATTGGATGGTGCACGTCTATCCCATGGAGAAAGAGACGGCAAAGATCTGGTCCGTCGAGCATCCGAACCATGCGCAGCACGCCAACCAAGCCCTTCCGCAGTGATCGGCCAGAAATCTTCCGCATTGACAAACGGAGTGCCATTCTCTAGTGTTTGCTTTTTGAGTAAACGATTACTTCGAGTGGCGGAGCGTCGCCGTGCGATTACAAAAGCTGCGGGAACAAGTGCTCGAGGCGAATCTGGAACTGGTTCGTCGTGGCCTTGTCTTGTATACCTTCGGCAATGCCAGCGGCATCTCGCGACAGGATGGTCTTGTTGCCATCAAACCGAGCGGTGTGCCCTACGACGGGCTCCGACCGGAACATATGGTCGTCACCAAACTGACTGGCGAAATCGTCGAAGGCAATCTCCGGCCCTCCTCTGATTTGGCAACCCACCTGGAAATCTACAAGCAATTTCCTCACGTTGGGGGCATCGTCCATACACACTCCGAGTTCGCTACCGCCTGGGCACAGGCCGGACGGCCGATCCCTTGCTTCGGCACGACGCACGCGGACTACTTTCATGGAGAAGTTCCGGTGACTTCCCCCTTGACGGCTGAAGAAATTGCTTCCGATTACGAAAAGAACACCGGACTGGTGATTTGCCGGAGATTCCGTGAGCTAAACCCTGAAGCAGTTCCTGCCGTGCTCGTCGCATCTCACGGGCCGTTCTGCTGGGGCCGGGATGCGAACGCGGCTGCACACAATGCCGTAGTGCTGGAATCCCTTGCGCGGACCGCATACTACACGACGACACTGAACGCAAACTCTCTGCCCATCGCCGCGGAACTCCACGACAAGCATTTTCTGCGTAAACATGGAAGCGCCGCCTACTACGGACAGGCGAAGCACAAGTGATGGAGCACCCTACTGCAAAGCGGAGGGCGTGATGGCAATTGTTGCGGGAGTTGACTTCGGTACTCTGAGCGTTCGCGTGTCGCTCGTGGACAGTGAACGCGGCCTGATTGCCTCTGCTCTCGCCGAATATACGCTGCACCGTAAGCGTGAAGACCCTGACTACGCCACTCAATCCCACGATGACCACATGCGTGCTCTGGCGGCGGCGACCCGACAGGCCTTGAATGACGCCGGGATTTCTGGAGATCGCGTAGAAGCTATCGCCCTCGACACAACCGGCTCGAGTGTGATTCCGGTTGCCGCCGATCTGACTCCGCTCGACGACTACTATCTCTGGTGTGACCATCGCGCAAAAGACGAAGCGGCCCAAATCACCGATCTCGCGCACCGCGAAAATCTGGAAGCGATCCAGTGGTGTGGTGGCGTGTACTCTTCGGAGTGGGGGTTCGCCAAGCTGCTGCACTGGTTACGGCACAATCCCGATAAGAGGCAGCATTTCGCAACGGCATTCGAGCACTGTGACATGGTAACTGCCACCCTTTGCGGGATTAAGCAGCCGAATCAGGTAAAGCGCAGCGTGTGCGCCATGGGTCACAAGTGGATGTGGAATCCTGCGCTTGGCGGCCTACCCCCGGAAAGCTTCCTGGTCAAGGTCGACCCCTTGTTCACCGGTGTTCGAGCCAAGCTTGACGGCCATTACTGTACGTCGGACCAGATGGCTGGAAAGCTCTCCGCAGATTGGGCATCGAAACTCGGCTTGAAAGCAGGAATTCCGATTCCCGTGGGAGCCTTCGACGCGCACTGGGACGCCGTTGGCGCTGGAGCAAAAGAAGGAGACGTGGTGAATGTCGTTGGCACGTCCACGTGCATCATCGCCTATGTGAAGAAGGCGGAATTGATTCCCGGCGTTTGTGGTGTGGTCGAAGGCAGCGTTCATCCTCAGTACACCGGAGTTGAAGCAGGTCTTTCGGCAACCGGCGATATTTTCAGCGCCATTGCTCAGAGGGCAGCAACGTCGGTAAATGAATTAAGCAAGGGACTGGAACGGTATCGTCCTGGGCAGACCGGCCTGTTGCGTATGACCTGGGACAACGGCGATCGTACCGTCCTCGTTAATCCGAACCTTGGAGGAATGACGATCGGCTGGAATCTGCAGCACACCGCGCAAGATGAACTCTTTGCCGCAATCGAAGGGACTGCATTTCATACGCGAGTAATCCTCGATCGCATGACCGAATACGGCGCACCCACAGTGCGCGTGATTAATGGTGGCGGCATTCCGCAGAGCAATACCGTATTAAGCCAGGTGTACGCCAACGTGCTCGGACGCCCGGTGCTGGTACCGAGCGGCAAAGTGACCGGGCTCGGCTCCGCGATTTTTGCTTTTTTGGCGGCTGGCACCTTCAAAACAATCGCGGAGGCACAGGAGCATGTCTGCTCGCCCTTCAAAACCTACCCGCCGGAAAAGTCGGCGGAGGCAGCCTACGGAGAGTTGTACGCGCACTACCGACGGCTCTACTTTGCTTTCGGAGATCCTGCGAAGGGGGAGTTTCGAGGGGTTCTGCCCGGTTTGCGCCGAATCGCAAAGCAAACGCTCGACCATCGCTGAAGACCTGTAGGACTCAGATCTCCCCGTTAGTTCTTGGTGAGCAGAGCTCCCGCCGCTCGTCACACATGTCGACGGAATTGTGGACATTACCGGCGAACTCGTGCCTTTGCCTGTGAGGAGGAGCTAGCGAGAGCCGTCGAGTCCCGCAACACGAGATTTGTTTTGAGAACGTATTCGCTGCCGTGCTTTAACGGTTCGTCCCGTTGGACTTCTGTCAGCAGAGCTCGAAATGCAATACGCGCCAGTTCCGATTGGGACATCTGCACCGTGGTCAGGGGCGGGAGCATGAACCTCGCCAGCCGGATGTCGTCGTATCCAACCAGCGAAAGTTCCTTCGGAATGGCGACATTCCGCTCATAGCAGGCGTGCATAGCCCCGAGGGCAGTCATATCGTTCGAACACAAAACAGCCGTCGGCGGTTGGGCCATACTCATCAGAATTCCGGTGGCGGTCATTCCACCTTCAATCGTGTGATCGCCTTCCACGATCATCCCCGGCAAGATCGGCGTGCCGATTTCATGCATTGATTCTTCGAATGCCGAGAGGCGGGCTTGTGCAGACTTCAAGCTCTTCGGACCCGAAATGAACGCGATTCGCTGGTGCCGCAGGGCGGTCACATGCTGGACCGCCTGTCGAATCCCCTGCCGGTAATCGATGCGAATGTTGCTCACCCTTGGCAGGTCGGGACCAACATCGACGAATACAAGCGGAACATTGCGAAATTTCGGGTCTTGCAGAAGCAAGTCTTCCATTCCGAAAGTCATCACCGCGACTCCGTCCACACGGCGTTCGATCATCCGACGCACGGAGATGTCCATCCGTTTGGGATCGTGCACCGTAGAGACAAGGAGAATCTCATATCCGTTCTCGACGGCCACGTCTTCAAACACCTGCACAATCTCAGGGAAAAACGGATTTGTGATCTCCGAAACAACCAAGCCGAAAATACGGCTCCGGCCCGAAACCAGCGCGCGCGCCTGGGTGTTCGGGTAATAACCTAACTCGTCAATCACCTTCCACACACGCTTGGCTAGTTGTGGATCAACGGTTGGAACCCGATTTATCGTGCGAGAGACCGTGGCCGTCGAAACCTTCGCCCGTCTCGCGATTTCGCGGATATCCAAGCGCATGCGTTCTAAACTCGGAAAACAAAGATGTGGGAGCGCGGGCTATTGCGCCCGCGCCGCTACCTGTTTCCGTCAATGGCTCCGAACGGAGAATTTATAGACGGTTGTAGTCCGGTAAGTATCGCCGGCCTTGAGAACGGTCGAGGGGAATTCGGGATGATTCGGCGAATCCGGAAAATGCTGCGTCTCTAGGCACAATCCATACCGCTGCTTGTAGACTTTGCCTTGCTTGCCGGTGATCGTGCCATCAAGGAAATTCCCGCTGTAAAACTGGACGCCCGGTTCTGTCGTTGAGATCTCGAGCAGGCGGCCGCTCTCGGGCTCATAGACAACAGCCGCCGCGGCCGGAACCGCCGCCTTGCCGGCATTCAGGACGAAATTGTGGTCATATCCATGGCCCAGTTTCAATTGCTCATCGTCCTGATCAATGCGCGCCCCGATTGCGGTCGGTTGGGTGAAATCAAACGGCGTCCCTCTCACGCCCTGCAGCTGTCCCGTCGGAATCAAGGCCTTATCGACTGGAGTGAAGCGGTCAGCATGGATCGTGAGAACGTGCCCGAGAATGTCCCTCTGGCCCTGGCCGGCAAGATTGTAATAGGCGTGATTCGTCAAGTTGACGACGGTATCCTTGTCCGTGGTCGCCTCATAGGCGATCTTCAGCGTGTTGCTGTCCATCAACGTATACGTCACTTTCACGTTCAGGTTTCCGGGAAATCCACCTTCGCCGTCACGGGAAGAATACGTAAGCACAAGGCTCTGGGAGTCTTTTCCCGCATCCTCCGGCTTGGCTTGCCACACGACCTTATTGAAGCCATGACTGCCGCCATGCAGTGTGTTGTCCCCGTCGTTGCGCTCGAGAGTGTACTCTTTGCCGCTGAGCGTGAATTTGGCGTGGGCGATGCGGTTCCCGTAGCGGCCGATCGTGGCGCCTTGAAATGTCTTGTCCCCGATATACCCTTCGACGCTGTCATAGCCCAAAACCACATCCGCCAGTTTCTGATTCCGATCCGGCACTTTCAAAGAAGCAAGAATCCCACCATAATTCGTGATTGCCGCTTGCATGCCGTTGCGGTTGGTCAATACGTAGAGAGTCACGGTCGATCCATCAGCGGTCTTACCAAAGGCTCGCTGTTCCACAGTCGCCTTCCCTCCTTCTCCTGCTGCTCCGATAACGGTTGAAAAGAGCACGCACACTGTCCAAAGAGAAAAACGGACACCATTGTTCACAGGATTTCCTCCTAATCGGAGCTCCGTCTTTCCGAGAATCAAACGAAGGCTCATATTTGTTCTTCGAGACGTCTCCCACGTAGCTGATTTGTCGCCGCAAACCACGGACTAGACTACACAGATTGACCGTCTCAAGAAAGCGTTTTCTCGTCTGGGCGCCATCCACGCGCGGGAGATGCTAAGGCGCGATCTTTTCGCGGCTCATCTGGCCATTTACGAAGCGCAGAATTCCCAGAGGATTGGCATCCTTCAGTTCATCGGGCAGCGCTTCGTCAGGAAAATTCTGGAAGCATACGGGTCGCGCGAATCGGTAAATCGCCAAGGTTCCGACCGAGGTGAAGCGGGAATCCGAAGTTGCCGGGTAGGCGCCGCCGTGGACCATCGCATGGCAGACTTCGACACCCGTCGGGTAGCCATTCACGATAATGCGTCCCACCCGCGGCTGCAACGCTTCCATCAGCGAAGATGCTTGTCGCAGATCCGCATCCGTTCCGTGCAAAGTAGCCGTCAACTGGCCTGGCATGAAGCGGGTGAACTCAAGCAGATCGCTTGCGTCCTGGTATAGGACGATCAATACGCTCGGCCCGAACAATTCCTCGATCAGTTCCCGATTCGACCGTATGTTCGCGAACTCGGTTTTGAACACCGCCACGGCTGCGCTGCATGCCTGGGTCTGCGTCCCAGCGGCCAGGGAGCGAACAAACCCAGTTCGATTCTTCACACCCGCGCGATACTTGTCCGCGATTCCGCGCGTCAGCAGTACACCTTCGTTGACACCTCCGGCAAGTTCTGCGATGCGCGCGACAAAATCGTCAGCCCTGCGGCCAGCTTGCACGAAAACGATGCCGGGTTTGGTGCAAAACTGCCCGACTCCCACCGTAAAAGATGCAACCAGCCCGGCGGCGATCTGATCGCCACGCTCGCACAGCGCGCCCGGTAAAACAAACAATGGATTCGAGCTGCTCATTTCGGCGAACACGGGGATCGGCTCCGGTCGGGCGGAGGCGAGATCCATCAGCGCTCGGCCGGCTTTGTGGGATCCCGTAAAACCGACCGCCTTCACGAAGGGGTTCATCACCAGAGCCCGACCTACTTCGACGCCGGCGTCGAACAACAGTGCAAACGCCCCTTCAGGAACGCCCAGTTCTTTCAATGCGGTGCTCACGACGCGTCCGACCAGGTCCGAAGTGCCGGGATGAGCGGGATGCGCTTTGACCAACACCGGATTTCCTGCAGCCAGGGCCGACGCGGTGTCCCCACCCGCAACCGAGAAGGCCAGAGGGAAATTGCTGGCTCCAAACACAACCACTGGACCGAGGGGGCGCAGCATCGATCGGACGTCGGGCTTGGGCAAAGGCTTTCGCTCAGGTTGCGCGGTGTCGATGCGCGCGTTGACCCAGGAGCCCTCTTCGCAGACCGAGGCGAACAAGCGCAACTGGTTCACAGTCCGGCCGAGTTCGCCACGCAAACGGTCCAGAGTAAGCGCGGTTTCCTGATGCGCGCGGGCAACAATTTCTTGTTCGTTGGATGCCAAGGCTGCGGCCACATTCCGCAACATGGCTGCGCGCTGCGTGCCGGTAAACCGGCTCAGCGGAACCGCCGCCTCCCTGGCCCTGTTTACGGAGTGCTCGATCTGATCCGATGTCGCAGTTACGAACTCGCCCGGCAAAGCGACGCCCGTAGCTGGATTCACGGCCTGGAATGCGGATCCGCTAACGGTCATCGGCCGCGAAGCGAGGGCTGAATCGTCACCTACACCCACTTTTGTCCTCCTATGCCCTCGGCAGATCCTTGAGGGCCTGTTTCAGCGTTGACAGAGCGTCTTCCCGCTCACACCCGACCAGTTCCAGACGGGGAGGTCGCACTCGTTCATTGCCCTTGCCCATCTCCTGCTGCACCAGTTTGATGAGCTGCACAAACTTTGGGACCGTATCCATCCGCAGTAATGGCAGAAACCAGTGATAGAGTTCTTCGGCTCGTTTTCGGTCGCCCTTCATTCCGGCATCGAAGAGCGCGACTGATTCCGCGGGGAAAGCATTGACGAGACCCGCGACCCAACCTGTAGCGCCAACATAAATTCCCTCCAGAATTGCGTCGTCGACACCTACGCAGATCGTGAGGCGATCGCCGAGGAGAGCGCGAATCCCACTCACCCGCCGCACGTCAGCGCTCGACTCTTTCACGGCTTTAAGGTTCATGTGCTCCTCAGCCAACTCTGCAATCTGTTGCGGCAGAAAATCGGTGCCGTACGCAATGGGATTGTTGTACAGCATCGCTTCGAGCGCGGTGGCTCGCAAAACCGCGGAAACATGCGCCTTTATCTCCCTCCAGTCGCCGCGGTAGACATACGGCGGAAGCACCATCAGGCCACTGCAACCAATCCGTTGCGCCTCGTGGGCGAACTGAACCGCTTGGTCGGTCCGCAGCGACGAAACCGTGGCGATGACAGGTGCTCTGCCGTTGGCGGCCATGATGCAGGTCCGGAGCACCGCAATCTTCTCGTCTACAGAGAGCGTAGCCCCCTCACCCAGCGACCCCAGCGGCACCACGCTCTTGCAGCCGTTGGAAAGGAGCCACGCACAATGCTGTGCCAGAAAAGCGTGGTCGATGCTCAGGTCGTTATTGAATGGTGTCGTGATTGCCGGCAAGACTCCGGTCCAATCCATGCCTGCCTCCTTTTCAATTGGTTGACGCGACGGTATCGGCGGCCAGTGTCTCGACCCGTGCCGGAAACACCGGGGGTCGAGTATGGACGGCGTCCCAGCCGAATAGAAACTCCGCCGCCGTGCCACAGGTCCTGCCCTGACATGAGCCCATCCCACAACGCGTTTGCAGTTTGGCTTCGCGCCAGCCGGTCATTTGCCGGAGGCGATCGAATCTGACGTCTTCGCAGCGACAAACCAGCGTGTCGCCGCCACACAAACTCCGCAACTCCGGCCGCAGCCGAAATGTGGCGGAGAGGACTTCCTCGAACTCTCTGGCCGTCGCTCGGGACCGGAAAAATGATCGTGCCTGATGTCGGCGGCCAGCCGCCGCCAGTCCGGCAATATGACCTTCAGCGAGAGCCGAATCGACTCCCCCGATTCCCGTCGGTTCACCCGCGCAGTAGACACCCGCTATCGATGTTTGCTGCCACTCATCCACGGCAACAAAGCCGTTTACCACTTCGGATCCAAGCAGCCTGGGCAACTCGAGATTCGGGACCAGGCCGAACCCACATGCCAGGTAATCGCAGGCAAGGGTGAATCGTCCCCCGGACCCGTGAAAGTCCACTTCGCGCAGTACGCCATCGCCTCGAGCTGCAACCGGCCAGCAGCCCGCTTTAAAATCTACCGCACCTAGGGCCGCTCCCATGGCGGCCGCTTGCAGCAGTTTCGTAGGCCGTGACCACAATCCGACGCCGAAATGCGCGACCCTTTCCCATGGCGCCTGCTCGGCAACGCACAGGATTTTCGCGCCGCGTCGCTTGAGATAACTCGCCACTGCCAGCAGTAAAGGGCCTGTGCCCGCAACCACAACTCGCTTTCTTTGAATCGGAGCCCCCCCCTTCACCAATGCCTGCAGGCCTCCTGCCGCAAAAACGTTGGGCAGCGTCCAGCCCGGAAAGGGCAGCAGACGTTCACGGGCACCGGTCGCCAGTACAAGCTTCGAATACATGAACGTCTGGATTCCGCGCCCGCTTTCCCCCCGCAGGACTTTATCGCCGATACAGTCGACAATATGCACGTCACACAGCGCCCTACATCCTGATGCTTTGAACTTGTTGAGCCAGCGGCGTGCTTGCCCAGGGATATCATTGGCTGCTGTCGAACGCCAGATTTGTCCGCCTAAGCGTGGATTGTCATCCACAAGCAAGGTGGAAGCGCCACTCTCGGCGGCGCATGTCGCGGCGGCGATACCGGCCGGACCTCCACCGATCACAAGTACGTCACATTGGTGACCATTACTCATCGGTGCGAACCTCCATTCCCGGTTCGCAAATCGTCTGGCAACTTCGCATGTGACCACGACCGTTCACTGCGACGCGACATTCGAAACAGACCCCCATGCCGCAAACGGGACCTCGCAGTTCACCACTCGGCGAGCGGTGAACCGCGGCCTTTCCCAATCGAAGCAGTGCGGCTGCCAAGGTGGTGCCCTCGGGCACGTCTACCGATTCGCGATTGATGATCAGCCTGATCGATTCAGGCATGCTGATGCTCCATCATCCGCGCAGGAAGATACGGCGCGATATCAATTGGGGTCTCCCGACCCGTGGCATGACTGACGAGGAGCCGCGCCGTAGCCAGAGACGTCGTAATTCCCAATCCTTCGTGCCCGGTCGCCAAATAGAGATTCTGATCAGGCAACGGACCGATCAGTGGCAACTTGTCTGGAGTGCTGGCGCGGAATCCCGTCCAGCAGCGGATCGCACTGAGGCTGCCAATCCCGGGCAAATATTGCGCAGCCCGCTTGAGCATGGATCTGACAATGGTTCGATCGATGCCTTTATCGGAGACACCATATTGTCGCGACGAACCAATCAGGATCTGCCCCGTCCGCCGCGGCTGCACGTTGAACGCGACCGACTCGTTGGAGTCCGAATGAGCACTCTTCAGATATCCCAGCTCCACCAATTGATGCCTTATAAATCCTGGATAACGGTCGGTGATCACCAGATGTCCCTTGCGCGGCATGACCTTCAGTCCCGGCGTGAGCGAAGGTGCGGCATCACCGGTTGCGTTCACAACCTTGTCAGCCAGAATGCTGTCCCCACTCTCCAGGCGTACTCCATGATGCAGAATTTCGCGCACTGGGGAACCGAGAAACAGCTTCACGCCCGGGGTACTCTGGATCAGGAACCTGGCCACGACAGGTGGGTAAACAACCGCATCATCGGGGACGTAAAGGCCGCCTGCCAATCCGCCACGAAGGCTAGGCTCCGCTTCTGCCAGTGCCCTGCAGTCGAGCACTTCGGTCGACACGCCTCGCTCGGCATAATAGCGGTGCTTCCGATGCACCTCTCGCATTTCGTAATCATCGGCCGCAACCCAGATCGTGCCCGAAGTCTCGTATTCGGCTTCATCAGGAAGTTGGGGGCGCAACTCTTGCCAAAGACGCCGTGAGTAGCCGGTCAAGGCGAATTGCGGCTCGGAATCGTCCATGACGACGATGTGACCCATGCCGGCCGCGGTGGCTCCCCCTCCAATGATGTCTCGTTCGACAACGGCAACTCGCAGGTCCAGGCGAGCGAACTCTGCCGCGCAAGCTGCGCCAACGATACCGGCGCCCACGATCGCAATGTCGAATGAGGATGGCATCACAAGACTGTGACCAGGTTCAATCGATTCGCTGCTGGGCCACACCCCAACACAGCGGATCCTGTGCATCGAGAACGAGGTTCAACTCCGCATTGACCCACGCGGATCCTTTGATACTCGGCAGGACAAGCCCATGTTCAACCCGGATGATTCCCTCGAAGACCGTGTTCAGGATGCTCTCCTGACGCCATATCTGACCCGGCCGGAGCTTTCCATCGGCATACAGGCACGCCATTTTTGCGCTGGTCCCGGTACCACAGGGCGAACGATCGTAGGCTCCTCCCGGGCACAGCACGAAGTTGCGCTTGTCGTTTCCCGCAGTGTGCGAGGGACCCATCAACTCGATGTGATCGATCTCCTGTCCGCCGGCGCCTGTGATTCCATTTCGTTTCAGCTCCGTGCGGATGGACCAACTGTATCTTGTCAGCGCCTCCAGGTTGGCGAGCGAGAGCTCGTGCGGGTGAGACTCAACCAGAAAGAACCAGTTCCCACCCCACGCGATGTCACCGACAACACGTCCGTAAGCCGGCACCTGAACTTCTACATCTTTCGCAACCCGGTAGCTGGCCACATTGTGTACCGTCACCGCGCGATCGGAGTGCAATTCCGCCGTCACTTCCCCAGCCGGGGTTTCGATGCGGTGCAGCCCGGGCCCGATGCGGCCTTCATGCGCCAACGTCGCCACCACCCCTATCGTCCCGTGGCCACACATCCCCAAGTAGCCCGCGTTGTTGAAAAAGATCACTCCCGCTGTGGCTGCAGCATTGACCGGATCGCAAACGAGCGCACCCACGATCGCATCCGATCCGCGAGGCTCGTTCACCACGGCGGAACGGAATCGGTCGTACTGGTTGCGGAGGACTTGCAGCCGCTCGGCCATCGTGCCTTCGCCAAGGTCCGGCATCCCCGACAGCACCACACGCGTCGGTTCCCCCGCCGTATGCGAGTCGATGGCACGGATTCTGGGCGCGGAATTATTCAATCTGTCCCTTTCTCTTTAGATCGACCAGCGGGTTGGCCAACAGAAAGCACCGAGTTGCCACGCGACATATTGTATCCAAGTGTCATCGAAGCAGCGGCTCTTCTGCCCACAACTCAGTCAGCCGAGAGTGGCTTAGTAGTCAGATGGACAAATCGAAGCCAGGCTGCGATTTACCTCATGACGTGCCAGCCCATCCCTTGGAGGGGCCGGCGGACACCGATCGGATTGCGCGAGAGTATGTAGAATATTGCAGATTTCGCGCGCACCACGAGGGCTGCCGGTTACGATGAAGTAACCTTTCCCAGAGCTATGGGGTACTCCAGCACAGATTGCGACGGCCTGCTGCGAATGATGTCTCGAACGAGTGCACCACGCGGACGAAATTCGAACCCAAGGAAACGGTCATGACCGACGTACAACTTCTAATCGGAGATCGCGACACCGCCGCCAAGGGCGCGGCGACTTTTGTTCGCAAAAATCCAGTCTCCGGCGAGATCGCCACCCGGGCAGCCAATGCCACTCCCGATGATGCCATTCTCGGAGCGGAAGCCGCCGCGGACGCATTTCCGGCATGGGCGGCCCTTGGTCCGCACGAGCGCCGCAGAAAATTGCTCCGTGCCGCCGATGCGCTGGAAGCCCATACCCCGGATTTCATCTCGGCCATGATGAACGAGATTGGCGCAACCGCTCCTTGGGGCGGTTTCAATGTTTATCTCGCCGCGCAAATGTTGCGCGAGGCCGCGGCGATGACTACACAGGTTTCCGGTGAAGTGATTCCCTCCGAGATTCCGGGCAGCCTGGCATTCTCGATCCGTCAGCCGGTAGGGGTCGTGCTCGGCATCGCTCCGTGGAATGCTCCGGTAATTCTCGCAGTCCGGGCGATTGCTGTTCCGCTGGCTTGCGGAAATACGGTGATCCTCAAAGCATCGGAAATCTGCCCCGCCACGCATCGGTTGATCGGCACCGCTCTGCGCGAAGCGGGCCTCGATCATGGAATTGTCAACGTTCTGACGCACGATGCCGCGAGCGCTTCGGCCGTCGTCGAGACGCTGATTGCTCATCGTGCTGTCCGACGCATTAATTTCACTGGCTCAACCCGGGTAGGGAAGATTCTGGCGGTGAGCGCCGCCAAACATTTGAAGCCGATTCTACTCGAACTCGGCGGAAAGGCTCCGCTCCTCATCCTCGATGACGCTGATCTTGAAGCGGCGGTTGACGCTGCGGCGTTTGGCGCATTCATGAACCAGGGACAGATCTGCATGTCGACCGAACGCATCCTCGTCGACCGGAGAGTGGCCGACACTTTCGCACAAAAGTTCGTAGCCAAGGTGAAAGCGCTCCCCTGGGGCGACCCGAGCAAGGATGACGTCATTTTCGGAGCGGTCGTGGGTATGCCGACAGTCGACAGAGTCCACAACCTGGTGAACGATGCGGTGGCAAAGGGCGCCAAGGTTCTGCTCTCCGGCGAAAATCAGGGCACGATCATGCCCGCCACCATCGTCGACTATGTCACACCCGATATGCAGTTGTTCCGGGAAGAATCTTTTGGCCCTTCAGTCTCAATCACGCGCTTCGAGACGGTGGAGGAGGCGATCCAACTGGCGAACGACACCGAGTATGGCCTCTCAGCCGCGGTCTTTGGCCGTGACATAGCCCGTGCGGTTGAAGTCGCCAAGCGCATCGATTCCGGCATGTGTCACGTGAACGGCCCCACCGTACACGACGAGGCGCAGATGCCCTTCGGCGGCGTCAAGGCCAGCGGCTACGGACGCTTTGGTGGAAAGTCCGCGATCAACGAATTTACAGAGTTGCGCTGGATCACGATTCAGACGACGCCGAGACATTATCCGTTTTGAGAACGACGTCACGGAGCTGTCATGCGGGGAGCAGCTTTTCGCGCAGCGAATCAGCCAGCGCGCTCGCAAGGAGTCCTACTTACAATCCTGACGTCAACTGGCAACTCTCAACCTCTCCCCCACCAGCGCCCGCACTGCATTCACGATCTTCTCTTCGTTCGGGAGCACAAAATTTTCCAACGGTTCGCTGTAAGGAATCGAAGTGTCGAGCGCTGTCACCATCGAAACCGGCGCCCGCAAGTATTCGAATCCCTTCTCCGCGACCTCGGCCGCAATAATTGCGGCTGCGGATGCATGCCGCGGAGCCTGATCCACCAGTACCAGCCTGCCCGTCTTCTTCACCGACGC
>Ga0066903_100003052_pt1 | contig 13472 bp, 9 predicted proteins | sample PanSoiMetaGPlot1_FD_67491 | JGI IMG/M metagenome (GOLD analysis project Ga0066903, IMG submission 67491) | Tropical forest soil microbial communities from Panama analyzed to predict greenhouse gas emissions - Panama Soil - Plot 1 (version 2) | ecosystem: Environmental > Terrestrial > Soil >... | reverse complement strand
ACCGACACGTTCTATCAGGGCATCGGCAATGCCGGGCCGGACTTCGATCCCGAATACCGGCCCGGCGACAACAGGTGGGCGGCGAGCGTGCTCGCGCTCAGCCCGAGCGATGGCAAGATCAAGTGGGGCTTCCAGTACACGCCGAACGACTCCTACGACTTCGACGAGATCTCCGAGCACCCGATCATCAACGCCAGGGTCAACGGCCAGGACCGCAAGCTGGTCGTGCACGCGAGCCGCAACGGCTTCTACTATGTGCTCGACCGCGTGAACGGCTCATTCGTTGCCGGCAAGCAATACGTCGACAAGCTCAACTGGACCACCGGCCTCGATCCGAAGACCGGGCGGCCGCTCAACTACGATCCCACCAAGGACGTGCAGGAGTACAACCCGGGCAGCCACGGCAGCCGCGCCAACCCCAACAGCGAGCAACTGTGTCCATCGCATTTCGGCGGCAAGAACTGGGAACCAAGTGCGTACAATCCGGAGCTTGGCTTGCTCTACATTCCGTCCAAGGAAGGCTGCAACTACGTGTTCACGGAGGTGCAGAAGGACTTCTTGGACCAGGGCGGCACGCTCAAGCCGCGCGACCGCTTCGCCGGCGGCGGCTTCCGGACCCCCGACCGGCTGCGCGGCGCCATCAAGGCGGTCGATCCTGTGACCGGCGAGATCAAGGGTCAGGCTAGGCTCGACTATGCGAATTACGGCGGGCTCCTGGCGACAGCCGGCAACCTGGTCTTCACCGGTCACGTGGACGGCACGTTTTCGGCCTACGATGCCAGGACGCTGAAGGAAGTTTGGAGCATCAATCTCGGCACCGGCATCAACGCACCGCCGATCACCTATTCGGTCAATGGCAAGCAGTACGTCGCGGTGCTGGCGGGCGCGCGGCAGTCGCCCAACGTGCTGAACACCGCGCCCGAACTCAAGCTCACATCGACGGCTTCGATGCTGTTCGTGTTCGGGCTATGAGCCGTTGATCCGGCAAGACCACTTTCCAAAAGGTTGGCGGTTTAGGTTTCGAAGCAGAAAGGTCTAGCAGCAAAACAATCCACAAGTCCGTCTGTCACCGCACGACGGCCACAGGGAGGTCCTCATGAGAACACCAAGCATCGCCGGAGCCGTGCTGAGTTCACTGCTGATGGCCACTGCGCTCACGCCGGTGCGCGCAGCGGACATGACTCACGAGCGCGCGCTCAATGCGTCAAAGGAGCCCCATAACTGGCTGATGTACTACGGCAACTATCAAGGCCACCGGTTCTCGCAGCTCGATCAGATCAATACGGACACTGTCAAGAACCTGAAGCCGGTATTCAGCGTCGCGCTCGGCGGCATGGAAGGCGCCGGCACCCGCAACAAGACCGGCAACCTCGAGGCTACGCCGATCGTCGAGGACGGAATGATGTACGTGCCCGACGGCTGGGGCACGGTTTATGCCATCGATGTGTCGAGCGGCCGACGCGGCGTGCTGCGCTGGAAGTTCGATCCCCAGACCAACAAGGCGTGGGCCGGCGACGTCGCCTGCTGCGGCGTCAACAACCGCGGCGTCGCGCTGTGGAAGGACAAGATCATCTCGATCTCTCTCGATGGCCGCCTGTTCGCGCTCAACAAGGCGACCGGCGAAAAGGTGTGGGAGCGCAAGATCGCCGACCCCGCAATCGGTGAAACGCTGACGCACGCGCCGCTGATCGTGCGCGACGTCGCCATTGTCGGTACCGCCGGCGGCGAATACGGCATCCGCGGTTTCATCGAAGGGACCGACCTCAATACCGGGCAGGCGCTTTGGCGCACCTACACCATTCCGGGCGCCGGCGAGCCCGGCAGTGAGACCTGGAAAGACGGCCTGGAGCGTTGGAAGCACGGCGGCGGCTCGATCTGGGAAACGGGCACCTACGATCCAGACAGCGACACTCTCTACCAGGGCATCGGCAATGCCGGTCCCGATTACGATCCCGAATACCGCCCGGGCGACAATAAATGGGCGGCGAGCGTGCTCGCACTCAATCCAGCCGACGGCAAGATCAGGTGGGGCTTCCAGTACACGCCGAACGATCCTTACGACTTCGACGAGATCTCAGAGCACCCGATCATCAACGCCAAGGTCAACGGCGAAGACCGCAAGCTCGTCGTGCACGTAGCGCGCAACGGTTTCTATTACGCGCTCGACCGCTTGAACGGTTCGTTCGTGCTGGGCAAGCAATATACCGACCACATGACCTGGACGACCGGCCTCGACCCGAAAACCGGCAAGCCGCTCAACTACGATCCGAGCAAGGATGTTCAGGCCTACACCGAAGGCAGCCACGGCTCGCGCGCCCGGGCCGAGGGCAAGACCTGCCCGTCGAACACCGGCGGCAAGAACTGGCCGCCCGGCGCCTACCATCCGCAGCTCAATCTCTTGTTCATCACCTCGGTCGAGGGCTGCAATATCATCGAGACCGTCGAACAGAAGAGCTTCGTGGATCAGGGCGGCACGCTGAAGCCGCGCGAACGCTTCGGCGGCGGCGAGACCAAGACCAGTGAGCGTCGCTACGGCAGCCTCAAGGCGATTGACCCGACCACCGGCGAAACCAAGGTCGCCACCACGTTCCCCTATCCGCCCTATTCGGGCGTGCTCGCCACCGCGGGCAATCTGGTGTTTACCGGCCATCTCGACGGGACGTTCGCGGCTTATGACGCAAAGACACTGCAGGAGGTCTGGAGCTATAACGTCGGCTCCGGCGTCAACGCACCGGCGATCACCTATTCGGTCAACGGCAAGCAGTACATCGCGGTGCTGGTTGGATCGCGCGAGCGCGCCGCCGTGCTGAGGGAGGCGCCCGAACTCAAGAACGTCGCGATGACGCATATGTTGTTCGTGTTCGGCTTGTGAATGGGCGCCGGTGGGGGCGCAGACGCGCCCGACGGTGACGACGATGGCGTGATGCGGAGGATAGCGACGATCGCCCGAGCCGGCCCGCTGGCGCTCCTCACCGCGCTCGCCTGCGGCAGCGCCGCGCTGGCGCAAGGACCGCCCGAGAGCGCCGATCGCGGCGAATTGCGCGGCCTCAAACTCGGCCTCGACGCGCGTACGATGAGCACCAACGGCTACGGCGAATTCGCCTGCGGAAGCAACGGCGGGCCGCCGCGCCAACGGCTCGACAACTGGAGCGGGTTTGGCAACTGCCGCCCCGAGGAGAGCGGCCTCTACGAAGTCTATGCGCGGTTCGACGACGAGAACGAATATATCGGCAAGGCGCTCGACGACCCGATCTCGCTGGGGCGTAGCGGGACTCGAGTGGCCGGGCATCCGGTCATCCTCAGCGTGCTGTTCGACGGCAATGGGGCGCTACGCGGCATCCGGTTCGTCAGCGACCCGCGCGGCGATCCCGGCGCGCGGCGCATGGCGCACCTCCTGCGGCTCGCCATCATCAATCGCTACGAGCCGACGGGCTGGAATTGCACCGACCTGCCCGCGGCGCCGGGCGAAACGCCGGTCGGCGGCGTCTTCCTCAAGCAGCGTTGCGAGAAGACCACCGCGGGCCGTCACCTCATGGTCGAGGCGCGCTTCCTGCGCAAGCCCGGCCAGAGCGACATCGACGTCAACGGCGAGCCCACGCAGGGCCAGTTCGAAAGCTGGACCCGCTTCGAGCTGTTCGATCCCGCCTACGTGCGTTAGCCAGGTATGATTTCCGATCGTGATAATGGAAAGCGCGCCAACGACGCCCCTTAGTCCGCTTCCCGAGTTGTATTGCTGTATCTGACATGCGCGAAGGTCGCGGGTGACCCAGAAAGACATCCGGTGGAGAGATGGGTCCTTCCGCGCAACTCGGCCTTCCTTATCGCGTGAGACGCATGGACTGCTTGTTAGCGAGCGGCTTTGCAACTTCGCGCATGCTGTTGATAAAAAGCTGCGCAACCGGGCTAAGGCTTCGCCCGAGCAGGGTCGTGATTCCAACAGGTCTCGGTTTACCCGGAAGCGCGATGGGCAGCGCCTTGACCGAAAGTCGCTGCGCCGCGATTTCCAGCATACCCCGCGGAACGACGGTAAGGAACCGGCCGCTTGCCAGGAGCATGATGCGCATGTCGGTCGACGACGTGATGATGGTTGCCTCCGGAGGGCGCAATTCAACGGCCTTAAAGGCTTCCTCGAAAATCGCTCCGGGGAAGCTTCCAGGCGGTGGCAACAACCATGGTTCGTTCACCAACTCGACGAGGTCGATTTTTCGTTTGCGTGCCCACGCGCTTTGCAATCCGACCGCGATGACAACAGGCTCAGTGTAGAGCAGTTCTGTCGCAAAAAGGGGATTGTTTGAAGCGCCGCCCAAACGGGTGACGATGAAGTCGACCTCTCTGGCTTCCAGCTCGCGAAACAGTGCCAAGTGATCGACGCGCACCACGCGATATTTGATGCGCGGAAATCTTGCGGCGAACTGGTCGATCACGGATGAAACGATCCCCGCAAATTCCGGTTCGGTGCATCCGACACGAACTTCTCCAACCGCGGGGTCACTAATGAATTCGACCTCTTCCATACCCTTTTTGAGATCGTCAAAAATGGCGACACCGCACTTCAAGATGGCGCGGCCGTAGTCCGTGGGCGTCACTCCTTGGATATTTCGATCGAGGAGTCGCACACCAAGCGTGCGCTCCAGGCTTGCGATAGCCTTGGAAATGACCGGCTGCGACACATTGAGACGCAGAGCCGCCTTGCCGATGCCATTGGCAGCGACAACTTCCATCAAAATGGCGAGTTCTCGCAATTTCAGCCGCTGTCGTAGCCGCGGATCCAATGTCAGGTCCCTTCGGTTATTCCAATATGGCTATGACCTGATTTCATATTGGAACTTGTCATCTATAACAAGCTCGGTCACGCTCCCCTCTGTTCCCTGAGCGGAGCGGCGAAATCCTTCGCCCGAGCGGAGGAATTGCAGGGAGAGAATGATGAATTCGAAGCGACGAACCCTGGCCTTATTGCTAACGGCGTTAGCAATCGGCACACATGATCAGGCGGGGGCACAGGAGTGGCCAAGTCGTCCCGTCACCATGGTCATTACGCTTGCAGCGGGCGGCGGCCCTGATGTTGTGGGTCGCATATTGAGCGCGCGCCTTTCAGAGGTCTTGGGCCGGCAAGTCGTTGTTGAAAATGTCCCCGGTGCTGGTGGCATGACGGGCGCTGCCCGCGTCGCGAAGGCGGCGCCCGACGGCTACCAATTCGTCCTCGGCCAGACCGACACCCACGCGCAAGTACAACTAATCTCCAAGAACCCGCAATACGACGCGGCGACCGATTTCGCCCCCGTTGGATTGATCGGCGAAGCTCCTCTGGTCCTGATTGCGCGCAAGGATCTACCTGCTGCCAATCTTGCGGAATTCAGAGAGTACACCAAATCGAACCAATCCAAAATGCAATACGGCTCAGCCGGTGTTGGGTCTATGCCACACTTAGCATGCGCGCTTCTCAATTCGACACTCGGAATTGATGTTGCACACATACCTTATCGCGGCAGCGCCCCTGCAATGCAAGACTTGATTGGCGGACGGATCGACTATCAGTGCGCAACGGTTGCGGCGGCTCTGGCGCAAATAGGAAGCGACGCTGTCAGACCTATTGCAATCTTGTCGAAGAATCGATCGCATCTTCTGCCGAAATTGGCAAGCGCGCAGGAACAGGGACTCCGTGATATTGACGCGTCCGCTTGGTTTGCGTTCTTTATGCCAAAGCAAACGCCGGCTGCTATCGTTCAAAGACTGAATGCAGCAACGATTGAAGCAATCAATGACCCCGCAATACAACAGCGATTGAGGGAGGTTGGGGTCGAAATTGCTGCGCCAGAGCATCGATCGCCCGGGTACCTGCAAGAATATGTCAAAGCTGAAATTGAAAAGTGGGCTGCCGTCATCAAAGCGGCGAAGATCTAAGCCGAGTAGCCGAAGTCCGCGTGTGACACGCTAGTCATGAATCAGCGCCGCGCTCTCACTCCCGTCGCTTGCCGTCCGGCATGATCGCGGCCTCGAACTTCGCCCCGTCTGTCCGGGCGCCCGTCAGGATCGCATTGGTGAGATTTGCGCCTTCGAAATTGGCCCCACGCAAGTCCGCTCCGTTGAGATTGGCGCCATGGAGGTCGACACCTGCAAGCTGCGCATCGCGAAGATCGGCGCCGCGCAGGTCGGCCTCGATCATGTCGCCCATGGAGAAGTCGATGCCGCGCAGGTCCATCTCGCGCAGGTTCTGATTATGCAGCGCGGTGGCGCGCAGGTCAGCGCCGGCAAGCTTGGCGCCGGCAAGCCGCGCGCCGCGCAGGTCGGCGCCGGGCAGCTTGGCGCCGGTGAGATTGGCGCCATTGAGGCGTGCGCGGCCAAGCTTGGCGGTCTTGAGATTGGCGCCGGAAAGGTCGGCGCCGGAGAGATCGGCCTCGTACATCAACGATTCCACTAGGTCGACGCCCGCAAGCTTCGCCCATTTGGCGTCGACCAGATTGAGGTTGGCGCCAGCGAGTCTCGCCCCCGAGAGATCGGCACGGACAAGGCTCGCGCGGAACAATGACGCCGCCGACAGGTCCGCGTTCGTCAGGTTGGCCTGATCGAGCTTGGCGCGGGCCAGGTCGCGAGACTTGAGGTCGCGTCCCGACAAGTCGCAGCCGACGCAGGCCTTGGCCGCGCCCGACAGAAAGGCCTCGACTTCGCTCGCGAGCGCGATGCCGGTGACGGCGACCAGCACGCTGGCAGTCATCAGCACGTTGAGCCGATGGCGCATCGTCCCAATACCTCATTGCTCCTATAGCCCAAGGTTCGCGTGCAGAATCGCGCTGGTCAAGGTTGTCGAAGACGGCCGCAGGTGTACTATCCCACGCAACCATTACGGGCCGGCCCCAATTCGGCGGTCCTTGGGGGGACATCAGGGAGCTAGCACCCATGAAGACCACTTCTCTTGCCATCATGCTTGCCTTGTTCGCGAGCGCCGCCGCGGCGCAGACGCTCGATGATCTCAGAAACGACGGCAAGAACACTGACAACGTCCTCACCTATGGGATGGGCTATCACCTGCAGCGCTACAGCGCGCTCAAGCAGATCGACAAGACCAACGTCAAGCGCCTGGTACCAATCTGGAATCTCAGCCTCACTAACGACTGGGGCGAGCAGGCGCAGCCGCTCGTGCATAACGGCGTGATGTACGTGACCAACGCCAAGCACACGGTCGCGATCGACGTCGGCACGGGCAAGCAAATCTGGCGGCAGACGCTCGACTGGCCGGCGGAAACGCCGCGCGTGGTCTGCTGCGGCGTCTCCAACAAGGGTGCCGCGATCTACAACGGCAAGGTCTTCCGCACCACGCTCGACGCGCACGTGATCGCCTACGACGCCAAGACCGGCAAAGAACTGTGGAAGTCCAAGGCCGCCGAGTGGAAGGACGGCTATTCCATGACCATGGCGCCGCTGATCGCCAACGGGGTGCTGATCACCGGGATGTCGGGCGCCGAGTTCGGCATCCGCGGCTTTATCGACGGCTGGGATCCCGAGACCGGCAGGCAGCTGTGGCGGCGCTACACCATTCCGGCGCGCGGCGAGAAAGGCAACGAGACCTGGCCACAGGACAGCGATGCCTGGAAGATCGGCGGCGGCTCGAGCTGGATCACGGGCTCCTACGATCCGGAGCTCGATCTCACCTACTGGGGCGTCGGCAATCCGGCACCATGGGCGTCGCAGAGCCGCCCCGGGGACAACCTCTACACCTCCTCGGTGCTCGCCTTGCGGCCGAAGACCGGCGAGATCGTTTGGTATTACCAGTTCACGCCAAATGACGGCTACGACTACGATTCGAATTGGGAATTGATCCTGGCCGACATCGACGTCGCGGGGCAGAAGCACAAGGTCGTGCTGCAGCTCAACCGCAATGGCTTCCTCTATGTGCTCGATCGAACCAACGGGAAGCTTCTCTCCGCGAAACCCTACGAGCAGGTGAGCTGGGCAAGCCACGTCGATATGGAAACCGGGCGGCCGGTCGAGACCGATGTGGCGAAGAGGTTGCGCGCCGGCGAGCAGGTCGAGCTCTGGCCCAGCACCAGCGGCGGCAAGAACTGGCCGCACGCCGCCTACAATCCCAACACCGGGCTCCTCTACGCCAATACGCTGCACCAGTTCAGCCTGTACAAGCACCTCGAGCACAAGCCCTACGAGGTCGGGCAGCGTTACCAGAACATCGAGAATGTCCGGCCGCCGCCAACGCCCGGGCAGCCGCAGGGCCATATCGACGCGATCGATCCTCTCACCGGCGAGAAGAAGTGGCGGGTGCCGCTCACCGACTTCCAGATCTGGTCGGCGATGCTGGCTACCGGCAGCGGTCTCCTGTTCACCGGCAAGACCACCGGCGAGTTCATCGCGCTCGATGCCGAGACCGGCAAGCAGCTCTGGCAGTTCCAGACCGGGTCCGGCATCAATGCCCAGCCGATCACCTTTACGCACAACGGCCGGCAATACGTCAGCGTGCTGTCTGGCCTCGGCGGCCTCTACTGGAACCAGCAGCGCGCGCGGCTGAAGGACATCGTCCCACAGGGCGGCTCGGTATGGACGTTCGCGCTGATGCAGGACTGATGCGCGGAACAATGATTACGCTCGCGCTGACGCTCGCGTTGGCGCGGGTGCCGGCGTCGGCACAGGACAGCGCGCCGGAGCAGGTCAAACGCGGCGCCGAAATCTACGCGCGCAACTGCTCGCCCTGCCACGGGCCGCGTCTGATCGGCGAGGAATCGGCCTTCGACCTGCGCACCTTCCCGCACGACCAGCACGACCGCTTCGTCAACTCGGTGACACGCGGCAAGAACACCATGCCGCCGTGGGGCGATCTGCTCAAGCGCGACGACATCGAAGCGCTGTGGGCCTATGTGCTCACGACCAGCCAATGATCGCTACAGTGCAACTTATGGCAGCCGGTAGCGCAGACCGGCATAGAGTGAGAGGGGTTGTGCGGGCGTCTGCGTACGGTGATCGGTCGGCGGATTGGGGATCGCGTTGATGATCGACTGCGGGTCAAAATAAGTGCCATAGACAGCGTACTTCCGATTGAACACGTTGTTGACGACGCCGAACACCTGCAGGTCCTTACCCACCTGATAGGACGTGTGCAGGTTGGCCACCCAGTAGGCCGGCAGCTTGGTGTTCTGATTGGCGTCATCGCCGACGTAGAACTGACTGCCGATCACCGCCAGATCACCACCGACCTTCCAGTCCGGCGTGACTGCGTAGTCCGCGCCAGCCTTGAACTGGTGGCGCGGGATCATCGGGATGCGCTTGCCGGGGACGACACGGACATCGCCGTCGCCATCGGCCGAAGGGTTGTTCGGCGATGATAGCAATCCGGTGAACTGATAGGTGGCGTCGATCAGGCTGTAGCTCACGTAAGCGAGCCATTCCTTCGCCTGATACTGCGCCGATGCTTCGAGCCCCTGTCGACGCGTCGCGTCGACGTTCTGAAACACCCCACGCCCCTGGATCGTGCTCGCCACGTTGATGATGTCGTTCGAGGTGTCGGCGCGAAACAGCCCGAGCTTCCAGTCCAGGCGGCCGCCACGAATCTTGCTCTCGCCGCGCAGTCCGCCTTCCCAGGTCTTGCTTACCACCTGTTGCAGCGGCGGGTCGGAGACCAGAAACCCCTCCAGCAGGCATGGCCGGTTAGGATTGGCACAGCCGAGCTCGAGCGGGGTGGGCGCGCGGTTGGCTTCCGCGTAGCCGCCATAGGCGGTGATCCAGGGCGCAATTTTGTAGGTCAGACCGGCAACCGGGTTGAAACGTTGGAACGAGTGGCTGCCATTGAGGTCCGGGCTCGTCCCGAGCGTGTCCTCCATGTTGACGCGGGCAAGGTTGAAGCGGCCGCCCAAGGTCGCGGACAGCCGATCGGTGACGTCGAACGTGTCGGTGGCATAGAGCCCGTAATAGATGTTGCCGGCGTCGAGATCGACCGGGCTGTAGCCCAGATTGCCGGCAGTATGGATGATCAGGCCAGTGCCGGGGATCGCCGGATTGGCACCGACGAAAAAGTCCGGATAGATGAAGCCAAGCTCGCTGTTAGCCCGAAAATCGATCCGGCTGTGGTCGATGCTCCCGCCAACCGTGAGATGATTGTCGTGGCCGAATATCTTGTCGTTATTGGAAGCCTGGACCGAACTGCCGACCGTAAGCGCGTCGGTAAAGGTCCGATCCACCGTCCCCCACGGCTTGTTGTTGCATTGGTTGCCGGGGCCGGGCGGGCACGGGATCGGCTGGTTGTCCGGCCCGAGAATCTGGAAGCTCGCCTTGGCGGGGATCGGCGGTTTGAAGCCGTCGTCCTCAAGGCAGAGGGTGTTGAAGAGCGGGCTTCCCGCAACGCCGCTGCAGCGCTCGAGCTCGGCGGCATTGCCGTCGACGTGGGTCTGCCGGAATTTGCGGACGTAGAGGTTGCTCTGTAGCGTCCAACTGTCCGAGACAGCGAACGTACCGTTGAGCGCCAGCAGGCCCATCTCGTTTAGCGTCGTCTGCGGCCAAGTGTAGATCGCCTTCCAGTCACGGGCGAGCAGCTCGATCGGGGTCGGGCCGATCACCCCGAAGGCGTTCCTTGCGGCTGCACCGACGAGATGCACCTCGGCGCGGTCGCCGCGCCAGCCGAGGTCGCCGTAGAAGCGGCGCAGCTCCGACGGAGACTGGTAGCGCCACCCGTCGTCGTGCAGCCCCTGCGCTGCGAGATAGAGCGCCCATGCGTCCTTGCGCACCCCGTATTGCACCGAGCCGCTCGCGCGGGCGTAGGAGCCTCCCAGGCCTTCGGCTTCGAGCCCTTGCCAGGTGAAGCCGTTCTTCATCTGCATGTTGACGGCGCCGCCGAGCGCATTGAGACCGAACACCGGATTGCTCGACCACATGTCGGCGCGCTCGATCGCGACCGACGGGATCAGGTCCCAGTTGACGGTGTCCCCGAACGCCTCGTTGAGCCGGATGCCACCCATGTAGACCGCGATGCCTTGCGGCGTGCCCTGCAGCGGCGAGGCGGCAAAGCCGCGGTAGCGCAGATCCTGGGTGAAGCCGTTGCCCTGCACGTCGGTCGTGCTCACGCCGGGCACCCGCTGCATCAAGGCTTCGGTCACCGACTGCGTATAGGTGCGCTCGAAGTCGCTCGCCGTCAGGGTCTGCGTGCTCGACGGCACCTTGTCGCGGTCGATCACGGTCGGGTCGCGCGGGACCGTTTCGGTGGGAGGTGCGGCGGCAGGAGGCGGGGCCGCGGGCCTGCTGACCCGCCGTGCCGGCGGTGCAGCCGGTGCCGGCGCGATCACCTGGATTTCGGGCAGCGTCGAGGTGTCCTGGGCGAGCAGGCTGCCGGGGACCGGCAGCACCGCCAGGCTCGCCGATCCGCCAATCAGAGCTCCGCGGACCAGCGAGCGTCCGTCGCTTCGCGCCCCACGCATTCCCGGTTCGCCCCAGCCCACTCAGAATTACGCCGAAGGTTTGTTCTTATGCGTCTCTCGACGATGCTATACTAGTCGGTGACCTTTGAAAGCGGAACAAATCGAAGGCGCAAACAAGACGGGGAGGTCCGCACATGGGGAAAGCCGCTCTGAGCGCGAGCGCTCTGCTCGTGGGTTGCGCACTGGCGGGGTTCGTCGGGCAGGCGAGTGCCGAGACCTTCGTTGAGCACAGCGCGGAAGTGCGCATGCAGCTTGATTTCGTGGTGCCTGACGCGGCGCTCAAGACGTTTCTCCCGGCCGGATGGGAGCCCAATGTCGCCACCTCCGGCGCCGCCAAGGATTGCAATCTGCGAGTGATCTTCATCGACCGCGTTGACATCACCAAGCAGGACGGCAGCCCGGCCACGCCGGGATCGAACCAGCTCGTTTACCTCGCGGTGCCGATCAAGCAGCCGTCGACCAACTCCAACGGCCAGATGCTGATCTTTGGGCTCACCGCCGACGCCAAAGACGCGCCCGGCGCACACGGCGTCTATGTCCATGCCAACAGCCACCGCATGGAACGCACGACCAGCACAGGTGTCGGCAACGAGCCGCTGACGGAAGAAACCTGGGAGTTCGCGGCGCCAAGCGGCGAGCGTCTGGACCTGCGCCTCAAGTACGAACGCGCTGCCGGCCGGAAGTCGAACAACGAGGTGAAGTTCTTCTCCTCGGTGAAGCCGGACTTCTACCAGATCTTCAAGATCGACCAGAGCCTCGACATCATGCGCAATGCGACCGTGCAGGTTCGCGACCGGGTGAAGGAATTCTCCTACAAGGCCGGCGGCGGCAAGATCGCGCCCCTGTTCGACGGCAGCGAACGGGTGGTGAGCATCGATGCCCTGCATTGGTACAATCGCGGGGTCTATCTGCCCTAGGGTCCGTCGACACCGCCAAACCAACAAGGCTCAAGGAGGAAACAATGGCTCAGCAACGGGCTCAATCCCTTCGTGCGGCGCTACTCGCGGGCGGCGTGCTGCTGGCGGTAGCGCCGGCGCTCGCTGCCGAGGTGACGCCGGACCGGCTCGCCAATCCCGACCGCGAGCCGCAAAACTGGCTGATGAACCATCGCAGCTACGATGCCCAGCGCTATTCGCCGCTCGCACGAATCAGCAGGGGCAACGTCAAGAATCTCAAGCTGGTCTACGCGGTCGCGCTTGGCGGCACGGCGACGGGCGAGAACCTGCAGGCGACGCCGCTGGTCGAGGACGGGTTCATGTACATCGTGGACCTGTGGGGCATCGTCTACAAAATCGACGTGCGCTCGGGCGAGGCCGGCCGCATCGTCTGGCGCATGGACCCCAAGCAGGAGCGCTTCCCGCTGTCCAACCGTGGCGCCGCGCTGTGGGGCAATTTCGTGATCTCGACCGCGAACTATCCGCCGCGCGTGATCGCGACCGACAAAGTCACCGGCAAGGTCGTCTGGGAGACGAACGTGAGCGACGGTCAGGCCGATCTCCAACTCACTGCTGCGCCGCTCGCCGTCAAGGACAAGATCGTCATCGGCGCCGCCGGCGGCGACCGCGGCGTGCGCGACTGGATCGCAGGACTCGATGCGGCGACCGGCAAGCTCGTCTGGAAAAAGTACTCGATCCCGGCTCCGGGCGAGCCCGGCAGCGAGACCTGGAAGGACAAAAACAACGCCTGGCAGACTGGCGGCGGCGCCATGTGGGTGACCGGCAGCTACGATGTCGCGACCAACCAGGTGATCTGGGGCACCGGCAATCCGGTGCCGATGTTCGATGCGACCTATCGGCCCGGCGACAACCTGTTCACCAACAGCGTGATCTCCTGGGATGCCGACAGCGGAAAGATGAACTGGTATTTCCAGTACACCCCCGGCGACCACTGGGACTGGGATGCCGCCGGCACGCAGATCCTGATTGACGGCCAGATCGCCGGTCAGCCGCGCAAGCTCGTCACTCACTCCGCACGCAACGGGTTCCTCTACACCATGGAGCGGGCGAACGGGCAGACCGTCATGGCCAAGCCCTATCTCGACAACGTCAACTGGACGAAGGGCAT
>Ga0066903_100003051_pt1 | contig 13472 bp, 10 predicted proteins | sample PanSoiMetaGPlot1_FD_67491 | JGI IMG/M metagenome (GOLD analysis project Ga0066903, IMG submission 67491) | Tropical forest soil microbial communities from Panama analyzed to predict greenhouse gas emissions - Panama Soil - Plot 1 (version 2) | ecosystem: Environmental > Terrestrial > Soil >... | reverse complement strand
TCGAAAGCTGGGATCCCGGTGGAGGCGGGGGTGCTACGGCCGGAAGAGCGGGCGCGGTCACGGCGACTGTAGTTGTGACGGTTACCAATTCAGGCGCAGAAACACTTAGCTTGGGCTCCTCAGCCGGAGCGCAGCTGCAGCCGAAAATCGTGCAGCCGCCATTCTCTGTGTAACAGTCCGCGTGGTGACGCGTGCCGCAGCCCGCACACGCAGTAATGGCTTCCTCATCCGAAATGTGATCGCGGCAATAGGGGCAAACTTCGGCCGTCATGACCGATGTTTCTCCTTGTACCGGAATGAATATCGCCCGATCTGCAACAGATCGCCATCCTGGAGCACCCGGCTGTGCACCGGCTGGCCGGCCCAGAAAGTAGGACCCGTGGCGCGCAATTGAACGCGGGCTCCGATAATCTGAATAACTGCGTGCTGCGGAAGAATGTTTGGATCCTTGAACAAATAGATATCCGAATCCTGCCGGCTACCGATGTTAGTCTGCGACTTGTAAAGAATGAACTGTTTTCCCGCGAGCGGGCCGGCCATCACATACAGCCATCGGTCTTTGAGAGCACTCTCAACCAGCCCCATGCCAACGCCAGTGGCAACCCCTACCAATGCAAATCCGACAGCGCGACTGAGGGCTGCGCCATGAGTCAGCATCGCTATAGGATCGAAGATAAACCCACCGATGCCGGCACCTAACATCCCACCAAGAACACCGTACGTTCCTTTTTTCGACGACTGCCCGACAATTCCATAGACGACTCCGCCTGCCGCGCCAAAGACCATCCAGGCGATGCCCCGAGCCAGCCACACAGCCGGATTGCGATAGCTCTGTGCGCCCGCCTCATAGCAAATCTTAAGGGCCAAACTGTAGATGATGTTAGCTATGAAATAGAACAGAAAACCGAAGATGAGTCCGAGCGGTAGCGACAGGACCCCACGTAACACAGCTTTCTGCGCGGAGCGCTCCACAATGCTTTCCGAGATCCCAAATCCCAGCGACATGATCATCAGGATCAGAGGGACCATCCAGATGTTGCCCCAATGCTCTAACTTTCCGCCATCGACAAAACCGGGTTCACAGATGCCCCATCCCGCGATCGCACCAAGCAGACCTGCCACGCCGAGATAAAACCATCCTTGAAGAAGTATGCTTCCCTTCTCCTCGGTAACGGGCACGAACTGCTCGGCGGCTTCGGTAATGGTGCCATATGATTTTGTCCCGATCGACGAAGGCGACGGCGAGACGATCGCCGTTTCCGGTACTGTGACGCCGGCGAGATCCTCTGATGTGATCTTTATGGGCTGGCGTTCACTTGGGCTGGGCATGATCCCCCTTTGTGCTGTCCTGATCGCTCTTGGAATCTGTACCCGCTGCGTTTCCAGTCCCGGGGCTACCAGCCGGTGCTTTGCCAACTTCTAGCGGATAGCGTTCTCCAGTGCTCGGATCGATGGCGAAGTTCCCCAAAGGTTGCATTGTCTGTGGATCAAATGGGATCGCAAGTACCTTGGTCCGGGGAAAGACATACCAGCAAAGCAGAAAACCCAGTAACAGCACAGTGAGATAGGAAAAGAAAGTCGTCACCAGCTGTTGCAGAGACATGGTGTCGGAGCTTTCGGTTGAATCGAGAACTGGCCGCCGGTCTTCGACAATCTCAGAATCCTCATCCGGAAAATAGGAGGGCTCTGGCTTTCCGCTTTCGTCCGCGCGCTCGCCTCCCCGGCTATCGACCACAGCAATTTGGGAGAGTCGTTCAATTCTCCCGCCCACCCAACCGAAGCAGCCCTCTTCGTCGGAGTGCGGGTCATAGACCCATGCCACCTGGCCCGGGGAAGAAAAGAAATTCTTGTGAATGAAGGTATCGTGATCCGAAAGAAACACTCCAAAACCGGGATGAGTGTGGTACCAGCCAACAATGCGATCGTCCGGATATTCCTTGTCTTTGATTTTGTAGATATGCTCCCATGTGTCTTGGGTAAAAGTAACGTGAGCGCCGGCTTCGTCCGCATTCACGCCTTTAATGCACGCCTGCACGGTAATCGACCCGTTGCGGTCATCGCCAATGAGCACGCCGCAGACTTCCGCTTTCATGCTGGATCTCGCATGCTGGCGTATTTGGCGAACAACATTGGTGTCCACTACTAGTGTCGGCTGCCCGCTTCCAGATTTTGCTTTAGCACTCATGCATTCTCAGCCGCCAATGGCCCCAAGACTTCTCTTGAATCTCCGTACGGAACATAGGCGATCTCCCGATCACCATGCCGCGCGGTGTATGCATCCAGAAGCGGCAGTCCTAGCTGGCTCAACGGCCGTCCACCAAGAACCGACTCCCCGGAGTAGCTATGCGTCGTAACTACGGTCCGAAGCTGGCCGTCTTTAGGACAATGCGCTTGCTCAAAAGCAATACTGCCGACGGGGGCGAACTGGTCCGTCGTTTCTCCGCAGGCGGGACAGACGAACTTTTGTACGATATCGCGGCTGAATTCGATCACCACGTTCGACGAGGCTAGATCAGTCTGCGCTTTTTGCCGCAGGGTCTCTAGCGTGAGTTCTTTGGACGTTTCCGGCAAATGCACAATCTCTGGAATCGTGTAGTGGCTCATGCACTCTTCATTCTCGGTGTAGTCCACTTTGTACGATGAGTGGTTCATCCCTTCGAAAATGAATCCCTTGCCTGCCAGAATCGGAAGCCCATGAATGAGTTTGACGGCCTCCTGCACCTGGATCGCCGCAATGATCGACGAGATCGTCGGAGTAGTTGGAATCTTGCCTTCTGCTGTCTGCTCCAAGACCAGCAGATTGCATGACATGCGTTTCTCAAGCATCTGCCAATCGACTTCCCCCAGCGTGCATTCGTAACAGGGCGCCGTACCGGGCAGAAATGCACGCGCCACACCATTGATCCCTTCGATTGCGCCATCAATCCACGGACGATTTACCTTCCAGGCGGAGCGATTAATCCAAAGACGAGCTTCGCGATTGTCCAGTCCGGCGAGGATAATGTCACTCCACTCGAAGAGTCCGAGACCGCACCCGTGGACAACGTTTGCGACTAGCGGTTGCACCACCGCACTGGAAGCCAAGGAACGATAGGCCTTCGCGGCTGCCTCCGCCTTGAATGCTCCAATGTCTTCGTTGGTGTATAGAATCGTACGGGAGAGGTTCGACTCTTCAATTCGATCAAGGTCGACGATCACGACCTTACGGAAACCGAGCAGCGCGGCATTCTTCAGAATTTCGTTTCCAAGAGCTCCAGCACCTACCACCAGCAGACGGCAACCGGCGATTTTCGCCTGATCCCACCAAGGGATCAAGCGGAAGCGGCTGAAGCGGTCTTCACGGATTCCTCCGTCCACCGTAGCGCTCATAAGAATATTTCACCCAGCCGTGATTTCGGGCTGCAGTCGCAAGATGTCGCCATCCTGCACTTGCGCCTCTCCTAGTGTCTGCGTGTCTTGGATCTGGCGGCCGGAATTCTTGTGGTGAAACTTGTAACTCAGGGGAGCACCGTCAGGGCCGTTGGTGGGCAATCGGAGCTTCTGCACCAGCACAGCAATGATCTTGTTGCAGGGAGCATCATTGGGAAGCTCGACCGGCACACGCTTGTTTTCCGTCGAGTCGTACACCGTAACATTGATATTAGGCATGCCTCTGAAATCCTGTCCTGGTTCGCAATTAGCGATCTGAAGCCGGAATAGCCTTATCGTGAGCCACCGTATCGGCAACGTAATCGCCCAGGTGCCGTTGCCCGAATTTTTCAAATTGCCAATCGGAGTCCTTCAGCAGAGCGTCGGCGCGAACGGCGAAATTGAGGTTTTCTGCATTTAGGTCGCCATTCTTGTCGACCATGGAAGTTACGATTCCGACTAATTCGCCTTTGTCATCAAATACCGGGCCGCCGCTGTTTCCGGGGCTGACCGGCGCAGTCATCTGAATCGTCGGCCCGCTCATGCGAGAAATGATTCCGGTGCTCAGTGTGAACCGCAACCCCTCAGGATGACCAATCACAAAGACGGTCTCACCCTCTGCTGGAGATGACGTTTTGGCGATCGGCTGCAGGAACGTTCCGTGGCCGGTCCCCCTCGGCACCCAAAGCAATAGAAGGTCCAAGTTGCGATGACGCGCGACGACGTCGGCTACAGCCCACGTGCCGGATGCCATCGCGATCAAGGCGCGTGTTCCGGTTTTGGCAACTCTAGCAGTCGGACCATCCAACACATGGCGCGCAGTAACGAACAGATATCCTTCTGAATTCGCTTGCAACAACATGCCGGCTCCAAAACTTGCCGACGGCATTTCTTTGTTGGATAGCCACGAACGCTGAGCCGGCGAAATCACGGCAACCAGGGATTTAAGGTTCTCCGAAACGTCCTTCGCCGACATAGGCGTGGTGCGGGGGAGGGCTGGAAACTCGGAGCGTTCGTCCAATTCACTAAGACCGGCACTTACAACCGAAGGTAAAGGAGCGAACGAAAAGAAAAGAATCGCAGCGACGGAAGTTAGAAGCCCGCTTGTAACCAGAAGAGAGTTGAGGAAAGAGGTCCAGCCATCACGAGTGCGAGGGGGCAACGACCGCATCGCCACTCGCAGCACAATCGCTACCACGCATAAAAGCGGCAGAACAAGCACAAGCGGCGCGAGCCCCACTTTGGCCCATCCTGGCACGACCGCCGGCAGACTAGCGTTGACACGTGCCGGCGACTCGATTGGAACCTGAGTTTCCGCCACTTCCGTGGGGCTTATAACAATTTTTTCCATCTTCCGAGCAACGCTGGAGGGTCACATTCTTGGGTATTTATTAGGAAATTGCAAGTGACTCTTGAATGGCACGGATGTGCAGTGACAGGTACACATGATTCCTAAATCGGCACGCAACTATGAATGCTGAATGAATTAGTCCCTGAATAAGGGATGTGCAGCAAGTCGACGTGCTTTTCGAGCGGAGAAAACATGGTCGGGGAGAGAGGATTTGAACCTCCGACCCCCTGGTCCCGAACCAGGTGCTCTACCAGGCTGAGCCACTCCCCGACTGAACCGCGAACGACTTGCCAGGACGGCATTCGCTCGAAATTAAGTATAGCATTCGGTGATCCCACCCTCACCATGGGCGATGAGCTCGACGTCACTCGGCAAAAGTATCCTGTCAACAGATCTTGCGCAGTCGCGAATCCTCCTCAGTCGAGTGTCGACAACTAGCTCCGTGATGCCTGTTACAATTCACTTCACTCAAATTTCCATGCTGGCATTGACTGCCGACAAGTTGTTCACTCCGGATGGGACCATCGAGCGCCCTTTAGTCTTGATTGATCGGGGAAAAGTTGCGGAGATCTCATCGTTCAGCGCCCGCGCCCTTCCACCGGGATCTTCTTTGCGCAGTTTCGATGGCGCTGCGATCGTTCCGGGGTACATCGATCTGCACATTCACGGGGCTGCTGGATTCGACTTGATGTCGGGTAGTACAGACGCATTCTCGTTGATCGAACAGATGCTCGCACGGCACGGAGTCACGAGCTATTTGCCCACGACAATCACCGCTCCCATGGACCGGACTTTAACTTCGCTAGAACTGCTGGCCGACCTCATTGAACAACCCGCAGAAAAACGCGAAGGACGGGCGCAGGCGGTCGGCATTCACATCGAAGGTCCGTTCCTCAGTCATCGACGGCGCGGAGTGCATCCGCCGGAGAATTTGCTGCCTCCAAGGATCCAGACATTTGAAAGGTTTTGGGAGGCTTCCCGAGGAAATATCCGGATGATGACCATCGCCCCGGAACTCGAAGGCGCCGAGGAACTCATCGCCGAAGCAGCACGACGCGGAGTGTGCGTAAGCGTTGGGCATTCCGATGCCGACGTCGAAGCGACGGAGCGCGGGATCGCGCATGGCGCCCGGCATGCAACACATACCTTCAACGCAATGCGTCCACTGGAGCATCGGAGTCCTGGGATTCTAGGCACCGTTCTGACCGACAAACGACTCAGCGCCGACATTATTGCCGATGGAGTTCACGTTGATCCGTCTATCGTGCGGATGTTCGCAACGCTAAAAGGTCCAGATAACACCGTCCTGATCACCGATGGACTCTCCGCTACAGGTATGCCGGATGGACACTACCACCTAGGTTCACTCGACGTCGAAGTCAAAGACGGAAGATGCATAGCAAACGGAGTGCTAGCCGGCAGCGTGCTGACGATGGATCGAGCCGTGAGAAATCTGGCGGCGTTTGCGGAGTGGCCAATTTCGAAGGCGGTTGCCACTGCTTCACGCAATCCGGCGCGCGTTGCGGATTTGAAAGGCAAGGGCGTGCTGGCACCCGGCTCGGACGCGGATATCGTGATTCTGAACGCAGCGGGCGAGGTCCTACAAACCTTTATCGGTGGAATCGAAGCGTGAGTTAAGCACCAATCGGATCTCGCTGGTCACGCGGCGAAATCTAACCAGACCAACAAAAGCATTCGTTTTCCGTGGATCTCTCAGCAAAAATTCCAGCGATTGCTTATCATAGAAAATTGCATTCCCATGGGTGAGGTTCTCAGTGGCAGAGACGCAGCAAACCAACGGACTGGAAGTCTTGGAGACACGCGAGTGGCTTGACTCGCTCGACTATGTACTGACCAAAAGCGGCGCCGATCGCGCCGGAAGACTCTTGCAGCAATTGGCGCTGCACGCACGCCGAGCAGCAGGAGTCAATCTGCCGTTCTCGGCGACCACTCCCTATCAAAATACGATTCCCTCTCGGCAACAGCCCCCGTTTCCTGGCAGCCAGGAGATGGAGCGCCGGATCAAGAGCCTGGTCCGTTGGAACGCGCTCGCCATGGTAGTGCGGGCCAACAAGATTCAAGAAGGCATCGGCGGCCACATCTCAACTTTCGCTTCGGCGGCTACACTTTACGAAGTAGCTTTCAATCATTTTCTGCATGCGGCCACAGAAACCGGCGATCGTGACATTGTGTATTACCAGGGACACGCCGCTCCCGGCATCTACGCTCGAGCATTCCTGGAAGGAAGAATTCCTAAGCAGAAGCTCGAGAACTTTCGCCGCGAATTAAAACCGGGCGGAGGCCTCTCGTCCTACCCGCATCCGTGGCTGATGCCGGATTTCTGGGAGTTCCCAACGGTTTCGATGGGGCTTGGGCCGATCCAGGCCATCTACCATGCTCGATTCATTAAGTACCTCGAGAATCGTGGCCTGAAAACGTCGACCGGCGGAAAAGTGTGGGCCTTTCTGGGCGATGGCGAAATGGATGAGCCCGAATCGCTCGGTTCGATCACACTCGCGTCACGCGAGCGTCTCGACAACCTGATCTTTGTCGTCAATTGCAATTTACAACGGCTCGATGGTCCAGTGCGCGGCAACGGCAAAATCGTCCAGGAACTGGAAGCGATTTTCCGCGGCGCCGGATGGAACGTTATCAAGGTCATTTGGGGCGGCGATTGGGATGCTTTGATCCAGAACGATCGCGATGGGCTGCTCGTAAGGCGCATGGGCGAGATCACCGACGGCCAGTACCAGAAATACTTCGTCGAGAGCGGCGCCTATTTCCGTCAGAACTTCTTCGGCACCGACCCACGTCTGCTGAAGATGGTCGAACATCTCTCCGATGAACAACTGGCTCGCATGCGCCTCGGTGGACACGATCCTATCAAGGTGCATGCCGCCTATAAAGCCGCGGTCGAACACAGGGGATCACCGACGATCATCCTAGCCAAGACAATTAAAGGATACGGGCTGGGTGAAGCCGGGGAAGGTAAGAACATCACACACCAGCAAAAGAAGCTGAACGATGATGAGCTGCGCGTTTTCCGCTCGCGATTTGGAATTCCTATTCCCGACGATGAGCTACACAATGCGCCCTTCTACCGACCGTCGGACGACAGTGCGGAGGTCAAGTACCTACAAGAGCGCCGAAAGCATCTTGGTGGTCACATGCCTGCACGCAAAGAGCGTGCGACACCGCTGAATTCCGTGGATGAAGCGCACTTCGAAGAGTTTTACAAAGGAACCGAAGGCCGCGAAGTCTCGACCACCATGGTCTTTGTTCGGCTGCTTTCAAAACTCCTTCGCGACCCGGAAATTGGAAAGTTGATCGTGCCGATTATTCCGGACGAGGCCCGTACCTTCGGCATGGAAGCGTTGTTCCGCCAGGTTGGCATTTATTCAAGTGTCGGCCAACTTTATGAACCCGTCGATATGGATACCCTCCTTTATTACAAGGAGGCGAAAAATGGACAGATCCTGGAGGAGGGCATCACGGAGGCTGGCTCGATGTGCTCGTTCATCGCGGCAGGCACGGCGTATGCCAACCACGGTATCAACACGATTCCCTTCTTTATTTACTACTCGATGTTCGGATTCCAGCGCATCGGCGATCTGGTTTGGGCAGCGGCTGACATGCGTTGCCGCGGATTTTTGGTTGGTGGGACGGCTGGCCGTACAACCCTCGCAGGAGAAGGGCTGCAACACCAGGATGGACACAGCCATGTACTCGCCCTCTCAGTGCCCAACCTGTTGGCGTACGACCCGGCATTCGCCTATGAGATCGCGGTCATCATTCAGGACGGCATTAAGAGGATGTACGTCAATGGCGAATCGATCTTCTACTACCTAACCGTGACGAACGAACCGCTTCCGATGCCGGAGATGCCAAATCGGCCGGGCGTGCGTGATGGCATCTTGAAAGGTCTTTATTTATACCGGGAATCCGAGAAGAAAGACGCGAAGCTCCACGCGCAACTGTTGGGCAGCGGCACGATCATGTTCGAGGTTCTCAAGGCGCAAGAAATCCTTCAACTTAGCTACGGCGTTGCGGCGGATGTCTGGAGTGTGACGAGCTACAAAGAGCTCTATCGCGAGGCCAATGATTGTGAGCGGTGGAACATGCTGCATCCAACCAAGACTCCGAAAGTTCCCTACGTTAGGTGGACTCTTGAAGGCGCTAAAGGGCCGTTCATCGCCGCGTCCGACTACATGAAGGTTCTGCCCGAGAGCATTGCGCAATGGGTACCTGGAAAGCTGGTCTCGCTCGGCACCGATGGCTTCGGACGCAGCGAGAATCGCGCCTCGTTGCGAGATTTCTTCGAGGTCGATGCGAAACACATTGTGCTGGCGACGCTCCACGCTTTGGCACGTGAGAGACAGATTGGCTCCGACATTCTAGAGCGCGCGATTCGCGATCTAGGCATCAATCCGGAAAAGCCCAACCCGGCGACTACATAGATAAGGAAGAGATGGCGACCGAATTCAAGCTGCCCGAGTTGGGCGAGAACATTGAGACTGGCGATCTGGTGCGCCTGATGATCCATCCAGGTGCCAGCATCACCGAAGGCCAGCCTGTCATGGAGTTGGAAACCGATAAGGCCGTTATTGAAGTGCCTTCGTCAGTGAGCGGAACGGTGGGTGAAGTCCGCGTAAAGGAAGGCGACAAGCTCCGCGTAGGGCAAGTGATCTTTACTGTTGATAACGGCACCGCAGCGGCGCCGAAGAAAATCCAGCAAGCACCCGCTCCGGTTGCCGAAACGCCTCCAGTTCAAGCTCTCGAACAGGCCCCGGTCACGATTTCGCAACCACCGTCGATTACCCCGCCTCTCACCGACGCTGGACAGCCTCGCGCGGCTTCCGGTCCAAGCGAATTCAAATTGCCTGAGTTGGGTGAGAACATCGATTCCGGCGATCTCGTGCGCATGATGATCGTGCCTGGGGCGCGTGTCTCTGAGGGCCAGCCCGTCATGGAACTGGAAACTGACAAGGCTGTAGTCGAAGTTCCGTCGACGGTCGTAGGAGTCGTACGTGAAGTCAGAGTGAAAGAAGGTGAGCGAGTAAAAGTTGGTCAAGTCATTTTCACGCTCGAAGGGGGGTCGTCAGCAGTACAAGAGCCGGCAAGAAAGCACGAGCCGGTCGAGCACATTTCCGGCCAACAAGCCGCACGTCTTTCATTCCAGATGGCAATGCAGGCTGAAGGCAAGACTGAACAGCAGGCACTGCCCCCTGATCTGCCGATGATGATCCCTCCGTCGGCGTTCAGCATGCCCATACAGCTCGAGAAAGTGGCGGGCAGCGAGCATCGAGATCCTGTTCCTGCCGCGCCGCATGTGCGCAGGCTGGCGCGCGAGATTGGGGTCGATATTCATGCAGTGAAGGGCTCGGGGCCTGGTGGTCGAATCAGCGAGGACGATGTAAAGCTCCACGCTAAGACAATGCTCGCAGCCGCTTCGGCAGCGGCGCAGTCACCGCGCACGGCATTTGCTCAACCCGAGCTTCCTGACTTTACCAAATGGGGCAAAATTGAGCGCGTTTCCATGCGGGGAGTACGGCGCAAGACCGCTGAGCACCTCTGGCAGGCATGGACCACGATTCCGCATGTCACGCAGCAGGACCGCGCCGACATCACCGAGCTTGAGCAATTGCGCGCGCGCTTCGCTCCCCGTGCGGAAGAAGCGGGTGGCAAGATGACAGTGACAGCAATCGCGATCAAGGTGTGCGCCTCCGCTCTAAAAGTTTTTCCCCAGTTCAACGCATCGATCGACCTTGGGAACGAAGAGATTATTTACAAGCAGTACATCAATATTGGTGTCGCAGCAGATACCGATCGCGGGCTGCTGGTTCCGGTGATTCGTGATGTGGATAAGAAAAATATTGTTGAGCTTGCAGCAGAGTTGACTCAGCTATCGAAAAAAGCGCGAGACAAGAAACTCACGCCCGAAGAAATGGCGGGTGGAACTTTCACCATCACGAATCTCGGTGGCATCGGGGGAACCGGCTTTTCTCCGATTGTGAATCATCCCGAGGTGGCGATCCTGGGCCTCTCGCGGTCACGAATGGAACCAGAGTGGGTCAACAATAAATTCGAACCCCGCTTGATTCTGCCGCTCTCGCTTTCGTACGATCACCGGTTGATCGATGGCGCCGACGCTGCCCGTTTCCTGCGCTGGATCGCCGAAGCGTTCGAACAACCGTTCCTGCTGTCGGTTCAAGGATAAAAAATTCACCGCAGGGTTTGTATAGAGAAATGAAGGCAATCGTGTTTTGTCCACTCTCGGCGAACTGCGATTTTTCGGCGATTAAACAAGGATAATTGACTCCATATGGCAAACACTTCGAATCTTCGTGTGGCTGTAATCGGTGGCGGTCCCGGTGGATACGCCGCCGCTTTCCTTGCTGCTGATCTTGGGATGAAAGTCACGCTCATAGACCCTGAGGTGAATCCAGGGGGGGTGTGTCTCTATCGCGGGTGCATTCCCTCGAAGGCGCTCTTGCACGTTTCAAAGCTTCTTGAAGAGGCAGAGCAGTCAAAAAATTGGGGGATCGAATTCGCGGAACCGAAGATCGATCTGAATAAGCTTCGCGCTTGGAAGGAAGGCGTGGTCAAGCGCCTAACGGGCGGCCTGGGACAATTGGCAAAGCAGCGCTCGGTACAGTTCGTTCAAGGCAAAGCATCGTTTGTGAATTCGACGACACTGAAGGTTATCAAGTCGGCAGCCAGCGGAGAAGAAAATCTGAGTTTTGACCGAATCATCATTGCGACCGGCTCAAGGCCAACCGCAGTGCCGAGCCTGAAACTCGACAGCCCGCGCCTGATGGATTCGACTGGCGCTCTCGACCTCCCGGATGTTCCAAAAACGCTATTGGTGATCGGTGGAGGTTACATCGGCCTGGAACTCGGATCTGTTTATGCCACGCTGGGCACAAAAGTCACATGCGTAGAAATGATGCCCGGGCTCCTACCCGGTACCGATCGCGACCTCGTACTGCCATTACACAAACGGTTAGAAAAATTGTTCTCATCGATATTACTGAACACCACCGTGAAGTCTCTAAAGGAAGAAAAGAACGGAATCCGTGCGACATTCGAAGGCGCGGACGTGAAAGAAAAAGAGCAGGTTTTCGACAGAGTCTTGATGTCAGTCGGGCGCCGTCCGAACTCGGAGATTCCCGGACTCGACAAGACACAAGTAAAGGTCGACAAAAAGGGCTTTATCGAAGTCAACCTGCAGCGGCAGACCACTGATCCGTCGATCTATGCCATTGGCGATGTCGCTGGCGAGCCGATGTTGGCACACAAAGCCATGCACGAAGGGCGAACAGCCGTCGAGGCAATCGCCGGACACAAAGTCGCTTTCGAGCCGAACGCTATTCCTGCCGTTGTATTCACCGATCCTGAGATCGCCTGGGCAGGCCTCACCGAGACACAAGCCAAAGAGCAGGGCAGGACCATCAGCGTCGCCAAGTTCCCTTGGGGTGCATCGGGACGCGCAATCACCCTCGACCGGCCTGAGGGGCTTACCAAGCTGATCGTCGATCCAAAAACCGAACGTGTGCTGGGCGTCGGAATCGTAGGCGCCGGCGCGGGCGAGTTGATCGCCGAAGGAGTGCTGGCAATTGAAATGTGCGCGTTGGCAGCCGACGTCGGTTTGACAATTCATCCGCACCCGACTCTATCCGAGACGATGATGGAATCGGCAGAAGTCTTCTATGGTCAGGCGACCGACATCTACCGGCCAAAGAAATAATGCCGGGCTTTGCCGCATTGTTCGCTCCAATGCGCAACTCGTCTGCGACTGCGGTTAAAATGACTCAACCCTCGTCAAAATGTGACCGGACCTAGCCGGAGCTGCCCTCATGAAGAAGTTTCTTCTGCTCGTTTCCATTCTTGCGATTTCGTTTGCCGCGCCGGCGATGCAACTACCGATTGGTGAGGCCAAGAGCAATGGTGTAAATCAGAGCGCGGCCACTGCTTCCGCTGATCCACTCGGCCGCGACACCCCTTCCGGCACGGTCGTCGGATTTCTGCAAGCCGCACAAAACGAAAATTTCAAAACGGCAGCCGAGTATCTGCAAATGAGCGCGGCGCGGCGCCAGACTATCGGTCCAGAAGTGGCGCAAAAACTAAAGACTCTGATGGATCGTGCTTTTGTTGGAAGTCTCCGACGCATTAGCACCCGTCCGGAAGGTAGTCCGGAAAGCGGTTCAGCCGATCAGCAAACCGTCGGAACCTTCTCGGCACTCGATGCGGAGATTCCCGTCTTTCTGGTGCGAGTTTCGGATCCCGGAGCGGGCAAGATCTGGTTGTTTTCCGCAGAAACACTCACGAAAGTTCCCGAGTTATATGACAACCTGCACGCACATCAGGTTGAGAAGGAGCTCCCGTCCGTTCTGGTACAAAACAGTTTTCTCGGGATGCCACTCTGGCAGTGGATCGCTTTACTCGTCACCATCCCCATTGCTCTCGGGATCGGCTGGGCGCTGGTACACCTTTTGTTAATCCCCCGAAATCTTTGGCTCAAGCACAAGAATCTCCCGATTCTCCGCTCTTACGACCAGGCGTACAACCCGTTGCTTCTCGTCTTCGCTGCGGTCGTACACCGTGTAATTGCCAGCTACCTGGGACTACCGCTTCTGCCCCGCGTCTACTACTACCGAACGATCGGTGTGCTCGTGGCGATCGGCTTCTTCTGGTTTGTGTTTCGCTGGACAGG
>Ga0066903_100003050_pt1 | contig 13473 bp, 11 predicted proteins | sample PanSoiMetaGPlot1_FD_67491 | JGI IMG/M metagenome (GOLD analysis project Ga0066903, IMG submission 67491) | Tropical forest soil microbial communities from Panama analyzed to predict greenhouse gas emissions - Panama Soil - Plot 1 (version 2) | ecosystem: Environmental > Terrestrial > Soil >... | reverse complement strand
CGCCGTACTCGATCTTCCGCGACGCCAGAAAGCTTCCGGCCGGCCACATCCTCGTCTGGGAGAACGGCGAGGTCTCGCTCGAGCGGTACGCGCGACCCGGTCCCGCCGCCGAGAGTGAGCTGCGCGACGGCGACGAGGCGCAACTCGTTGAGGAGCTGAGGGCGCGGCTGCGCGACTCGGTCCGGGCACACCTCCTGTCGGATGTGCCGGTCGGCGTCCTCCTCTCCGGAGGTGTCGACTCCGCAGTCCTCGCGGCGCTGGCGGCGCAGGAGACGCCGGAGCCGATACACACGTTCACGATCGGCTTCGCGGAGCGCAGCTTCGACGAGCGCGACGACGCGAGGCTGGTGGCGAGGCGCTACGGGACCGAGCACCACGAGCTGCTCGTCCGACCCGAGCCCGAGTTGCTCCTGCGGGCGCTTGCGGAGGCGTTCGACGAGCCGTTCGCGGACTCGTCCGCGCTGCCGACGTACCTCGTCTCGCAGCTCGCAGCGCAGCACGTCAAGGTCGCGCTCTCCGGAGAGGGCGGAGACGAGCTGTTCGGCGGCTACTACACGTATGCTGCCGATCTCTTCGCGGACCGGGTCGCACCGCTCGCGCGCGCCGTCCGCCCGCTGGTGGAGGCGCTGCCGTCGTCGACCAGCAAGGCGAGCCTCGACTACAAGGCGAAGCGGTTCGTGCGCGCAGCGCATCTGCCGCCGCTGGAACGGCATCACGGCTGGAAGGAGATCTTCTCCGCCGAGGCACGCGCCGAGCTGACCGGCCGCCGCACCGCTTTCGACCCGGTCGACGTCTATCGCGCGCGCTATGCCGAGACGGTGGGAGCGCCGCAGCTCGCGCGACTGCAGGACGTCGACTTCGGCATCTACCTCGTCGACGACCTGCTCGTGAAGACCGACCGCGCGTCGATGGCGCACTCACTCGAGGCGCGCGTCCCCTTCCTCGATCCGCTCGTGACGAACCTCGCCTTTGCTCTACCGACGCGCCTGAAGGTCCGCGGCCTCACCAAGAAGGTGCTGTTGCGGAAGGCCGTCGCGCCGCTGCTGCCAACGGAGGTCGTGCACGGGCGCAAGCGCGGCTTCTCGATCCCGGCCGCAGCCTGGCTGCGAGGCGAGCTCGAGCCGTTCGCCCGCGAGACGCTCGCGCCCGAGACCCTGCAGCGTCAGGGCTTCTTCCGCCCGGAGCCTGTGACGCGGCTGATCGACGAGCACGCCGCGGGGCGGGAGGACTGGAGCCGCCAGCTCTGGGGGTTGCTCGCGTTCACCCTCTGGTACGAGCGGCACGTCGAGCAGGAGCCGCCGCGCCTCGAGTCGGCGCGGATGGAGGCGCTCGCGGCGTGAAGGTCTGGATCGACATCACGGCCCCGGCGCACGTGCTGGTCTTCCGGCCGCTGGTCGAGATCATGCGGGGCCGCGGCGACGAGGTGGCCATCACTGCGCGCGACTACGCGCAGACGCTCGAGTTGCTCGAGCTGCACGGACTCGAGGCGGACGAGGTGGTCGGCCGGCATGGCGGCCGATCGCGGCTGCAGAAGGCGCGCCAGATGACGAACCGGCTGGGCGCGCTCCGCAGGTGGGCACGCGGCCGCGGCTTCGACGTCGCTCTCGCGCACGGGTCGCACGAGTTGACGATCTCTGCGCGCCGGCTCGGGATCCCGAGCTCGACCACCTTCGACTACGAGTTCGCGACACTGCAGCACCAGCTGGGCTGCCGGGCGGCGACGCGGGTCGTCGTCCCGGCGGCGATCCCGCCGGAGCGGCTCCGGCCATACGGCGTCCGACCGCCGAAGCTCGTCCAGTATCCAGGCCTGAAGGAGGAGTACTACCTCGCCGACTTCGAGCCCGACCGGTCGTTGCTCGAGCGATTCGGCGTCGATTCGGCGCGCGTGCTCGTCGTCCTCCGGCCGCCGCCCGACGTGTCGCTCTACCACCGGCACTCGAACCCACTCTTTCCGCAGACGCTCGAGCATCTCGGCCGGGCCGACGACGTCCACGCGTTCGTCCTGCCGCGAACGGAGGGGCAACGCGAGTACGTGAGGGGGCTCGCACTGCCGTCGGTGATCCTCCCGGACGGCGCCGTCGACGCGCAGAGCCTGATCGCCCTTGCCGACCTCGTCGTCTCGGCAGGCGGGACGATGAACCGCGAGGCGGCTGCGCTCGGCGTGCCGGTCTACACGACGTACGGAGGAAGGCTCGGCGGCGTCGACGAGGAGCTGATCCGGGACGGCCGGCTCAAGCCGCTCACCGACCCGCGGGCGCTCGAACTGACGAAGCGCGACCCCGCTTCGACCCCCCGCGTGAGGCGCGAGCCGAGCGAGATGCTTCGTCTCCTCCTCTCGGCCCTCGACGCCTGAGCCGCCCGAGAGCCACGAGGCACCAGACACCTTCGACCAGGCCGAACGGGACGCTTCCAATCAGGAAGCCATACGCGCTCGAAGCGGCACAGGCCGCGGCGAAGAGGCCGACGAAGGCCCGATGCCTGGCTTCGAGCGCATAGGCAAGCACCATCGCGGAGACCGCGACTGCCCCGAAGGCGGTCACTCGAACTGCGTGAACATCCCGTGCAGCGTCTCGACGCCGGTGCCCTCGGAGCGGGCGGCCATGACGAGCACGTCGTCGTCGCCCTCGACGCTCCAGTCCGCCCAGGCGCAGCATTCGTTCTCGACCGCGACGAGCGCGTCCAGCTCCTCCCGGATCGCCGGATGGGAACGGAAGCTGATGCGCAAGCCGTCCGCGGTCTCCTGCCGACCGAGACCGAAGTTCTCTCCGAGCGCGAGCCACCGGTCTCGCTGGCTCTTCAGATCGGTGTCCGTCAGCGTGCAAGCGACCAACTCGGACAACTCCATGAGGCTCCTCCTCCTGGGTCGTGGACGAACCCCATCCTGCAAGTTAAAGTTGGCTTGATGTCAAGTGATTTCTTTGCAATCGGGGAGGTGGCGAGGATCAGCGGCAAGGCACCGTCGGCGATCCGATACTACGAGTCGATCGGCCTGCTACCGGAACCGACGCGGGTCAGCGGCCGGCGGCGCTACCCGACCGAGGTGGTGCGATCGCTGGCGGTCATCGACACGGCTCAGCGAGCGGGGCTGGCTCTCGACGACATCCGGCTTCTGCTTCACGCCTCGGAGAACGACTCTCGCGCGGTCGAGCAACTGAGGGAAGTAGCCGAACGGCGGCTCCCCGTCCTCAGCGAGGCCATCGCCCGCGCCGAAGTGGTCCGGGAGTGGCTCGAGCAGGCCGCCGACTGCTGCTGTCCATCGCTCGAGACCTGCCCGCTCTTCGAGCAACCCTCGGCACTTCCCACGCCTGGCCTCAGCCTCGGCTGAGAGGGCTCAGGCGGCGACGTCTGCCAGCTGCGCGAGCAGTTCGGCGCCGTAGCGCTCGAGCTTTGCCGGCCCGATTCCCGGCACCGCCGCCAGTTCCGCCAGCGTCCGGGGAGTCCGCGTCACGAGCTCTGCGAGCGTTCGGTCGTTGAAGACGACATACGCGGGCACCTCGTCCGCACGCGCCCGGGTCAGCCGCCACTCCTTGAGCGCTAGTACCGCGGGGGTCTGCTCGAGCGCCGGCCGTTGCCGCTTCGGGAGCGGCGGCGCGGCGGCCCGCACGCCGAGCTCGTCGAGAAACCGGCTCGGCCTGCCCTCCCAGGTGACGAGCAGATGCCGCTTCGCCCGCGTCAGACCGACGTAGAACAGGCGTCGTTCCTCCGCGACATCGCCGCGCCGGACCGGCAGCTCACCCTCCTCGACCCGCGGCAGGAAGACAGCCTCCCACTCGAGCCCTTTGGCCCTGTGGAGTGTCAGCAGGTGGACGCCGCTGCCGGAGCTGTCGCCGAAGCGTTCGTGGAGCAGCTCGACGAAGCCTTCGACCTCGCCGGTGAACTCCTCGGCGAGCCGCACGAGCCGTGCCAGGTCGGCCTGTCGGGTCTGCTCACGCTCGCCTAGCTTTTCCGGCACCTCCGGCAGGAGCCCTTGGCGGACGGCGAGCTCGCGGACGATCTCAGCGGCGGGTCCCGGTCGACCGCGCAGCGCCTTCAGGAGGTGTCGAGCCGCGTCGCGCGCAAGCAGCGACGCGCCCTGGAACGGGATCGCGGCATCGTGGAACGCCTCCTCGAACTCGCTCGTGCGGGCGTTCGTGCGCACGAGCACCGCCATCTGCTCGAGCGCAAGCCCGCCAGCGTGGAGCCGCCGCACTTGGTCGACGACGTCCACCGCCGGTCCGACCACAGGCTCGGGGCCGTCCGGCAGCGTGGGTGCGAGTGTCTTCGCCGAGCCCGTGAGCCGCGGCACGAGACGATTCGCCAAGTCGATCACCTGCGGGGTCGACCGGTAACTCCGCTCGAGCCGTACGACGCGCGTGTGTGGGAAGCGCCGCGGCAGCGCGAGCAGCCACTCCGCGCTCGCACCCGTGAAACCGTAGATCGCCTGGTAGTCGTCGCCGACCGCGCAGAGGTCGTCGCGCTCACCGAGCCAGAGATCGAGCAACGCCTGCTGGAGGAGGTTGACGTCCTGGTACTCGTCGACGGTGAAGCAGCGCCAGCGGTCGTGCACTTTCACCCGGGCGCCCTCGTCCCCCTCGAGCAGGCGCGCAGCGCGCTCGAGCAGATCCTCGAAGTCGAGCAGCCCCTCGGCGGCCTTGCGCCGCTCGTACTCCCGGAACACCCGAAGTGAGAGGTCGGGCGGGATGGGCGGCTCGTGGTCGCCGAGCCAATCGTGGTACGTCTCGGGCGTGAGGCGGCGGTTCTTCGCCCACTCGATCTCGGTCGCAAGGTCGCCGGCGGGCCGAAAGCGGAACGCTCCCGGCAGCGAGTTACCGATCCGTCTGAGGAGCGGCGCCTTCGAGGGCAGGATCCGCCCCGGATCTCCCTCGAAGTGGCGCAGCAGTGCAAGCGCCGCCGAGTGGAAGGTCGAGGCGCGCGCCCCGTCGGCCCCGAGCGCGCGGAGCCGCGCACGGAGCTCGCCGGCCGCTTTGTCGGTGAACGTCACCGCCACGATCTGCTCGGGCCGGAACGCGCCGCTCGCGACCTGGCATGCGATCCGGCGCGTGATCGTCGTCGTCTTGCCCGTGCCCGCGCCGGCGAGGATGCACAGCGGTCCGCGCGTCGCCTCGACGGCAGCGCGCTGCTCGGGGTTGAGCCCTTCCAGGATCCGGTCGGTGTCCAGGGCGCCGAGGCTAGCGATGCGACCGGCCGGGGACCGTCACGGAAGAGTCAGAGGTTCGTATCGACCTGCGGCTCGATCTCGAGCACGTAGCTGCCCGTGTCGGAGAGATTGGGCCGCTCGACGCGCTCCGGCTTGTCCACGATGTTCCGAAGTTTCCCCACGACCTCGAGCGTGTCTCCTTCGTCGGCGAGCCGCTCCAGCTCGAGGAGCTGCTCGGCGAGCCAGTGCGGATCGACCGGCGGCCGGCTCAGCCGCATGATCTTCGGATGCGTCGTCTCGCCGATCGAGTCGTCGCCGCTCCACAGCTCCTCGTGGATCTTCTCGCCCGGCCGCGAGCCGACGAACGCGATCCGCACGTCCCGCGAGCCCGTGGTCGGATCGTCGGGTAGGCGCGGCTGCTTGCCCGAGAGGCGGATCATGTTCTGCGCGAGATCGACGATCCGTACGGGCTCGCCCATGTCGAGCACGAACACCTGGCCCCGGCCGCCGATCGCGCCGGCCTGCACGACGAGCGAGACGGCCTCGGGGATCGTCATGAAGTAGCGCGTCATCTCCGGATGCGTCACGGTCACCGGCCCGCCTCGCTCGATCTGCTTCCGGAAGATCGGGATCACGCTGCCCGACGAGTTGAGGACGTTGCCGAAGCGCACGGCGACGAAGCGTGTCGCGACGTCGCGCCGGTGCCCGAACGACTCGACGATCCATTCGCACAGCGCCTTCGACTGGCCCATCACCGTCTTCGGGTTGACGGCCTTGTCCGTCGAGATGAAGACGAACCGCTCGACACCGAATTCCGCCGCGAGCTCGACGAGGATGCGCGTGCCCACGACGTTGTTGCGCACCGACTCGAGCGGGTGCGTCTCGAGCATCGCGACGTGCTTGTACGCGGCCGCGTGGAAGACCACCGTCGGCTGGTATTTCTCGAAGACCTCGCGCTGGATCGCCTTCCGGTCCTTGACGTCGATCAGCTTGGGGAGCGCAGCGGTGAAGTCTCGCTCGGCCACCAGCTCGCGCTCGATCTCGAACAGCGGCCCCTCGGCGTTGTCGACGAGGATCAGTCGCGACGGCCGTACTCTTGCGATCTGGCGACAGAGCTCCGAACCGATCGAGCCGCCGGCCCCGGTCACCAGCACGGTGTGACCCTCGAGGTACGCGGCCACCTCGTGGAAGTCGACCTCGACCTGCTCGCGCCCGAGGACATCCTCGACCTGGACCGGACGAATCTGGCCGGCAAGCCCGATGTCCCCGGCGATGAGCTCGTAGAGCCCCGGCAGCGTCTTGACGACGATGCGCTGCTGCTGTGCCGTCTCGACGATCCGCCGGCGCACCTCACCCGAGACGGACGGCATCGCGATCAGCACCTCGTCGGGGCGATGCTCGCGAAGGACGCGTGGGAGCTCGTCGATCGTGCCGAGCACGCGGACACCCATGATCCGGGTGTGCCGCTTGCGTGGGTCGTCGTCGACGAAACCGATCGGCGTGTAGTTGAGCATTCGCGACCGCTGCATCTCCTGCACGATCACGCGACCCGCATCGCCCGCGCCCACGACGACCACCTCTTTGCCGCGCGCAACCATGGTCAGTCCGGGCCGCTCCATCGCCGTGCGGGCGAGGAGGCGTGAGCCCATGATCAGGGCAAGCGTGAGGAGCAGGTCGGTGGCGGCGATCGACCGCGGCAGGCGGAAGCCGTGCACCGGCGCCGCGAGGTAGACGGTCAGATCCGCGACGATGCACGCGACGACGACGCCGCGGGCCGTCGCCCACATGTCCCGGATCGAGACGTAGCGCCACCAGCGGTTGTAGAAGCCGAAGGCGATGAAGACGATGAGCTTGATCCCGACGACGAGCACGATCGTCCGGTCCAGCAGCAGCGAGTACTTCGGCGGCAGTCCGTGGTCGAAACGCAGCTGGAACGCGGCCCACCAGGAGAACGCGACGATCGCCGCGTCCACGAACAGTTGCCAGAGCCGGTGTGGGGAAAGGAGCTGGCGCATCAGACTTAGCCCGCTCCGGCGCCGGCGAAGCCGGCACCTGCGCTCTTGGCCGGCTCCGTCAAGCCTTCGCCGGTACTCGGGACGGCCGAGCGCACGACGTCGACGACGCGCTCCTGCGCTTCCGCGGGTATCCCGGGCCACAGCGGCAGCGAGAAGTTCTCCGTCCCCGCCTGCTCGGTCGCCGGCAGCGCGCCGGGCTCGTAACCGAGGAAGCGCAGCGCCGGCTGCAGGTGGAGCGGCGTCGTGTAGTAGGTCGCCGACGCGATGCCCGCCTCCGCGAGCGCCGCACGGATCGCATCGCGCTCGCGCGACCGGCAGACGAAGAGGTGGTAGACATGACCGGGCTCGTCGTGCGGAATCTCCACGAGCTCACCGAGACCGAGCTCGGCGTAGCGGGCTGCCGCGGCGCGGCGTGCCTCGTTCCAGCCCGCGAGCTCCGGCAGGAAGACGCGCAGGAACGCTGCCTGCAGCTCGTCGAGCCGCGAGTTGTAACCGACGAGGTCGAAGTCCTGCTTGTCCTTCGAACCGTGGAACGAGAGGAGCTTCACGCGGTCGGCGAGCCCGTCGTCGTTCGTCGCCACGAGTCCGCCGTCGCCGAGGCAGAAGAGGTTCTTGGTCGGATAGAAGCTGAAGGTGGAGATCGCGCCTTGCTGCGCGACACCGGGCGCGCCGAAGGCCTGCGCCGCATCCTCGAGCACGGGAACGCCGAGCTCTACGAGCGGCCGCACGTCCAGCATCCGTCCGAAGAGGTGCACCGGGATGATCGCCCGCGTCCGGTCGGTCATCTTCGCGGCCGCGTCCTCGACGTCGAGGTTGAGTGTGACAGGGTCGATGTCGGCGAACACCGGCGTGGCGCCGCGCCGCACGACCGACTCGGCCGTCGCGTAGAAGGTGAAAGCGGGACAGATCACCTCGTCGCCCGGACCGACGCCGAGCGCTTCGAGCGCGAGCACGAGGGCGTCCGTGCCGTTCGCGACGCCGATCGTCCGCTTCACGCCGAGGTATGCGGCAGCCTCTTCCTGGAACGCCCAGTAGTTCGGACCGCGAATGAAGCCCTTGCCGTCGAGAACCTCGTGGAAGGCGGCCTCGAGCCGCGGAATCAGCGGCTCGTATTCGGCTCGAACGTCAACGAGTGGAATCGTCTGCACGCGGCGCCACTCTAGCCGCAGCCATGCGTCGGTACACCAAATACGCCAGCGCAACGACGATGCCCACCACGATCGCGTACTCGACGTAGCGGAAGTCGTGCTCGAAGCTCTTGTAGCTCGCGCCGAGCCCGTAGCCGATACCGACGAAGACGAACGACCAGACGGCCGAACCGACGAGAGCCAGGCCCAGGAACTGGGCGAGCGGCATCTCGAACAGCCCCGCCGGAATCGCGACGAACGAGCGGACGACCGGGGCGATCGTGCCGATCAGGACACCGGGCCGGCCCCAGTGCTGGAACCACGAATCGGCCCGGTCGAGCCGCTCGGGCGTGACGTGGAACCAGCGGCCGTGCCGCTCGAGCAGCTCCCGTCCTCCCCAGCGCCCGATCAGCCAACCGACAACGCACCCCAGGAGGTAGCCGACGGTCGCCGCGAGCGAGACCGCGATGTAGGCGCCGACCCCAGAGCCGAAGTGGGCGCCGAACACCGAGACGCCGCTGGAGCCCGCGAGAACGCCGGCGGCGACTGCGCCGCCCACGAGCGCGACGAGTTCGCTCCCGATCGGAAGGAGCGCACCGAGCGCGAGCAGACCGAAGACGGCGTAGATCCCGTGATCGGCTACCGCTGAGGTGAAGCTCGACGAGACGCTCGCAAGGAGCACCGCGCGGATACTAGTGACGCTTATGAGCGCGCAATGAGAACGGCGCCGCGAGCGAGCTCGTCCCGATGGAGCTCGTCGCCTGCACAAGCACCTGGTAGTGCCCTCCGGGCGCGCGGTGCCGGCCGATCCGACCGTGCCAGGTCGCGTGTTCCGGCCCCGCAGCCTGCGGCCCCGAGCGGAGGGTCGCCACCGGCACGCCGTTCGGCCGCTGAATCTGCACCACGACCGTCGCCGACCGCGTCAGCTGGAACGTCGCCGTCGGGAGCCCGTGACCATGGATCGCGACGGCAAGCGAGGAGAGCGTGTCGTCGAGCGAGAACGTCCGTTGTGCGGAGGTGGTGACGTTCTGGTCGTCGGTGCCCGTGACCGTGAACGTCCACTTGCCCTCGGCGGCGGGCAAGCCGGAGACGATGCCGCCCCACCCGAGCGTGTGCAGCCCCCCCGACTCCGCGCCGTTCGCGAGCGTGACCTTGGCGCCGCCGGGCCCGGTGAGCGACGCGGCGACGTGCGAGGGGCGGGGAAGGCGATAGGAGAACGCCTCGAGGTCGCCGACGCCGTCGCGGTTCGGCGAGAGCACGGGAATCGACGGAGGCGCTGCGTAGACGCCGCTGTACGAGAGGACGAGCGCGTCGGCGACCTTCGGCGAGGTGCCGGTCGAGGGCCGTGTGAGCAGCTTTCCGTCGAACGCGAGGGCCGAGGCCGGGCCGGTGCCGAGCCCGTACGCGGTCGTCGCCCCGAGTCGGGAGAGCTCGACGGCGAGCTCGTAGTTCGACATCCCGATGCTGTAGGCGGGCTTCGTCCCCTCGACCCCGACCAGAAGGATCCGCCCGTCGGCGAGCTGGCCGATCGCCCCGCGCGCCTGGCGGGTGTTGAGCTGGCGAGACGCGAACCGCTCGCCCGAGTGGAAGATCGGCTTGCCATTCTTGACCAGCAGCGGGCCGCCGCCGATCGCGCTCGCGAGACCGAGCCAGTCCGGCGAAAGCGAAAGGATGGCTTCGACGTGCTGCCCGACCGGCGCCTCCGCCTTGAGCTGGGCGATCGACTGCGCCCCGCGGGCCACGAGCACCGCTCCGCCGTGCGGGATCCGGGTCGGCCCGTCGGTCGTGACCTGGGTCACGGTTCCGTCGAGCGGCGCGTCGAGGTGCGCGGGCGGCAACGTCCCGATGACCGCCTCGACCACTCCGGACTCCCGCGGAGTCGATGTGCCGTACACCGGCGTGTAGAGCGAGAACTTGCCGGACTTGGCCGGCGAGTTCAGGAACAGCGGGCGCCGCAGGCCGCTCCCCTGCCAGATCCCGGCGAAGGAGACGTGAGCCGTCGTCAGCGTGCCGTCCGCGCCGATGCCGAGGCTCGAGCGTCCGACGGCCGGGGCGCTCTCGAGCACGCCGTTCTGCATGAGCATGCCGTGCGGCGCGCCGGTGCGGTCGAAGTAGTCGCCGCTGATCGCCACCGTCGTGGCACCCCCGGCTACGCGGCTCTCGAGGCGCGTGAGCGACTCCTTCCCGAGCAAGTGGTCGTTCGAGAGTGCCGGGGCGAGGGAGTAGACCTGGCCGTCCGGCTTCGGCGCCGTGACGATGTCGAGGACGATCGGCCCTCGCGACGTGAAGTCCACCTCGCGGGTGTAGGTCACGCCGGGCATCAGAAGCGAACTCGAGACCGACTCCTGTCTGGAGCGCCCAGTAGCCGCCGACGCAACCGTGGCGACGCCGATCGCCGCGAGCGCGACGCCGATGAGAAGCTTCCGCAACAACAGCACGACCCGCCGGCCAGAGTAGCGTTGGCCGCGTGGAACCGCGCCTCGTCGAAGTGGACGCCGGCTGGGATTACAAGGTCTTGATCGTCGACGACGCCTGGGTCATGCGGTGGCCCCGCCACCGGCTCGCCGTCGAGGAGATCGAGCGGGAAGTCGACCTGCTGCCCGTGCTCGGCCCGCTCCTCCCCGTCGAGGTGCCGCAATTCGAGTACATCTCGCGCGAACCTTGGCTCGTTGCCTATCGCCTGATCCGAGGCGAACCACTGGTGGCCGAGGACCCGGACGGCGTGCGTTCGTTCCTCAAAGCCCTCCATGCGATCGACGTCGACGTCGTTCTCTTGCAGCGACCGAACTGGCTCGAGACCTACTGCGAGCAGGCAGACGAGTTCCGGCGGGTCGTCCTGCCGCTACTCGACGCCGACGAGCGCCCGCGCGGGGAAGCCCTGCTCGGGGAGCTGGAAACCCTCACGGGCTTCCGGCCCGCGGTGACCCACTCCGACCTCGGCCCTGAGCACCTGCTCGTGCGCGACGAGAAGCTCGTGGGCGTGATCGACTGGGGAGACGCTCGGATCGGCGATCCGGCGATCGACTACGCGTGCCTCCTGAACGGGCCGTTCCCCGACTGGGACGTCGACGACGAGTTACGCCGCCGCGCCGGGATCTACCACCGGCTCGGTCCGTGGTTCGAGGTCCACTACGGCGACTTCACCGGCCAGCCGGAGTGGGTGCGGAGCGGCCTGGCCGGCGTCCGGTCCAGACTCTGACCATGCGCCTCGCCCTTGTCTCCGATCAGCACGGGAACGACGTCGCCTTCCGGGCCGCGCTCGAGGACGTCGAGCGGCTCGGCGTGGAGGAGATCGTCTGCCTCGGCGACGCCGTGCAGAGCGGGACGGAGCCCACGCAGACGCTCGACCGTCTTGCTGGCCTCGGCTGCGAGACGGTGCTCGGCAACGCGGACGCGTTCCTGCTCGAGGTGCCGACCGACTCGCCGGAGCCGGTCACCGAGCAGCTACTCGAGGTGCGCGAGTGGACGCTCTCGCAGCTCGATGCCTCGCACCTCGAGCAGATCCGCTCTTTCGCACCGGTCGTCCGTCGCGAGCTCGAAGAAGTGTCCATGCTCCTGTTCCACGGCTCCCCGCGCTCGTACGACGACGTGCTCCTCCCCGAGCTCGGCGGCGAGGCGCTCGAGCCGTTCCTCGACCACGACGCGGCACTGCTGGCCGGCGGGCACACGCATCTCCAGTGGACTCGCAGGATCGGCGACGCGCTCTACGTCAACCCCGGCAGCGTCGGAGTCTCCTACGACCGGCATCGGGATCCCCCCGTTTTGCGCCCGCTCGCCGAATGGGCGCTCGTCACGGTCGCGCAGGGCGCCGTGGGGGTCGAGTTCCGCCAGGTGCCGTATGCGGTCGAGGATTTCCGGGCTGCCGCTCGGCGAAGCGGCCGACCGCACGCCGACGAGCTCGTGGCGCGGTTGACCGGCTAGTCCCAGACCTTGACGGGCCGGTAGAGCGTGTCCCGCTGGACGGCGGTCTTGCCGAGCGAGCGGATGAGATGGACGAGCTCCTCGGCGCTCGTGCGGTGCGTCGTGCCGGCGGCCGAGACGACGTTCTCCTCGATCATCACCGAGCCGAGGTCGTCCGCCCCGAAGCCGAGCGCGACCTGGCCGATCTTCTTCCCCTGAGTCACCCACGAAGAGCCGATGTGCGGCATGTTGTCGAGGTAGATGCGTGAGACTGCCTGCGTGAGCAGGTAGTCGAACGAGGTCGGCCGCGCGTCGACCGGCACGAGTGAGACCAGCCGGTTCCCGTCGTCCTGGAACGTCCACGAGAAGAACGCACGGAAACCGCCGGTCTCGTCCTGCAGCTCGCGGACCCGGCGGAAGTGCTCGACGCGTTCCTCGAGCGTCTCGACGTGGCCGTACATCATCGTCGCAGTGGTCGAGATGCCGAGACGGTGCGCCTCGCGCATCACGCCGAGCCACTCCCTCGTGTTGACCTTCTTCGGCGCGATGATGTCGCGCACGCGGTCGACGAGGATCTCCGCGCCGCCGCCGGGGATCGAGTCGAGGCCGGCGTCGCGCATTCGAGCGAGCGTCTCGGGCACGGTCAGCCTCGAGCGCCGCGCCGCGTGCACGATCTCCGACGGCGAGAGCGCGTGCAGATGGATCCGGTACCGCGCCTTGATCGACGAGAAGAGATCCTCGTAATAGTCGACGCCGAGATCAGGGTGATGGCCGCCCTGCATGAGCAGGCCGGTGCCGCCGAGCGCGAGCGTCTCTTCGATCTTCTTGAAGATGACCGGCTTCGGCAGCAGGTAGCCCTCGCGCCGGTCGCCGGGCCGGCGGTAGAAGGCGCAGAAGTCGCAGTCGGTGACGCAGATGTTCGTGTAGTTGAGGTTCCGGTCGATGATGAATGTGACGCGCTCCGGGTCGTGCAGCCGGTTGCGAATCTCGTTCGCCGCGCGGCCGACAGCGACGAGATCACGTGAGCGGAGGAGCTCGACGGCCTCCTCGTCCGTGATCCGCTCGCCGGAGGCGGCCTTGTCCAGGATCTCGGCGACGGGGGTGCGCTCGGCGACATTCATGCGACGGCGGCGCCGGCGGTCGTCTGGACGAAGCGGAGCTCCGGCACCGTCTCGAGCAGCCCGGCATCGCGGGCGAGCTCGAGGAACGTGTAGAGGCCGGCGCGCTCACGCGGCCCGAAGCGATAGCGCAGCTTCTCGAAGTAGCGCGCCAGGAAGCCGGCCGGATAGCCGTA
>Ga0066903_100003048_pt1 | contig 13475 bp, 9 predicted proteins | sample PanSoiMetaGPlot1_FD_67491 | JGI IMG/M metagenome (GOLD analysis project Ga0066903, IMG submission 67491) | Tropical forest soil microbial communities from Panama analyzed to predict greenhouse gas emissions - Panama Soil - Plot 1 (version 2) | ecosystem: Environmental > Terrestrial > Soil >... | reverse complement strand
CACTGTCACATACCGGCCGCTGGGATCCGCGGCGTCGGCTCGTTCGCGAGCGCTCGTTCGCTGCGCTCACTCGCGGGAACGTGCGGGAACGGTAGGGATCGCATCGCTTCGCTCGCTCACGCTGTCACATATCGGCCGCTGGGATCCGCGGCGTCCGCCTTCGCTCCAACCGTCGCTCACGCTGTCTGACGCTGGGCGTGCGCGACAGTTGTCGGCTCGTTCGCGTGCGCTCGTTCGCTGCGCTCACTCGCCGGAACGTGCGGGAACGGTAGGGATCGCATCGCTTCGCTCGCTCACACTGTCACATACCGGCCGCTGGGATCCGCTGCGTCCGTCTGCCCTGAACGAGCGCAGCGAGTCGAAGGTCGAGCGGTGCTGCGTGCTCCGCGAACGGTGTGCGAGCACGTGCGTGACAGCCCCGTCACGCCACGCCACACCCCACTTGTACTTTGATCGCGAGTTTGGTACTTTGCCCTTGTACTTCCGATCGCGTTCTGGTACGTTCCGCGGATCGAGATGGCAGCGGCCTCGACGAACTCCACACGCGACACGGGCCCGGCGCCCGCGATCCCGCGGCGACATCAGCCGCGGCGGTTCTGGTCGCACGTCGTGCTGTTTGCCGCCTGCGTGCTGCTCGTGAACGCCTTGATCGGCGACAGGGGCCTGATGGACACGCTGCGCGCCCGGAAGGCGTACGCGGCTGCCGCCGGGGACCTCACGCGCCTGAAACACGAGAACGCCGCCCTGCGCGACGAGGTCCGCCGGCTCCGGAATGACCCCGCCACCATCGAGTCGGTCGCCCGCGGCGAGCTCGGCCTCGTCCGGCCGGGAGAAATCCTGGTCACCATTCGCGACGTGAAATAGGCAGCCGCCAGCCCCGGTCCAACCTCCAGGCTCGAACCTCCGTATTATCTGGAGGTGACCGACCACAAGGGGCAGCCTCCCCGGCGCGCCGCGGCGGATCTCATCGAGGCAGTCGTCGACAACATGCGCTCCAACCTGGAGCGGCTCAAGTATTCGACCCTGGCGCCCAGCCGGTTCGTCGTCTACGTCCACCCGGATGAGTTCGCGCGGATCGAGCAGATCGTGCCGCTGCTCCGCGACCAGACGAGCCGGGCCCTCGGCGAGGAATTGGCGAAACTGAACCGGAAACCCTTTCTTCGCAAGTACCTCAAAGTGGGCGGGACGGCGCCGCCGGTCGAGAATGCGGCCCAGGAGTGGCAGATTGACTTCGTCCCCGACGCCGACCGGGAGCTGGCGCAGGGCGACATTCTCATTCATTCCGAGCTGACGCTGCCGTCGCCGGACGATGAACCGGGAGCGGGGCAGCGGACGCGCCGGGTGACCACCGTGCGTGCCGACGGCAAGACGACGAGCCGTCACGAGACGGTCAGCCGCGCCGAGCCTGCGACCGGCCGCGTGGTCCACGCTCGGCTGCGCTACGAGGACAACCGCGGGCCGCACACGTTCGACATGGCGCGGGATTCGATCACGATCGGGCGCGGCGGGATCGCGTATCGCGCCGACGTGAAGATCGAGTCGTCCGTCGACGTGTCGCGCGAGCACGCCCGCATCCGGCGCGATCCGGCGTCGGGCCGCTTCTTCCTGATCGATCTCAGCACGCTCGGCACGACCGTGAACGGGCAGCGCGTCGCGCGCGGCTATGACGAGGTCGACGGCACCAAGCGCGAGAACGGCAGCGAGACGCCGCTGCCGGCCGGCGCCCGCATCGGCCTTGCAGACACGATCTACCTCCAGTTCGAACCGGCGGCGCGGCCGTGACGCCGGCGCCTCGAGCCTGACGGCGATGCAGGTCCACACCGCGTTCAGCGCGGCCGGCGCGACCGATCCCGGCGTCCTGCGCGACACCAACGAGGATCGGTACCACGTCGATCCCGCGCGCGGGATGTTCCTGGTGGTCGACGGGGTCGGCGGCCAGGCGGCCGGCGAAGAGGCGGCCGAGACGGCGCTCAGGCTGGTGCGCACGCGCCTCGAGCGCGAGACCGGCAGCGTCGAGGATCGTGTGCGCGAGGCGATCGGCCTCGCCAACGACGAAATCTATCGGCGGGCCTCGCTCAATCCGCAATGGAAGGGGATGGCGTGCGTGCTGACGGCCGCCGTCGTGAGCAACGGCGACGTCGTCGTCGGCCACGTCGGCGATACGCGCCTCTACAAGCTGCGCGGCGGCCGGATCGACAAACTGACGCGCGACCACTCCCCGGTCGGCGAACGCGAGGACGCGGGCGACCTGACCGAGCAGGAAGCGATGCAGCACCGGCGCCGCAACGAGGTCTATCGCGACGTCGGATCGGAGCGGCGCGATCCGGACGACCCGGGCTTCATCGACGTCGACCGGCATCCCTTCGAGCCTGACGCGGCCCTTCTGCTGTGCAGCGACGGCCTGAGCGACATGGTCCCGTCGGCAGTCATCGCAGAGATCGTGCGGAGCGGGGCGGGACATCCGCAGCGCATCGTCCGCGACCTGATCGACGCGGCGAACGACGCGGGCGGGAAGGACAACGTGACGGTGGTGTACGTCGAAGGCTCCGCCTTCGCGAGCGGCGAAGAGACGCGCGATCTGCGTCCGCGCCGCGACAGCCAGGTGACGGACCTCCCGGCCGCTCCGACGCCCGCGAGAAGCGGCCGGTCGCGCGCGGCGCGCTGGCGGCTGGCCTCGCTCGTGACGCTCCTGGTGATCGTCAGCGCAGGCGCGCTGTACATCCGGCGCGACCGGTTCCTTCCTCCGATGACGATCGCGCCGGACGTGGCCGTACCGATTGTCGTCCGCCCCGGCGAATCCATCACGGCCGCCGTGCGCGGCGCGGCTGCGGGATCCGACGTGACGGTCGAGCCCGGCGAGTACCGCGAGCGCGTCGAATTGAAGTCGGGCGTGCGCGTGTCGAGCCGCGTGCCGCGGGCGGCGATCCTTCGCCTGCCGGGCAGCGCGCCCGAGACCGATCCCGCCGTGGTCGCGTTCGAAGTCACGGCGGCGGCCTTGTCGGGGTTCCGGATCCTCGGCGATGCCGCCACGCCGCTCGGATCGGGCGTCCTCGTCCGCAATTCGACCGTCACGCTCACCGACCTCGAGATCGCGGGCGCGCGCGGCCCTGGTGTCGAGTACAGGGGCGGCCAGGGCGGGTCGATCGTCGGCGGGTACTTCCACGACAACGCCGCTGCCGCGATTGCGGTCGGCAGCGGCGCGTCGCCGCGGATCGCGCACAACGCATTCGTGAGGAACGCCGCGTCGGAACGGACGACGGGAACGATCTTCGTCGAGTCGGACGCACATCCCACCATCACGGCGAATACGTTCGTCAACCTCAAGCCGGACGCGGTCGTCGTGCCGCCGCGAGACGACCTGGCGGGGCTCGCCAACGACAACTGGTTCATTGCGCCGCCGGCGCCGGCGGCGCCTGCGGGACGCGGCGGGCGCGGGCGGCAATGACGACCGTCTTCCGCGACATCGGGGCGTACCGGATCGTCCGCGAGATCGGCCACGGCGGGATGGCGACCGTCTTTCTCGCGGAAGACACGCGGCACGACCGCCAGGTCGCGCTCAAGCTCGTGTCGATTGCGCCCGATCGTGAAGGCCGCGACGTGCTCGACGCCGAGCGCTGGGGCGCGAAGCTGCAGGCGCGGCTCGCCGAGGCGTGCGGCCTCGTGCCGCGCATCTACGAGGACGGCGACCAGCCGCCGTACTTCTTCATCGCGATGGAGTACGTGCCTGGCGAGAACCTGTCGGAAGTCATCGCGCGCGGGCCCACGGCGGCGGCCGAGGCGGTGCGCATCGCGCTCGAGCTCGGCCGGTTTCTCGACGTCGCGCACGGGTTCAAGACGGCGATCGACGGACGGGAGTTCTGGTCGCTCGTGCACGGCGATCTCAAGCCGCGCAACGTCCGCCTCGATGCCGAGGGCCACGTGAAGGTGCTCGACTTCGGGATCGCGAAGGCGCTGTCGCTCAGCCGCAAGGTCACGCGTAACGATTTCGGCAGCATGCCGTACCTGTCGCCCGAGCGGCTGGACTCGACCGAGGTGGACGCGCACGCCGATCTGTGGGCGCTGGGCGTGATCCTGCACGAGCTGCTGAGCGGCGGCGCGCTCTTCCAGGCCGCCGACACGCGGCGGCTCGAACAACAGATTCGCGCCGGTTACGCGCGCCGTCCGCTGCCGTCCTCCTGTCCCGCGGCGCTCCAGGCGATCGTCGCGCGGCTGCTCGCACCCGACGTGGAGCAGCGGTACGAATCAGCCGCTCTTGTCTGCGAGGATCTGCGGCTCTTCGAAGCAGGAAAGACAACGGCCGCCGAAACGCAGGGATTTCCGGCGTGCCTCGACGAGGCCCCGACCCGGCGGACGATCGTGACGGACGACGGCGACTCGGAGCGCACACGCCGAACGATGGGCCCGCCGCCGCAGTCAGGTCCGCAGCCGGCGCCCGCATCGGCGCACGCGCGTGCGCCGCAGGCGCCGCCGGCCGCGACCGTGGCGACGCCGCCGGCCCGGCGCACGTTCCGCTCGCATCCGGTGCGGACGTTGTTGATGCTCGCAGCGCTGTTTCTCGCGTGCAACGAAATCGTCGTCGGATTCAAGGCCGGCCGCGTGGCGGCCGCCGCGGCGACGCGCGACCTCGACTCGATGGACGACATGTGGGGCCAGTACGACACGCTGTCGCGCCATAGCTACCTCCGGCTCGGGGTCGCGCAACTCGAGCGCGTGATGTCGGCGCGCACGCAGAACCTGGCCGACCAGGTCATCGCGAACTATCGCGGCAGCCTGCCGACGGTGCGGGAACGGCAGTGGCAGGTGGCGCAGCGAAACCTGCAGCGCGCGCTCGTGCTGTCGCCCGACAACCGTTCGCTGAAGGGCGAGCTTCGCTATTGTGAAGGGCACCTCCACCGGATCAGCGGGGAAGCCGAGAACGCACGGCATCAGCCGGCGGCGGCGAAGCAGCAGTTCACCGAAGCCGTCTCGGCGTTCCGCGAGGCGGCGGAGCTGCGCCGCGACTGGCCCGATCCGTTCCTCGGCCTGGCGCGCGTGTTCATCTACGGGATCGAGGACGTGGATCTCGCAGCCGACGCGCTCAAGCAGGCGCAGAAGCTGGGATTCACCCCCGGCGATCGCGAGACCGCGCAACTCGCGGACGGCTACCGCGCCCGCGGCGAGAGCCTGTTCCGCACCGCGCGGCAGCTCGCCGGCCTGCCGCAGGAATCGGAATACCTGCAACGGGCCGGCGACGCCTACAAGCAGGCACGCGATCTCTACGAGCGGGTCCCGGGATTTCCGGGCGTCGCGGTGAACCTGCGCCGCGCCACGCGCGCGCTCGACCAGATCGGCGAGCGCGCCGCCGAGCGCCTGCCGGCGTCCGACGAGCGTCTGGTGGAACCATGGCGGTAACCTACACGACCGCGGCCGAGCGCGATGCGGCACGCACGCGAACCGTCGCGGCGGCTTTCGATCGCTGGACGATCGCGCTTGTGGCGGCGTCGATCGTCGCGGTCGCGCTCTCGTGGACGACGTTCTCGCGCGCCGCGCGCACGCGCGTCATCGACGTCTACGCCGGGCCGGTCCTCAACCTGAACGACGTCGCCGACGCGTCCGCGCTCGAGCCGCTCGTGGCCCGCGTGATGCCGTCGCCCGCGGATCGCCGGCTCGCGGCACGCGCCTTGTTCTCGACGCTGGTGCAGGCCGCGGGCGGACGCCGGACGATCGCAGAAGTGCGCGCGCTCTCGCGCGCACGCGTCGACGCGGCGGCGATCGATCGGACGCCGCTGGCCGAGACGTATCGTACGCGCCTGGCCGAGGCCCGCGCGCGCGCGACATCAGCAGGCGCCGCGCCGCCGCAGTCGATCCCGGCGCTGACACCGGCGGAATTGACCGAGCTCAAGCCGTCCCTGATCGTCCGCACGCGTCGCGACACCGGAACGACGCTGCTGCTGTGGCTCGCGCTGTACGTGCTGGCCTTTCACGCCGTGTCGCTGGCCTGGAGGATGCGAGGGATCGCCGGCGATCGGATGCTGTTGACGGCGGCGCACGTGCTGACGGCGCTGGGGCTGGCGGCGATGATCAGCCGGCCTGACCCGATGCGTGATGCCATCCTGTTCACGCGGTACCTCCAGGGTGTCATCGCCGGTCTCGCGGTCTGCGGCCTCGTGTCGTTCGTGAACCTGCGCACGGCGGTCGTCCGTCATCTCAGCTACATCCCGCTGCTCGCCGCATTCGTCTTGTCGCTCGCGCTGATTGTGTTCGGCGGCGGGCCGGCCGGCAGCAACGCGAAGGTGAACCTCGGGCCGTTCCAGCCAATCGAGGCGATCCGGATCCTGCTCGCGCTGTTTCTGGCCGGCTACTTCGCACGTAACTGGGAGCTGCTGCGAGCGGTTCGCGCGGACGCCGTCGGCACGGTGGCGGTGCCCGGCTGGCTTCATCTGCCGCGGCCGCGCTACGTCGTCCCGCTGCTCGCGGGCGTGGCGATCGCGCTCGTGCTGTTCTTCTTCCAGAAGGATCTCGGTCCCGCGCTGATGCTGTCGGTCGTGTTCCTCGCGGCCTACAGCGTCGCGCGTGGACGGATCGGCCTCGCGGCCCTTGGCGCCGCGCTGCTCGCCGCGGGCTTCTACGGCGGCTATCGGCTCGGCATTTCGTCGACACTCGCCGAGCGCGTCCGGATGTGGCAGTCGCCGTGGGACAACGTCGCGCGGGGCGGGAGCCAGATCGCGCACGCGCTGTGGGCGATGTCGACGGGCGGACTCTTCGGCACGGGAGGCGGTCTCGGCGATACGCGATACATTCCGGCGGGCTACACCGATCTCGTGCTGCCGTCGCTCTCGGAAGAGTTCGGGCTTGCCGGGTTGGTCGTCGTCTTTGCGCTCTACGCCGCGATCGTCGCGCGCGCGCTCCGGATCGCGCGGCGCGCGTCGAGCGACTACGGCTTCTTCCTCGCCACCGTGATCGCGCTCTCGATCGCGATTCCCGTGCTGCTGATGGCGAGCGGGTCGATGGGGATCGTCCCGCTGACCGGGGTCGTGACGCCGTTTCTCAGTTACGGCGGTTCGGCGATGCTCGCGAACTTCGCCGCGCTCGGCCTGCTTGCGTCGATCCGCTCCGACACGACCGCCGCGGCCGACCTCGCGGTGTTCAGGAATCCGGTTCGATGGCTGGGCGGCGCGCTCGGCGCCGCCGCGCTGGCGATCCTTGTGATCGCCGCGCGGGTGCAAGTCCTGCAGGCCGACACGCTGGTCGTCCAGCCGCACCTCGGCGTGCAGGCTGACGGATTCCGGCGGTACCAGGACAACCCGCGCGTGCTCGATCTGGTCCGGCGCATTCCGCGCGGCACGATCGTCGATCGAAACGGACTCGCGCTCGCGACCGACGATCGCGAGGTCGTGAAGAAGGCCGCGCCGCTCTACGCGCAGGCGGGTGTCCAGATCGAGGCGTCGTGCGCGCAGACAGACGAACGGTGCTATCCGCTCGGCGGCCGGACGTACCATCTGCTGGGCGACGCGCGGTCGCGGCGCAACTGGAGCGCGACCAACACGTCGTTCGTCGAGCGTGACGAGGAAGCGAGGCTGCGCGGTTTCGACGATCACGCCGAGGTGATCACCATATCCGAACCGGACGGTTCGACCGGCCCCGCGCTGCGGCGCGACTACCACGACCTCGTGCCGCTGCTCAGGCACCGCTACGATCCGGACGATCCGGCCGTGACGCGCGCGATGGACACGCATCGCAGCCTCGCGCTGACGATCGACGCCCGGCTCCAGGCGCGCGTGGCGGCAATCCTGGGGGAGTACGCGCGCAAGTCCGCGACGGGCCGCGCCGCGGCCGTCGTGATCGATCCGGCGTCGGGCGATCTGCTCGCAAGCGTCAGCTATCCGTGGCCGGCCGCCGCGCCCGGGGCCGCCGCAGGGGGGTCGGAGGCCGACGCCGACGTGCTGCTGGATCGCCCGCGGTACGGCCTGTATCCGCCGGGTTCGACGTTCAAGCTCGTCACCGCCGCCGCAGCGCTCTCGCGCGACGCCGGCGCCGCGAATCAGACGTTTACGTGCAGCCGTCTGCCCGACAACCGCGTCGGCGCAAAAGTGCCCGGCTACGCGCGCCCCGTTCGAGACGACGAGATGGACAAGACGCCGCACGGGACGCTCGATCTGCACCGCGCGCTCGTCGTGTCGTGCAACGCCTACTTCGCGCAGCTCGCCGTGACGCTCGGTCCGCAGGCGCTCGCGCGGACGGCGCAGCCGACCGAGATCCTCCTGGCGAGAAACAACATACCGGCGCGGATACGCGAGACGCTGCCGCAGATCGGCTACGGACAGGGGGAGGTCGTCGCGTCGCCGCTGCGGATGGCTCGGCTCGTGGGCGCGATCGCGACCGACGGCAGCATCCGCGAGACGCGACTCGTCTCGTCGGCGCCGCCGCCGCTGGCGCGCCCCTTCATCGCGCCCGAGACGGCCGGCACGCTCGCGCGCTACATGCGCGACGTCGTCCTCGACGGCACCGGGCGCGCGCTACGCGGACACGCCGTGCCGATCGCCGGCAAGACCGGCACAGCCGAGATCACCGGCAAGCCGTCGCACTCGTGGTTCGTCGGCTTCGCGCCGTACGGCCCGGCGAATCATCGGATCGTCGTCGCCGTCATTCTCGAGAACGCCGGCTACGGCGGGGCAGGCGCGGCGCCGGCGGCCGGCGAGATCGTGACGGCGGCCGCGGCACTCGGGCTCGCGCGTTGAAGGGACTGAAAGGACGATACGCATGGACTTCGCAGGCAAGGCGAAGACGATCGAACGCAAGCTGACGCGGACGGTGAACGCGGCCCTCGGCGAGCTCGTCGGGCGCGACGAACCCGCGCCGCTCGAGATCGTCCACGCGGTGCTGGACTGCGCCGAGAGGGAAGTCCAGGAGATCGGGCGGGGGCGCCGCGTGTTTCCGTTCAACCACGTGCGCGTGGTGGTCCTGGCCGGTCCGCGCGACAAGGAGTCGCGCGCGCGCCTCGACGCGGTCGTCGCGGGTCCGCCGTCGCTGGCCGACCGGCTCGCCGATCGCCTGGCGGGTGCCGGCTGCACGAGCGCGCGGATCGCGACCGAGATCGTCTACACGAAACAGCGCGGCGCGGGCTGGGCGGACCCGCGGTTCCACGTCACGTTCGATCGCGTCGACGGCGCGCCGGCGTCATCGCCGGGGTCTGGGACGGCCGCCGTCCCGCGCCTCAAGCTCACGGTTACGAGCGGGAGCGCGTCGCAGCGGGTGTACGCGTTCACGGGCGGCCGCATCGACATCGGCCGCCGCGCCGAGGTGCTCGACCAGCGCCAGCGGCTGATTCGCACGAATCAGGTCGCGTTTGCAGAGGATGGTGCGGAGGAGAACCACAGCGTGTCGAGGCGGCACGCGCACATCGCGTACCTCGAGGAGGAAGGGGCGTACCGGATCTGGGACGACCGCAGCGCGCACGGGACGAGCCTCGTCCGCAACGGACGGACGATCAAGGTGCCGCCCGGTGCACGCGGCACGCGCCTGTCACCGGGTGACGAGATCCTGCTCGGCCACGCGCGCCTGCGCGTTACGATCGACGCGTCGTAGTTTCTCGACGCGCCTGTCACGCACGATGCCTCGCCGAGATCGCAGAGGTACGTGCGTGACAATCGCAACAAGCCTTTTCAGACGCCGACTTCCTCGTTGACGAGGCCGAGTTCCTTTCGGACCCTCTCTTCGATGGCGCTGAAGGTTGCGGGGTTGTCTTTCAGGAACTGCTTCACGTTCTCGCGGCCCTGGCCGAGGCGCTCGCCGCCGAAGGCGAACCACGTGCCGCTCTTCTCGACGATCTTCCGGTCGACGGCGAGATCCAGGAGGTCGCCTTCGCGCGAGATGCCCTCGCCATACATCACGTCGAACTCGGCCTCCCGGAACGGCGGGGCGACCTTGTTCTTGACGATCTTGACGCGCGTGCGGCCGCCGACCACGACGTCGCCGTCTTTGATGGCGCCGATGCGCCGGATGTCGATGCGGACCGAGGCGTAGAACTTGAGCGCGCGGCCGCCCGTCGTCGTTTCGGGGTTGCCGAACATGACGCCGATCTTTTCGCGCAGCTGGTTGATGAAGATGAGGCACGTCTTCGACTTCGAGACGATGCCGGTGAGCTTGCGGAGCGCCTGCGACATGAGCCGCGCCTGCAGGCCCATCTGGGCTTCGCCCATCTCGCCTTCGATTTCCGCGCGCGGCACGAGCGCCGCGACCGAGTCGACGACGACAACGTCGACGCCGCCGGAGCGGACGAGGACCTCGACGATCTCGAGCGCCTGCTCGCCGTTGTCGGGCTGCGAGACGAGGAGGTTCTCGAGATCGACGCCGAGTTTCTTCGCATACTGCGCGTCGAGCGCGTGCTCCGCGTCGACGAACGCCGCCATGCCGCCCTTCTTCTGCGCTTCCGCGATGACCTGCAGCGCCAGCGTGGTCTTGCCCGACGATTCCGGCCCGAACACCTCGATCACGCGGCCACGCGGCACGCCGCCGATGCCAAGGGCATAGTCGAGGCTGACGGCGCCGGTCGAGATGGCGGGGATCTGTGCGACGACATCCTTGCCGCCCAGGCGCATGATCGACCCCTTGCCGAACTGCTTTTCGATCTGGCCGACGGCCATCTCGATGGCCTTGAGGCGCTCGCGGTCGTTCCGGTCTTCTCCTGGCATGGATGCTCCTGACTGTCGGATGAAGGATTTCGTCGCCGGTGCGTGCATTGTAGGAAGGCTCCTGGAGGGTGTCAAGCGAAAACGTGTCTGACGTGGCTATCTAGCCTCATGCATGACAGGCACTTGCCGCCATTTGTCACTTTCGCCTCCATTGCAAAAGTGTGCAGATTTTGCGACCCTGTCGAGGTCCCGATTCCGCATGTTTTGCAGTCTCGCAGAGCCTCATGACAGAGTAGGTCCCGTGCCCTCTCCGGTCGGCCATGCCCTTGGCGGAATTGCCGCCGGCTGGGCCGTCGTCCCTCGCAGAAATCGCCAGGCCGCCATCCTGCTCGCCGCGATCGCCGTCGCGCCCGACCTCGATCTCCTCGCCGGCGCGCACCGCGAGGCCAGTCACAGCGTGGGGGCCGCCGTCATCGCCGGCGTCGTGGCGGCCGGTCTGTGGTCCGCCTTCGCGCCAGCGGCAAGCCGCCGGGACGCGTGGCGGTGGGGCGTCGCGGCGACGCTGGCGTGGGGATCGCACGTGCTGCTCGACTGGCTGAGCAACGACACCCGTCCGCCGATCGGCGTCATGGCGCTCTGGCCCCTCTCGCCCGCGTACTACAAGGCGGCGATCGAGATCTTCCCGCCCGTGTCGCGCCGTTATTGGGAATCGCGGTTCGTGGTGTACAACCTGCGCGCGCTCGTGGTGGAACTGGCGGTGCTCGGGCCGCTGGCGGGTCTCGTGGTCTGGCGGATGCGGCGTGCGCGCTGAGCTCAAAGCGCTCCTGGCCGGCGCGCTGGTGCTGTACGTCGCCGGCATCTGGTGGGGCGTGCCCTGGCAGTGGGGGCCCGACGAGCTCGCGCCCGACTACATCTTCGGCGCGATCGAGAAGTCCTTCGCCGGCGGCTGGCACGACAAGTACCCGCCGATGCAGTACTACCTCGACGCGCTGGTCATCACGCCGTTTGCTGCCGCCGGGCGGTTCGGCTGGGTGAACATGGCCTCGCTCGACACGACCGCGGCCATGCTGATCGCGATGCGGCTGCTCTCGGTCGCGATGACGGCCGGGGCCGTGGCAGCCGTGTATCTCACGGCAGCAGAACTCTACGGCCGTCGCGGCGCGGTCGCGGCGGCGATCTTCGCCGGGTTCACGCCGACCGTGGTGTTCTACGCGAAGCTGGCGAACGTCGACGCGCCGTCGCTCTTCTGGGTCGCCTGCGCGCTGTCTTTCTACGTCCGCGCGGTGCGGCGCGGAGCCGCGCGCGATCTGCTGTGGTACGGACTGACGAGCGTCACCGCGATCGCGACGAAGGATCAGACCGCCGGATTCTTCGTGCTCCCGTCGCTGCACCTGGCGTGGCTGGCGGCGCAGCGGCGCGAGTGGCGGCCGCTCGTCACGGCCGGGGCCGTCGCGGTGATCGTGCTGGCGTTCGAGCTCGGCATTCCGTTCAACCTGGAAGGCTTCAGATCGCACGTCCACGTCATCACTGGTGAAGCGAGCCAGCCGTACCGGCTTCCCGGATCGACGTGGACGCGGCAGTCCGCCGTCGCCGCGCTGACGGTGGCGATGCTGGGATGGTCGATGACGTGGGTCGGCTTGGCGGCGGGAGTCGCCGGCATCCTCAACGAGGTGCGGCGCCGCCGGTTCCTCTGGCTCCTGCTGCCGGCGATCTCGTACTACCTGTTCTTTCTCGTCGTCGCCGGCTATGTCTACGACCGGTTCGTCATTGGGATCGGGTTCGTGCTCGCGATCTTTGCGGGCGGTGTGATCGACGACCTGCTGCAACCAGGCGGCCGGTGGCTGCGCTGGCGCAGGGTCGCCTGGGCGGCCGCCGCCGCGTTCATCGTCTGGTCGGGGCTGTCGATGGATCTGATGATGATCCTCGACTCGAGATACGAGACCGCTCGATGGATGCAACTCCGGCGCGGCACCGGGCGCGTCGGACTCGTCGGATTTCCGCCCTACCTGCCGCACATTCCGGCCTCCGTCCGGTTGTTGTCCGGCCCTGACGACTACCCGGCGGCGGATCAGCCGAAGTTCGTCATCGTGAACGCCGAGGTGATGCGGCGCGGGACCGCGCTCCCTCCGCTCGAGCGCGCCTGGAAGGAATGGCTCGAGAGCGGGCGGTCACCCTACGTGGTCGCGGCGCGGTTCAAGACGGCGCCGGCCGTGTCGATGCTCACCTACACCGACGCGTTCAGGAACGGGATCGAGGACGCGACGACGAATCTCGACAAAGTCGGTCCGGAGATCGTCGTGTACTGGCGCCCCGGCGTGCTGCGGTAGCGGTTCAGTACGTGTAGAACCCCTGACCGCTCTTGCGGCCCAGATGGCCCGCCGCCACCATGCGGCGGAGCAGGGGACACGGACGGTACTTCGGATCGCCGAGCCCCTCGTGCAGCACGTTCAGGATGGCGAGGCAGACGTCGAGCCCGATGAAATCGGCGAGCGTGAGCGGACCCATCGGGTGGTTCATCCCGAGCTTCATGACCGTGTCGATCGCCTCGGGCGTGCCCACACCTTCCATCACGGCGTAGACCGCCTCGTTGATCATCGGCATGAGGATGCGGTTCGCGATGAACCCCGGGTAGTCGGCCGCTTCGACCGGCGTCTTCCCGAGCTTCGTGCACAGCGCGGTCGCCAGCGTCATCGACTCGGCCGACGTCGCCTGCCCGCGGATCAACTCGACGAGCGTCATCAGCGGCACCGGGTTCATGAAGTGCATCCCGAGCACTTTGTCGGGCCGCTTCGTCGCCGCGCCGAGCACGGTGATCGAGATCGACGAGGTGTTGGACGACAGGATGACGTCGGGCCGCGTAATCGC
>Ga0066903_100003047_pt1 | contig 13475 bp, 9 predicted proteins | sample PanSoiMetaGPlot1_FD_67491 | JGI IMG/M metagenome (GOLD analysis project Ga0066903, IMG submission 67491) | Tropical forest soil microbial communities from Panama analyzed to predict greenhouse gas emissions - Panama Soil - Plot 1 (version 2) | ecosystem: Environmental > Terrestrial > Soil >... | reverse complement strand
GCCAGGACCGGGGATGAGTAACTCACCGCGTCATCCGACGCCTTCCAGACCTCCTTGCCCGTCTCCGGATCGAACGCGACCACCCCGGCCCCCTTGACGCCTACGTTGAGCAGCAACTTGCCGCCGGCAAGCAGCGGTGATGTCGCGGTTCCGAAGAATCCCTTCTGCACCTTGTAGTCCCGGTTCACATTCCGATTCCAGAGCCCCTGTCCTGATTCCAAGTCCCAGGCGCGCAGGTCGCCGTCGGCGCCGACGGTGTAGATCTTCTTGCCCGCGATGAGGGGGGTCGCGCGCGGGCCGTCGTCGAATCGGAAGTCGTCCTCATAACGGGTGCGATACGCGGACTTCCAGATCGGCCTACCGGTCGCGGGCTCGAGACATTCGACCATCTCGTCGTCGCCGACGCGGTGGAAGAGGATCAGCCGATCTCCCGCGACGACCGGCCCAGCCCAGCCGTGGCCGACGTCCTTGGTCCAGAGAACAGTCGGCCCGTCCTTCCACGTTCGAAGCAGTCCAGTCTCGCTGGAATGCCCGTTGCGCTCGGGGCCGAGGTGCTGCGGCCAGTCTGCGGCGACGAGGAAAGGGACCGCGGCGAGGAGGAGCCGATACATCGTGGCAGTCTGGAGGGGTTGGTGCGGACGTGGAGGCGTTATACGGGGCCGGTCGGCCGCGGGACTCGCGTTGTGAGTTTCCCAGGTCCCGGTTATCGCGAAAAGGAGCCGAGTTGGTGCCTCCGGAGTACGGCACATGCCCCGCCGCCCGTGGTTCGCATTCCTGGCCTTCATCGCAGTCTCTTCCGCGACGAGTTTCGGACAGGATGCGCCGCTCCCCGCGATCATTGTGCCGCCGCCCCCGAACGGCCCGCCACCCGCGGCCAATCCGTCCATTCCCCGGCCAACCTGGCTTGAAGAAGGCACTGCGGCTCGGCCCGCGGGTGGCGTGATGATAGATCATCCCGTCTGGTCCAACGGCCAGGGGGCCGGCGTGTCGACGTCGCACGAATCGGCCTGCACGTTCGACGGACCGGACTCGAATTTCTTCCCTTGTGCGACGTCCAGTCAGTTCCTGGCCGGGGCGTATTTCAACTGGCGGCCGGGGCCAAGGATCCCGAAGTTCGACTACGTGCCGGTCAGCTTTCGACAGGGCTGGATGTTGAGCGACCCCGCCATGGGGCCTTTCGGTCGTGGCAACTTTGAAGGCCTGATCGGCATCGACGCCGCGACCATCGCGACCAGCTATGGCAACTGGCTCGCCGGCCCGTCGCTCTTTCTGCGCTACAATTTCCTCGAGCCGGGCTCTGCGTTCGTACCCTACGGTCAGGGTGGGGTCGGGTTTGTGCTCACCGACGCCTATCATGACCAAACGCAACGGGCCATCGGCCAGGCGTTCGAATTCCACCTGCACTACGAAGTCGGAATGAAGTACTTTGTCACGCCGAATATGTCGCTCGATTTTGAATTCGGGTTCCAACACATTTCCAATGCGAACATGGCCGACCGGAACTACGGCGTGAACGCGTGGGGCGCACAGATCGGCTTCACCTATTACTTCCCGTGGGGCATGCCGTGATCGGCCCACCGTTCGGGGCCCATTTGTCGATCGCCGGTGGGGTCGTCAACGCGGTGACGGAGGCCCTGCGCCTCGGTTGCCAGACCGTTCAGCTGTTTACGAAGAACAGTAACCAGTGGGCCGGCCGGGCGTTCGCCGCGGACGAGCCGACTCTCTTTCGCAAGGCGCTTCGGAAGGCGAAGCTGCGCTTCGCCACCGCGCACGATTCCTACCTGATCAACCTCGCGACCAATGAGCCGGTGCTGTGGCGGAAATCGGTGGAGGCATTCGCGGATGAGGTGATGCGCGCGGAGGCGCTGGGGCTGACGTATCTCGTCACCCACCCGGGGGCTCATGTCGGCGCGGGCGAAGAGTGCGGCACCGGCAACGTGATCCGAGCCCTCGAGGAAATCGACGCCCGGTTCCCGGACGCTCGCGTCAAAGTGTTGCTCGAGCTGACCGCGGGGCAGGGCAGCTGTCTCGGACACCGCTTCGAGCATCTGGCCGCGATTCTCGGCCAGGTCCGCGAATCGCGCCGGCTGGGCGTCTGCTTCGATACGTGCCATGCCTTCGCAGCCGGATATCCGCTTTCTACGGCGTCGGAGTACCAAGCCACGTTCCGCGAATTCGACCGAGTGATCGGTCTGCGGCGGCTCAAGCTGTTTCACCTCAATGACAGCAAGAAGCCGCTCGGCAGCCGCGTGGACCGTCATGAAGCGATCGGCCGCGGTTGCCTGGGGCTGGAGGCGTTTCGGCTGCTGGTGAACGATCCGCGATTCCAGAAGACGCCGATGATTTTGGAGACGCCCAAACACGACGCCAAGGGCAAGGAGATGGATCCGGTGAATTTGAAGACGTTACGTGGATTGGTGGGAAAGTAGGCCGGACTCGAGTACTCAGTACCCAGTACGCAGTCGGCAGCATCGAACACCGAAAAAACGGTTACTGCGTACTGGGCACTGAGTACTGGGGTACTGATCAGCGCCCGCGCATGATCTCTCGTTTCTCCCCATTCTCCTCGGCCTCTTTCATGAGCGGCTCGAGGCGAGCGAAATCGTCCGGGCTATGCCCAGAACGCGTGTAGTAGTTCTCGGCCAGCGTCTTCGGGTCGGGTCGCGGCTCGCGGGCGCGGCCGGCTCGAGGAACCCGGCGATCAAACTTGGCCTCTTCGGCCAGGCGCGTCATGTCGGCCGAGTAAGCGCCGCCCACGACGTCCGAAGTGAGCCGCGGCGCCGGCGGCATATCAGTCTCGCCGCGCGGCGGGCCCTTCTCCGAGTGTTCCGCCGCCATCTTCCCCAACTCGAAGCAAATCACTGCCGCGAGGTCTTCGTCGGTCGCACAGCGTTCGACGAGCCCGTCGCTCAACACGATCTGCCCGGACCGCAGGTGGAAGATCATCGGCTCCCTGACGCCGATGGTGTGGATCACCGGCCGTTCGGGCAGGTCGGCCTTGGCCTCCGCAATGAGCGCGGTGCCGACGGCATGGGCCCGCGTCGCCAATTGTGTATTCGCCGCTGGCGCCGATTTCGCATCGAATCGCCGTTCGGAGTCAAACGGGTTGCGCAGCGCGAACGGATCATTCGAACCGTTGGACGCACACCCGGCCAACCCAACGACCACGAACGCCAGACAGCGCATGAAGTTGCGCATGGAACCGTCCTCCGGGCGAAACCGGCCTATAGCTCGCCCGGGGGCCGGGAGCAAGGGGACATGTAACGTCTACAACACGGGAATCGAACCGCTGACTTCCCAACGGCAGGTTCGGGACGCTATTCTGATGGGGGGCTTGCACCAACTTCGCCCACTCGCCCAGGACGGCACACGATGGACTCGTTCTCCTCCGACCTCGTCAGCCGGGTCCCCCCGGCGTCGTTGCTCGGTTACCTGAATTACTCTGACGGCCAGCCCAACCCAAAATTCCAGCGGGCCCTGGACGACGCCTACTCAGTCCTCGCTCAGCGGGAAATCTCGCGGCCCTGGGAAGCGCTCGGCAGCTGGGTGGCCGATCAGGCCGAAACGCTGGTCCAATCTGGATCGTCGGCGTTTCGCGACCTGACCCAGGCCAAAGCGGTCGCGGCCTTGGCGTTCGGACCGGTCCTCATCGCCTATCGCGAGCATCACCGCGACCTCCTGGCGCATCAGACTGACGAGGCTCTGCTCAACTCGTTCTTCCTTGCGCGTACGTGCGAGGCTGTCCTGGCGCAAGGCGGTCCGTGGGACGAACGCGACCGCATCATCGCCGGCACAGTTCACCGACTGAACGACTACGTCGGCCACCGGCCGATCGCGATCCTGGAGACCCGCCCGCAGACCGAACTTTACCCGCACGAGCGCCTGCGGCCGGTCCCGTTGTACTTGCGGAACGTCGGCGCGGCATTCGGCCCGTATCGCGACGTCGTGGACCGAGCCATTCGCATCCTCGACCAGACGGCCCCGGAGATCAAGGACGACGCCTGGTTCGACCTGGCCCTGATGGACGAGCTGTCGTTCGACCCGCGAGCGTACGACCATGGTCACCCGGTGAACCGCAGGCCGAATTATCTCTTCGGCGAATGGGACCCTCACCTGATCGACAACAAGGGGCACTATCGGCGGTTCGTCGTCCGCCAGGCCGTCCTTGATGCGCTGCTTGCGCGAATGGCCAACCCGACTCCGGCGCATCGCGAGCTTCAGGATCCGCCTAGTGCCCTTCTTTTCGAAGCGGCCGCGGTGTTGGCCGGCACCATCCTGATGGCGTCCGGCGTCTGCGGCGACGGACCGACGGCCCATGACTCGGAAGCGCGACTGGCAACACTCGTCCCGGAAGTGGCTCGTTACCGCGACACGTTCTATACCCGGCTGCTCGAGACGCTCGCCGGCGATCACGGCGACCTGTTGCGGGCCGAAGCCAAGCGCCTCAAGCAGCCGTTCGGCGGAATTCGCCAGCACTTGAACCAAGAGTTGGCCAAACAGCGGGCTGCCCAGCTGCAGAATCACGAGCTGGCGATACTCCTCGCAGAGATGGGCTTCCCGGACGCGAGCCGCCACTACGCAGGCCGCATCCCGACGACCTCCGCTCGGATTCTTTCCGAAATCGCGATTCGACAAACTTCAGCGGAGCTGGGCGCGTCCGACGACCGCACCGCCGACGCGGCCGCCCTCCTGCCCGAGGTCGAAGACCTGGTCACGCGAGGAATCGAGAGCGGCGCGCTCGCCGACCCGTGGAACATCCTCGGCTACCAGGGGCTCTATCCGCTCTTCCAGGCCCGCGAGGACAGCACCCACGACCACCGCAACGAGGAATTGATTGACGCGCTGACGCGCCAGTTCGATCTCTACGCCCGGCTGTTGGCCGCCGCCGCGGCCGGCGGGGACGCCCGCACGCGCGAGTCACTGACCAAGGGGGTCCGCAAGCTGTCCGCGTGGTGGGACAAGTTCGCGGCCTACGAGGTCGCCGACGTTCCGCGACTTCACGGGGGCGAGCGTGCGGACGCCGCTCTACACGTCGCCCGCGCCCTGGCCGACTGGAACCGTCGCCCGCGGGCGGGTGAGGCCGGAGGAAAAGAGGACATCGCGTTCTGGCGCGACCGCCGCGAGGGGTTTACCTCTGCGGCCGCGTTCGCCCAGGTCATCGAGGCTTTACTTGTTCAGCAGGACTGGCGAGCGGCCCTGGCGCTCTTGATCGCCTGGCTCAGCGAATCGGCGAATACGCCACTTGAAGATGGGACCGCGTCTTTCCATGACCTGTCGAGCCGGTGGCTCGACGGAGCTCTGGTCGCTCCGGACCGGGACGCGCTCGTCCCGCGATTCTTCGCTTTGCTCGCCGCCAATGCGGAAGATCTGTGGCACGTGCCGCCCGTGCCGGGCGGCGGGGCCGGCCGATCGCGCGATGAGCCGTACGAGTCCGCCTATGAGGGGGTGACGTTTCGCGACTCCGCGGACGATGGCACGGAAGGTGCGGTCGCGGGCGGCAGCCGCGACTCACGGCCCGAATTCTCGCTGGAGACCGCCGCCCGCGACCTGGAACAGCGGCTCGCATTCCTGTCCGCCGTCGCCGAACTCTGGCGCACGGCGGCGAAGCCGGTTCATCTGGCCGTTGGGTCCGGAGAACGGCTCGTCGCCGGCGATTCCCCTGACACCTGGCTCGAGACGGCGATGCATTGGCACAACGATCTGGAGGACTTCGTCGAAACGCTGCATGAAGTAGAAGTTCCGGACCCGGTCGGCGGCGTGGACGAGGTGATGGAATACGACCGCCAGAGGATGACCAAGGACCATTTGACGGATTCCGCGCTCGACACGTGCATTGAAGTCGGGCGGGCGATCCGGGCCCTGGCCGCGGTCTTGGGGCGGGTGGATTCGCTGCGCCGCGACGCCGGCGCGTGGGAGAAGGCGGCCGGCAGCGTCGAGCGTGCCGTCGCGGCCCGCAAGTCGGACGAGGTTCGCGAGAGTCTGCCGGCACTCGTCCGTGCCCTCTCGCAGGAGCCGCTCCTCTTCGTTCCACTCTCTGAGGGAGGCCGCCCGCGCCCGATTCTGCACGCCCGTGCCACGTTGGCCCTACTCGAGTCGCTGCTCGAACGCCTGCCGCCGCTCGGGCTCATCCGTGAGACGTACCACCTGGTCCGCCTCGCCAAGGCCATGGAGAAAAATGGCCCCGAGTCCGGCCGCCGGGTCTCCGAGTTCGATCGGCTGTTCCGCATCGCGCTACGTTCGGTCGTCGATACGCTCCTCGACGCCGCGAAGGATTGGGACCGCGATCGGACCACGGAGACCGAGCCGTTGGTCGAACTGCTGCGCAAGATCGCCGACTCGTTCCTCACCATCTGGGTCCAGCACAGCCAGACGCTGCGTCTCTCGGCCATCGAGGCGGTGATGGACGACACCGAGTGGGCGCCCTTCCGGAATTTCATCAAGAAGTACGGCCGCGAGCTGTTCACGGCTCATTTCCTGACTTACGGCAACGTCCGCGGACTCTTGCATCGCGGCGTCGGCGCCTGGCTCGACGGCCTCATCGAACAGGACGCCCATCAGAGGCCCGAGAAACTTCTGGCGGACATCGAGCGCGGCAAGCTGTCGCGAATTTCGGCCGTGCAGTACCTCGAAGTTGTGCTGCACACGGTCGCGGAGCATTACGAGGAGTACCGCGACTACAACACGACGACGACCTGGTCCGACTACGGCGAAAACCTGTACGTGCTGCTCGACTTCCTGCGTCTGAAGGCGAAATACGAGCGCTACGCGTGGCGGATGCGCCCGCTGGTATTGGCTCATGAGGCGCTCTGTCGCAAGGGATTGCCGGACGTGGCCGAGCGGTGGGAAAAGAGCATCGCCGATTTCTCCCGGCCCCTCGCAACCGAGCTCATGGAGAAGCTGGCCGAGAAAGAGACCGAGCACGCGGTCCGACTGCGGACGGTGCGCGACCGCATCGAAGAGAGGTTCCTCCGCCCACTGGCGCTCGATCGCCTATGCGCGCTGGTCGGCCCGGCCGCGACCGAGGCCCGCACCGGCGCTGGCGACAGCGGCGACGCCTACAGGCGACTATCGGATCAACTCCGCCCGCTGGCCGACAATCCGATCGGCGTCGGCCTCGATGTGCCGCAATGGCTGCGCAAGTTCCGCGACGAAGTCGATCGCGTCCGCGAGGCCGCGACAATCCCGCCAAAGCCGGCCGAACCGGTCCGGCTTACCTTCGCGGAGTTGCAGCGGCAGCTCGAGGAATGGGAAGAACCGCTAATCGGCCCGGTTTGAAGTAAGTTCCGCCTGCCGGGCGATTAAATTTCTATCCCGAAAGTGCTTGCGAGGATACTTCGGTCGGTTCGTTTCTTCGCTGGGATAAGGGGGTGGGACCGAAGCAAAGAAAGTCACCGGGCAGGGCGATTATGAAAATGCGGCTGCCGGACGACCTACAAGCCGTAGACGGAGAGGTCATCCCGAAGTCCCGCAAGGTGTTCTTCGGGATGTTCGCCGCGTGCGTCGCCATGGCCCTGTTTGGGGTCTTCTTGACCATCGGGCGGTGGTCAGAGGGTTCGGTCTCGATTACAGGGATCGCCTTCGTGGTCATTGGCACTTGCGCGGCCCCGTTCGCTCTGTACCACACGCTATTTACCAAGACGGTTCTCGTCATCGGCCGGGATCGAATCCAGATCGGGAAAGGATTGCACCGCATTCACACCGAAATCCCGTACTCCAACATCCGGTCTGTTGAAGTAGTAAGGGGCGATGGGCCGCAGCGAGTGGCCATTGTCCTGCTTGACATGAGCGACCCCGACACAGTCTGCCCCGGCGGGGCGTTGGCGTTCAACCGAAACAGGCAACGGTTCGCTTGCGACCTGCCACTCCAGTGGTTTGCCAAGGCACCGAAGGTCATCCACAAGATGATCCGCGAATACTGGCAGCCCCCCGACAAGAACGATCCGCGACTTAGACGACTGGGTTAAGGGTCGTTTCCTTTCAGGGCGCGCCCGTTCCCTTGCAGAGTCCGGTGGTTTCCTTTCAAGGCGGGCTTACATCACAAGGCCGGGCAGGGCGGTCACGCAGAGCCTGTCGGCCCTGCACGGTGACTCTCCTCCGGCACCGTCAAGAACCCCCACCGAAGCGCCTGATCCTGCGTGTAGTTCTTGCCGACTGTGAGCGCCGTGACCGCCTTGGCCAGCTCGTAGCCGAGGTAGAAAGCGTGTGACGCATCCAGCTTCGGGTCGCGGCACTGCATTTCGCCGAAGAGGACGAATGGATCGGTGCCGCGAAGGTGCATCGAGCCGTTGATGACGTGGATCTCGCCGCGTTCCGCGAACAGGCGGTAGTTGCGGTCGGTTACGTCGCGGGCCAACTGCTCCAGACCGGCCTCGCCCATCTCGTACAGCTTCGGGTCACGGAACATGACCAGTTCGGGTTCCAGGTGCTTGGGTAAGACCCGTTCGCGGACCGCGTGGTAGACCAGCCGCCGGGCCAGGTCGAACTCCTTCACCGCCGACCGGCACCAGTTGATCACCTCCGTTGTCAGCACGCTGCGGATGCCCAACTCCTGGCAGAACCCCGCAAGCATGACGTTGACGCCTGCCGAATCGACGTCTGTCAGCTCAGTCAGATTGCCGACGCCTATCATCAATTCGGCGTTCGGATAGCGTTTGCGGACATCGATGAAGCGACCGAGCGATGCGGCAAATCCGAACCCGATCGGCTCGATCACCGGATCGATGCGGAACCGGCAGCTCCAGGCGGTCAGGTCGGCAATCGTCGTGTCTAGCGACGCGAGATCAGACGGCGTGTCGGGGATGGCGACGACCTCCGCTCCGAAGCGCTCGTACCAGTCGCGGACGTGATGTCGGTTGGTGCTGTTGACGCTCAGGACCAACTCGGCCCCCGCGGCCAGCGCAAGCACGACCTCATCAGGATTGAAGCTGTCCACCGACACGTGGTGGCCTTCGTCGCGCAACATGCGAACGGCGTCGCCGATCGCGGACCATGTCCCGCCGGTTTCGCATCCGACATCGATCACGTCGGCGCCGCTGTCGCGAAGCCGCCGGGCCTCGGCACGAATCGCATCGAAGGGCAGGGAGGGGGCGTGGTTGATTTCGGCGACAATTTCGATGTCGTATTGGCCGTAACCTTCAGGGCGCCCGCAGTGAGTGCCAAAGTACTCGGGGAGATCGCGCAGATCCTTGGGACCCTTTTCGACCTGGACCGCTTCGGGGGCCAGGATGGCTTCCAGCTCACCGCGGCAATAGCCGGGGAGGATGACGCGGTTCGTCTCTGACGGAACGTGCAGCTTTCGTCCGACCCATTCGGTCGTGAGCAACGCCGCGACTGTGATCGGAAGCACTGCGACATCCGGCTCGAATCCGGCTTTCGGCGCCAAATCGGCCAGGACGCGTCGGAGCGAAGGCTCCGCGAGCTTGCCGGTGACGAACAGGATGCGCGGGGGCATGACGGCCTATTGCACCGGTGGAAACGGCAGAACTTCGACCGGCCGCTTGCCGTCAGGGGTCTCCGCTTCCAGTCGCAGTCCGGCTTCCTGATTGCCGCGACGAATGTAGCCCAAGGCTAACGGGGCTTTCAGTCGCGGCGATTGAACCGACGACGTGATCAATCCTGCCTCACCGCCGTCGCGGAACAACTTCGTACCGGCACTGAGAGTACCGCCTTCCAACACCTTCACTCCGAGGAACGTCCGGTTCACAAACCCGGCTCGGTCGCGGGCCATCACGATCGGTTCCTGACCGAGGTAACAGCCTTTGGTATAGCTCACAGCTCGCAGAGCCCGGGCGACTTCCATCACAAAGCGATCTTCACCAATGTCCACGCCGTACACGGGTGTTCCGGCCTCGACGCGAAGAATTTCGTGGGCGGCTTCGCCGGCCGGAAGGGCGCCCGCCGACTGAAGCATGCGCCAGACGCCTGCGGCCCGTTCGTTCAGGCAGACGATGTCGAACCCGGGCACGCTGAGCGGATCGTGGCGGCGGATGTGGCACGTCGCCGTCGATCCGAACGTCCGCTCCATGTGCTGGAACTCTTCCAGGTCTGGCAGCGGTTCGCCGAGCGCGGCTTCCAGGATCGACTTTGTCCGCGGACCGGCCAGGTGGATCTCCGCGAATTGCTCGGTCTGGTCGACCAGCTCGACGGCTTCGGAAATCAGGTGCTTGTCGAGGTGCTGCAGAACCTTTTCGTTGAACCCGGGCGTCACATCGAGCCAGAACGCGTGTCGGCCGGCGGATAGCACGTGGTAGATGAATGCGTGGGCGAGAACCTTCGCTCGGTGGTCGCAGAAGTACGCCTCGCAGCCGCCACCGAGTGGAAGGTTGTTGATGTCGTTGGTGCACAGGTTGTGAAGAAACCCGGGGGCGTCCTTTCCCGCGACCTCGATTTTGCCTGCCGCGGTCCGGTCGAAGATCGCAGCTCCGTTGACCGCTGCCCGGTGTTCCTTCGTGGAATTGCCGAAGTGCTGCGGAGTTTCCCACCCCGCGACGTCGGTGAACGTCGCCCCGGACTGGCGGAAGAGTTCGGTCAGCGGAGTTGGTCGGGCCATGGGGTTGCGCTTCAGGTCAATGTGACCCAACTTTTGTGGGCGTCCGGGATAATCAGGATCTGACCTGGTGCATCGAGCAATCGCTGTGTGTCCTTGGGGCCGGAAAGGGGTGTCGCGAACATTTCCTCCACCGTGGTCGGCCGGACCTCGGACGCCAGGTACAGCTTTGCCCGTCCGGCGGCCCATGCCCATTGCACCGCCGCGGCCGCATCCGCCGGGCGTTCGCGGAAGAGCGTCTTGACCGCCTCCGGCGGGTCGTCGCAGCGGCGTAAGACGTCGGTTGCGCCGCCGAGATCGGGATCGGCTTCGCTCAGGATGATCACGGTCCCGTCCGGCCTGGCGGCGCTGGCGCCGCACGCGGCCGCGCGGGCAAGCGCTGCAAAGTCGTGGCGGGCTGGATCGCCGGAGAGCGTAACGGCCACGGTATCGGCCGGCTCACGAATTGTAATCTTCCACCGGCTGTCCTGTCGTTGCGCACCGTCGGCGATCGTCTCTGCCAGGCCGGACATCACTTCCGTCACTTCGTCGTCGGCCCCTTCAATCACCTGAATGAAGAACGGCGAACCGAGCAGCCAGGCGACCTCAGCAGCTTCCGCGTGGGCCGGCCAGTCGCCATCCGGAGCGGTTTGCGGCGAGAGCTTGGGGATCAAGCTCCGAACGGTGTCCGAGTCCGCGAGCGTCGGGTAGATCGAAGCATCCGCGCCGGAACGGCCGAGCAAAGGGTCATAGCCGCGGCCGGTCAAGACGATCACCTGTTCCGCGTCCACGAGCGTGCGGTTGAGATAGATTCGCCGCCCTTCCTTGGTCGCGGCCAGGTAGCTCAGGCGTTTGCGGTCCCCCGGCTGGTGCACTTCCGTCTGCAGGTCGGCCATCGTTTCGGGCAGATCGTTGACCCAATGTTGATGCGATCCGGCGGGACTGATGGCGGTGACGGCCGAAGGCGGGATTCCGGCAGTCGCAAGATATTCCAGGACACCGGAGATCAATTCGGGCAGATGCGGCAGCGATTCGTCGACGACCAGGGCCACGCGGTCGTCCGGGGTGACAGCCCGCCGGAACGCTTCGAATCGGATCGGTCGTTCCAGGGCGTCCACAACGGCCGCGCGCACGTCCCTAACGCCACTCAGTGCAGACTTGGGTAGCAGAATCAGGTCCGCGTCCCGCACCGCGAGCGACCAGCGTGACCGGCCGACAGGGACTTCGATCACCGACATACAAGGACTCAGGACGGGCCTTCGGTCCGTGGGCTACCGGGGTATTGTCCGTTTGCGAGGCACGGAAGGCAATCGGGCGGCCGATGCTGTGGAGGATGAGTGCTGAGACCGATAGAATGGCCTCGCGCGAGCCCCCCTAGACACCGCACCGCTGTCCGGCCCCCCGATGGGCATTACCCACGTCTGTTTCGGCCTGAGCTACCTGACGGCGCTGGTCCTTGAGCTGGCCCGGCAGGCTCGCCCGAGCGCCGCGCTGCGAATCGCCTCGCTTCTGTTTGGGCTCGCGGGGCTTGTCGCCCAGACGATTTTCCTCGTCGTTCACCAGCCCAAGCTCGATTCCGCCTACGGCTCCCTTCTCCTTCTCGCCTGGGTCCTGGCCGTCTTCTACCTCTATGGCTCCGTGCATCACCGCTCGCCGGCCTGGGCGCTTTTCGTCCTGCCGGTGGTCCTCGTTCTGGTCGGGCTGTCACTTCTCTATCGAAGCGGCGGGGAATTCGGTGCATGGTTTTCTGCTGAGCATTTCTGGGGCGCAGTACACGGTATTCTGCTGCTGGCCGCGTCCGTCGGGATCACGGTCGGCTTCCTGGCGAGCGTGATGTACCTCGTGCAGGCTCACCGCCTGCGGATGAAGCGGCCGCCTCTGGGCGGATTACGTCTGCTCAGCCTCGAGCGACTGGAGACGATGAGCCGGCGCGCGATCACGCTCGCCTTTCCGCTCCTGACCGTCGGCTTGCTCCTTGGCGCGATGCGGATGCCGTTTAGCGAGTCTCCTGCTACGGGTTGGACTGATCCGAAGGTCCTTGGCACGGTCGGGCTCTGGATCGTCGCCTTCGTGCTCCTCTATCTTCGCTACGCGGCCCACGTGCCGGCTCGGCGCCTCGCGGTGCTGACCATCGCCGCGTTCGGACTCATGCTCGTTACTCTCGTCGCGTCGCACCCGTTCGCGAGCGGGGAGGGGGCGCGATGAAGCTCATCGCCGTCGGCGTGAGTTACCGGACAGCGGACGTCGCGCTGCGCGAGCGGATTGCGTTCTCGTGTCCGCAGCAGGATCTGGCCACGGCAGATCTGGCCGCTCGCTACGGCTGCGAGTCGGCGATTGTGAGCACGTGCAATCGCGTCGAGTTGTACCTGGCCAAACCTGGCGGCGGTGAGCTTCCGGACGCGTCGCTCTTGGCCGAGTTTCTGGCCGAGCACCACCACGTCGACGCCGCATCTCTCCGCCCACACCTGGTCGAGCGCGCCGGACCGGATGCCGTCCGCCATTTGTTCCGCGTCGCCGCGAGCCTCGACAGCCTGATTGTCGGCGAGGCGCAGATCGTGGGACAAATGAAGACGACCTTCGAGTCGGCACGGAAGCTGGGAACAACGGGACCAGTCCTCAACGCGCTCTTTCAACACGCGCAAAAGGCAGCCAAGCGCGTTCGCACAGAGACTGGGATTGCCCAGGGGCACGTGTCTGTGTCGAGTGTTGCGGTCGATTACGTCCGCCAGGTGTTCGACCATTTCGGCGACAAGACCGTGCTGGTCATCGGCGCCGGGAAGATGGGACGGCTGACGCTGAAGAACTTGAGCCACTTGCGACCACGGCGAATCCTCGTGGCGAACCGCAGCCCGGAGAAAGCGGCGGAAGTGGCCGCGGAGTGCGACGGGAACGCGGTCGGCTGGGAGAGTTTGGACGAAGCACTTGTTGATGCCGACATTGTCCTGAGCAC
>Ga0066903_100003046_pt1 | contig 13476 bp, 12 predicted proteins | sample PanSoiMetaGPlot1_FD_67491 | JGI IMG/M metagenome (GOLD analysis project Ga0066903, IMG submission 67491) | Tropical forest soil microbial communities from Panama analyzed to predict greenhouse gas emissions - Panama Soil - Plot 1 (version 2) | ecosystem: Environmental > Terrestrial > Soil >... | reverse complement strand
GACGACGACGCCGAGGTATTCGGCATGGACTTCCCGACGTTTCCCGTGAAGAGCGTCTACCTCGAGGAGGGCGTCTTCGGCGCGCTCGTGCGCGGAGTCGTTCAGGCTTTGAAGCGCGACGCGTACCGGTTGATCGTCCTCGCGAATGGACACGGGGCGACGAACCAGCAGCGGACGCTCACCGAGATCGCGCGAGGGGAGACGGCGCTTCCCGACGTCAGGGTCCTGCACGCGAACGTGTGGGTGCCTCCCGAGCCACCCCAGCTCGACCCGGGCCATGCCGAGCGCGCGGAGGCAGCGGTCATGCTCGCCCTCGACGGGAACGGCGTGCGACTCGAGGAGCTGCCCGCGGCCGACCCGTTGCGCTACCGCGAGTACGGCATCGTCGACGGTCCTGCGTTCGACGGTGATCCGACGCCCGATCGCACGGTGCGGCCGGAGGCCGATCCGCGCCGGGCAACCCGCCAGGAGGGCGAGCGGATCCTGGCGAGAGAGGTCGAGAGGATGGCGGAGCTGGTGCGAGAGGAGCTCGAGGCGCTGGTTGCTCTCGGTGCGGACGAGCTCGAGGCGAGGCATGGATCAGGTCGCGGCGCGAGCTCCTGAGGAGGCGACGGCGACGCCTCCGCCCGCGGTCGCCGGCATCGAGCTGCGCGGGGTCTCGAAGAGCTACGGCCACCACACGGCGCTCGAGCCCGTCCAGCTCGAGATCCGCGATGGCGAGTTCTTCTGCCTGCTCGGCCCTTCGGGCTGCGGGAAGACCACGACGCTGAACCTCATCGGAGGCTTCGTGGCGCCGACTCAGGGGACGATCTGGATACAGGGCCAGCGCGTCGACCGGCTCCCGCCGCACAAGCGGAACGTCAACACGGTCTTCCAGTCGTACGCGCTCTTCCCGCACATGACCGTGCGCGAGAACGTCGCCTTCGGACTGCGGATGGCGCGCGTCGCGAAGAGGGAGACCGCGAGCCGTGTCGCCGACGCGTTGACGCTCGTCGGCCTGGAGCAGTTCGGCGACCGCCTCCCCGGGCAGCTCTCGGGCGGCCAGCAGCAGCGCGTGGCAGTGGCTCGCGCTCTCGTGCGCCGGCCCGCGGTTCTGCTGCTCGACGAGCCACTCGGTGCACTCGATCTCAAGCTCCGCAAGCGGCTCCAGGTCGAGCTCTCGCAGATCCACCGCGAGGTCGGCACGACCTTCGTCTACGTCACGCACGACCAGGAGGAGGCGATGACGATGGCCGACCGCATCGCCGTCCTCAACGTCGGAGTCATCGAGCAGATCGGCGCGCCCGAGGTGATCTACAAACGGCCGCGCTCGCGCTTCGTCGCCGATTTCATCGGGGAGTCGAACTTTTTCGAGGCCACTCTCGACGGCGGCGGGAAGGACACGGTCGTCCTCGCGGACGGGACACGCGTGGGAACGGCGCGTCAGGAGCCGAGCCAGGGCACGAAGAAGGTGACGCTCATGGTGCGCCCGGAATCGATCCACCTTTCGGCTCCCGACGGCGCCCCGCCCGGCTCGCTGCAGGCGAGGACGATCCAGAACTCGTTCCTCGGCAGCCACACTCGGGTTGCAACCGAATGTCCGGCGAGTCAGGATCTCGTGTTGGTCGCGATCGACGGAAAAGCAGACGTGGATGCGAGTGTCCTCGAGCCAGACAGGGAGGTCGCCCTTTGGTGGAAGCCCGATGACGCCGTCGTGATCGACGAGGCAGGCTCAAACGCGAAGGAGGGCCAGGAATGAGCGAACGTGAACGACGCTTCACCCGTGGTGACCTGCTCAGGGGTGGAGCGGTAGGCGCCGCAGGCTTGTACCTCGGTACCGGGGGCACCGCACTTGCGGCGCGACTGGCTGACGGATCGGTCACCGCGGAAACCATCGCCTGGTTGACGTGGTTCGACCATTTCTTCCCGCAGCAGCTCGCGGTCACGAAGAAGCTGACGGGTATCTCGTGCCATCCGAAGCTCGCCCCGTCGGACTCGGAGATCTACACCACGATCCGTACCACCGGATCGCAGTTCGACATCGCTGCAGCAGACGCACTCTGGGTCTCGAAGATGAACAAGGACGGGTTGACACAGTCCGTCGACCTGTCCTCGATAGGCGCTTCGAAGCAGCTCTACTCGGCCGCACGTCACATCAGCATCTGGAAGGACGGCTCGAACTCGATGGCCTTTCCCAACGGGTGGTCGACCGTGCAGATCTACTACAACCCGAAGTACGTCAAGACCAGGCCCTCGTCGTACGACGCCCTGCTCTCCCCGAAGTACAAGAAGAAGATCGCGTACGAGAACGAGCCCGAGAGCGTTCTCGCGATCGCAGGGATCGCGACCGGCGCCAAGATCCCCTTCAACCAGACCCTGGCCGAGATCAGTCGGTCCAAAGCCTGGCTGAAGCAGCTCAAGCCGAACATCCTCCACATGGCTGAGCAGAACAGCGAGAACATCACCCTCATGAAGAACGGGGATGCATGGATCGTGCTCGGCAACCTGGGCGTCGATACCCGGGTCCGGGACGCCGGCGGTCCGCTGATCAAGACGGTCTTCCCGAAGGAGGGGCAGATCGGCTGGTTCGACGGCGAGCAGATGGTCAAGAAGTCCACGCACAAGGACGCCTTCGTCCCGTTCATCAACGCGACCTACGCCCAGACGGGATGGATCGCGAAGAACTTCATCAAGAACGGCCGACCCATGTTCAACGAGAAGGCCTACAAGATCCTCGTCAACCAGGGCTACAAGGCGCGACTCGACGCCTTCCACTACAACAACCCCGACCTGATCTTCCAGGCCCACCTCCAAGGGCCCGCGAAGAACAGCCAGGCGATCACCGACGCCTACAACGAGGTCTTCGGCGCCTAGCACGACCGACGTCCCGGCGCCCTCGGTGACAACCGAGGTGGGAGGCGGCTCACGGGTCGCCTCCCACCTCGGGCGGTTCGGTGGGCTCGTACCAGCGGCCCTCTACTTCGGGCTCTTCTTCTTCGTCCCCTTCGGGCTGGTCATCTGCTTCAGCTTCTGGCAGGACGTGAACTACACGGTCGTCCACCACTGGACGCTCGAGAACTACCACTACTTCCTCGGTCAGCCTGCGTACAGGAGCACGATGTGGGCAACGCTCTGGATGAGCGTGGCCGCGACGGGAATCACGCTCCTGATCGCCTTCCCCTTCTCCTACTGGCTGTCTCGCTACGTGCCTTCCGGCCTGCAGAAGCCGCTCCTCGTCCTCGTGATCGTCCCCTTCTGGACGAGCTACCTGCTCCGGATGTACTCGTGGCTGAACATCCTCGGGACCAAGGGTCTCATCAACACGTTCCTGGAGAAGCTCGGCATCATCGACCAGCCGCTGACGCTGCTCTACAGCCGCTGGTCGGTCGTCGTCGTACTCGTGTATCTGTACTTCCCTTTCGCCGCGCTCACGCTCTACTCGTCGATCGACCGCTTCGACTGGGACCAGTTGCTCGCCGCGATGGATCTCGGAGCATCTCCCCTCAAGGCCATCCGAAAGATTCTCGTCCCGCAGATCCGACCCGGGATCATCACCGCGATCATCTTCGTGTTCATCCCCGTTCTCGGCGAGTACCTCGCCCCGCAGATCATCGGCGGAACCTCGACGCCCATGCTGGGGAACGTGATCGACAACTTCCAGAAGGAGGCGCTCTACGCGCGCGCGTCCTCGATCGCGCTGCTGATCGCAGCTTTCGTGATCATCGTGCTGATCCTCTTCAGGAAATCGCTGACCGCGAAGGAAGCCTATGGCGCGTGAGGCCGGGGTTCTCTCGCCACGAGCCCGAGCTATTCGAGGCCTGCTGACGGGCTACGCGCTCTTCATCTACCTCTTCCTGTTCGCGCCCATCGTCCTGCTCGTGCTGTTCAGCTTCAACGACAACCAGTACAGCTCGTTTCCGATCACGGGGTGGACGACCGCCTGGTACCGGCAGGTATTCGGCGACTACGAGATCCAAGATGCCTTGCGGACGACACTCAAGGTCGCCCTCGTCGTCACCGTCGTCAGCGTCGTCCTCGGGACCGCAGCCGCATTTCCCTTGGTTCGGAGCCGGCTTCGCTTTCCGGCCGGGCTGCGTGTGACGATGACGCTGCCGATCATGATCCCGGGGATCCTCATCGGGATCAGTCTGCTCATCCTCTTCACGCAAACCTTGCATTTCAACCTGTCGTGGAAGACGGCCGTGATCGGCCAGAGCCTGTACACGACCCCCTTCGTGCTGCTGCTCGTCGCCGCCCGTCTCGAGGGCTTCGACCGCAACCTGGAGCGCGCGGCGAGCGATCTCGGTGCAAACACGTTCAACCGCCTGCGCCTGGTCGTCCTCCCGCTGATCTTTCCTGCGATTCTTGCCGGAGCGTTGTTCGCGTTCACGCTGTCCTTCGACGAGTTCGTCATCACCTACTTCATCATCGGCGCCTCCAACACGTTGCCCATCTACATCTACACCCAGATCCGATTCGGGATAACACCCGAGGTGAACGCGCTCGCGTCGCTCGTCCTGGTCGCCTCGATCGCCCTCGTCTCGCTTGCTTTTCTCCTGCCCGCGGGGTATCGGCTGTCCCGCCGCGCGATCCGGTCGAGGGGAACGAGACGACAGCCCAAGGTCGTGCCGGAGGCCGTGGGCGCGACCGAGCTCTAGACCGACTGCAGCTCGACCGGCTCGCGCCGCTCTGCCGACGCGAACAGTGCCGCGAGCGCCGTCGCCTGCGCGACCGCATCGTCGCGGCCGAGCAGCAGGTCGGCCTCGCTGAGGATCGCGTCGGAGAGATTCTCGAGCTCGAGTTGGTACGGGTCGACCGGCTCGAAGCGAAGCTCCTCGGCGCCGTCCGCTCTCCGGAGCTCGATGCGCGGCGCCGTCCAGCCGTGCCACGGATCGTCGAGGGCGAGTGAGCCCGTCTCGCCCACGACCTCCAGCCCGTGGATCTCCGGGATGTCGAGGCCGGACGAGAACTGGGCGAGCACGCCGCCTGCAAATCGCATTGTCCCCGCGAAGCGGACGTCGACGCCGGCGTCGTTGCGCACGGCCTCGCCATAGACCTGTTCGGGCTCGCCCGCCAGGCGGCGCGCGGCGTGCACGCAGTAGCAGCCGACGTCCATCAGTGAGCCTCCGTCCAGCTCGGTGAGGAGCCGGATGTCGCGCGGGTCGTCGGCGACGAACGTGTGGACGGCCCGGATCAACCTGGGGGCGCCGATCGCTCCCTCGGCGAGCAGCTCCTCGAGCCGCCGGATCTGCGGATTGTGGAGCCACATGAACGCCTCCATGAGCAGCCGGCCCTCCCGCTCGGACACGTCGAATGCCTCCACGGCCTCTTCGGGACGGCGGGTGAGCGGCTTCTCGCAGAGCACGTGCTTCCCGGCCCTGAGCGCACGAATCGACCACTCGACGTGCGCGTCGTTCGGGAGGGAGATGTAGACAGCCTGGAGCTCCGGGTCGTCCACGAGCTCCTGGTACGAGCCGTACGCGCGTTCGAGCCCGTTCGCTCGAGCGTAGGCCTCCGCTCGCGCACGGTCACGGCTGCCGACGGCGACGAACCGCACGCGGTCGGACTTTCGCGCGCCCGCGAGCACGAGGTCGTTGATGCGGGCGGTCGAGAGGACTCCCCAGGAGACAGCCAAGGTCGGCGAGCCTAGCAACGTGATAGGAAACGCGAATGCCGCGCTCCCTTGCCTCCGCGGATCGCGTCCGACGGGCGAGGGCGACGTAATGGGGATCCGCGTCGCCACCGCTCCCGTCTCCTGGGGGATCTGGGAGATGACAATCGACCGTCCGGACTTGATCGGGCCCGAGACCTACCTGGAGACCATCGTGGACATGGGCTACTCGGCGACGGAGACGGGGCCGCCCGGCTACTTCGCGCCCAACGGTGCGGCCGCCGTCGAGCGCGCTCGCACGTACGGCGTCGAGTTGATCGCGACGTTCCTCCCGCTCCGACTCGACGACGCGGACGGCTTCGAGGAGGACCTGCGGGCTCTCGACAGGACGGTCGAGGTCCTCGAGGCGGCCGGCGACGGCGGGATCGTGCTTCTCGCCGACATGGAGACTCCCGAGCGCGCCCGTGCTGCCGGCAGCGACGAGCGGCGGCGCGCGACGGGGTGGGACGGGGAGACCTTCGACCGGGCGGGAGAGCGCCTTCAGCGCGCCGTCGACATCGTGCGCTCGCGCGGGCTCGACGCCGCGCTGCACCTCCATGCGGCAACGCACGTCGAGTCGATCGAGGAAACCGAGGAGATGCTCTCCCGTACCGACGTCGGCCTCTGCGTCGACACCGGCCACGTCGTCGTCGGCGGCGGCGATCCGGTCGAGTTCGCGCGCAGGCATGCGAACCGGCTCAGACATGTGCACCTGAAGGACGTCGACCGCGGACTGCTCGAGCGGCTCCAGCTCGGGGAGCTCGACATGGACGAGGCCTGGCCTCTCGGGATCTTCTGCGAGTTCGGCGCCGGCGTCGTCCCGCTCGACGAGTTCCTCGCCCTACCGCAGGTGCGCGGGCTCGACGGCTGGGCCGTCATCGAGCAGGACCGCGTCGCGGTGACAGTCGACGACATGCCGGCGGTTCGTGCCGCCGACGAGCGGAACCGCGAGCACGTCGAGCGCTGGCTGACGGCGTGATCGAAGCAGTCGTGATGGGTCGGGTGGGCATCGACCTGTATCCGAACGAGCTGCGCACACCCCTGCGCGCGGTCTCGTCGTTCACCCGCTACCTCGGAGGCTTCGCCGGGAACGTCTCGACCGGCCTCGCCCGCCTCGGTGTGCGCACGGCGATCGTCTCGCGGGTCGGCGACGACGGTCACGGCCTGTTCGTCCGGGACTTCCTCGAGCGGGAGGGCGTCGACACCCGCTTCCTCGCGGTCGACGACTCCTGGCCGACGCCACCGACGTTCTGCGAGATCTGGCCGCCGGATCACTTCCCGCTCACCTTCTATCGGCGCCCGACGGCACCGGACTGGCAGCTGCATCCGGACGACTTCGACGCCGACGAGGTCGCGGCCGCACCTGTCCTCTTCGCTACCGGGACGGGACTCGCCCAGTCTCCGAGCAGAGAGACGACCCGCGCTGCCCTGGCGGCGCACCGGGGGACGACCGTGTTCGACCTCGACTGGCGACCGACGCTCTGGACCGAGCCCTCGGAGTACGGCGAGCTCGCCCGGGGAGGGGCTGCGCTCGCGGACGTCGTGATCGGCAACACGGACGAGATCGCCGCGGCCGGCGGCTACGACGAGCTGCTCGCCCTGGCGCCCGCGTTGGTCGTCAAGCGCGGCGAGCGCGGGGCCGAGCTCCACGCCGACGGCGAGGTGGTGGACGTGCCCGGCCTGCCCGTCGACGTCGTGAACGGGCTCGGCGCCGGAGATGCCTTCGCGGCTGCGGTCGGGTACGCGATCGTCCGGGACCTCGGCCTCCGCGAGGGGGTCCGCCTCGGCAACATCGCAGGCGCGCACGTCGCGCAGCGCGTGCCCTGCGCGGATGCGATGCCGACGCTCGACGACCTCGTCCGGGTGGAGGTTCCGTGAGGCTTCTGCTCCGAGGAGGCGAGTGGAGGGAGGTGACTCCCGCGGACGGCGGCTGGAGCTACCTCTCGTTTCGGGTGCTTCGGGTCGGCGGCCGCATGAGCCTGGACACGGCCGACGAGGAGGTGGTGATCGTGCCGCTCGCCGGTGACGCGGTCGTCCGCGCCGACGGAGTCGACGCCGAGGTCGGCGGTCGCGCGGATGTGTTCGCGAGCCGCCCGCGCTCGCTCTACCTCCCTCGCGACACGCGCGCGGAGATCGAGGGGAGCGCGGAGCTCGCGCTCTGCGGGGCACGCGCCGAGCGCCGCCGCGAGGTCCGGCCGATCCCGCCCGAGGAGGTGGAGATCGAGGTCCGGGGCTCAGGGAACGCAACGCGCCAGATCTCCCACATCGTCAAGCCGGAGTTCCCCGCCGAGCGGATCCTGGTCGTCGAGGTCTACACGCCGGCCGGCAACTGGTCGAGCTACCCGCCGCACAAGCACGACGAGGAGCGCGGGGAGCAAGAGGCCGTTCTCGAGGAGACGTACTACTTCCGCACGCGACCCGAGCATGCAGGCGCCTTCGCCGTGCAGCGGCTGTACAGCCCGCGCCACGGGCTCGACCTGACGGAGACCGTCCGCGACGGCGACCTGCTCCTCGTCCCGTACGGCTACCACACAACCGCCGCGGCGCACGGCTACGACCTCTACTACCTCAATGCGCTCGCGGGAGACCGCCGCACGATGCAGGCCGCCGACGATCCGGACCTCGCCTGGATCCGTCCCGCCTGGGGTGCGCTCGAGCCGGACCCGCGCGTTCCCGTCGTCACCTAGTGCCTCCGTTCCGCCTTGCCCTCGTCGGCGCCGGCCGAATGGGCGCGACGCACGCCCGGGCCCTCGCGTCGTCGCGGACGGTCGAGGTCGCATGCGTTGTCGAGCCCTCGGACGAGGCGGCTGCGGGAGTGGACGCGCCCCGCGCCACGCTCGAGACGCTGCCGGACGTCGACGGCGCGCTCGTCTGCGTACCGACTCGCCTTCATCTCGACGTCGTGACGCGGCTCGCCGCGCTGGGGCTCCCGATCCTCTGCGAGAAGCCGTGTGGGGTCACGAGCGCCGAGACCCGCGAGATCGCAGCGCTCGGTGCTCGTCTGCAGGTCGCGTACTGGAGGCGGTTCGTCCCGGCTCTGCGCGAGGTGCGGGAACGGATTCGGGCCGGGGGGCTCGGCACGATCGTCTTCGTGTCGTCGGCCGAGCTCGACGAGTACCCGCCGACTCGCAGCTTTCGCGATCCCGTCTCGAGCGGCGGCATCGTCCTCGACATGGGGGTGCACGAGTTCGACCAGCTCCGTTGGCTCACGGGGCAGGAGATCGCAACGGTCACCGGCGTCGCAGGTGACGTCGGCTGGGAGGCACCGGTCCCGGGGGATCCGGAGCTCGTGCAACTCGTCCTCGGCCTCGACGGCGGGATCGCCGCCACGGTGACCCTCGCGCGCCGGTATCCGCCGGGAGAGGTGTGCCGGATCGAAGTCGTCGGCCTCGACGCGGCCGAGCGGCTCGACTTCGTCGCGCCGCCCGACGGCGACGAGACGATCGCGTCAGCCCTCCGGGCCCAGGCCGAGGACTTCGCGAGCGCCGGCGGCGAGGGTGCGACAGTCGCCGACGCGCTCGCCGCGATCGAGGCTGCGGAGCGCGCGAAGCTCGCGCTCGGCCTGCCGTAGGGGAGCCTCGGCTACCCGGCGACGCGGGCGCGCTCCGCGGCGAGGAACATCTGCGTCAGGAGCTCCGTGTCGATCCGTGCCTGCTCCGGAGGAGTGAGGCACGTGACGCCCTGGACGCAGCACTCGTTGAAGTGGACGAGCTCACGCCGGAACGCCTCCTCGAACGAGCGATATCCGCCGACGGCGTTGGCGTAGCCGTCGGCGTCCTGCCGCTCGTACTGCGTCGGGCTCATCCGCAGCCACGGCGAGGGGAACGTTAGCGAGCGGAGTGAGGTGTCGAAGAAGAGCTGGATCGACTCGCGGTACTCGCGCGTGTCGAGCAGCTGGATCCACGCACTGTCCCACCGCGAGCCGTTCCGGAGCTCGCAGTAGCCGGCGACCGAGCGGCCGCCGTTCCACCAGGCTCCGTCGACGACCCGCGCCGGCAGCGGTTCCCCCATGCGCTCGAGGAAGCCGTTGACGAGGTTGACGTGGTGGACGAGGGAGCCGAGGAATCCGTCCGAGAACGCGAAGCAGGCCTCCGGATCGCCGCGACCGACCGCCTCCTCGACCTGCTCTCTCTCCGCTCGGCGCCCCGCCTCGACGACGGGCCCGGGGACGTCTTCGGCACGCAGGATGTCGCCGGGCCGGAAGTACGGCACCCACTCGGGATCGTTGACGACGATGCTCACGTACCGGAGCTCGTCCGACGACTCCGGGATCTCCTCGAGCGCGCGCCGGAACGCAGGATCGTGCCGCTTCATGTACCCGACCTGGACGACGCGGCCCGCCCGGTCGCGCGCCTCCGCGATCCGGTCGACGTCGGCGATGGTGATCGCGAGCGGCTTCTCGCAGAAGACGTGCAGGCCGGCCTCGAGCGCCGCGAGGACGATCTCGACGTGCGTGCCCGCAGGGGAGGCGATCAAGACGGCATCGAGGCGTTCGCCGTCGAGCAAGTCTCGCCAGTCGTCGTACGAGCCGTCGATCGAGAACCGGGCGCAGAGCGCCTCCCGAACCGCGCGCGACGGTTCGGCAAGCGCGCCTACGACGAACCGATCCTGCAGCTCGTTCAGGTGCGGCAGGTGCATCGCCTGGGCGATCATCCCCCCGCCGACGACGCCTATCCGGAGCGCCTCGTTCCGAGTGTTGGACACGTCGGCGGCATGATGGTACGTTCGCCGCGGCCCGTGCAACCGCCACCCGCCGACCTCGAGTTCTCGCGCTGGGCGGCCGGATCTCGCAGTCGACATGGCCCTCGGTGAGGAAACGGCCGCGCGCGGCGTGAGCCGCGGCTCCGCGACGCTCCGCCTCACGACGGGCCAGGCGCTCCTCCGCTTCCTGGCCGCACAGTTCGTCGAGCGCGACGGCGTCGAGCAGCGCTTCTTCGGCGGCTGTTTCGGCATCTTCGGGCACGGCAACGTCGCCGGACTCGGCCAGGCCCTGCATCAGCACCCGGACCTGCTGACCTACTACCAGTCGCGAAACGAGCAGGCGATGGTGCACGCCGCGATCGGCTACGCGCGCATGCGCAATCGCCTCGGCGCTCTTGCATGCACGACCTCGATCGGCCCCGGGGCGACGAACATGGTGACCGGGGCGGCCTCCGCGACGATCAACCGCCTGCCCGTCCTCCTGCTGCCCGGCGACGTCTTCGCGACGCGGTCCGCCGAGCCGGTGCTGCAGCAGCTCGAGTCGAACTCGCGCGGCGACATCTCCGTGAACGACGCCTTCATCCCCGTGTCCCGCTACTTCGACCGGATCTGGAGACCGGAGCAGCTCGTGCCCGCGCTGCTCGCGGCGATGCGGGTTCTGACCTCGCCTGCCGAGACGGGTGCGGTCACGCTCGCGCTTCCGCAGGACGTCCAGGCGGAAGCGCACGAGTGGCCGGCCGTGCTCTTCGACCTCCGCGTCTGGCACGTGCCGCGTCCTCCGCCCGACGACGACGCCCTCGCACGCGTGGTCGGCGCCGTGCGCTCCGCTCGCCGACCGCTCCTCGTCGCAGGCGGAGGCGTGATCTACAGCGAGGCGACGGAGGCGCTCGAGCAGCTGGTCGAGCGGACGGGGATACCCGTCGCCGTCACGCAGGCGGGAACCGGATCACTCCTGCACGGACATCCGCTGCTCCTCGGTGCCGTGGGAGCGACCGGGACGCTCGCCGCCAACCGCATCGCACGGGAGGCCGATCTCGTGGTCGGCATCGGCACGCGCTGGAGCGACTTCACGACCGCGTCGAACACGGCGTTCCCGGTGGCGGAGTTCGTCTCGATCAACGTCGCCGAGCTCGACTCGGCCAAGCGAGGGATCACCGTCACCGCCGATGCGCGGGCCACGCTCGAGGCTCTGGCCGCTGCGCTCGAGGGCTGGTCCGTCGGCGATGAGTACCGAGAGGAGGCCCAGCTGCTCGTCGGGCAGTGGGACGGCGAGGTCGATCGCCTGGTCGCGCTCGGGAATGCGCCTCTGCCCGCGCAGAGCGAGGTCATCGGTGCGGTGAACGCAGCCGCCGCCCGCGATGCCGTGGTCGTCTGCGCCGCGGGGTCGATGCCAGGCGACCTCGTGAAGCTCTGGCGCGTCACGGATCGGAAGGGGTACCACGTCGAGTACGGGTACTCGTGCATGGGCTACGAGATTGCCGGAGGGCTCGGGGTGAAGCTCGCGGCACCCGAACGAGACGTCTACGTCCTCGTCGGGGACGGCTCGTATCTCATGCTCGCGCAGGAGATCGCGACGGCCGTCCAGGAACGGCTGAAGCTGACGATCGTCCTCGTCGACAACCACGGCTTCTCGTCCATCGGCGGACTCTCACGCGCTCTGGGTTCACACGGATTCGGGACGCAGTACCGCGTACGGACGGGCGGCTCGCTCGGACTCGACGGCGACGACGTATCCGCGCCGTATCTGCCGGTCGACCTCGCAGGAAACGCCGCGTCGCTCGGCGCGCACGTCCTCCGTGCCCAGACGATCGCGGAGCTGCGCGAACGGTTGGAGGAGGCAAAATCGGTCGAGGGCACAGTCGTCGTCTACATCGAAGTGGACCGGTACGCGGGTGTGCCCGGGTACGAGTCGTGGTGGGACGTCCCTGTGGCCGAGGTGTCGGATGTGCCGGAGGTTCAGGCTGCGCGGGCGGTGTACGAGCGGGCGCGACGCTCGCAACAGCGGCCCCTCTGACCGGGTCGCACACCTATGGAACGTTCAGTTCCCGCTTCAGCTCCACCAGCCGCTCCCCACGAGGGAACGACGTCTGCGTGCCGCGCGACTCGACACTGGTGGAGGCGCACGCGCAGGCGAGCACCGCCGCCTCGCGACGTGCGACACCACGGGCGAGGGCGTATGCGAACGCACCGACGAACGCGTCTCCCGCTCCCGTCGTGTCGAGCGCGTGGGCAGCGGGCGCGGGAACAGCTGTGACGGCTCCGTCCCGGCCGGCGAGCCGAACGCCGTCGCCTCCGAGGGTCACGACCAGGTCGACGCCGAGCCCCACCGCGACTCGCTGCGCGAGCTCATGCCCAGGAGCCTCCGCGAGCTCGAGCCTGCGGGCGATCGCGGCAAACTCCGTGCGATTCGGAATCAACCAGGTCGCGAGCGAGAGGATTTCCAGCGAGACGTCCGTCATCGGTGCGGGGTTCAAGACGGCGATGGCTCCTCGCTCACGTGCCGTTTGCAGCGCCGCGCGCACGCAGGGAGCCGGTATCTCGAGCTGGCAGAGGACGACTTCGGGCGAGAGCTCGCGTACGGCCGCCCCGACCGCGGCCGGCTCGAGCAGGTGGTTCGCTCCAGGCACGACGATGATCCGGTTCTCACCGGCGGCGTCGACCCAGATCGGGGCAGCGCCGGTTGCCGCAGCGGGCGTGCGTGCGACGCGGGACGCGTCGATCCCGAAGGACGCGAAGTTCTCGAGCGTCATCTCGCCGAAGACGTCGTCTCCGACGCAGCCGACGAAGCTGACCGACGCGCCGAGGAGCGCACACATGACCGCCTGATTCGCGCCCTTGCCCCCGAAACCGAGTGCGAACGAGTCTCCGACGACCGTCTCACCCGCCTCGGGAAGAACGCGGGCGTAAGCGACCATGTCGGTCATGGTGCTCCCGACGACGAGCACCCTCGGTTCGCATCGGCTAGTCGACCCCACGTCCACCGCCGAGCCAGTCGACCAGCTGACTCCAGAACGCGCCGTAGTGGGACCAGGCCAGAAACTCGGGGCTGCCCCAGTGAGGTGAGCAGTCGGAGGCAAAGGCAGCCGTGCGGCCTTCACCAGCGGCTCCGAGGACGAGGAAGGGATCGTCGTCCACCGTCATGAGGA
>Ga0066903_100003045_pt1 | contig 13477 bp, 7 predicted proteins | sample PanSoiMetaGPlot1_FD_67491 | JGI IMG/M metagenome (GOLD analysis project Ga0066903, IMG submission 67491) | Tropical forest soil microbial communities from Panama analyzed to predict greenhouse gas emissions - Panama Soil - Plot 1 (version 2) | ecosystem: Environmental > Terrestrial > Soil >... | reverse complement strand
CCCTCGTTGATCTTGACCTGCAGCAGCGCGACGTCGATGCCGAACATCGCGGCCGCGACCGCCGGGTTGAACTCGCGGCCCGCCTCGATCGCCGCCGCGAGCGTGCGCGGCGTGTAGCGGTCGACCGGGCTCGCGGCCGCGAGCCGGCCCGGCTCGACGCCGATCTGTTGGCGATAGGCCGCCTTCGACGAGATGTAGTTCGATTCGGCGGTGAGCACCTGGGCGCGGCCGGCAGCGAGCCGCGACTCCGCCTGCGCCACGTCGGTGCGCGTCACCTCGCCGACCTTGAAGCGGTCGCGCGTCTGGCGCAGCTGCTCCTGCAGCACCTCGACGTTGCGCCGCTGCAAATCGAGGATCGCGGCGTCGCGCAGCAGGTTCATGTAGGCGGTCGCCGCCTGGAGCAGCACCGTCGACTCGGTGAACGCGAGCGTGGCGCGGCCCGACGAGACCTGCGCCTCCGCCTGCCGCGTCCGGTTGGCGGTCTGAAAGCCGTTGAACAGCGTCTGCGTCGCGGTCAGGCCGACCGAATGCGGCGTGAGGTCCGCCCTCGATCCGGTATAGACCGGGCCGCCCGCGGTGGCGGTCTTGGACAGCGTCTGAGTGTATTGATTACCGACCGAGGCGGTGACAGACACGCGCGGCCGATAGCCCGACAGCGCCTGCGGCACCGCCTCGTCCTGCGCGCGCAGCGAGGCGCGCTGGGCGTTGAGGACCGGATTGTTCTGATAGGCCTGGACCAGCGCCCATGGAAGCGTGTCGGCACGGACGACGCATGGAAGCGCGAACGGTGCGGCGAGCGCGACGATCCGCAAACAGGCGGACCGCCGCGCGGCCGCGCGCGCTTCCCCTCTCACCATGCTCCAGCGCACGCCAGCCGATTCCGAGCCAGCCGTCCCATCCCCCAAGGCCTCCGGCCGGATGGTCCAACGCCATCGGAGGGACCTTCCAGCCGGGCCGCATCAGGCCGCCGTGGCCCTGGGCAAGCGGCTCAGCCCCAGATGTGCTCGAAGTGATGACCGTGGGCAAAATCGCTGATGCCGTGCGCGATCGCGCCGGCCACCTCAGCCCGCCCACCGGCGTCGACAGCCGCGGTCGCTGCCGTGCCGGCATTGCCGGCCGCAGCATCGTTACCATGGCTCGCGGCCGCAGCATTACCATGGCCCGCGGCCGCAACGTCGTCCGACGCGCCCGCATGGTGGTGGTGCCCACGGCCGCCCCCGCCACCCGCCACGTCCGGCGGCCCCGCCGGCGGAAGCCCGCCGCCTCCGCTGCCGCCCGGGTCGGGCGCCGGCGTGGTGGAATTCGGCGTCACTGCGGTCGCCTCCGCGTCCGCCACCACGCCCGCATAGCTTCCGCCATCCGCCATCAGGTTGTTGCCCGCCACGTCGGCGGCGTTGGTCGAGAGCTGCTCCGCCGCGGCGTTGACCTCCCCGGCGTTGTGGGTCTGCAAACCCTCGATCAGCGCGTTCGCCGCCGTGCCCGCCGTTCCGTCCGACCGAAGCTCGTTCCAGAAGCGCGCCGACCACAGGCCGCCTTGCGACTGATCGAAGGCGTTCGAACTGCTTGCGAATGCCTGGATCTGCTGGACGAGCCCGGCAATGTCGCCCTGGAAGCCGTTGTTCTCGATGGTGGTCGCCGCCTGCCCGAGATGATTGCTGTCCTGGATCCATTGCGTGAGAAAGCTCGTCCGGTCGGCATTGTCGTGGAATGGCGCAGCAGGGGTGGCCAATGCCGGAAGCGGTGTCGGGTTGAACACCGCCTGGACGCCGGGATCGCCCTGGGCGATGTCGATGATGTCGCGATGGATGTCGTTGATCGCGCGCCCGACGAACTGCCCGAGGTCGGTCCCCAATATCAGGGTGCCGGCCGGGGAGTTCGCATTTTCGACCGATGCGATCTCTTCGTTGAGCTGGTTGATGATGACCTGCGTGTGCAGGTCGGAAAGGTTGTTGATCTGGGGAACCGCCGCGCTCAACTGCTGCTGAACGCCGATTAGATCCGAGACGATCAGATTGACCTGGTCCGGACCGATACCGCCGATCTCGCGCGTCGTTGCATCATCGAACAGTTCCGTTGCCGTCAGAGCCATGGAGTTCTCCCCGTTGTTTGCCCGCTTAGGGTGTTACTCATTCACGGACTTCCTTCTACAGACTTCCTCTCACTCACGATTTTATGCTTATAACTCTTCAATACCTATTTCGTGATCTGATCATAATAACAACGTCATTGAGCGTTAGTATGACGACATAGCGGCGGTCGTTGGGTTATTCTCCGATCGCGACGCGCGAGGGTCCGATGCTACCCGACTTTGTGCGACTGCTGGCGCGCGAGGTCATTTCCGTCGTATCGCGCGATTAGCCAACCGCGCGCGGCGTTTCGATCAACGGGATATCAACGGTCGTTGAATGCCCGCCGGAGCTGATCCGTGATGGGCTTCAGCAGATAGCTCATCATCGTGCGACTGCCAGTCTGCACGAATATTTCCGCCGGCATGCCCGAGACGAGCTGAAGTCCGGCCAGCCGACGATGCTCCTCTTCGGGAAGCGTGACCCTGACGGTATAGTAGGATGTTTCGCTTTTCTGCTCGTGGCTCAGATCCGCGGACACATACGAGACGACGCCGCTGAGCTGGGGTGTCGTGCGCTGGTTGAACGCGGAAAAGCGGACAAGGGTGGTCTGGCCGACCTTGACCTGATCGATGTCCTTGGGCGGGAGCCGCGCTTCGACCTGCAGCTCGTCCGCGTCGGGCACGATCTCCATCACGGCGTCTCCGGCTCTGATGACGCCACCCACCGTGTGGACCGCGAGCTGATGAACGACGCCCGAGGTCGGCGCGCGGATCTCGATCCTGTTCAGCTGGTCCTGCGCCGCGACGCGACGTTCGGCGAGCTCGGCTTCCTTGGCTTCGGCTTCGCGCAGATCCTTGATCACGTCGGCGCGAAAATCCTGGTCGACTCGGATCATCTGAAGCTGCGCCTCGCCGATCTTGGATTTTGTCTCCGCGATGGTCGACTGCAATTGTCCCCGCTCGCCGGCGAGGCGCGCGGAATCCCGCTGCAGAGCGTTGAGCCGCGTGATCGGCGCCAGCCGCTTCTCGTACAGGCTTTGGACGCCTTCGAGCTCCGGGCCGATCAGTTCGAGCTGGGATGCGTTCGATTTCATCTGCGCTTCGAGGCCGCCGATCTGCTCCTTGAGTTGCGCGATGCGGCTCTGCAACAGCTCTTTCTGGCTTTGCCGGGCAGTCGCGCGTGCCTTGAACAGCAGCTTTTCCGATGCGAATCGCGCGCCGATTCCTTGATCGCCCGATTGCCCGGCCAGCACCGGCGGCATCCTGGGCTCGTCGAGACCGTCGCGCTCGGCCACCAGTCTCGCAATGCGAACCACGACCTCGTCGAACTGGTTCGTGATCATCCGCAGGTTGGCCCGCACCTGCGTCTCATCCAGGCGAAGGACCAGGTCTCCGGCCTTCACATGCATGCCGTCATGCACCGGGATCTGCGCCACGATGCCGCCGGTCGGATGCTGCACCTTCTTGGTATTCGACTCGACCACGAGGCTTCCGGTGACCACGACGGCACCCGAGAGCGGCACAAGGCTCGCCCATCCGCCGGCAACTCCGAGCCCGAGGATCAGCACCCGAAGGCCACTTCTCCGCTCCCGCTCGAAGGAGCACCCGATGCGGGTCGCGAGCGCGGCGTCGCTGGCGTCGTTAGCAAGCTTCAGATCGGCGCCGAGCAGGTATCCGTAGCCCGCCTTGGCGCCCGCCACCGCGGTCGTGAGGGCGCGGCCGATCGCCGTCGAAAGCGCGGCCGGCATCCGGTGGGCGTGACGCTCCGCGCTGGCGTCTGAGCGCAATTCCGGAGAGGCGAGCTGTCGCGCGGCGTCTTCGGCCAGCTTGCGCAGCAATTCGAGCGATGCGCGCACGTTGGGGCTGGGCGGATCCAGCGGTCGCTCGTGCGGCGGACGGCCCTGATCGGCTTTTTGCCGACCGCGCGGCGGAGGACTTGCCGTCGGCGGGCGGACAGGTTTCACCTGCTCGCCAATCCGATGCGTCAGAGGTGCAATGCCGAGACCGAAGCGCCGAATGCAGTTTTCGACGGCGCGTCGCACCATTCCTTTGCGCTTCCCGGAGGTGGGTGCACGACGTTGTTCCCGGCCCCGGACCACTTCCAACTCGGTGTAAGGTCGGGCGGCGGCATACCTCGCGCGCCGCGCCGCATCCTGCTCCTGATCGAAGGCGCGCTGAATCCTCCGCAGTTCCCGGATCAGGGCTGCACCCTGCGGCCCAATCGCTTCTCCGCGACGAATTTCCGACGTTCGCTCCCTCGGATCGCTTCGTGGCAGGGGCACGCAGCGCCCGTCGACCGTTCCCTGCTGTCCCTCGCCCATTCTCCTCATGGCACGGCGCCCACGTTCGAGGAGATGCCCGCTTTGGCCGGCATCGGAGCGACCGTCGCCTGTCGTCGTGCCGAGTTCGCGACCCGCGCGAAGATTTCCTCGCGCGGCCCGAACGCGATCATCTTACCATCGTACATGACCGCCGCCGTGTTCAAGGCCGATAGCGAACTCGGGCGATGTGACACGACGATCACGATGCAACCGTCTTTGCGCAGGTCCTCGATCGCGCGCGTCAGCGCGGCTTCACCATCGGCGTCGAGATTGGCATTGGGCTCGTCGAGGACGACGAGGAAAGGACCGCCGAACACCGCGCGTGCAAGCCCGAGACGCTGGCGTTGGCCGGCGGAGAGCGACATCCCGCCCTCGCCGATGCGCGTCGAGTACCCTTCGGGCAGTCGCACGATCATGTCGTGCGCACCCGCCAGTCGAGCTGCCTGCAGAATGGGGTCGGAGCCCGCTCCGTCGTCGAACCGCGCAATGTTTTCTGCGACCGTGCCGTCGAACAGCGCGACATCCTGCGGGAGATAGCCGATATGGCGACCCAGATCGTCGTGATTCCACTGGTGGAGCGCGGCGCCGTCCAGTCGTACCGCTCCGCCGATTGCCGGCCAGATGCCGACCAGCGCCTTCGTGAGCGAAGTCTTGCCCGACGCGCTCGCCCCGAGCAGAGCGAGGCCCATGCCGGCCTTCAGGGTAAACGAGACGTTCGCAATGATCGTTCGCTCGGTGCCGGGCGCCGCGACAGTGAGATCCCGGACCGAAAGCTCCCGTCGCGGCCGCGGCAGGATCATGGACGGCACCGATGCTGCCGCGGTCGTCTTGAGAATTTCACGCAGCCGAGCGACCCCCTGCCGTGCCGCGGCAAGCTGCTTCCAGGTGCTGAGCGCCACCTCGATCGGCGCCAAAGCGCGCCCCATCATGATCGAGGACGCGATCATGACGCCGCCCGACGCCTGCCCGATCACGACTAGATACGCGCCTGTTCCCAGGATGGCCGACTGCAGCGCATAGCGCAGCATTTTCGCCCCTGCCCCGAGGTTGGCATGGACGTCGGTGGCGCGGACGTTCTCATCCAGAAACCGTTCGTTGGCGTGCGACCAACGTGCGGTCAGACGACACGTCATCCCGAGCGCGCGAATGACCTCGGCATTCTGGCGCGTGGCGTCGGCCAGCACCTGGCGCTGGGCGCTGCTCTCCATCGCGAATCGGGCGGCGCATCGTGACTGACGCTCGGTCACCAAGGTCATCGCTACGATCGCAGCGACGCCTATGATCGCGGTCATGCCGATCGCCGGATGGAACAGGAACAATCCGATCAGAAAGATCGGTATCCAGGGCATGTCCAGGAATGCGGTCGGTCCGATGCCGGACAGGAATGCACGTATCTGGTCGAGATCGCGCAGCGGCTGTTGGGCCAACAATGGCCTTACGCCGCGCAGCGGCAGCGTCGCGAGCGCGACGTGAATCGGTTCCTGCAAGCCGGCGTCGAACAGAGTTCCGATGCGCGACAGCATGCGCGTGCGCAATGCGTCGAAATATCCCTGCATCGCGTACGCGAGCAGAACGATCAACGACAAGCCGACGAGGGTCGCAATGTTACGACTCGGAATAACCCGATCGTAAACCTGCAACATATAGAGCGATCCTGACAGCGTCAGCAGATTGACCACACCGCTGAAGACGGCGACGCCGACCAACCGCCGGGCGCTCACGCGCAATCCAAGCGTGACGGGATCCGTCTGATCGCGACTCACGGCCCCTACCCCCTTCAACGCCCATACTCGACCAGGTGGCGGTGCTTGGCTCGTGTCCCCGCTCGCCTCCTCGGGTCGAATTGCCTCATGAGTTGACGAACCTTGAACGTTGATCCCGACGGAAGTTCGACGAGATTGCGACGACGTAAGCCTCGCGGGAGTGGAGGAATGGATGCGAACTGAGCAATGCCGACTTCGCCATCGACACGCTCGCAAACGTCGTCAGTCAGAGCATGAAGATCGGCGTTTTTCATCATGTGGCCATCGCAACGCGCGCCATGGCACTTGTTGCGAAAGACGACGAAAAAAATTTATCCGATATTTTCGGAATCGATATCAGCGCGCAGGCTTTCAGCGTGTCACCGGATAAAGGTAAGACGCTCCCACATAGCGGTACTTATGTCTTGGACAAAGGTATGGCTTTCTTTGTTGACGATAGGTGATCGTTTCACTTTGTAGTTGATCACGGCTCCATGCGCCATCAAAGTGCCCGCTTACGGCCCCGCTTCTGGACTCGTTGATCTCGCTCCCGTCAGATTCATGTCAACAATGTTAGAGACGGTAGCTGTTCCGTCGAGACGAATTCATTTTCGTCAGACCATGAGCACCAGGAGGGAGGCTTGGCAACAATCCACATGCCTGCGCGCGTGAGGACGGAGGCATCGCGCCACATCGATCGCGAGGTCATGTAAGGCGGACACGTCATCACGATTGGTGGCACCAGCGTCTCGGTCGGACCGCTGAGGGCTGATGCTTGCCCCCAACGAACGCCGATACGGCTGCGGTAGTCGTTGGGCCACGAGTTTCAACGCACTCACCGCAATGCGGCCTGCATGGCCCGGCGCGTGATTGCTTGTACATCGTGGCTGCGAAGCGTGGGCAATCCGGAGTGGCTCAGAAAGGGGAGTTCAGGGTGGGCAGGGGACCGGCGCCTCGTTTCGCGCCAAACCATGGGCAATCGACAATGGGCGCGTTGCGCAGTGCCTACTGGCGTGCCGCGCGCTCTAGCGCGTCGGCGCGCCCGCTGGATGGCGATATCGACGCGACCCTCGCCCCAGCCGGGAGAGCGCACGCATGAGCCGGCGGAGGATTCGCGATCGCAGGACGGACTATGGGACGATCATCCTGCACTGGACGCTGGCGGCGTCTCTCGTCGTCGCTTTCCTGAGCGGCCTGAGGATCGCGACCGAAACGCCAGATCGCGCCTGGATCAATCTGCTGGACATCATGTTGCCGCGCTCCGCGGTCTGGACCGCCCACATGCCGGCGGCCGTCGCGCTCGTCACAGTCGCACTGGCTTACGCGATCTACATCTCGCTCTCGGGTCTCGCCCGCCGTCTTCGCCTCGACCGCATCCGGGTGACCGGCTTCTTCGGTAACCGCTCGGCACGATGGGGCGCGATCAATGTCGTGCTGCACTGGATGTTCTTAGCGATCCTGTCGCTGCAGCTCGCGACCGGCGGCTTGCTCTATTTCGACCGTGTCGCGCCCGTCCTCGTCACGCTGCATTGGCTCGGAACGTGGGCGATCCTCGCCTACCCCGCTCTGCACGTCTTCGCGCATTGGAAATTCGGCGGGGCGGCGCAGCTGCTTCGGATCTTCCACCCAGCGCCCGTCTCGCCGCCGCCGCCGCCGCTCGATCCGGTCGAGTTGCTGGTCCTGCTGGCCGAGCGCACCGACCCACCTGCGGGCGGGTCCGCGCCGAAGCCTGCCGACCGGACGCCGCGGCCTGCTCAGCCCCGCAATTTCGTCGCCCATCATCGCCGCCCGACGCGCCAAACCGAAGCAGAGCAACCTGATCAGCCGCCCAACGCGCGTACGCCCCATCCGCCGCGCCCGGGCACTGCTGATGCCGGTGCCCCTGCACGTCGGCAAGGCCCGGTGGTGCAAGCCAATCCGTTCATCGTGGCGGTTGCGATCGCGATCGTTGGCGCCTTCTTCCTCGTCGCGATCGATCGCAACACGGTCGACACGCTCTTTGTGCGCCGCATCGAGACATCGGAGGCCCCGGTGCTCGACGGGGATACGTCCGATCCAATCTGGCGACTGGCGTCACCGCTCTATGTGACCACCGGCCGGGGCGGAAATTTCGACGGCGCGGGGCAGACGACGATCGAGATCCGAGCGGTTCATGACAGCAAGCAGGTCTACTTCCTGTTTGCCTGGGATGACCCGACCCGATCGCTGAAGCAGCTGCCATTGATCAAGCAGGTGGACGGCTGGCATCTCCTGCACGACGGATACGAGGTCGGCGACGAGCATGCCTACAACGAGGACAAGTTCGCCGTTCTGCTGACCACCACTGACGTGGTTCTCGCAGGCGATCGCACCTTTCATGCCGGTTCACAGCCGATCGCCGCCCTGCCACGCACGCTCTCAGGACGCGGGTTGCACTTCACCACGGATGAAACGCCCTACGCCGATGTCTGGGAATGGAAGGCGACCAGCACAGGCCCGTGGGGTTGGATGGATGACGACCATTTTGGTCCGCCCTTGAAGCCGACCGAGGCGGAGCGCCGCGGCCTGATGCCATATCACGGCGGGTTCGTTGCCGATCCAGGAACAGCGAAGTATGCCGACAACTTCGCGCCGCGGCCTCCCGCAGGCTACGATCAGCCGCTCAAGCCGCGGCGACTTCCGAAGGATGTCCAGGCAACGCTTGCCGCCATGGGCCCGATCGATCTCGATCCGGACCACGGCGAGCGCGAAGGCGCGCGATGGTTCCTGACGGACTCGGACTCGACGCCCTATTCTGCGGAGATCGACGCCCGCATTCCGATCGGGACGATCATTCCCGGCGTCATCGTCTCAGGCGAGTTTTCGGGCGATCGCGCCGACGTGCGCTGCGCTGCGCGCTGGGCCGCCGGCAGATGGGCGCTCGAGGTGACGCGCTGGCTCGACACTCGCAGCGAATACGATGTCCCGATCAGGACCGGGACGTTCCTGCGGGTCGCGGCATTCGACCACAGCCAGATCCGTCATACGAGACATGTTCGACCCGTCCGTCTCGAGGTGCAGTGATGCGAAGACCCTGCAAGGTGATCGTGAACGGTGAACAGTTCACCGCGAATTGCGGTGACCTGCTGCTCGACGCCGCATTGTTGAATGGCGTCAATATCCCACACGATTGCCGCTCCGGATACTGCGGCACGTGCCGCGTCAATATCATTAAGGGACGGGTGTTCGGCGGATACGACGGCGACGCCGACGTGGCCTGCGCCTGCCAGTGTCGCCTGATATCTGATCTCACGATCGAGATCGAGGACGCCCCCGAAACAGTGGTCGAGACCGGGCAGGTGATCGAGTTCGTCAGGTTGGCGCCAACGGTCGTGGAGGTCCGTATTGCGGTGCCGCGTCGCGTCGATTTTCGTCCAGGCCAGCATTGCAAAGTGCAATTCCGTGGTTTTCCGCCGCGATGCTACAGCCCGACATTCCCGGTCGAAGGCATGCATGACGCGACAATCTTGCGCTTTCATGTCAGCCAAATCCCGAACGGACTCGTGTCGCCGGCGCTCGGTCGCAAAATCCAGGTCGGACATCGCGTCAAACTAACCGGTCCGCTTGGCACAGCGTTCTTTCGGCCCAATCACCCGCGCCGCATGGTGCTCGTGGCGAGCGGCACCGGCTTTGCCCCAATATGGGCGATTGCCCTCGCAGCGCTCGTCGAACACCCCGACCGCGAGATGGTCCTCGTTGTCGGCGCCCGACGTCTCCGATTGCTCTACATGGTTCGAGCACTGTGCAAGCTCGCACCGTTTCCCAACGTCACGATTATTCCAGTCGTGTCCGAGACGCAGACGTTCTCGGATGCCGTACGTATCGGACGGCCGACGGACTACATGCCGCCGTTGTCGTCCTCCGACGTCATCTACACCGCCGGCGCGCCGGGCATGGTTCAAAACGTGGCACAGATGGCGAGAGCCGCTGGCGCGACGTGCTACATGGATCCCTTTGTCGTGCAGACCCGCCGAGCCGAGTTGAGCAGTTTGCTCCACCGGGCCACATCTTGGTTCATCAGCGATGCGCCGGCGCTCGTGCCTGACCAGACGCTGATCGATCCAGCGTGGCAAAGTCGGCATGGCCAACTGTAACGGATGCACCGGGCAAACATACGCTTCAGCTGGTTCTGGGCGACGCCAAGCACTACCCGTTCGATCCACCGCTCGTTTCGAAGAAGGTCACGATTACGGTGAGATGAGTTTCAAAGGGCGTTCGCGTCAATTCGCGCCGTCAAGCAACCTGCGGGCAATGACTTGCGCCTGGATCTCCGCCGCGCCCTCGAAAATGTTGAGGATGCGCGCGTCGCACAGGAGGCGCGACACCGGGTACTCCAGCGCAAAACCGTTGCCGCCGTGGATCTGCACCGCGTTGTCGGCGGCCGCCCAGGCGACGCGGGCGGCGAGCAGCTTGGCCATGCCGGCCTCGAGATCGCAGCGGCGGCCCTTGTCCTTCTCGCGCGCGGCGTAATAGGCGATCTGACGCGCGATCATGATCTCGACCGCCATCATGGCGATCTTGTCGGCGACGCGCGGGAAATCGACGATCGGCTGGCCGAACTGCGCGCGGCTTTCGGCATAGCCGAGGGCCGCCTCCATCGCCGCCTGCGCGACGCCGATCGCGCGCGCAGCGGTCTGGATGCGCGCCGACTCGAAGGTCGCCATCAGCTGCTTGAAGCCCTGCCCCTCGGTGCCGCCGAGCAGGTTCTCGGCCGCAACCTCGAAGCCGTCGAACGCGATCTCGTACTCCTTCATGCCGCGATAGCCGAGCACCTCGATCTCGGTGCCCGACATGCCGGGCGCCGGGAACGGATCGGCGTCGCTGCCGCGCGGTTTTTCGGCGAGCAGCATCGAGAGGCCCTGGTAGCCCGGCTCCTGCGGATCGGTGCGCACCAGCAGCGTCATCAGGTCGGCGCGCACCGGATGGGTGATCCAGGTCTTGTTGCCGGACACGCGGTAGGTGTCGCCGGTGCGGGTCGCGCGGGTGCGCAGCGAGGCGAGATCGGAGCCGGTGTTGGGCTCGGTGAACACCGCGGTCGGCAGCACCTCGCCGGAGGCGATCTTCGGCAGCCATTTGCGCTTCTGCTCCTCGGTGCCGCTGCCGAGGATCAGCTCGCAGGCGATCTCGGCGCGCGTGCCGATCGAGCCGACGCCGATGTAGCCGCGGGAGAGCTCCTCGGAGACGACGCACATCGACTCCTTGCCCAGCCCCATGCCGCCGTGCTCCTCGGGCAGCGTGAGCCCGAACACGCCGAGCTCGCCCATGTGGGCGATGGTCTCGAGCGGGATGTAGCTGTTGGTGCGGTGCCAGCCGTGCGCGTGCGGCGCGACCTCGCTGTCGGCGAAGCGGCGCATCTCGTCGCGGATCTGCTCGAGCGTGTCGTCGAGCAGGCAGTCGCCGACCGTCGCGCCATGCTGTTCGCGCATCAGCTCGACCAGGCGGGCGCGGTTGCCTGCCGAATTGCCGGCGACCACCGCCGTCTCGAGATCGGCCGGCACGCGCGCCGCCACCTTGGCGGAGGTGAGCCCGAGGTCGGCGAGCCGCACGATCTCGCCCTGGCTCATCGGGATGCCGCCGAGGATCTGCGCGAAATACTCGGCAATGCCGATGCGGACGATCAGCTCCTCGGTCTCGCCGAGCCGGCCGGCGTCGCGCGCGCGCGCCGCGTAAGATGCGAGCTGGCGCAGCGCCTGCACGTAGGTGGCCAGCCAGGCGAGGCCGTGCGCGGCGCGCTGCTCACGGTCGAGCAGGCGGCCGGCCGTGCGGCCGTCGACTGTGACGCGCGCGCGGACCTCCAGGGTGGCGTCCGCCAGCAGGGCCTCGGCGGCGGTGGCCGCCTCCTGGGCGAGCGCGACAAGATCGCCGGCGGGTTCGACCTGGGCTTGGGCAACGGGCATCGACCTCTCCGTGCAGGGGGAGCGCGCCGGCCCGGCGGCGGCACCCCGATAGATGTGATATGCACACTTTTATGTGCAGTGCACAATCCTGCCAATGCGGCTTTCGGTGGCAACCCTTGCCAACCGCGTGACGTTCCGGAAGGGTCTCCCGACATTTCGGCGGAACGGACTCCTCGTGCATTTCCTCAAACGCTGCATTCACATCGCCAACCAAGCCTACGAGGGCTTCCTGCGCGACGACGGGTGGGCGATCGCCAGCCACATCGCGCTGGCGTCGCTCATGTCGCTGTTTCCGTTCCTGATCTTCATCACCGCGCTGACCGGCTTCTTGGGTTCCCAGCAGCTCGCCGACCAAGTCGCCAAACTCTTGCTCGAGGCGTGGCCCAAGCAGGTCGCCGCGCCGATCGCGGCGCAGATCGAGAGCGTGCTGACCAACCAGCACAGCGGGCTGCTGACGATCAGCGTCGGTCTCGCCATCTATTTCTCCTCGAGCGGCGTGGAAAGTCTGCGCATCGGGCTCAACCGGGCCTATGACGTCATCGAGATGCGTCCCTGGTGGCTCCTGCGGCTCGAGTCGATCGGCTACGTGCTGGTCGGCGCGACCGCGCTGATCGCGCTCAGCTACATGGTGGCCGGCGCGACCGGCGCCGTGACCCGGCTGGCGCACGCGGCCGAATGGCTGGCGCCATTCGACATCAGCTTCACGCTCTGGCGCTACGTGATCGCGACGTCGATCATCCTGGCCTCGCTGGTGATGGTGCACAAATGGCTGCCGGCGGGCCGCCGCCGGCTGATCGAAATCGCGCCGGGCATCGTGGTGACGCTGGCGCTGTGGGTCGTCACCGGCGTCGGCTTCGGCCGCTACCTCGCGCAATTCGCCGGCACCTACGTGTCGACCTATGCGGGCCTCGCCTCCGCCATGGTGGCGCTGGTGTTTCTCTATTGGACCGCCGCGATCTTCGTCTACGGCGGCGAGCTCAACGACGCGATCCGCAAGACGCGGGCGAAGAAGGCCGCGGGCTAAAGTCACCCGCCCGCCGCCGCCTCGACCACGTCCTCGAAGCTGCGCAGGCCGGTGCGCGGCGCGTTGACCAGCACCGCCATGTTGCCGGGCTTGTGCAGGTTCTTCCACATCATCTGGTGGGCGAGCGGGATCTTGTCCCAGCCAAACACCTCGCTCATGCACGGATCGATGCGGCGGTCGAGCACGAACTGATTGGCGGCGCTCGCCTGCTTCAAATGGGCGAAGTGCGAGCCCTGGATGCGCTTCTGCCGCATCCACACGTAGCGCGCGTCGAACGTGATGTTGTAGCCCGAGGTGCCGGCGCAGAAGACCACCATGCCGCCGCGCTTGACCACCAGGCACGACACCGGAAACGTCTGCTCGCCCGGATGCTCGAACACGATGTCGACGTCGCGCTTGCCGGTGAT
>Ga0066903_100003044_pt1 | contig 13479 bp, 9 predicted proteins | sample PanSoiMetaGPlot1_FD_67491 | JGI IMG/M metagenome (GOLD analysis project Ga0066903, IMG submission 67491) | Tropical forest soil microbial communities from Panama analyzed to predict greenhouse gas emissions - Panama Soil - Plot 1 (version 2) | ecosystem: Environmental > Terrestrial > Soil >... | reverse complement strand
GGCGCATCGACTCATTATCCTTCGTGAACAATGAATATGGAGCATCGAGCCCAAAAAGCGTGATGGTGTGATAGCCTTTTTTGCGCAGCTCGGGAGAGAGAATGCTGTCATCCGTCAGGGTGTGACAATAAACCTCGCATGGAGTTTTATTCGGGAGCCGCCCTTTCGCTGCCTGTTCGTAGCTCGCGTTCATCTGTTCATAACTTTCGTCGCTGTGAAAAGTGCCGGACCATGCCTGTTCGGCGGAATACCTATTCGCTTTCAATTTCGGTAACCGCCGCAAGAGCATGTTGATTTTGAACACGCTCCCCTCGTCCATTGAGGTTCCTTCGTACGGTTTGCCGGCATATTTCGCCAACACGTTGCGACCAAAGTTCACCAAGAGAAACGTCGCAGCGACTGCTTTGCGTTTTCCGCTCAGTTTGAATTCGATGTTGCGTTTCTTCAGGTCGACATCGGTTAGATCGACGTTTGTCAGAAATTCGGCGCCCGCCTTACGCGCCGCTTTTTCCAACTCACCGGCAACCGCGCCCATGCCGCCAACTGGCACTTTCCATTCACCGGTCTTGTTCCCGATCAGGTGATACAGAAAGCAACGGTTCTGGAGAAGCGATGGATCATGCGGATGAGTGAAGACGCCAATCTTTCCGTCCGTCAAGACAAGGCCGCGGACCAGATCATTTTGGACATAGCGCTCAAGGGCCCGACCGAGTGGTTCTTCCGCCAGACTGCGCCACGCTTCGCGCGAAACCTCATCGCGAGTGAACCCGCGTTTCATCTCCTGCTTCGAAACGAGCGGCTCGAGCATCGAATCCCAGGTCTGTTCGGCAAATATTCGCGCGAGATGGTAGAATTTCCGAAGCTTCTCGAACTCCGCCCCATTACCGGTCAAATCGAAGAACGACTGGCGAGTAGACTCCTCCTCGACATTGCTCATTAAGAGCCCGTCGTGGCGGCCCCTCTTAATATAAGGGGTAAATGAACCGGTCGCCCGACGGCGGAGCTCCAGCCTCAATCCGAGCTCTCGAATAATCTTCTCCGGGAACAGGCTGACCAGATAGGCGTAGCGGGAAAGTCGTGCCTCGTAGTCGGGGAAGACCTTCTGCGAGGTCGACGCCCCGCCGATGTAGTCGTTTCTCTCTAATAATAGTACGCTCAGACCGGCGCGGCCGAGGTAGCTGGCCGCGACCAGGCCATTATGGCCGGCGCCCAGAATAACGACGTCGTAGCGCGACTTCATCATACGCAACATCCACAGATTCGGTAGATTTACACAGCTTTTTCTATATCGATCTTGTAAAAGGCGCTTCGTAATCTGAGCCGATGCAAACGACCGAGAAGAGCCATACGAGGTGTCTCGTCGTTGGTGGTGGGCCGGCTGGAATGATGGCTGGCTATTTACTCGCCCGGGCCGGCGTGCCGGTGATGGTCTTGGAGAAACACGCCGACTTCTTTCGCGATTTTCGAGGCGATACGATTCACCCTTCGACACTTGAAGTGATGTCCGAGCTCGGGCTGCTCGACGAGTTCTTGAAGCTCCCCCACCAGGAGCTGCGTGAAATTCGCGGCATCTTCAACGGCAATCCGGTTCCAATGGCGGACTTCTCGCATCTGCCGACGCATTGCAAATTCATCGCTTTCATGCCGCAATGGGATTTTTTGAATTTTCTCGCGCAGCGCGGCAAACAGTTTCCCACCTTCACGCTCCGTATGCAGCATGAGGTTGTCGATCTTCTATTCGACAAGGAACGAATCGTTGGCGTGCGTGCAAAGACGCTGGAAGGTGAAAAGGACTTCTTTGGTGATCTGGTCATCGGCGCCGACGGCAGGCACCCGGTCACGCATACCCGGGCGAAGCTTTCCCTCGAGGAATTCGGTGTGCCGATTGACGTGCTTTGGATGCGTTTGTCGAAACGGCCAACGGATCCGCCGCAGTCGCTCGGATTTTTTCGGCACGGCAAGCTTTTGGTCCTGCTCGATCGCGGCGATTATTTTCAGGTCGGCTTTGTCATTCCCAAAGGCGGTCTCGACGAACTCAAGAAACGCGGCTTGCCAACATTGCATTCCGAGATTGTTCAGCTCGGCCCTTTCTTGCAGGACCGAATCACCGAACTCGACGATTGGAAAAAAATCAGATTGCTGACCGTCCAGATTAATCGCCTCAAGAAATGGTGCCGCGACGGACTGCTTTGCATTGGCGACAATGCGCACGCCATGTCTCCTGCCGGCGGCGTCGGAATTAATCTCGCGCTCCAGGATGCAGTCGCGACTGCTAATTTGCTGGCGGTGAAGCTGAGAGACCGTCCGGTGACCGTCGAGGAGTTGTCACAGGTTCAAAAGCGTCGTGAATTTCCCGTGCGTTTTATTCAGGCGCTACAAGTGCAGATCCACAAACGAATCAATGGCCGAACCTCGGGCAGCGGCGATCAGTTGCCGATTCTGCCGCGCTTGTTTCTCTGGTTTCCGTTTCTACGCGCCTTACCCGCGCGATTGATCGGCCTCGGGCCGCGTCCGGAGCACGTTCAGTCGCCGAACGCCTTCTAGCGACGCGGGTAACTCACTGCGTCAGATTTCGCTAGTCCCCCCCGACTTTCCTTCGTCCTCGTCTTTGTCCTTCTTTGATTTGCCGGCGGCTTTGATTTCGAAAGTCACTTTGGTCGTGAGATGGTCATTGACGTAAATCTCGATGTGATATTTACCGAGCGGCCAACCCATGGTGGGCTTTGAGAGCGAAAACTCGCCGTCCTCGGTGTCCCCATCCATGGGAAGCGTTTTTTCGTCGATTATTGTTCCGGCCGGCGCCGCCTCACCAACCTCGTCCGCGATCCACACCCCTCGAATTTTGTCCCCGTTCGCTACGTCCTTGGTTTTGAACGTTGCATAGAGTTTCTGTGCATCTGCGGTATAAGCCGTGAGCTCGCGGCCGTTCGGCCCCGCCGTCACCATCGCATCTACTGTCGCATCACCGCCATAAGCGGCTGCGGTGCAAAGGACCAACAAGAAGATTGATCCGATCGTTCGTTTCATTTCGTGATCTCCCTAATTAAAAGACGGGAGATAGCCGTCAGCTATTTAATTTTGATTCCAGCGAATGAAGCCTTACGGTCCGTTCAGGATCGTGAGCGTCGCTTTTGCGCCACGCCTTGGAATCTTGTAGCCGGGTCCACTAGCCAGGGCCATGACCGCGGTTTCGCTTTTCTCCTTCACGTGGTCCGCAATGGAATGAATCGCAACGGTGGCAGACCTCTGTCCGGCGCTGATCGTCGCCTTCCCAAACGTTCCCGCTAACGTGTAATCACTTTCATTGATCGCGGTTCCGCGCATTGAATAGCTGACGGTAAGTGGTTGCAAAACGGCGACCGAGGCAGAAATCGTAAACGTCGCGTCGCTTCCCTCAATCACACTGGTCGGCGAGACTGAAATTGTAATCGTCGGCGTTATTGCCGGAGTACTGCTCGGTGCCGGCGTTGGTGTCGGAGTAATGGTCGGGCTCGCTGTTGCCGAAGGCGTTGGTGTCGGAGTCGCCGTTGGAGTTGCGGAGGGGGTCGGTGTTGATGAAGGCGTTGCCGTGGGGGTCGGAGAAGGTGTTGCGGTTGGTGTGGGCGTCGGAGATCCACTTTGCACGTTTACGATCACCGCGTCATACGCAATCGCGTGGACGGTGTCGTCGGCGCTCAATTCAAATGTGTAAGAGCCGGGCTGCGAAAAGTTCACGAGCGTGGTTGCAGCGTTGGGATTCGCAAAAGTCACCGGCGCCGGTCCAGAGTAGAGCTTCCACAAAATCGTCGCGCTCCCGCTTGGATCGACAATTGCTCCGCTAAGTGTCGCAGTCAGACCGCTGACGGCTTGATCGTTGCCTGCGTTGACACTCGGAGCGCCCGGCGAGCGCGGTCCTTCCGTGGGCCCGGTGGTTTGGACGACTTCAAAGTTGCTTACGTCGATCGTCGAAAGATTGTTGAAAGCGCTGGACGAAAAGCGGTCGTCGGGGCAAACCGAAACGGAGAAGAAACCGCCGCTGTTGTCGGCGACGATAGCGCCGTACTTCTTCAGCGCGTAGCAAACCGCTTTCTCTTCAATCGTCCAACCGCTCGGGACAATGAAGTTCGAGTTCAAACGGAAACGCTGACCCATCGCCGGATATTGTGTTGAGGTCGCAGCGATCGACGATGCGTAATGATTCGCGGGATAAATATATTCGCGCCGCGTTTTCGGAACGCACAAGCGCAGCGCATGCTCAACCGCTCCGCGCTCGCATTCATCATAGCGCACTAGCGCCGGAAACATTGGTAATCCCGCCGCGTCGCCGGATGTCCACCCTGCCGGACGCAATCCGTTCGAGTTGAGATTAAACTTTGCGCCGCACGAAGCGTCCCAGCCGCTCGTGGTCAATTTCATCTGCCACGTTTCCCAGATCGAGCCGGCACCGGGCGCGACCATGATTCCATGGCGATCGCCGCCGATGTTGGTCACATCCATTTGCCATTGCTGCAAAGTCAGACTCCCCGTTCCGCGTGGCCAGGTTTCAATCGGCATGTTGGAGGGAATCGGATAACTCCCGTTCGGGAAAGCACCGCCGTCCAGATCGGATTCGTCTGGATAATCGACGAATGGGATTGTCACCCGAGCCTGGTTGTCCGGCACAAGCGCGTAATTCATCTCGTAAAACGGGCGCAACGTTTGCCGTGTCGAAGAAAGATCGGACTTGAGCTGCGAAATCATTGTGGCCGAGTTCGAAAGTAGCGGTCTGCGCGAAACGTCTTCGTTCCACGAGTTCGTGACCGGGAAAATCTGCATTGCGGAAATGATCGCGTCCGCCTGGGGCGTGTTAAACAACGTCGGCGCGGTAACGACGGGAATGGGACCAAGAATTCGGCCTTCTTGATTGATCCGCTCCTGCGCGGCTGCTGTGACGATGAAACTGAGAATTAAGGAAATTGTCGCGTTACTGATCTTGCGACCGCGCTCGACCGCTTTTCGTGCCCGAATTGGACGTGCCTCTCCTGTGCGCATCTGATCTGTGATTATTTCCTCTGAACGTTGAGGAGCCTTGGAGAAGCGCGTTTTTATCAGCAGGATTTGCACCGGCCATCTCGAAAAGACTCGTCCTGAGCAGTGTCGAAGGGTCGACATCCGGTAGGTTTGTGACAAAATCGGCAGTGTCAGCCCTGATTCCGCATGAACGGTTTTCTAGCCGAACTCAAACGGCGTAACGTTTACAAAGTCGCGGTCGCCTATGCTGTCGCGAGCTGGCTGCTCATTCAGATTGCAACCCAGGTCTTTCCCTTCTTCGAAATCCCGAATTGGGCAGTGCGACTAGTTGTTCTCATCCTGACCATCGGATTTCCGATCGCCCTGATTCTCTCCTGGGCGTTCGAGATCACGCCGGAAGGGATCAAGCGAGAATCCGAAATCGAGCCGAGCAAATCGATTACCCATCACACGGGCCGGAAAATCGTCGCGCTGACTTTAGTGTTGGGCGTCATCGCAGCTGGTTTGCTCGCGTTTCAACTTTTGGGGCCGAAACGGGCGACTAACTTTCAGGCAAACACTGCCAGCGCTCCGAACGAGAGCGCCGGCCCAATTCCAGACAAAAGCGTCGCAGTTCTCCCGTTTGAAAATCTGAGCGACGACAAATCGAACGCTTATTTTACTGAAGGTATCCAGGACGAGATTCTCACGCGCTTGTCCAAGATTGCTGCGCTCAAAGTGATCTCGCGCACGTCGACCCAGAAATACAAAAGCGCGCCGGATAATCTGCGCGACATTGGAAAACAACTGGGAGTCGCTCACATCCTCGAAGGCAGCGTCCAGAAAATCTCCAACGCTGTGCACGTGAACGTGCAATTGATTCGCGTCGCCAATGACGAACATCTTTGGGCCGAGAGTTACAATCGTAAGTTGGACGACGTCTTTGGCGTCGAAGGCGAAGTCGCGAGCGCGATCGCCGATCAACTGAATGCAAAGCTCTCCGGCACCGAGCACGAGGCTGTCACCGAGAAGCCTACACAGAATACCGCTGCTTACGACGCGTATCTCCGCGGGCTTTCGATCGAGCACGATCAGTACGGCTACGAGGGCTACCAACGTGCAACGGAGGCTTATGCGCAGGCGGTCCAGCTCGATCCGAAGTTTGCTCTCGCTTGGGCGAGGCTCGCGGTGTTGCGGAGCTTTCTTTATTTCAACTCGGTCGAGCGAAGCGTAAATACACCGGTTGCGGTGAAAGAGGCCGCTGATCATGCGATGGCCCTTGCGCCGGGAGCCGGTGAATCCTGGATCGCAAAGGGCGCGCACGCCTACCGTATCTTGCGCGATTTTGAGGGCGCGGTAGCAGCCTACAAAGAAGCGCAACGGCGACTGCCAAACAATTCCTTCGTTCTGCAAAACCTCGCCTTTGTCCAACGTCGCGTCGGGCGCTGGCAGGAAGCCGAAACAAATTTTAAAAAAGCTCTCGAACTCGACCCTCGTGACATCTCGCTTCTAAGCGCTGTCGGCGGGGAGTTCTACATGTATCTGAGGCGCTTTGATGATGCCCGGCGTGTTCTGGATCGGGCCCCTGGAGATTGCCCCCGATTCTGAGACTGCGCATGCAATCAAAGCCAATATTTTGCAGAGCGAAGGGCGACTCGCAGAAGCTGCGCAGCAGCTTGAGCGCGTCCCGCAGAATTCAACAGAGGATTACGTCGTCTCCAGCCGAATTACTCAAAAGATTTACGAACGGGATTTCGGGGACGCTATTCGAGTGATTGAGCAAAAACTAAATACCATTCCGTCGGGGCGACCCCTCGACTCGATTACCGAGGCGGCACTGGTTCAGCTTGGTTTTTGCCAGGAATTGAGCGGCCGGCACGGCGATGCGCAGCAAAGTTTCAGTCGAGCTGCCGAGTCAATCAAGCCAACGGAGGATACCGTCGTCGCTCCTGAAGCCAATGGCGTTCCTTCTACTCTCGCCCTCGCTTACGCCGGTCTGGGTGAAAAAGAGAAAGCTCTCGAGCAGGCGCAGCGCGGAGTAAACGATTACCACACTGATGCCGTTAACAAGCCGGCAGCCGAAGCGGTATTGGCGCAAATTCAGGCAAGATTCGGTGATTTCGAATCGGCCATCGCCGGGCTTCCGCACCTTCTCGAAGTCCCGGCCGGCCTAACGACTGCGCAATTAAAGCTTGATCCGCTTTGGGATCCGCTGCGCAAAGATCCGCGGTTTCAAAAGCTCTGCGAAGAAAAACCTAAATGAGCGGAGGAAATTTCTTCGCCGAGCTGAAGCGGCGTAATGTCTACAAGGTTGCGATCACTTATGCGGTCGTAGCGTGGCTGTTGGTTCAGGCCGCGTCCATTTTGTTGCCGACTTTTGAAGCGCCCAGCTGGGTGATGAAGGCATTCGTCGTCTTGCTGGCCCTCGGATTTGTCCTCGCCGTTTTCATTTCCTGGGCCTTCGAGATCACGCCCGAAGGAATGAAGCGTACGGCCGATGTTTCCGCCGACGAAGTTCGTTCCCTCCCCTACTGGAGCAAAGGCAAGTTCGCCGCGTTTATTATTAGTGTCGCATTAATCGCAGCCGCTCTCTTCGGCTTTCAATTACTTCGCGCGCCGAAATCGACAACCGCAACCGTCAACGTAAGTGGCAAATCGATCGCCGTGCTTCCACTGCTAAATGAAAGCGGCGACCCGAAAGACGAATATTTTTCGGATGGCCTTTCGGAAGAACTGATCGCCGCGCTCGGGCAGATCCGGGAGCTGAAAGTGATCGGCCGCAGCTCGTCATTTCGTTTCAAGGAAAGAAAGGAAGAGCCCAAAACAATTGCCGAGAAACTCGGTGTCGCCACGCTCCTCGAAGGGACAGTCCGTAAACAAGGCGATCGGGTGCGAATCGTTGCCGAACTGATCAACGCCGCGGACGGGATCGAGCTTTGGTCGCGAACGTTCGATCGCGAACTGAAAGACATCTTCGCCGTGCAACAGGAAATCGCTGCCGCGGTCGCGTCGTCGTTGAAGGTAACCCTTCTCGGTTCGACTGAGCGGTTGCCCGCAAGCGCAGCAACAAAAAATACCGAAGCCCACAATGCTTACCTGCTTGGCCATTATCATTTGCACCGTCGCTCCCTCGATGACTATCGCAAAGCGGTCACGCACTTCGAGGAAGCAATCCGTCTCGATCCCGATTATGCCCTAGCTTATGCCGAACGTTCCGAAGCATGGACGCTGATTGGCGATATCACTGGCGACATGAAAACAGCTTGGCCCAAAGCGCGCGATGACGCCGAGAAATCGGTCGCGGTCGCGCCGGAGTTGGCGGAGGCTCACGCCGCTCTCGGCTGGGTCCGTTTTTTTACGGAGTGGAAATTTTCCGAAGGCCTGAGCGAACTCAGGCGCGCCAAAGAACTTTCCCCCGCTAACCCGACGGCGAACGATTTGCTCGCGCGGGTCATCGTTTACGTCGGCAAACCGGAGGAGGCTGAAAGGCAGGCTCGAGAGGCCGTGGAGACCGATCCGCTCGCGTTTGGGCCTCAAACTAATCTCGCTCGCGTCCTCTGGTACGGGGGCAAGCTTGATCAGGCCGATGCGGTCGCGCGAAAATCGGCCGAATTACAGCCGACTGCGGCGAACAGCCGTCGATGGCAGGTATTCGTCGCTATCCAACGCGGTGATGGCGAAACAGCCTTGCGAGAAGCCCTGGCGGAACCCGATGACAGTTACCGCCGTTTTCTGTTGCCCTTGGCGCAATACATACGGGGAGATCGAAAAGCGGCCGATGCAACTCTGGCCGAACTGCTCGCTAATCACGAAGGATTGAATTATCAAGTCGCGCAAGTTTACGCGGTGCGCGGCCAGAAAGACAAAGCATTCGAATGGTTGCAAATCTCATTCGACACCCGTGACACCGGGATGCTCGCGCTTCTGGTCGATCCGTTATTGCGCAATCTTCGCGACGATCCGCGTTACAAAGCGTTGGTCGCAAAGATGAATTTTCCGGCAACATGAACGAAAAGCCTTCGTTCTTTGCCGAGCTGAAGCGCCGCAACGTTATTCGCGCGGCTGGACTTTATCTCGTCGGCGCGTGGCTCGTAACCCAGGTCGCGAGCACCGTGTTGCCAATGTTCGGCGCGCCGGACTGGCTGCCGCGGAGCATCGTGGTCTTACTTGTGATCGGCTTCGTTCCGGCACTCATTTTCAGCTGGGCTTTCGAGCTGACGCCGCACGGGCTTAAGCGCGAGGAAGAAGTTAAGCCTAGCGATTCGATCACGCCACAAACCGGCCGCCGCATTGATCGAATGATCATCGCGGCGCTTGTCATCGCGCTCGCTTACTTCGCCTTCGACAAGTTCGTGCTAACTCCACGGCGTGCAGCGACGCTGACAACTAACGCTTCGCCTAACGAACAGAAGAGTGATGCTAATTCCGTCGCGGTGCTTGCGTTCGATAATCTGAGCGACGACAAAGGAAGCGAATATTTCTCCGACGGGATCAGCGAGGAATTGTTAACGGTGCTGCAAAAAATTCCCGGCCTGCATGTCGCGGCCCGCACCTCCGCGTTTTCGTTCAAGGGCAAGAACGTTACTGCGCAGGAAATTGGGCAGAAACTCGGCGTCGCACATCTAGTTGAGGGAAGTGTGCGCAAGGCCGGGGACGTCGTTCGCATTGCAGCCCGACTGACCCAGGCAAACACCGGCGAAGAGAAATGGTCGGAAAATTACACGCGCAATTTGAAGGACGTCTTCGCCGTCCAAACCGAGCTTGCCCAAACGATCGTCGAACAATTACGCGCGCAACTTACCGGCGGCGCGGCCAATCAAACAACCAAGGCGGAGATACAAGCCGAAGTACGCGCCGCGGCAAAAGGCGGAACGAAGAATGTCGAAGCGCATGAAGCCTATTTGCAAGGCCGCTTTTTCCTCAATCGCCACTCCGAAAAAGAGGTGGAGCAAGGCCGAGCTGCATTCGAACGAGCGGTACAGCTAGACCCTCAATTTGCCCTCGCGTGGGCCGGGTTGGCTCAAACCCACATTTGGGACTGCAACTACGCCACAGAAGGCGGGCAGAAAAGCTTCAATGCTCACCTGGCCGCTGCGCGCGACGCGGTCAACAAGAGCCTAACGATTGAACCGAATTTGCCCGACGCGTTGTCGGCAAAGGCGACGATCGAAATTAACTTCGACTCCAACTGGAAAGGCGCGGCTGGAACGCTGCACAAGGCTCTTGCTCTCGCCCCACAAGATCCGACGCTGCTCGCGTGGGCCGGAAATCTTGCCAGCGCTCGCGGCGACCTTGCGCAATGTGTCGATCTTCTTCGACGGGCGGTGACGTTGGATCCGGTGAATGCCCAGCTCCGCGCGTTTCTCGCGGCTAATTTGACGAACCTTCACCGCCTGGAAGAGGCCCGTGCAGAATACACGCGCGCGATCGAGTTGAATCCGTCAGCGCCGAATTCATACGCGGCGATCGGCATGACCTATGTCGCAGAAGGCAAATTCGAGGAAGGAGCGGCGGCGGCGCAAAAGGATGCCGCAGATTGGGCACGACTTCTTACCTTGAGCTGCGCTCGTTGGGGGCAAAAGCGAATTCCCGAATCTGATGCGGCGCTGGCGGAGCTGATCGCAAACAACAGCGAAACCGCTGCCTATCAAATTGCCGAGGTTTATGGGTATCGGAACGACAAGGACAAAGCGTTCGAATGGCTGGAGCGCGCCCGTAGGCAACGTGACGCCGGCGTGCCTGGTCTGCGCCCGGATGATCTATTTGTGAATCTTCATGGCGACCCGCGGTGGGCCGCATTTCTGCGTACCGTTGGCCTGGCCGACGACCAATTGAAATGACGTTCTGAGAGAGCACACTCATGAACTTTTTCTCCGAGCTGAAGCGGCGCAATGTTTACAAAGTCGCGGTCGCTTACGCGGTCGTTGGCTGGCTGATCGCTCAAATTGCGACGCAGATTTTTCCGTTCCTGGAAATCCCGAATTGGATTGTGCGTCTTGTGATCGTTTTAATCGCTATCGGGTTTCCGATTGCGCTTGTGATCGCCTGGGCGTTTGAAGCGACGCCGGAAGGAATCAAGCGAACGGAAGATGTCGATCCAGTTGCTGCCGCGCGTGCGCCAAAGAAACACGCGTGGATCTATGTCGTCGTCATCGGGGTAGCCTTATCGGGCGCGTTGTTTTTTCTCGGCCGCTACACGGCCGGAAATAAAACTGTCGGAAATTCGACGAACGAATTGTCCGCCAAATCGATCGCTGTTCTTCCGTTCGATAATCTTAGCCGCGATCCGGACAACGCGTTTTTTGCGGAAGGGGTGCAGGATGAAATCCTGACGCGGCTCGCCAAGGTCGCTGATCTTAAAGTGATCGCGCGCACTTCAACGCAAAAGTTCAAAAGCTCACCGGAGAATTTGTCCGAGATCGCGAGACAACTCGGCGTTCTCAACATTCTGGAAGGCAGCGTTCAGAAAGCGAACGATCAGGTGCGCGTAAACGTGCAGCTGGTCAACGCGACGACGAACGCGCATCTTTGGGCTGAGATATACGATCGTAAACTGACCGATATTTTTGCGGTCGAAAGCGACATCGCAAAAAATATTTCCGATACCTTGCAAGCAAAGCTGACCGGCTCGGAGAAGAAAATGATGTCGGCACAACCGACTGCGAACACCGAGGCCTATGAGCTTTACCACAAAGGGTTGTCTGTTTGGGAGAAGCGATCCGGTGACAATATTCCGAAAGCGATCGCGTTCTACGAGCAGGCGATTGCCCGCGATCCGAAGTATGCCCTCGCCTACGCTGGTCTGGCCGACGCCTATGCTCTGCTTCCCACCTACACTTCCGCTCCACGACGCGACGCGATGTCCAAAGCCAAAGAGGCGGCAATAAAAGCGCTTCAGCTCGATCCTAATCTGTCCGAGGGCCACGCAGCACTCGGCGAAATCCTCAGCTCCGGCGATATCGATCTCGCCGCATCCGCCCGCGAATATCAGCGAGCGATCGAGCTTCAGCCAAACAATGCCACCGCTCATCACTGGTACGGCAATGGCCCGTTGATTAGTCTCGGACGTTTCGATGAAGCGATTGCCGAAAATAAACGCGCAGCAGAGCTGGATCCGCTGTCGCCGATCATCAGCGCGGACCTCGCTTCAACATTTTTCTACACGCGCCGCTATGACGAGGCGATCGCGCAATTTCAAAAAGCACTTGAGCTCGATCCAACCTTTTTTTACACGCACTACAGTCTCGGAATGGTTTTTGAGGCAAAGGGCGATCTTAACGCTGCAATTGCCGAATACGAAAAGGCCAAACAATTGAGCGATGACCCTGACGTGTTATCGCTCTGGGCCGCGGCCAAGACCAAGGCGGGTGACACGAACGTCGGGAAGCAAATGTTGACTGAGCTGGATAAGATCAGTCAACATCGCGAAGTTCTATCTTACAGCCGAGCTCGCCTTTATCTCGCTCTCAACAACAAGGAAGAAGCGCTTCGCTTGCTAGAACAAGGTTTCATCGACCGAGACGGCTCCCTCGAGTACATCAAAGTCGATCCCCTCCTCGATCCGTTGCGCGGCGATCCCCGCTTTGAAGCGCTCGTTCAAAAAGTCATCGGCGACAAAAAATGAAGAGTCATCATTTCCTTTCAAAACGGGAAATGAATTGAGACGATAAACGGGCCGCAATGTTCCAACACGTCACCGTCCTTGTCTCGTTTATTTTTGCCATCGCTCTGACGCATGTCTTCTCCAGCGCGTCCCAATTAATCCTGGCGCGTGATCGCGTGCGTTTTTCGTGGTTGCTGGCAGTATCGATGCTTAACGCCGCTCTCGGCGTAATTGTCAACTGGCTGGGTCTCTGGGAACTTCAAAACCTGAAACATTGGTCGCTTCCCGAAATTCTGCTTCAACTCGGTTGGGTCATCCCGAATTATTTTAGTTGTTCGCTGGTCGCCATGCCTTACCAGGAAGCCGGACCTCTCGACATGCCGGCTTATTTTGAGCGACAACGCCGCGTGATTTTCTCGGCTACGCTGGCGTTGTGGGCGATGTTCACGATCGTGAACTATGTCGACCGCCATAATTTTGAAGGCTGGAAGCCTAATGACTGGATTGGTGCCGAACTATACAGCCTGCCACTCGGCATTTGTGCGGTGCTTGCCGGCTGGGCCAAACCGCGCTGGCTGCAATGGATAGGAGTGGCCGGAATGCTCGCCCAGAATCTGGGGTTCTTTATCTTTTACACCCTCGGCTCCTGATCGATTCCCATGGCCAATCGTAATTTCTTCGCCGAGCTGAAGCGACGCAATGTTTACAAGGTCGCGATCGCCTACCTCGTCGGCGGCTGGGCACTCTCGCAGGGAATCGCCCAGGTCTTCCCCGTGTTCGACGTTCCGAACTGGGCCATACGCCTGCTTGTTCTCCTGATCATTATTGGCCTCCCGGTCGCGTGCATGCTCGCGTGGATGTTCGAAATCACGCCCGAAGGAATCAAACGGACAGAAGATGTCGACGAA
>Ga0066903_100003043_pt1 | contig 13482 bp, 12 predicted proteins | sample PanSoiMetaGPlot1_FD_67491 | JGI IMG/M metagenome (GOLD analysis project Ga0066903, IMG submission 67491) | Tropical forest soil microbial communities from Panama analyzed to predict greenhouse gas emissions - Panama Soil - Plot 1 (version 2) | ecosystem: Environmental > Terrestrial > Soil >... | reverse complement strand
CGCTGGTCTCATCATGGATGCCGACGGAAATCTATATGGCAACACCGCAGGTGGAGGAACGCACAACGCCGGCGTCGTGTTCAAACTTGCACCATCCGGCAACAGCTGGAAAGAGACTATTCTTTACAACTTCAGTAGGGCCCCGGATGGTGGCGGTCCATCGGGCGATCTCGTATTCGACGCGGCGGGAAACTTATACGGCACGACGGCCGCTGGCGGCACGAACGCGAATCACAACGGTCTTGGTGATGGAACAGTATTCCGTCTCAGCCCTAATCCTGACGCCTCATGGAGTGAAACAGTGCTGCACTCCTTCGGGGCAGGCGATGATGGAGCAATGCCCCTGGCTGGCCTGGTTCTCGATGCGGCTGGCAACCTTTATGGGACAACACCTTATGGTGGAGGCACGCCGGAGGGGGGACATGGAACCGCCTTTCAGCTCTCATTTTCTAATGGCAGCTGGACGGAAACTGTCATAAGCAACTTTACGACTCCATCCGGTGGAAACTCTCCTCAATCTCCCCTGACTATTGACAATGCAGGAAACCTGCTCGGCGTTGCCAATGGGGGCGCCGGAAGATATGGAGCCGTTTACCAGCTTTCATTAGCGAACGGAACTTGGACGCACATCCCGCTGTATTCATTCCCTGATACAGCATCGGGCGTTCATCCGACTGGAAAGTTAGTTCTCGACAATAGAGGGAACATCTACGGAACCACAATCAGAGGAGGCGACCGCAATTTCGGAGTCATTTACGCGATCGCGCCGTAATTCCGCATCAGCTTGGTTGCAAAATCTGACCTGCATGCCGCCGGTCCAGGATCTCTTTATACTGCCACTTCTGTCTCATTGCACGCACCTCTTCCGCTGTGTTAGCTTCAAGCAGCAGAAGAGGTTAGCTTGCAGGTAACAGTTCCTGCCGGGCTGGACCGCAAGGAAGCGGAAGTTTACCTGCGGTTGGATCCAGCGCGGCTCCCTAAACACATCGCCATTATTATGGACGGAAACGGGCGCTGGGCCCGCCGTCGACATTTGCCGCGCGTAGCCGGGCATCGCGCCGGAGTCGCATCGGTGCGCTCCACTGTAGAAACTGCCGCACGCGTGAAAATTCCCTCGCTCACTCTTTACGCATTTTCGGAAGAGAACTGGAAGAAGCGCCCACGCAGCGAGGTGGACTTCCTCATGGGCCTGCTCAGCCGCTACCTGAAGCAGGAAGTTCCCACCCTGAACAAGAACAATATTCGGCTCGAGTACATCGGGCGACAGCATGAACTTCCCAAGGCAGTGCAGGAAAAAATGGACTGGGCGAAGGAGGCCACGGCACGAAATACCGGCATGGTGCTGACACTAGCCCTGAACTACAGCGCGCGTGCCGAACTGGTGGATGCATTTCGGTCGATTGTGAATGCTGCTGCGCTCAATGGTGGGGTTGAACACATGGAGATCGATGAAGATGCGGTCTCTCGGCATCTTTATACACGACACTTGCCAGACCCTGACTTGGTAATTCGCACGAGCGGCGAAATGCGCCTCAGCAACTTTCTCCTGTGGCAATTGGCTTACGCCGAAATCTACGTCACTCCAACCTTGTGGCCCGAGTTTCGGGGAGTTCACCTTCTCGAAGGCATCGCCGAATACCAGAAGCGCGAACGCCGCTATGGCGGCCTGAACGAAGACGCTGCCCACCCGCACGTCGCGAAGGCTAGCCGAGGCTAGCGGGCTTGCATCTACTCAAGCGAGTCCTCACCGCAGTTATTCTGATTCCAATCGTTCTGGTCTTGGTGCTGCGTGCCCCTGTCCCGGTATTGGCAATCGTGGCGGCGGTAGTGGCAATGCTAACTGTTCATGAACTGCTCAAGCTCTCGGAAGCCTATGGCGTTCGCCCATTTTGGCGCGGCACCTATGTTTTCGTTGCGATCTTCTTTCTGCTTCTCGCAATTCAGCCCGGCGAGAAGCCGCTTACATCGACCGCAATCTTCGTTTATGCCACCGGCTTTGCAGCAGCCATTGCACCGTTTCTGTTTGGTGTAATCGGAATGCGCCGTACCGACTTGAGAACCGCATACCTGGCAGCCGCGACTTCGGTTTTTGCGTTCACTTATGTCGCCCTTCCCATGGGGATGCTTGTCCAGATCCGACAACAATGGGCGGGAGCATTTCTGCTTCTTTATTTGTTGTTGCTGGTGTGGGCAGGAGACATACTCGCGTATTTTGTGGGGCGATATCTGGGCCGGCATCTGATGTCCCCGCGAATCAGTCCGAAGAAGACCTGGGAAGGTGCACTAGCCTCATTGCTGGCAAGCCTAGTGGTGGGAATGTTGTTGTACAACTATTCACTTCCCATCAGCACCGCCCTACTGAACGCGCACCTGATCACGCCGCGTGATGGATTCTTCGCGCTGCAGAAGCCGCCGCTTTGGCCGACGCTTGCTTTGTCAGCTGCGATTAATATCGCCGCACAACTGGGAGACCTGGTGGAATCGTTGATCAAGCGTGGGGCCGGAGTAAAGGATTCGGGCACCCTCTTGCCGGGCCACGGCGGCATGCTGGATCGGATTGACGCACTGCTCTTCGCGGCCCCGGTGCTGTGGTACTATGCGGCTTGGCGCGTGATGCAGTAGAACTAACGTAATACTGACACTCCCCCGAGCGAGTTGAGATTGCGGATTTTTTGATTCCAGATTCCAGCTCATGCTGGACGGTGTTTTCAATCTCAAGTCTTGAATCTGAAATCTAAGTTTTCATACTGCGCCGCCATTATTCCGCTCTCATGAAGCACATCGCCATTTTGGGTTCCACGGGATCTATTGGGCGCAGCACGCTCAGCGTGGTCGAGTCCTATCCCGATCGTTTTTCGGTAACCTCGTTTGCGGCCGGGAACAACATCGATGTTGTCTACGAGCAGGCGTTGCGTTGGAAGCCCCGTATGGTGTCGGTTACCAAGGAAGCTGATGCAGACCTCCTGCGAACCAGGCTAAAGCAGGCTGCTCTAACGAATATCGAGGTGGTGCACGGCCCGACTGGCAATGTTCGAGTCGCAACGCATCCGGAAGCCGACTTCGTGGTGAGCGCGATCGTAGGGGTTGCCGGTCTTGAGGCGACTTACGAAGCTGTCCGCGCCGGCAAGACCGTGGGTCTGGCGAATAAGGAATGCCTTGTTGCCGCCGGAGAACTGATCGCTGCCGAAGCCCGCCGCCAGAACAAGGCCCTGCTTCCGATCGACAGCGAACACAATGCGGTTCACCAATGTTTGCGCGGCGGCCGGATGAATGAAGTACGAAGTATATGGCTCACGGCGTCGGGTGGTCCTTTTTTGCATACTCCAAAGGAAGCGTTTCCCGACATCACAATTGACGAGGCCCTGAACCATCCAACCTGGAAGATGGGGCGCCGCATCACCATTGATTCAGCTACGTTGATGAATAAGGGTTTCGAAGTGATCGAGGCCTGCCGCTTGTTCGATGTTCACCCAGATCGGGTGAAGGTCTTGGTGCATCCACAATCCACAATCCACTCTATGGTCGAGTTCGTGGATGGCAGCATACTTGCTCAGTTTTCAGTTACAGACATGCGGTTACCGATTTTGTACGCATTAACCTATCCGGACCGGATTGAATCCGATATGCGCTTGCCGGTCATAGACTTACGACATCTCGAATTCATACCCCCGGACATGGAAAAATTCCCTTGTCTGCGGCTAGCCTATGAAGCAGCTGGGGCTGGAGGTGCGAAAGCGGTTGCACTTAATGCCGCCGATGAAGTTGCGGTCGCGGCATTCCTGGACGGGCAAATCCGGTTCGATGAAATTGCCGTTATCATTAGGGACGTCTTGGACGAAACGCCAGCGGGAAAAATGGAATCTATTAAGAAAGTGCTCGAGGCGGATGCGGAGGCGCGCCGGTTGGCTCGGCAACAGGTCGAGCGCCTGAGCCGAGGTTCCCGGGAGATGCGTCCGGTCTAATGTTCTACTTGAGAAACCAAATATGTCGGAATTTCTAATTGCGGTAATCAGCGTGGTCGTGGTTTTGGGTCTGATGATCCTGATCCACGAATGGGGCCACTACGCAGCGGCGAAGTTGCTGGGCGTACGAGTCGAAGTTTTCTCCATTGGGTTCGGAAAGCGGCTCTTCGGCTTCAAGCGTGGCGAGACGGATTATCGGATTGCAGCCATTCCTCTTGGCGGCTACGTCAAGATGAGCGGCGAAAATCCCATGGATGAGCGTTCTGGGGACCCGCGGGAATTTCTGTCCCATCCACGCTGGCATCGTTTCATCATCGCTATTGCCGGCCCTTTCATGAACATAGTGCTGGCGATTGGACTTTTGACCGTCGTCTACATGGTCCATTACGAATATCCAGCCGTATTTGATGAGCCTGCTGTCATCGGCTGGGTTTTGGAAGATACTCCCGCGGCAAAGGCTGGATTACAACCAGGTGACCGCATCGCGCGCGTCGAAGATGTTGTGAACCCCACTTGGGAGAAAGTAGTTCCCAAAGAAGCCCTAAGTCCGAATCAACCCCTTAGCTTGACGATCGAGCGTGCGGGCAAGCAATTCGATGTGACTCTCACTCCTGAGCCCATTGGTGCGAATCAGATGGGTTCCGCGGGCTGGTTGGCAAAAGAACCCAATTTCCCGATCACCACTTTAGAGCCCGATATGCCGGCCGAGAAAGCTGGTCTAAAGCAAGGCGACGAGATCGTAAGTGTCGACGGCCAGCCGATTGCCGGACTCGAGGCCATGATCGAAAACTTGAAGCGAACCAAGGACAAGCCGCTCGCGATCGCCGTACGTCGTGACGGAGAGTTGAAGACGTTTACGGTGCAGCCGATTCTGGATCATACGAAGGGGGATGAACGCTATCGAATCGGTATCTCGAGCGTACCGACAAAGATTACGACGCTTCCCTTCACTGAAGCGTTCGCGAAGTCCGTTCAGCAAAATAAGGACGGTTCGCTGCTGATCCTGGAGCTCGTGAAGAAAATGGTGCAGCGCAAGATTTCCGTGCGCTCCATCGAAGGACCGATCGGTATTGGGCGCGCTGCAGGTCAAGCTGCTTCGAAAAAGGGCTGGACACCGTTGATGGAATTGACGGCTATGATCAGCCTCAACCTCGGTATCTTCAATCTTCTGCCGATTCCGATTCTCGACGGAGGTGTAATTCTACTTCTGTTCGTCGAGTCGCTCATGCGACGCGACATCAGTGTGCCGATCAAGGAACGTATTTATCAGGCAGCCTTCGTGTTCCTGGTACTCTTCGCCGTTATGGTGATTTACAACGACATGGTGAAGACAATTCCGGGCTTGGCGGGAAGGTTGCCGTAGGGAGAACAATGTTGGTAGTAAACGCAAAGGGTGCGGATACGATCCGCGCCCTTTGTCGTTTAGAATCATCCGCCCCGGCGGACGACCGCCGGCTGGCAGCCGAGGACCGCGTTCCTACCGTGTTAAACTAGTATTTCCCCATGGCTAACATCCAGCGCAGAAAGACCGTCACAGCCTCCATCGGTGGTGTGCGTGTCGGCAGCGATGCACCGGTTATGGTGCAATCCATGACCAATACTGACACTGCCGACATAGCGTCCACGGTGCAGCAGACTGCTGCCCTAGCACGCGCCGGCTCGGAAATAGTCCGCGTCACCGTCAACAACGAAGAGGCTGCCGCTGCCGTCGCGCCCATCGTCGAAGAACTCGGCAAGCTGGGGATTCACGTTCCGATAGTGGGCGACTTTCATTACAACGGTCACATTTTGCTGAAGAAATATCCCGACTGCGCTCGCGCTTTGGCGAAGTATCGGATCAATCCTGGGAACGTCGGGATCGGACGTAAGGACGATAACAATTTCCGCACGATGATTGAGGTTGCGGTCGAAAATCAGAAGCCGGTACGCATCGGTGTGAATTGGGGATCGCTCGATCAGGCGCTGCTCACCCGCATGATGGATGAGAATTCCAAGCTTTCGGAGCCCAAAGATGCTCGCGAAGTAACCATGGAAGCCATGGTCGTCAGCGCCTTGAACTCTGCCGAGCTGGCAGAAAAGTACGGTCTCCGTTCAGATCAGATTATTTTGAGTGCAAAGGTCAGCGGGGTACAGGATCTGATTGACGTTTATCGGTCTCTGGCTGCGCGGTGCAATTACCCCCTGCATCTAGGGCTGACCGAGGCGGGTATGGGGGCCAAGGGCATAGTGGCCTCGAGCGCTGCTCTCGGTGTGCTCTTGCAGGAAGGTATCGGCGATACGATCCGCGTGTCGTTGACTCCCGCTCCTGGTGGCGATCGCACCGAAGAAGTTCGCGTGGCCCAGCAGATTCTGCAATCGCTCGGCATTCGCAGCTTCACACCGCAGGTCACGGCATGTCCCGGATGCGGCCGTACCACCAGCACATTTTTCCAGGAAATGGCAGAGCAGATTCAGAGCTACCTCCGCGACCAAATGCCGACGTGGAAAGAACGCTATAGTGGCGTCGAGGAGATGAAACTTGCCGTGATGGGTTGCGTCGTAAATGGACCTGGCGAGTCCAAGCACGCGAATATCGGGATTTCACTGCCCGGCACTTTCGAAGAGCCTAAGGCCCCTGTTTACGTCGATGGACGCTTATTCACCACGCTCAAGGGCGATCACATTGTGGCGGAGTTCATCAAAATTCTTGATGAGTATGTCGACTCGCATTACTCCGCCCGGGAAGAACACGCTCTTACCTCAAAACTCTAGGCTTTGAGATTCGCGCCATCAAGCCAGCAGAGGCAAGTTTGGATCGCTTGCGCTTTCGGAAATTGGATCAGCAATTTCGTTGAGTTCCGGATAGTGTTCCAACAACGGTTCCGGCGCTTTTACCCGCTTCTGAGTGATCGTGTATTTCAATTGCAAAGCGTTGGTAGCTGCTTTCGCCTCGAAATGATTGTTCGTCACTACGTAGGTCACTTGAGCCTTGTTGGCGATGCGCTCAATCTTCCCTTTCCATCCGTCTAGTTCTTCGCGGTTGTATAAGTAGTTGTAACGGTCGTCGCGATTCTGCGATTCAAACCATTGATCGTAGTTTCGTCCATGCAAGCGCACATACGCCATAGATGACGTTACGTGCTCAGTTGCCTCGAGAGAGCGCCCAATCAATGGCTGATCGATATTGCAGAAGGCGACATTCCTCTGCATAAGGGATGCAATCGTCTCGGGATTGTCCCAACTCGCGTGCCGCACCTCCACAACGGGACGGTACTCGATGAACTGGCGCAGCAATGTTTCCAGATATTCTCGGTTGAGCGATGTGTTCTTGTACGACACCGGAAACTGGATCAAGAGGGCGGCAAGTTTGCCGCTATTGGCCAAGACATCCAGCCCCTCTCGCGCCAATCGCTCATCCTCATCGTTCGGATTGATGGTTGCAGCGGATGTGGGCTCCATCACAGCAACCGGAGAGTGTGTGAATGAGCGGTGAAGCTTCGCAGTAAAGATGAACTTGGGATTCACCGATTCGGCGCGCTTGGTCCATAGCTTTGCCAATTCCGGCTTAATGTGGCCGTAGAACGAGGTGTTGATCTCCACCAAGTCGAAACACTGGGCGACGTATTCAAGCGGATGCTGCTTGCGGCGCGCAATGCCTGGAGGATAGAAAACGCCCTCCCAGTCCTTGTAAGACCAGCCCGCTGTCCCGACAAGAATGGGAGAGGTGCCCATAGCAAAAACCGTGACTGACAGCAGGTTAGCACAGGGCTCGGCCGTCCTTTCATCTTCCCCCGTGTGATCGAAATCACAAGACGGCGTGACCTCTGCCACAGCCCCTTGTTTGTACCTCAGAGTATTTTTGGTACATCGTTGGGGTAGAAACTGATGCCAGAAAAGAAGAAAAGACAGAAGGTCACAGCGGAAATTACACTCGCTCACCTTGCCCAGTTTGCAGCCGAAGCGGGAGGCGCTTTGACTCCCGAGCAAGCACTCGCGTTTTTGAACCAAGATGGGCGCGCATACGCCATGTGGAAACACATGATGCAGGCTGGAGAGGCCTATTTTAAGTCAACTTTGCGTACCCAGACTCCGCTGGCCATAACCGGATCCAGAAGTAGCGATCGTCGCCGAGTTGCAGTCTAGTCTTCCTCCTAACTCACGGGCGGGGCGCGTCTCACGACGTGCCCCTTTTCTTTCCAGAATGTTTTTAGAAGAAACGCACGATGACCCAGTACGTGCCATTTGGGTACGCATCGGAACGCATATAACAAGCTCCCACCGAGAACGCCTGGAGGCTACTGTCCGTTATTGCCCGATCCGTGCCCGGTGGCAGGCGGTTCGGGTCCATGCTGGTGTAGCGAAGCACATAGCGAGCCTGCGAACCAGATGATCTGAGCCTATTGGCCTGACCCATAGCACAAGCTCTCTGTTGGTCCTCACGACTCTGCAATAGCCGCAGTGGAGCCAGTCCGCTCTCCGTCCGGGAATGATTCACTGCCACACCTATAGCTCCGACGGCTGCGTCAGAAGAAACTGACGGCAGCGTGTGAGCAAAGTCCTGTGTAACAAAGAGAGTGTTTCCGCTTCGCACGACGCCGAATCCGGCCGCGTTGTAATCGGGGTTAAGCAGGTTCTCACGATGCGGTAATGAGTGCATCAGGCTGTCGTGTGCTTCTTCGATACTGGAGGCTGATGCCACATTTTCGCCGGCCCGGTCCAGATGCAAATCACTGTCGGCGGATAGGTGTCCAGACAAAGTGGATTCTCCAGCGAGTTGGTGAGAAAGTTGTCGGCGTTCAGCCATTAAAGCCGCATGCGCTCTGGCGGCTCGGATTAAGCTTTCGTTAGGTTCGAGAAGGGCAAGTCCGACCCGTGCGCGCGCCTGATTCGCGAGATCTAGAAGCTGTCGCTCGGCAATCGTGTCGTATTCGGCGTCCTGTGATACCGCTGCCGTATTGGTCTGAAATTGAATCTTGAGCGGAGGCGCGCCGCTGCTGAATAACACCGATAGAGAAGCTATGAGGGCCCAGACCATGCCGGTACTTAGTTGCAAAACAAAGCGGCACTTTTGCTTTGTCTTCTCTCAGGCTAGCCTCTAAAATCCTGTAAGGCACCTTACGATGGGGACAGTCCTGCTAGGCATTCTCGCGGCTCTCAATCTGGTACTTCTGGTACTGGTTCTAGGGTTGGTGCGCAAGATTCAGAATGCGAGGCAACTAATTGAACTTATGGACCTTGCGCGGCAGTCGGCGAGACTCAGCGAGACCTTAAGCCAGAGGTTCAGCGCCGCCACCGCCGACATGGCCATGCGGCTGGAAAACACCAAGGGGGACCTGCGTCAGGAGGTTACGGACCGGCTTGGCAGCGGTTTCAGGGAAATCCACAAGGCAGTCGAAGAACAGCTCGCCGGTGGACGCAAGGAACAGGCACAGGATTTGCGGGCAGCGAGGTCGGAGTTGACCTCATCCCTGGCGTTGACGACCTCCCAACTCAAGACCGAGTTCGAAGGACTGAATCAGAAAACAACACAAAACCTGGAGTCCATTCGTGAGCGAGTGGACGAGAAGCTGATGGCAATCACCGAGCAGGTTCAACAGAAGCTCGATGAAAATATCCGCGAAGGCTTTGCGCAGTTTGAGAAGGTACAAAATCATCTGAAAGCTGCTGAGGAACAGCTGCGCGAAGTCGGCGCTCTTGGACACTCGATCAACGATCTGAACAATCTTTTGAAGCTGCCACATTTGCGCGGCAAGTTCGGTGAAGCAAGCCTGGAGCGATTGCTGGCGGATTTCCTCCCCGCACACATGTTCGAGATGCAGGCATCGCCAGGCGAAAACAATGGACGCGCTGATGCCGTCATTCAGTTCCCGGATCGACGCTTGCCGATTGATGCCAAGTTCCCTCGCGAGCAGGTGCTGGCGCTGTTTGAAAGCAACGTAGAGTCAGAGATTAATGAAGCGCGCCACGAGTTCGAGCGCGTGATGAAGGCGCAAGCAAAACGGATCAAGGCTTATATCCAGCCGGAAAACGGTACGACCGACATCGCACTGATGTACTTGCCCAGCGAAACGCTATACATGGAGGCGATCCGCAACCGCGAGTTATCGGAGTGGCTGAACAAGGAGCACGTTTTTCCTGTATCTCCGAATACCCTGCTAATGACGCTTAAGACCATTGCATTGGTGCACAAGTGGTACGAAGTTGCCAGCCGCTTCGAGCGAACGCGAGCCGAGCTAGGCAAGGCGATGAAGTCATTCGAGAACTTCCAGGACAAGTTCGAAACCGTTGGAAAGAACCTCAGCAAGGCTCAAGAAGCCTTCGAAACGGCGCAGCGGCATCTGAAAACTTATCGTGGCCGAGTGACCGCGCTTAGCGGGCAAGAGCAATTGGAATTGGAAGAGAAGAGCAGCGAGGAGCCCACCCTACCGCTCCTCGACAAAGCAAGCGCCTGAACAAATAGTAGTCCTTATTCTTCGCTCGCGGCCGTATCCCATACTCCGTCGAAATTGATGAGGTAGGTTTCCACGGTGACATCCGGGAAGTTCGCCCGAACCACTTCGGCCGCACGCTCGAGTTCCTTTGAATGATGGATCGCTTCCGCCTCGCGGTCACCACCATGCGCTGCCAAGCCACCATAGGCACCGCAGTCCGAGTGGCAAGTCAAAATGACGCGCTGAGTCTTATGTAGGCGGATGGAAATCCGAATCTGATCGAGGATGAACTTCTGTTCGAAGTCGTCCTGAGGTGAGGCAAGCGTCTTCGCGCCACCGGCAACCGTGATCCAATCCGGCCTTACGACCTTTTTGCGCTTAATGAATTTAAGTGCGGCTAGGTTAAACCGTTGGTCGATACACAACAGGACGGCAGCATCGGCGACGTAGTGGCCGGATGGCGAATCAAAATGAAAGACTTTTTGCATAGTCACAGGTTATCTATCGTCGAGTTTCAAGTACAGGAACTCTCCAAACGGAAGCGATGATCGGGGTCACTCCAAACACTATGGCCATCGGAGCGACTACTAGTCCGCCCCTCGAATTCTCGTAGAACAGATCATTATGACGAAGAGCGGACACGCCCATTCCGATGACGGCAAGCCCCATGGCTGCGATAACGGTGCGCTGCCAGACCCTGAGCCGGGAGCTAAGCATGCGTTTGTTATGGCGCCGCGCGTGCCGACCCCTCGGACTACGACACAACTGCTGCGCCTCGCTTACTCTTCAACTCCGCCAACAGCTGCTCGATCTAGTCATCTTTCTCTAGCGCTTCCAAGCGTCCTACGACGTCGTCCGCAACTAATTCCGTTTTTGCGTGGCTCAAGGCTTCGCTATGCGCCACTTTACGCTTCATGCGATCGAAGGTATTGGAATGGGAGTTGTCGCCGAGCGCAATCTTGGCGTCGGTTGCTTTGCCTACGGCGTGGGCACGGCGGTGTTGCGCAATCAGCAAATCGGCTCGCCCTTCAGCTTCGGCCAGCTTCCCTTGAAGTTGGCGGAGAGCTGTTTTCAGGTTTTCGACCTGCGCCTTTTGATCTTCTACCTGCTGCGCGAAGCTATTGGTCAGCTCGCGATAGCTCTCAACCCGTTGTAGAGCGGCGCGGGCCAGGTCATCCTGTTTCTTGTCGACTGCCAACTCAGCCTTCCGCATCCATTCGGTGATCTTTTCTTCGTTGTCCTTGCGCTTGTTCTCAAGAACATGCTGATCGGCGATTGCCATCGCGACCTGCGTCTTAACCTGCAGAAGCTGGTTCTGCATGTCGAGTATCACCTGCTTGATCATCTTCTCCGGATCTTCGGCTTTATCAATCAGATCGTTCAGATTGGCCCGGACTAGGGTTGCTACACGTTCGAGTAATGCCATGACATCCTCCAGAATCAGCTTTCAGTCTTCAGCTTTCAGCCCGTTCGATTGACACTTACCTCTTGTTGCCCTCTGGGAGAGAGCGCTCCGGCGGCGCACAAATCGACTGCCGATTTGCTGCGTCAATTGCGATCGCTAAGCCGATACCAATCCCGATGGGTAACCAGGCCGCCATGTGAGTTGCGGAACCCAGGGCGGCGCCAATACCCGCCCCCAGCGCGACTCCCACTCCCAATGTGTACTTTTTGCTGCGGATCATCTGTGCTCCTTCATCTTCTTGAGGCCAGCCAAGAGCCGGCGATTCGTGAGAGGGCGGGTAACTCGCCCACCCTCTTTCCATTGAGAACCACTACTTGCCTGCGCCTGCGCCATTGGCATCCCCGTTGGCGGGCGGCAGGACATCCGGCTTCGGCGCCTTGTCACCAATGCGCCGTACGCTGCCGAGCAACTCGCCCAAGCTCATGCCGGAGAGAGTTTCGAACAGTGCGGGGACCTGTGCGGCCATCTTGGTGATGTCGCCGGTGATCTTGTTCATCCCCGACGCATCGCCGTTGCCGGTGGAAACGATGGTGATCTTGTCGACGTTCGACAGGGGGCTGGCCAGGGCCTTGACCACCTCTGGCATACCCGAGAACAGTTTGTCGATAACGGCGGCCTGGTTGTACTCCTGATAGGCCTCCGCCTTTACGTTCATCGCTTTGGCTTCTGCTTCACCTTTCTTGAAGATGATCTCGGCTTCGGCTTCACCCTGCTGACGGATAGAGGCAGCACGGCCTTCTGCTTCGGCCATCAGACGCTGCCGCTCGGCTTGCGCAAGGGTTTCGATTCGCTGACGCTCGATTTCAGCCTGCTTCAACACTGTCGCGATCAATTCCTTCTCGCGCCGGTTAATCTCAGCTTCCTGCACCTTGACCTGCTGCTCTTTCTCTACTTGCTGTACCTTCACGCTTTCAGCGACAACTTGCTGCTGCATGATGTTGGTCTGAATGTCGTAAGCCTTGTCGGCTTGCGCCTGCTGTTTTTTGGTGACTTCAAGGAACTGCGCCTTTTTGATTTCCAGGTCACGTTGTGCCTCGGCTTGCTTCGCCATGGAAAGCGTCTCGGCAAGCACGCGTTCCTGGTCAGCTTGTGCGCGTGCGACCGCCGACTCGCGTTGCGCCAGAGCACGCTTGATGGCAGTGTCGCGATCAGCTTCAGCGGTGGCGACGTCGGCATCGCGCTTGATGCGAGCCACGTCCGGCTTACCCATGTTGGTGATGTACTCGTTCTTGTCGCGAACTTCTTTAATGGTGAACGAGATCACCTCCAGGCCCATTTTGTTCATGTCATCAGCGCACGTGGAACGCATTCGATCGGAAACCATCTCCGGCTGCTTGACGATTTCTTCTACCGTCAATTGGCCGATGATGCCGCGCAGGTGACCTTCCATGACTAACCGGATCAGGCCTTCCCGTTCCTGCGGCGGTTTAGTCAGGAACTGTTCCGCAGCGGTCTGAATGGACTCGGGGTCCGACTTTACTTTGATCTGCGCGACGGCTTCAACGGTTACGGCCACGCCCTGCCGGGTATAGAGATCCTGCTGCGGCGCGACGTCGAACGACATCAACTCCAGTGACAGCCCCCTACAGTTCTCCAGCATCGGGAGGATCACGGTGCCGTGCCCTTTCACGATGCGCGTACCACG
>Ga0066903_100003042_pt1 | contig 13484 bp, 9 predicted proteins | sample PanSoiMetaGPlot1_FD_67491 | JGI IMG/M metagenome (GOLD analysis project Ga0066903, IMG submission 67491) | Tropical forest soil microbial communities from Panama analyzed to predict greenhouse gas emissions - Panama Soil - Plot 1 (version 2) | ecosystem: Environmental > Terrestrial > Soil >... | reverse complement strand
GTTAACGGTTAACGGTTAACGGTTAACGGTTAACCGTAAACAGTTAACGGTTAACCGTAAACAGTAAGTGTGTGATCAAGACACGAGCTGCCGCAAGACGTACGGCAGGATGCCGCCGTGGCGGTACGCGACGAGCTCCTCGGGCGTGTCGATCCGGACGAGCGCGGTGAACTCGTTGACGGTGCCGTCGGCCGCCGTCGCGCGCACGGTGACGTCGCCCGCGTGCTTCATCGACTCGCCCATCCCGATGATGCTGTAGGACTCCTGCCCGCTCAACTTGAGCGACGCCGCGTTCTGCCCCGTCTTGAACTCGAGCGGCAGCACACCCATGTTCACGAGATTGCTGCGATGGATGCGCTCGAAGCTGTCCGCGAGGACCGCCTTGACCCCGAGCAGCAGCGTGCCCTTCGCGGCCCAGTCGCGTGACGAGCCCGATCCGTATTCCTTGCCGGCGATGACGACCAGCGGCACACCCGCGTCGCGGTACTTCACCGACGCGTCGTAGATCGTCATCACCTCGCCCGCGGGCAGCAGCGTCGTCCAGCCGCCTTCGGTGCCGGGCGCGAGCTGGTTCCTGAGGCGGATGTTGGCGAACGTGCCCCGCATCATCACTTCGTGATTGCCGCGGCGGGCGCCGTACGAATTGAAGTCGCGCGGCGCGACGCCATGCGCGATCAAGTACTTGCCCGCCGGACTGTCCGCCGGGATCGATCCCGCCGGCGAGATGTGATCCGTCGTCACGCTGTCGCCGAGCATCGCCAGCACGCGCGCACCGACGATGTCCTTCGGCGGCGTCGGCACGCGCGTCAGGCCTTCGAAGAACGGCGGGTTGCGGATGTAGGTGGAATGCTCGTCCCAGTTGAACCGCTCGCCCTGGGGCACGTTCAGCGACCGCCAGCGCTGGTCGCCATGGAAGACGTGCGCGTACTGTTCGCGGAACATCTCCTGCCGTACCGAGCCGAGCATCGCTTCCTGGATCTCACGTTCCGACGGCCAGATGTCGCGCAGGTGCACGGCGTCGCCGTTGCTGCCGGTGCCGAGCGGCTCGCACGTGAGGTCGATCTGCATCTTGCCCGCGATCGCGTACGCCACGACGAGCGGCGGCGACGCGAGGTAGTTCGCGCGGACCTGCGACTGGATCCGTCCTTCGAAGTTGCGGTTGCCCGACAGCACCGACGCCACGACGAGGTTGCGATCCTTGACGATCGACGACACCGGTTCCGGCAGCGGACCGCTGTTGCCGATGCACGTCGTGCAGCCGTAGCCGACGAGGTTGAACCCGAGCTCGGCGAGCGGCTCCAGCAGGCCCGCGGCGCGCAGATACTCGGTCACGACGAGCGACCCCGGCGCCAGGCTCGGCTTCACCCACGGCTTCGTCTTCAGGCCGCGCCGCACGGCGTTGCGCGCGAGCAGTCCGGCAGCGATCATCACGCTGGGGTTCGACGTGTTCGTGCAGCTCGTGATCGCCGCGATGACGACGGACCCGTGGTCGAGCCCTTCCAGACCGGGGACCGCGGATTCCAGCGTCGCGACCGCCGACGCCGACGTCGCGACGCTGCCCGCGGTCGCGGTTTCCGCCGGCGCGGTCAATTCGCCCGGCTTCTCTTTCGCCGGCTTGAGCTTCCGCTCGGCGAGCATCACTTCCAGCGCCTGCTGGAACTTGATCTTCGTCTGGTTGAGCGACACGCGATCCTGCGGCCGCTTGGGGCCGGCCAGGCTCGGCTCCACCGTCGAGAGATCCAGCTCGGCGCTCTGCGTGTAGATCGGATCCGGCGTGCCGGCCGTGCGGAACAGCCCCTGCGCCTTTGCGTACGCCTCGACGAGCCGCACGCGCGATTCGTCGCGCGCGGTCAGACGCAGATAGTCCAGCGTCATGTCGTCGATCGGGCAGATGGCGATCGTCGCGCCGTACTCCGGCGACATGTTGCCGAGCGTCGCGCGGTCGGCGATCGTCAGGAACTCGAGTCCCGGCCCGTAGAACTCCACGAACTTGCCGACGACGCCCAGCTTGCGCAGGCGCTCGGTGATCGTCAGCACGAGGTCGGTGGCGGTCGCCCCCTCCGGCAGACGGTTGGTCAGGCGGAACCCGATGACCTCCGGAATCAGCATCGAGATCGGCTGCCCCAGCATGGCGGCCTCGGCCTCGATTCCGCCGACGCCCCAGCCCACGACGCCCAATCCGTTCACCATCGTCGTGTGCGAGTCGGTGCCGACGAGCGTGTCCGGGTACGCGAGGAGCTCGCCGTGCGCGTCCTCGCTGAACACCACGCGCGCGAGGTATTCCAGGTTCACCTGGTGGACGATGCCGGTGTCGGGCGGCACGACCTTGAAGTTGTCGAACGCCGTCTGCCCCCAGCGGAGGAACGTGTAGCGCTCGCGGTTGCGCGAGAACTCGAGCTCGGCGTTCAGCTCGAAGGCGTTGCGCTCGGAGAAGTGATCCACCTGGACGGAATGATCGATCACGAGCTCGACGGGTTGAAGCGGATTGACCCGCTTCGGATCGCCGCCGAGCCGGACGACGCCGTCGCGCATCGCCGCGAGATCGACGACGGCGGGCACGCCGGTGAAGTCCTGGAGCAGCACGCGCGCCGGCATGAAGGCGATCTCCTTCGCGGCTTTCGACGTGACGTCCCAGTTCGCCAGCGTCTCGATGTCGTCGCGGTCGACGAACCGGCCGTCCTCCCGGCGCAGGAGGTTTTCGAGCAGGATCTTCAGCGAGTACGGCAGCCGCGCGAGGCCGGAGTAGCCGGCCTTCTCGAGCGCGGGAAGACTGAAGTACTGGAAGCGCTTCCCGCCGAGGTTCAGCGCGGCGCGCGTGTTGAAGGAATTCTGCGAAGCCATCTGCTGATCATCCTGTACTCGAAGCCTGCTGTTCAAGTTGGCTTCTTGCGTTCGAGCCGTGCCAGGAACTCGCGGGCCACCACCGCCGGATCCTGCCGCCCGGCATCGACGGCCTGATTCATCCGCCGCATGTCGTCCATCGAGATGCGGCCAGACACCTCTTCGAGCGCCGTGCGGACGGCCGGGTGGCGCAGGAGCATCGCGCTTCGCGCGACCGGAACGGCATCGTAGGGCGGGAAGTACCGGCGGTTGTCCTGCAGCATGAAGAGGTCGTACGCCGCGATCAGCCCGCTCGTGGCGTCGCCCGCGACGAGATCCACCTGCTTCTGCGCGAGGGCGCGGTAGATCAGCGACAGATCCATCGCGCGCGGCGGCGCGGCGAACGTCAGGCCGTACTTCTGAGACAGGCCCGGCCAGCCGTCGGCGCGCTGCAGGAACTCGTAGCCGAAGCCCGCCTGCCACTGCGGCGAGCGGGACGCCGCGTCTTCGATGGTGTGCAGCCCGAACCGGCGGGCGTCCTCGCCGCGCACGAGGATGGCGAACGTGTTCTCGAAGCCGAGCGGCGGCAGCACGGCGAGCCCGCCGGCCGCGTACTGCTGCCTGATGCGCTCGAGCACACGCGACGGATCCGTCTCCACGGGATTCTTGAAGACGGCCGTGTCGGCGGTCCCCGTGTACTCGACGTAGACGTCGATGTCGCCCGAGCGCAGCGCGCGGTCGGCGATGAACGTGCCGCCGAGATTCAGGCGGCGCTCGACCGGGAGGCCCGTCCTGCGCTCGATCTGCTGCGCGAGCAGCTCGCCGAGGACGATCTGCTCGGTGAAGTTCTTGGAGCCGACGCGGATCACGGCGTCGCGGCGGTGCGCCGCGCCCGCCGCCCATGCCGCCGCGGCGATCAGGCCGAAGGCGACGAGCAGTGCCGCGACGGCGACCGGCCGTCTCGAGCGCCGGCGATCCTTCATCGCACGTTCGGCGAGGAGCAGCGCGCCATCGACGACGAGCGCCAGCGCGGCGGCCGGAACGGCGCCGGCGAGAATCACCGTCGGATCGACCATCGACAATCCGCGAAAGATGTACTCGCCGAGCCCGCCCGCGCCGACGGCGGCCGCGATCGTCGCCGTGCCGACACCGATCACGGCCGCGACCCTGATGCCCGCGACGATGGACGGCAGCGCCAGGGGCAGCTCGACCTGCCGAAGCAGCTGACGAGGCGTCATCCCCAGCGCCGTTCCTGCTTCGACCAGCGCGGCGTCCACTCCCCTCACGCCCGCCACCGTCGTCCGGATGATGGGCAGGAGCGCGTAGAGGATCAGGACGAGAATCGCGACGCGCGCACCGAGCCCTCCGACAAGCGGCAGCGGCAGCAGGAATCCGAACATCGCCAGGCTGGGAATCGTCTGGACGACGTTCGCCAGCCAGACGACGGGAGCGCCGAGCCGCGGACGGCGTGCGGCGAGTACGCCGACAGGCACGCCGATGGCGATCGCGGCCGCCGTCGAGAGGCCCACGAGCAGGATGTGCTGGACGAGCAGGCCGAGGAACTCGGCGCGGTGATCGATCAGGAACCTGAGCAGCGTCATGACAGCAGCGCGCGCGCCTCGAGCAGCGGCTCGAGCAGAGGTCGGACGCGGGGATCGGCGGACGCGGCCAGCGCGCGGGGCGTGTCGATCTGCGCGATGACGCCCGCGTCGAGCACGCCGATGCGCGTGCCGAGCGCGAAGGCCTCGGCCATGTCGTGCGTCACGATCACCACGGTCTTCTTCACGTGCGCCTGGATGCGGCGGAATTCGCGATGCAGCTCGGCGCGGGTGACGGGATCGAGCGCGCCGAACGGTTCGTCCATCAGGAGAATCGGCGGGTCGGCGGCGAGGGCGCGCGCCACGCCGACCCGCTGCCGCTGCCCGCCCGACAGCTCGAGCGCCGGCCGGTCCGCGTAGGTGTTCGCCGGCAGGCCGACGAGCTGCAGCATCTCGGACACGCGCGCGTCGATACGCGCCGCGTCCCATCCGAGCAGGCGCGGCACAACCGCCACGTTGGCGCCGACGGTCATGTGCGGAAACAGGCCGACTTCCTGCAGGACGTAGCCGATGCGCCGCCGCAGCTCGAACGGGTTCCACTCGCGCGTGTCGCGGCCGTCGACGAGCACCGAGCCGCGCTCGGGCACGATCAGCCCGTTCACGAGCTTGAGCATCGTGCTCTTGCCCGCGCCGCTGCGGCCGACGAGCGCCAGCGTTTCACCTTCGAGGATGTCGAGGTCGAGCCCTCGAAGCACGACCCCGGATGCGCCGCGCGAGACGTGGACGTCGCGCATCCGAATCGCCGCCGCCCGATCGTTCATACGCGCGACTGTATCGCAAGGAGGTTGGAGGTTGGGAATTGGAGGTTGGTTTCGGGGTGCACTCACCGACTGACGTTCTATCCCGACAACCGGCTAGACCGTCGAATCAAGATCCAACCTCCATTCCCGACCTCCAACCTCCTCACCGCGCGGTCAGAACAGAAACGCGATGCCGCCCGCCAGGCTCGGGACGACGCGCCGCTTGTCCTCGAAGCCGACGCTCTTGCTTCTCGACGAGATCTGCGCGTCGACGCGAAGGCCCACGCGCTGCGCCGCGCCGAACCAGTACTTGATCCCGCCGCCGCCGTGGATCTCGGCACCGCTCGTCGCGTCCGACGCCGCCTCCTCGAGCTGGCGCAGGTAGCCCGCCCCGCCGAGGACGAACGGGACGAACGGGCCGCTGCCGAAGTGATAGAGCACCGACCCGCCGAAGATGTACGTCGAGACGTTCACGTCGGCGTCCGTCGGAGCGGCGTTCTCGAAGTCGTTCGAAAGGCTTGCGCGGAGCGTCGGACGCGTGTACTGGAACGTGCCTTCGACCGACACGCGCGACGACAGGTAGTACCCGAGCCGGCCCTCGAAACCAGCGCCGCTCTGCATCCTTCCGTTCGCGTTGAAGAGCGTGAGCGGAGAGCTCCCCGTCGTCGGATTGCGGGTCAGCTGGGCAGCGGCGACGCCGTCGTCGTAGCCCCCGGTCCACGCAGCTGCCGCGCTCACCTCCATCTTCCCGGCGCGGGCGCCGCTCGTCACATACGGTTGCTGCGCCCCCGCCGCCGCGGGCAGCGCCAGAAGCAAGAAAAGAGCAGCGATGCCGCGAAGGCGGATCACTTGGCCACCACCTTCACCTCGATCGACGGCGCCGTGCCGCCGCGCGGCACCACCACGAGCTTGTTGTAGAACACCACCTTGAAGTTCACGTCGATGTTCAGCGCCGGATCGAGAAAGCTGCTGATGTCCCCGTCGTCCAGCGGCTCGACGCGCACGACCTGCGGCCCGGGCTCGAGGCCCGCAATCGTGAACGTGCCGTCGTCCGACAGCGTGAAGCCGCCGACGAGCTTTCCCGACGCAGGGTTGAATGCCACGATGTGGGCGCCGAGCACGCCCGTGCCGTTCTTCGTGACGCGGCCGGTGATGCTGCCGGTCGACGTGCGGAACGTGCTGTCGCCGTAGATGTCGGAGATGCCGGCGATGTCGTCCGCGCGCAGCGTGCGGTTCACCGTGCCCGCTGAGAAAGCGATTGGAAACATGACGGCCTCGGCGCCGAGCACGCGGCGGCCGCCCCCGACGAGCTCCGTCTCTCCGATCATCGAGTGGCCAAGCCCGTGCAGGTGGCCTATCTCGTGGAGCGCGATCGACTCGAGGTCCTGGCGTCCCGCCTCACCGCCCTGCGCGACCGACCAGGCGAACGTCGAATTGAAGAAGATGTCGGCGTCGAGAATCTCCCCCGTCGTCGAATTGGTCGTGATCGACGTGGATCCGAGAACCCGATCGAGGTCGGGACGATTCTGGAAGCCCAGGACGTTGATGCCGTCGGCGGCGCCGGGATTGGCGCCGGTGAACCCGACGAATTGCGACGACATGCCGGTGTTCGGCACGGCGTGCCACGTCGCGAACGCGCGATCGTAGGCCTGCTGCGCCTGCTGCGCGGTCACGCCGGGGACATCCCGGTTCGTCACGAAGTACCGGATCGGAAACGTGTTGAACTTGGCGTTGACGATATTGTTGCCAACTCGCGTGCCCAGCTTCAGGTACGCGTCGGCGGCGGGCGCCCAGACGATGATGACGAGCGCGGCGAGGATCAGTGCCAGGTATCGGCGCACTATCGACCTCCCAGCGCCATGACCTGCAGCACGGCGGAACGGAACGACTCGAACGGCAGCGGTTTCCTCGTCACGTCACCGCGGACCACCGCCTGCGCGGCGCCGCTCGATCTTCCCATCAGGATTGGTGTCGTGACCATGCGCTGGCCGCTTCGCGCATCGGCGACGATGCGGAATGCGCCCTGGCTCAGTCCGATGATGGAGGGCGCAGACGCATCGCCCTTGAGGAAGAGGACGAGCTCGTCACCCTCGCGGAATTCGGGGGCGCCGACGAAGGTCGTGCGATAGCTGCCCAGCTCTCCGCCCGGCACCTTGAACGTCACGCGATCGCCGAGGTTTCCCTTCAGGTAGTCGGCCGCTTCGAGCGTGACGACCGTTTCGATCGAACGGCGTCCGTCGACGTATTGCGCACGGACGTCGACCACATGCCCGTGGACGATCACCGGCGCGAGGTTCACGAGCTCCCTGAACTCGATCGGAAGGACGACGGTTGCGTGGGCCGCAACCGGAAGGATCACGAATAGTGCAAGAGCAGCGAGATGACGCATGCTCCGCAGTGTAGTTCAGTTCATCGCCGCCTCGCAGCCGCGATCACTGCCTCAGCCGCGCGGCGGCTCGCGCCGGTCGTCCCAAGCTTCGTCCGCACTGCGGCGAGATCAGCCTTCACCTTCGCCGCGTGCGCCGGATCGGTCAGCACACGCAGGGCCTCGGCCGCGGCCTTCTCCGGCGTGAAGTCGTCCTGGATCAATTCCGGCACGACGCGCGTACCCGCGACGAGGTTCACCATCGCGTAGGTATCCACGCGCACGAGCGGCTTGCCGATCGTGTAGGTCAACGGACCAACGCGGTACACGACGACCATCGGACAGCCGTGCAGCGCCGCCTGCACCGTGACGGTGCCGGACGCGACGACGGCGACGTCGGCGCTCGCCAGGACGGCATCGGTCGAACCTTCCACCACGACCGGCTTCGACCGGCCGGCGGGCCAGTCCGCGAGCGGAGCGAAGAGCTCGTCATCGAGGTGCGGCGCGCGCGCGACGACGAACTGCGCCGATGGCACATGCGCGGCGATGATGCCGGCGGTCCGCACGAGATCCGGCAGGATGGCGCGCAGCTCGTTCCGCCGGCTCCCCGGCAGAATCGCAACCACGGGACGCGACGGATCGAGGCCGCTGCTGCGCAGGAACACGTCGCGCGGCATCGGACGGTCCGTCAGCTCGAGAAGCGGATGGCCGACGAACGTCACCGGCACGCCGGCTTCTTCGTAGAACGACGACTCGAAGGGGAAGATCACCAGCACGCGATCGACGACGCGCTTCATCGTCTTCACGCGCCCGGGCCGCCACGCCCAGAGCTGCGGACTGATGTAGTAGACGATGGGGATGCCGCGCGCGTGCAGCGCGCGCGCGAGAAAGAAGTTGAAGTCGGGGAAGTCGATCGGCACGAAGACGTCGGGGCGGCCGATCTCCGCGGCACGCACGAGCGCGCGGTAGGTCTGCCACGACCTCGGGATGACGCGCAGCGCTTCGGTGAGACCCGTGACCGACAGTCCACGGAAGTCGCGCACGAGCGTCGCGCCGGCGTCCCGCAACCGCTCGCTGCCGAACCCGGTGATCACCGCGTCGGGCTCGATCTTCAGGATTTCGCGGGCGAGCGCGCCGGCGTACAGATCGCCCGACGGCTCGCCGCACGAGATCATCACGCGCAGCCGGTCGCTCACGCGGGTCGGTCCATGGTCTCAGCTGGGCTTGACGAACAGATCGGGCGGGAGCGCGACGTTGAAGTGGATCTTCCTGACGTCCCGCTCGACAGGCGTGTGGTCGCCGCGGCGGACGACGGTGTGGAACGCGACCTTGATGCCGTTGACGGTCCGGTAGTCGCTGTAGGTCTCCTCGCTCCGTCCCTCGAGTTCGACCTCGTAGCGGGCCTTCTCGATCAATCCGCTGTCGAGATTGATGAGAAGCGTCAGCGGCGCGAGGCCCTGGCCGGAGATCTCGAGCGCGCCAAGCGACGGTTCGTCCGCGTCGACTTCCCGGACGATCAGCTTCCCGGACGCAGCATTCACGAGCACGCGGATGATATCGCGCTGCACGCTTGCCTGGAGCGGACCGCGCGCGACCTCCGCAATCTCCTTGACGACGCCGCCGCTGACGACCCAGTAGCGCCCGTCGGCGTACACCTGTGTGACCTTGCCGCCGGGCATGTCGGCGTCGGTTCGGTACCGGTCCGGATATTCGATCCACTGCACGATCGCGAAGGGCACCGGACCGTTGTCGGTCTGCGCCGTCATCGTCCCTTCCGATCGCACCGTGCGGATCCCCTGGAGCTTCGCGAGTCCGCCCTTGGATGCGATGGCCTTGTCGAGGAGCGCCTTCGCGGCGTTCGATTGCAGGCGACTCGTCGCGCGCTCCGACGGCACGACATACGACACCGGCCGGATCGACTCCCGGCCGGGAATCGCCTTGTGCCGCAGATCCGGCGACGCCAGATCGAGATCGGCGGCGGGGATCACTTCGAACTTGTCGAACCCGGCGCCCGGCAGCTGCTTCACGAAGGCCGACGCGTCGCCGACGAGCACGACCGTGAGCCTGTCGGGATGGAAGTAGCTCTTCGCGACGCGCTGCACGTCATCGACGGTGACGGCGTCGACGCGCTCGCGGTACGTCTGCAGCTCGTTCATGTTCAGGCCGAAGAACACCGCGTTCAGGATCTGCAGCGCGATCTGGCTCGGCGTCTCGATCGTGAGGGGGAACGCCCCGGTCAGGTAGTCCTGCGCGCCCTCGAGCTCGCGATCGCCGACGCGGTCGCGCTGCAGCTTCCAGATTTCGTCCACGATCAGCCGAAGCGTCTCGCCGGTCGTCTCGGACCGCGTGTTCGTCTGCGCGACGAGGTCGCCGGACTGTTTCATCGCGTTGAAGTCGGCGGACGCGCCGTAGGTCAGGCCGCGCTCGGATCGCAGGACGCGATGCAGCCGGTTCGCCCCTTCCCCGCCGAGCACCTTCGTCGCGAGATCGAGCGCCATGAAGTCGTCGTTCTTGCGCGGGATGGCGATGTTGCCGACGCGGATTTCCGTCTGCACGGCCCCGGGCTTGTCGACCACGATGACGCGGCGGGTGGGCGGCGGCGGATCGATCGGCTTCGGCGCTTCCGCCGGAACCGCACCCCACCTGCCGAACGCGCGCTCCGCGCCCGCGAAGGCTTCCTCGGGGCTGACGTCGCCGACGATGGCGAGGATCGCGTTGTTCGCGCCGAACCACTTCTTGTGGAAGGCGACCAGGTCGTCGCGCGTGAGCGCCGCGAGCGACTCCGGCGTGCCGGACTGCGGACGGCCGTACGGATGGAAGCCGTACACGAGGCGGTCGAACACGACGTTTGCGAGGAACTCGGGATCCTCGTAGCTGACGCGCATGCCCGAGAGCGACTGCTGCCGCTGGCGTTCGATCTCCTCGGTCGCAAACGCCGGATGCTGCGCGACGTCCGACACGAGGTCGAGTGCGAAGGCCAGGCTGTCCTTCATCACGACGGCGTTGATGAAGGTGAGCTCCGCGCTCGCGCCGACGCCCATCGCGCCGCCGATGGAGTCGATCGCGTTGGCGATCTGCTCGGCCGACTTCGTGGTCGTCCCCTGGTCCAGCACCGTCGCGACGAGCGCGGCGGCGCCCGACTTGCCGTCCGGATCCTGCGCCGACCCTGCGCGAACGAGCAGGCGCAGGCTGACCGACGGCGTCTCGTGATGCGAGACGGCGATCACCTGCAGGCCGTTCGCCAGGGTCTTCACTTCGTACGGCGGGAACTTCACGCTGCGCGCGGCCAGCGGACGCGGCGGCCGCTCCGACGGCCAGTTCTTCGTCTGCCCGAGTGCCGGCGACGACAGCCCGAGCGCGACGAGCGTCGCGAGGAGCGCGAGTCTCGCCGAAGCGGCGCAGCCGCGAAGGCGGACCACAGAACGAATCACTGCACCCCTCCCCTGGAACCCTTGGGAAGGATCGTCAGCACGAGGCGGTTTTCAGGGGTGAAGTACGTCTTCGCCACGCGCTGCACGTCGGCCGTCGTCAGGTTCTGGAAGATGTCGAACTCGCCGTCGGCCGTCTTGATGTCGTTGTGGATGACCACGGCGTGCCCGAGCACTTCGGCCTTGCTCTGATCGGATTCGCGCTGAAAGATGTAGTCGCGCGCGAACTGGTTCTTCGCCTGCTGCAGTTCGGCCGCCGACACCGGCTCCTCGCGCAGGCGATCGAGCTCGGCGATGAGCGCGTCGATCGTCTCGTCCGTCGTGTGCCCGGGCTGGACGATGGCGACCGCGAAGAAGAGATTCGGGTCCTCGATGATGTTGCCGCCGCCGAACGCCGCCAGCGCAAGGCCTTTCTCGTACACCAGCTTGCGATAGATCCTGGAGCTCTGGCCGTCCGAGAGGATCTTCGACGCGACATGCAGCGGATACGAATCCGGGTTGCCGTCGTACGTGATGTGGTGCGCGACCACGACCGCGGGGAGGGGCCAGTCTTCCTTCAGCGTGACGCGCTTCTCTTTCGTCTGCGCCGGCTCCTTCGGGATGTCGCGCGGAACCGGCTTCTCGGACTTCGGTACGCGGCCGAGGTACTGCGTGACGAGCGCCTGCGCTTCCTTCGGGTCGAAGTCGCCGACGAGCACGGCGGTCGCGTTGTTGGGCACGTAGTAGGTCTGGAAGAATTCGCGGACGTCCTCGACCGACGCGGCGTCGAGGTCCTTCATGCTGCCAATCACGGGATGCTTGTACGGATGCATCGTGAACGCCTGGTCCGAGATGATTTCCTGCAGCCGGCCGTACGGCTGGTTCTCGATGCGCATGCGCCGTTCTTCCTTCACGACTTCGCGCTCGGTCTTGAACACCTTTTCCTCGATGCGCAGCGAGCCGAGCCGATCGGCCTCGAGCCACAGAATGAGCGGCAGGTACTGCGACGGCACCGTCTCCCAGAAGACGGTGGCGTCTTCGTTCGTGTAGGCGTTGCTCTGGCCGCCGACGCTCGAGATGTACGAGGGGTGCCCCTCGGGCTCGACGTTCTTCGAGCCCTTGAACATCATGTGCTCGAAGAAGTGCGCGAAGCCCGTGCGGCCCGGGCGCTCGTTCTTCGATCCCACGTGGTACCACATCTCGAGGTGGACGATGGGCGTCGAGTGATCCTCGAGGAAGACCACGTTCATCCCGTTGGCGAGCGTGGTCATCGTGTAGTCCAGTTTCGGGGGACGAACCGCTGCACGCGTGTCCGTCGTGACGAGCAGGACGCACGCCATCGCGGCCGAACCGGCTGCGCGCCTCAAACCACGGGATGAAACCATGACCTTTGATTATCCCATTTATCCGAGGGGCTTTGCCCCTCGGGCTCCCCTGCACGCTCTCTCGCGCGCCGCTGCGCCGGCGCGCGCCGTTCGCGTGGCTCGCTCGTGGTACTCGCTCGCTAGGCCCATCCTGGGCGTTCAGGTCTTCAGCCGCTCTTCCAGGGCCTCGAGACGACGTGTCAGCTCGACGAGGGTCTTTTTCAGTTCCGGCAGCCGGCGGAAGACCGCCGACGACTTCAGCCAGTCACGGTTGTCGATCGCCGGGTAGCCGGAAATGAACGACCCCGCATCCACCGAGTTGGGGATACCGGACTGCGCCGTGGCAATCACGCCTTTGCCGAGCGTGAGGTGGCCCGCCACGCCGACCTGCCCCGCCAGCGTGACGTTGTCTTCGAGCGTCGAACTGCCGGCGATGCCGACCTGCGCCGCCAGCAGCACGTTGCGCCCGATGGTCACGCCGTGCGCGATCTGCACCAGGTTGTCGATCTTGCTGCCGGCGCCGATGCGCGTCTCGCCGAGCGCGGGTCGATCGATGGTGGTGTTGGCGCCGATTTCGACGTCGTCTTCGACGACCACGCCGCCGATCTGCGGGATCTTGTAGTGCGTCCCGTCCGGGCGGCGCGCGAAACCAAACCCGTCGCTGCCGATCACCGCGCCGTCCTGGACGACGACGCGATGGCCCAGCGTCACGCGTTCGCGGATCGAGACGCGCGCGTGAATCACGCAGTCGTCGCCGATGACGGCGCCGTCGCCGATCGTGACGTGGGGATGGATCACCGTCCGCGCGCCGATGCGCGCGCCCTCGCCGATGCTGACGAACGCGCCGACCGAGGCGTCCGCGGCCAGGCTCGCCGAGGAGGCGACGCTGGCAAGCCGGTGGACGCCCGGCACAGGCGCCGGCGGCGGCGAGAACAGCTCCACGGCGCGCGCGAACGCGAAGTACGGATTCGCCGACCGGAGCATCGCGCACGGCGCCGGCTCCGCGCGCTCACCCAGGATCACGGCGGACGCTTTCGTCCCGCGCAGCTCGGCGGCGTATCGGGGATTGACGAAAAAGGTGAGGTCGCCGCCCTTCGCCTGCTCGAGCGCGGCGACGCGCTGAATATCGACGTCGCCGTCACCGTCGAGGCGGCAGTCGAGACGCGCGGCGATGTCTTTGAGCTTCAACG
>Ga0066903_100003041_pt1 | contig 13484 bp, 9 predicted proteins | sample PanSoiMetaGPlot1_FD_67491 | JGI IMG/M metagenome (GOLD analysis project Ga0066903, IMG submission 67491) | Tropical forest soil microbial communities from Panama analyzed to predict greenhouse gas emissions - Panama Soil - Plot 1 (version 2) | ecosystem: Environmental > Terrestrial > Soil >... | reverse complement strand
TGCAGCGGTCGGGGTTTCCAACAAAGGAATACTTAATGTCGGATCCCGAGATTGTGGCATGCGTGTGCCAACCGCAATACCGCGTGCAGAATCCCGAAGTCTCGTTCACGTCTGAGGAGGTGAGCACGAAATAGATACCATTAGTATCCTTCGGCAACGAGCCGTTACTGATAGCTCTCGAGACCACGCTCTTTACCTTGTTGTCGCTCAACCGGGTTCCTTGGCTGTAGCTGTCGGTGATTGATTGGGTCAGGACCAAGTTGCCGGTGACATCGTGAGTGTTGTCTCCATAGGTTGAATTGATCTTCTCGTATCCAGAGCCGTTGAGCCCGCTGGATCCGAACAGCATGTTCATGAGATTTACGGTGGTCTGCGTGTCAGAGGGCTTAGGTCCATTCACCCAGTTGCCGTACCAGATGAAGTAAACATTCACCGTTCCTGGCATGACGGGTCCGTTATGGTAATTGATTCCATTGCCAGTATGGACCGTGTAGGGGTTTACGATGTCATTCGTTTGTGAATCGTCGGAAGCAGGGACTCCGTAGCCTTTGCCACTGGGCACCAACTGGAGGCCTTTACGGGTTGTTTGAGCATTGAGATAGCAAAAGCTTGCGAGCAGAAGCGCGAGTGAAAGGACTTTCCGCATTGAGTTGTCTCCAAAATTGAGATCGAACAAGTCAAGGCCGGAGCCGCTCCCTACGTTCGGGCCGAGATGCACATGTTGTTACGAGGTGAAGTGCGCAATGTAACTTGCTCGGCACCGTGTGAATGTCGGGTAGCATAGTACGTGCAATTACAAAGTGTCAATGAACTACGTGAGCTGCTGTATTTTGTCCTGAGCCATATCCGGGAATCGCTTGGCCCACCCGCTCGCGATATGATGTAGGTAGACAAACGCAAGAAAAATCAAGAGTAAGACCTGAGAGGCAAAGCAATGACCCCAGGGGCGATGTTTTTGGGAATGCCTACAACCGCATGATCAATGGGAAACGCATAGCCGTCGTGATGCCGGCCTACAACGCCGAGAAAACCTTAGAGGCGACAGTCCGAGAACTGCCGGAATTGGTTGATAACTTCATCCTGGTGGATGATCACAGCTCCGATGGGACCGTCGAACTCGCACATCGCTTGGGCCTGCAATACTTTGTGCACGAGCGCAATTACGGCTACGGTCGAAATCAACAGACCTGCTATGCCGAAGCACTTGCCGCGGGTGCCGACGTCGTCATCATGGTGCATCCAGATTACCAATACACGCCGTTGCTGGTAACCGCGATGGCCAGCATGATCGCCTATGGAGTGTATGACGTTGTACTCGGCTCCCGCATTATCGGCGGGCAAGCATTGCGAGGCGGTATGCCGAGGTATAAGTATGTCGCAAACCGACTGCTTACCGCTTTTGAAAATCTGTTTCTCGGTCTCAAGCTTTCCGAATACCACACGGGATACCGCGCGTTCAGCAGCGATGTGCTGACAAAACTTCCGCTGCTGGAAAATTCTGACGATTTTGTCTTCGACAATCAGATGCTCGCGCAATGCGCGCATTTCGGGTTTCGCATCGGAGAAGTCTCTTGCCCAACCAAGTATTTCGACGAGGCATCTTCTATCAATTTTCGTCGCAGCGTGAAATACGGCTTTGGTGTACTGGGTACGACTATGCAGTTTGCCCTGCAGAGAATCGGATTGGCACATTTTCCGATTTTCAATCCTGATGGGCGCCGGCTTGAGCCCGGCAGCGGCAGCTACTATGTTCGCGGAACGGCGGAGAGTACTCCGAACGCATGACGGACGTGTTATCAGGCTCTGACGATCACGTTCGGCCTCGGGACCTCTGCGCGCTCGCACTTTTCACCGCAGTTGCCATACTGGTTCACGGCTACCACCCCTTTGTTGAAGATGCAGAAATCTATGTGCCCGGAATCAAGCAGGCGCTTCAGCCCTCGCTTTACCCTTTTAACTCTGCATTTTTCTCATCACATGCGCATTTGACACTGTTTCCTAACCTCATCGCTGCCTCGGTACGAATCACTCATTTGCCTCTGGAGTGGACACTCCTCGGATGGCAGTTTGCGTCGATATTCATGCTATTGCTAGCGTGTTGGCACATAGGACGACTGTGTTTTTCTAGTCGCGAAGCGCGGTGGGGAGGGGTGGCGCTTGTCGCATCGCTGCTGACGATCCCCGTCGCTGGCACGGCCCTTTATATTCTCGACCAATACGTGAACACGCGTTCGCTTTCCGCTCCCGCGGTATTGTTCATCGTTATCAATGTTCTGGAGCGGAAGCTCGTTCGCGCCGCTCTATGGGCGGCTGCAACGGCTGTCATACATCCTTTGATGGTAGTTTTCGGCATTGCTTACGCGGTCGTGCTCTGGCTCGTGCAAAAGCGTACGGCCCGCCCTGGATACGCAACGGCAGCGGCACTTTTACCACTGAGCCTCTTTCCTGCAGTGACGCCCGCTTACCGCCAAGTGTTGGAAAGCCGCTCTTACTTCTTTCTGTTGAAATGGGAGTGGTACGAGTGGCTTGGTATTTTTGGCCCCCTCGCGCTGTTATGGTGGTTTTCACATCTGGCGCGACGCCGGAAGCTAGAAGTCATGCAGTCAGTTTGCGAAAGCCTGATCTGGTTTGGGCTCTTCTTCTTTCTTGTGGCTCTCGCAATCACGATCCCGCCTCGGTTTGCGAATCTTGCCGAGTTGCAGCCCATGCGCAGTCTTCTCTTGGTCTACATTCTGCTGTTTATCATCGGCGGAGGGCTACTGCAGGAGTCCTTTCTTAAGCGTATTTGGTGGCGGTGGCTGCTTCTTTTCGTCCCACTTGCCGGCGGCATGTGGTTTGCGCAAAGGCAGCTTTTTCCTTCGACACCTCACATCGAGTGGCCCGGACGCACACCAACCAACGAATGGGTGCAGGCTTTTGACTGGATCCGGCAAAATACTCCGAATGACGCCTATTTCGCACTAGACCCTGAACACATGGAGATGTCCGGAGAGGACCAACACGGATTTCGAGCGATCGCTGAGAGATCCATGCTTGCGGACCGGATCAAGGACAGCGGTGCCGTCACGATGTTCCCAGCATTGGCAGAAACCTGGCAGGAGCAGCAGACGGGTCAGCAAGGATGGCAACACTTTCGGAAATCAGACTTCGAAGAGTTACGTCGTCAATTCGGAGTGACTTGGGTGGTCGTTAGCCAGCCGCCCAGGTTGAATGAGTGTCCTTACCGTAGCCAACATCTCGCGGTCTGCAGGATCGACTAGTTTCATCCGGAAACACTCCGGATCATGCGGGCCGCTTGGCAACTTCTTCAGCGGAGAGATCGGTTATCTTCAATGGCACAACGGCCTGTACTGTGGTTCCATGATCTCCGGAGTCGATTTGCAAGTTTCCACCAAAGCGGGCGACTCGCTCCTGCATTCCCCGAATTCCCACACCACCACGGGTTCCGGCTTTCAACTCCCTTTGACGATCGAGTGGGATGCCTCGTCCCGCGTCCGTCACTTCCAGATATACCTTATCCTCCCCAATTTCCAAACGGATGAGGGCTTTTGAACTTCCGGAATGCCGATGAACGTTTCCCAGGGACTCCTGGACGATGCGGAAGATTGTCGTCTCGACTTCCGCGGGAAGACGTTCAATTGCTGCCGAGCACTCTAATTCGACGCTGATACCGCTGCGTTCTCCGAATTCCTCGACGTACCAACGTAGCGCGGATGGCAGGCCGGCCTCGTCGAGAAGCGGAGGATGAAGCAGGTGGGAAATAGTGCGAATGCTTTTGAGAATTTCGTCCGTCAGCGAGTCGTTGTCTGCCAGCGCTTTCACTGCCCCTGTAGAGAGTTTTGGCGCCTCCGATGCAATTGACGCGTTATTCATGCGGATGGCTGCCAGTAACTGGCCGACACTGTCGTGCAAGTTGCGAGCGATCCGTTTTCGTTCTTCATCCTGCATCTGCAGCACTCGAACCGATAATTCTCTCAGGCTGTCATTTGCCTTCTCCAGTTCCGCAGTCCTCTCACTGACGCGGCTTTCCAGGGTCGCATTTAATTGGGCAAGTTCCTGCCTTGCACTTTCCGCGATAAGGGCTTGTTGGCGGGCCTGATTCTCAGCCTGCTTCAATCGTAGAAGGGCGCCCACGGTTGCCACCAATTCTTCACGGTCGATCGGTTCGGTGAGATAAGCGTCCGCACCACTGGCGAGGCCCTGAACGCGGGCATCGGGTTCAATGAATGTTGATGAAAGGTGGAGTACCGGAATGTGAGATGTGGCAGGATTCGATTTGATTTGCCGACAAACTTCGAAGCCATGGATGTCGGGAAGATTTACATCAAGAATCACCAAATCAGGCAGTTCTGTCGCCAAGCTGAGTGCCTCTGTGCCGGTGCTCGCTTCTTTTACCTGATAGCCTGCCTCGCGGAGCGATCGCACAAGGGAATACCGCAACGCCTCGTTATCGTCTACCGCGAGAATTTTGATAAGGCTCTTGTCCGCGAAAGCAGCACCAAACTCCTCCCACTTCACCATACCTCTTAACATGGATGGATCAGACATGCTGCACCTCACTGGCTGGACGAGTTGCGAACGAGACGCTGGCTTGCTTAAATGCCTCCGCGAATTGCTCAAAAGAGAGTTCGCGTGATTTGCTCTCCTTGGAAAGAATGGCTACAGCATCCTTGAGCATTTCAGACTCTTCAGTGCTTAGCATTTTCGACGTGTAGACAATCACCGGAATGTTCGCCGTTCGCGAATCTGTCTTTAGCAGTCGCAACACCTCGAACCCCGACAGGTCAGGCATGTTCAAGTCGAGTATGATCGCAATCGGTTGCATCTCACGGGACTTAAGGAGTCCCTCCTTGGCGTTGACGGCTTCTACGAATCGAAAATCGGTCTGATTGAGCACAGTCTTGACCAAGTAGCGGGAGATTTCATCGTCGTCAATGATCAAAACTTGCCGGCCGGAGTCCTGGGTTATGACCGATTGAAGCTGGTCGATTAGCCATGCTCTCTCGATTGGCTTCGCATGGAACGCGGTTGCGCCTAAGGACAGTGCTTTTTCCCGGTTCTCCACCACCGTCACGACAAACACGGGGATCGAGGCAGTTGACGAGTCGCGTTTCAGGTCTTGTAGCAACTCCCACGAGTGCTCGCCTTGCAGCAATACATCCAAGATGATCGCAGCCGGGCGGAATTCCCGGAGAGCGTTTCGCGCCGTCTTGAGATTGTTCGCGGGAACAACCTGAAACTGCGTGTTCTTTAGGTACTTTTGATAAATAAACAGCGCCTCTGGATTGTCTTCAACTACCAGGACAGGCCACTTCTGAGCATCGAGCTCTCGGGTAATTTCGGGAACTTGGACTATGTCCGTGGCTCCGCTGAAACGAAGAGGAATTGCCGCAGAAAAGGTGGAACCGAGACCGACGGTGCTTTTAACGTAGACCTCGCCACCAAGCAGTTGTGCAAACTTCCGGGACAACGGCAGACCCAGGCCCGTTCCCCTTACTACTTTCTGCAATTTTCCCTCGACCTGTGTCCACTCGTCGAAAATACGGCTTTGATCCTCCTGAGCGATGCCTATACCTGTATCGGTGACCGAGAACCGTACAAGCTTGTCGTTCTCGAGCTGAGCCGATACTCGCACTTCTCCCCGTTCCGTGAATTTCAATGCATTGCTGATGAAATTTCTCAAGATTTGAGAAACCTTGGCTTCATCGGTGAATAACTCCTGAATTCCTTCTGGCTCGTCAAAGGTAAGATTCACGGATGAATTCTGACTCAGCAAAGGCCTCAGCATCCCACGCAGCGCAGCGAACAGGCCCTGAACCTGAAAGTGGCCGGGACGAATTGTCACCTTGCCAGCTTCGACCTTGGCTAAATCAAGAAGATCGTTCACAAGTTCAGTGAGTCCTTGAGCAGAATTTCGGACAAAGCGCACCTGCTTTTCCTGCTCGGGGGTCAGGTCTCCGTCAAGCCGGTCCAGCAAAATGCCGCTCAGAGCCGTTATGGAATTCAAGGGCGTTCTGAACTCATGGCTCATGTTAGAGAGGAAGTGGCTCTTTAGTTCCGAAGCGCGCTGAAGAAAATCCGCTTTGTCGTTCAGTTCGGCATAGAGTGCGACGACACCACGGTTCGTTTCGTCCAGTTCACGGTTCAACTGCGCCAACTCCTCCTGCCGCGCCCGCAACTCCTCCAACGTATTTAGAAGCTCCCGGTTTTGCAGTTTTAATTCTTCGTAAGGATCTTCTGCTCCGCGTTCAATACTCGACAGCAGTTTTTCGAGTTCCCCGGAACCGAATCGGGTAAATCGCAGCGGAATATGTTTTCCCAGAACTACTGTCGTTCCGCGATTCGTCTGGCTCTCAATATGAAAATAATCCATGAGGCGCTTCGCGCCGATGATGCCAAGACCCATGCCAGTCTGGGAGACGTACTTTCCATCCATGATCTCCTGGAGGTTCGGGATGCCTTTGCCCTGATCGCGAAGGGTAACCATCAACATCTTCGGGGAGGTGCCTTCAATACGAAACTCAATGCGACCACCACCGCCGTATTGGAATGTGTTGCGCGCGATTTCCGAAATCGCAGTGGCAATTCTGGTTTGGTCCTGAGAATCAAATTTCAAGGCAGCAGCGATCGCCCGCGCCTTTTGGCGCACAAGAACGATGTCGTTCTCCAACCGGATATCGATCGTAACCAGATTGATTGTCATGCCCGTGTTGCTACGAGTTAAACAACTGCTGCTTTCGCTACTAATACCGTGACATCATCCCTTTTGCGGCAAAAATCTCTATGCAGAACTGCCGCAATCAGACTTGGCGGTTTATTACAGATTCCCGGATACTGCTGCAGGTCCCATCGAGTCATTAACCCGTCGGAGTGCATGACGAGGATACTGTCGTCGATCCATGGGACACTGAATTCCTGCACTCGTTGCATGTTCTGACCTAAGATTCCATTGTGAGAAGCTAAACTTCGACTGTTGTCTGGCGCGACGATACTGGTTGCAATGTTCCCAACGCCGGCAAAGAGAATCAGCCCTTTCGAGGCGTCAATCTTTGTGACGCCGAAAGCAGCTCCCCGTGTCTTCTTCAGCGCGTCGTGAGTTTCACGAACGATATTGTGTGGGGACCTTTCGGAAGTCTTAGCCAGCACCAGCTCAGCCTCCCGGGCCGCTTCGGCGGCAAGGACTCCATGTCCCAAGCCGTCAACTACCATGGCGATCAGGGAGTCGCAGTGAATGCGAATTCCCCAACCGTCTCCGCAGACGTCTTCGCCCGGCATCGGTTCGGAGACCACTCCCACTTGGATGGCAGATTTCAGCTTGGTGTGTTTTTTCGGGGTCAACCAGAATTCCGAACTTACGACTGTGCCTAACCCTGGTTTCGAATAAATATCAAAACTGTTGGACAGTCGCCTAATGGCCCCTAACCCTGTCCCCATCGTTCCTGCCGTGGAGTGCCCGTCGAAAAGGGCGCGGCTGATGTTCGAGATTCCAGGTCCGTTGTCAACGCTGATGATCCGCAAGCCATCATCGTCATTGGCCTGAAGACGCTGCAAGAGAATGTGGCCTCGGCCGGCGTGCTTCAAGAGGTTCGTAGCCATCTCGGTCGTGGCGAGAGCGACTGCTCCGCAACTCTTTTCATCCATTTGCGCGTCTTGCGCATACTCCACTGCGCGCCGCCGTGCTTCGCCAGCCTGGCTGGATTCGGATACCTCTATGAGCATGGACTTGGCCTACTTCCACCGAGTAATGATGATCTTGGTCCCTTCACCGGGGCGAGATGCGATATCAAAGTCGGTAACGAGGCGTTTGGCACCACCAAGTCCTAACCCCAACCCTGATCCAGTGGTAAACCCGTCGCGCAAGGCAAGGGCGATGTCTGCGATGCCAGGTCCTTTATCCTCAAAGGTCAATCGGAGACCCACTCGAGGTCCATTGAGCGTTTCCAACTGCATCATTCCACCGCCGCCGTGGATGATCGTATTTCGGGCTAGTTCGCTGGCCGCGGTGACGACCTTGGTTTGATCAACCAGGGTGAAACCAAGTTGGGCAGACATTTCGCGTACACGCCGCCTCACCGAAACGACGTCAGACTCGGCTTTCACCGGCAATGTCTCAGTTACGAGTACTGCCATACGTCTCCCTTGAGGCGTTGACGGAGTTCCGCAACAGTTCCATGCCAGCATCCACATTTAGAGCTGTGCGAACTCCAGGTAAGGAAAGTCCCAACTCGACCAGGGTTATTGCAACTGCGGGTTGCATTCCAACCACTACAGTGTTTGCGTCCAGGACCCGCGACATCGCGGCAATATTCCCAAGCATTCTGCCGATGAATGAGTCCACAATCTCGAGGCTGGAAATATCAATCAGCACGCCTCTTGCTTCGGTATCGCTGATCATTCTTGTCAGGTCGTCCTGCAGAGCCATGGCGAGCCGGTCATGCATGTCGACCTGAATCGTGACAAGCAAAAAGTCTCCCATTCTCAGAATTGGGATTTTTTCCACGGATCGCTCCTACGGTTTTCTTAAGTCTTGGTGCAAGTTGAAGCCCGTTCGTTCCAGCGCGATCTTGAATGCGGCGGACAGTGTAGCCTTGGTGGTGATATCCAATAAGTTGATACCAAGGTGGACAATGGTTTGCGCGATCTGCGGTCGCACGCCACTGATGATGCAGTCGGCACCCATCAACCGCGCCGCGGTTACGGTCTTTAGCAGGTGTTGCGCTACCACGGTATCAACAGTGGGAACCCCTGTGATGTCGATGATCGCAACCCGTGAGTTCGTTTGAACGATTGCCTGCAGGAGGGATTCCATCACGATTTGGGTACGCGCGCTGTCGAGGGTGCCGATGATAGGCAGGGCCAGGATCCCATCCCATAGTTTGACTACCGGTGTTGAAAGCTCCAGCAGTTCTTCTTGTTGACGACGGATTACTTCTTCCCGAGACTTTTGATACACCTCGGTCGTATAGAGCCCCATGGAATCAAGAAGCTCTGTCGCCGCCCAGGTCTCCGCGGCCAGGGAGTCCGCGTCTTTGCAAGCTTGCCGTATCTGTACGAAGATTGCCCGCTTCGCAGAGAAAACAAACATCGCGGTTTCCGAAGGCGTGAATCCCTGTTGAGCCCGAGTTCGGGATACGTCTCCCAGCATCTCGCGAACTCCGTCCCACGATGAGGATTGAAAATTCGCGCCAGCGGTTTCCAAAGCCTTGTTCATCAACCGAAGGAATTGGGTGCATTGGGACCGTAAATCCGCCTCATTCATAAGGTCGCTTCGGCGGGTCGAGCCGGTCATTTCCTTAAGCCACTCGGATAGTAGTTGGTCCTGGTTGCGCGCAAGGATGCCGGCAAGCGCAGATGTGGACTTGTCAATCGGAACTGTGCTCATGAATTTTTCCTCAGCAAATGGCCAAAGTGACTAGGCGGGTCGGTTTAGCAATCAATCAATAGTTGTAGAGATTATACCCAAATTGTCAGCTCTCAAAGCCGGATAGCGGCGGGAGAGCCGATCGCACTGACCAGGAAGGCCGGTACTCTGTCTCACGGGGTACACAGGGCGTCGCCTAAACCTCCCCAGCAGCCTCTATGACTTGTAACAGTTGTAACGAAACCGGGGCAAGAGACACCATCTTCCATATCGCGCCGCGAATGGCGCAAAGGGTGATAGCTCGCCCAGCCTCCGTGCTGGGAATCGGACGGCCTCCATGGCGTACCCTTCGGCCCTGGTATCCAGACCTAATTGAAAATCAAGACTTTTGAGGAGATTCATATGGCACGTTCTATGCACAAGACGACCAAACCCGCCAGGGCGCGGAACCCGAAGTCAGCTGGCGTGAAGCCGGCCCATCGTAGCGTTTCTGCCCCTAAGGGCAGCGCAAAGAAAGCGGGCGCGCGCAAGGCGGGCGCAAAGATCCACGTTATGCCTGGGAAGGCCGGCATATCCGCCAATGTAAACCGGCTCTCACGCCGACTTGCAACCGTGTCGATGCGTAATCCAAGAGCAGTGGACGCTATTGTTCAGAAAACTCCGGCGACAGGGGTTGAGCTTGTGTCGACCTTCCGTGCCGAATATGCCAGCGCGCCGGCACAAGCGCGCATGCTGGCCGAGTCATATGCGCGGTCCATCAAGAACCCGCTAGATCATCGGGAGCTCTTTCAGGAAGCGGCTGGAATGAAATCTGATGAACGCCGTGCCCTGGTCGCCGGCTACCGGAGAGCAGGTCAGGCCCGGGGTGTGGTCCACGCAGTCGGGCAGCTTCCACGAGCGCAAGGTCGAGTGCTGATGAAGGACCTGGTTCTACACCCGGATGGGAAGATCGATCACTCCGGACTGCAACACGTTCTGTATTGGCTCCGTGACGCTGGAGCTGAGATGAAGCGGATGGAAAAAGGCAAAGCGAAACCCGCGCCTGACACAGATTCCGCTGTAGTCGATTTCTTTGAAGACGTTGCCGACGACATCGCGAACGCCATCAACTCAGTAGTGGATGCGGTAGTTAACGCTACGAAGACGTTGGGACAGGCAATCGCTGACATGATCAACTGGGCGGCGAATGATATCGCGAACCTGGTGAATGCCGTGATCAAGGCTGGGCAAAGCATTCTTAACTTGCTGAATGCCGCGCTTGAAAATGGATACGAGATGGTGAAGAAGATCGTAGCCGGTCTCGATGCCATCGGCCAAGGACTGTTCACCGTGCTTGACTCGGCCTTTAATTTGGCAAAGGACGCACTGGTCACGGTTCTCAAGGCGATCGACAACCTTGGACACACCCTGGGCGAGCTCCTCGGGTATTTGGCCGGAAAGGCCTTCGCCGTCATCAAGCAAGGTGTGGATGCGTTGCTCGCGATCGGAAAATCCATTGGGAACATCCTTCAGCAGGCGCTGGATTTCGGTATCACCCTAATCAATAACGCAGTTCGATCACTGATCGAGCTCGGCAAGTCTGTAGCAGAAATTCTCACTTCGCTGCTGACTCGTCCGTGGGATCTATTCGATGCGGTGATCTCCGGGCTGCTTTCACTGGGCCGGACGATCGCTTCCGTTCTCAACGACGCTATCAACGCCGGACTTGATCTGGTCAAGGAAATTGTCCGCGCGGCTGCACGAGCAGGTCAGGCACTGATCGACTTCACGAAGTACATCGTGAACGCCGCTGCAGACGTGGTTCGCAAGGTGCTCGATGGATTGTTGGAAGCGGGAAAGTTTCTCGCGGACATTATTACGACTCTGGCCACACACGCCTTGGACGCAATCCAGAAAGTCGTGAATGCGTTCTTTGAACTTGGCAAATCGTTGCTTGATCTCATGAAGCAAACGCTAAACCTTGCCATGGATTTGCTGAAGGAGGTCATCAAGGCCGCCTTCGCGCTGGGCAAGACCATCATTGAATTCACTAAGCAAATGGTGGAGTTCACGTACAGAACAGCGGCACGTTTGATCGATGCCGCCATCCAGGTAGGAGCCGATGCCATCGAGATCCTCGAATCAGTAGTGGAGTCCACGTACTTCGTCTTCCGGAAGATCGTCAATGCTGTATTGCAGGCACTCGGCCCCGTAGGCGACATACTCGGCTGGCTGCTCGATCGCGGTGAGGATTTGGCATCCGGTCTGTGGCGTGAAGCTATCCTCGCCATTCGCTTCGTGAAGAAGAGCGTTGTAGAGATTCTGGATTGGGCGGTAGCGCAGGCCGAGGATGTATTCGATCGCATCGTTCAGCTCTGCGAGGACGTTGGAGCAGCGGTGACGGAAGTGATCGATTGGGCCATTGCTCGCGGTGATGACATGCTTGAGCTACTTGGGGGAATCTGGGATCGGATTGAAAATTCCGTGATCTATGCTCTCAATTACCTGAAAGACGACTTCATTCCGGGCATTGCCAAATTCATCAAAGGCGCGCTCTCAGCAGGTTTCGAGCTGGCGAAGCTTGTAGCCTGGACTGTCGGCAAGGCGTTCGAAGTGACGCTTGAAGTAGTTCGCGGCGCATTCGAAGCCGGGATCACCCTTGCTCAATTAGTGATCGATGTCGTGCAACACCCGGATCAGGCAATCCAGGACATAGTGAAAGCAGCGCGACAACTGGGCCAGACGCTCGAGCAGGTGGTGGACGCATTCAAGCAGGCGGGCGAAGAGTTTATCGACCACTTCGTGAATGCGATGGTAGCTCTCGGCGAGGACATCAAAGACATGCTCGGTGCGGTAGTGGAAGTTGCCGTTGGCTTGCTCGACACGGTGGTGTTCCTGCTCATGAACTTCCTCAACGGCTTCCGCAACCTGACAGGGGATGAGTTGGCAGATGTTCAGCCAGTGTTCGGAACTTCGGTGGACTTCGCGCACACTTACATCGCAACAGACTCACCGACGAACCGAATCATCTTTGGCATTCAGGACTTCTTCACCGGGAACCCTGACTCACGTGCCTTTACTACCGGTAACTTGATTAATTTCGATGTGGGCGATGGGGCCATCGAGCGCTTCACGCTTGTGCACGAGATGACTCACGTCTGGCAGAACCAGAACGTGGGCCCGATCTACATGGCGCACGCGATCGCCGACCATATCACCCTGGGCGACGATCCCTCATACAACTATGGGTATAACGACAGCGACCACTCGGCGACGATCACTCTGGTGGACGCGAAGTATGACCACACGAATGAGGATGTTTTTGATGGTCCCGAAACCGGAGAAGGCGGAAGGACGGTTGTGGACAATGCCGCTGCCGATACCTTCATGGACTTTGGCCCCGAACAACAGGGTCAAATCCTGATGCACTTCTTTGCACGCAAGGTCCTATTGGGCAAGCCGGAGAGCGACTACGCTCCATGGGAGAAGTTCTCAACCTACGTGCAAAGCCATCCACAGGTAGCGTAATGACCGAACGTACTGTACTTCTCGTTGCGCCACGACCGTGCATGCAGCATTTAAGTCCGTTGCTGCGTGCCTGGCGTGGCGCCGGCTTTCGGGTAGAACGGCGGAGCTATGACTCTGACATGCCTGACATAGCCGCAGAGGTGAAGAGGCGAGAGGATCTGACCGCAGTCCTACTTGTGGGCTCCTCTCGGCGTGCTCCGGCAACTGTCTTGCCATCTCCTTTTGTCATAGATCTCGCGGGGAGGCGGGTTCCTACCGCATGGCTGCCTGCCACCGATGCCCGTTCACTCCGCCGCTTCGCTTCGACGGCGGCGCGGGTTCATCAGCGTGGCGGCAAGCAGCCAGGTGTTGCCCTTCTAAGCCAATGGCACCCGCGCTACCTTCATGTCGTAGATCGCATGGAGACGCTCCTGCGAGACGATCATGCCGTCTTTCACTGGACATCAGATGTGATTCTTCGTGAAGGCTTGGTTGAAGCGATGGGCAGCGGACTGGGGCTAGGAGTTTACGTTGGCCATGGACGTCCGATTGGGTGGGTCGGCTACCATGGCATGCGCAGCCGTCACTTCAAAGCCTTCGCGGGCGAACCGATGGGCGCAGTGCTGTCCCTTTGTTG
>Ga0066903_100003040_pt1 | contig 13485 bp, 9 predicted proteins | sample PanSoiMetaGPlot1_FD_67491 | JGI IMG/M metagenome (GOLD analysis project Ga0066903, IMG submission 67491) | Tropical forest soil microbial communities from Panama analyzed to predict greenhouse gas emissions - Panama Soil - Plot 1 (version 2) | ecosystem: Environmental > Terrestrial > Soil >... | reverse complement strand
AAGCTATATCGCGGAAAATTGGAATCGACTGCGGCAGGCATGTGGGACCGGACCCGTTGGCGCCTGATTCAACGACTGGTTTAGACGTCGGATCGCTAGAGTAGAGGCGGCGGCCTGAAGCTCTGAAGTCTCATCTAGCCATTTCCTTGTTGTTGCCACCAGTCATCTCCCGGGAACGTGCAACGGCCTTCTTCGACGCGCTGATCAGATCCTGTGAACGATGTACGCGCTGGTTCGCCTGCTCAACCATTTTCCTGGCCTTTTCCAGTTCCTCGGCCAGCTTTCTGTTGCTCAGGTAAGAGTTCGACTGCGGCTTGAACTTGCTCACCCCCATTTAAGCGGACAATACTCCCAGCGGCTGTGAATTTCAACCTCCAATTGTGTTAAATCGTCTTTGAGCAAGCCGCAAAAAGTAATCACGCGGGCGCTTCTCCCGAGACTCGCGCGCCCTGGTGGACCAGGAAACATCTGTTGCGACAGACTTTAGCAGAGACCCTCATCGCTGGCCGCGATCTTCCCAAAGTGGGATTTGGGATTGCAGGAGCTAGTGGTATGCTTGCCCATCCGAATTTCGACCTCTCTTGAAGGAGCACCAGCCCCAGATGAAAAAGTCGTTCTTATTGCTGGCATTGATTTTTTGGATCGTCCCGGCCGCATCTTCACAGCAGAGTTCAGCGCCGATCAGAAATATGGGTGCGCCAACCGGAACGACGGTCGGAACTTCCGCCTCCCCTGCAGTGCTGCCACAATCGCTGGCGGGAAAAAGCCCTGACGGCGATGCCACGGTGAGCGGTGGGCCTGCTGCTGAACCGCGTTTTGACGGCAAGAGCTGGTGGAACTATGTAAAGGTCCTTGCCGCTGATGACATGGAAGGGCGCGAGACGGGCAGCCTTGGTCTGCGCAAGGCCCAGGAATACGTGGTGGACCAGATGAAACAGGCAGGCCTGGAACCCGTGGGCGCCAAGGGCTATTACCAGCCTGTGCAGTTTGTGTCACGACAGATTGTGGAAAGAGAATCCAGCCTGGAGTTGGTGCATAACGGACAAACGCAGTCGCTTACGCTGGGCGAAGATGCCATCTTCAGCACCCGCGTGAACCTCGCTCCAGCGGTGGACGCTCCTTTGGTCTTCCTTGGCTATGGTCTAACTGTGCCGGAGAAGGGGTATGACGACTTGGCTGGCCTGGACCTGAAGGGGAAGGTGGCGGTGGTGTTTGCAGGAGCACCCGAGGAGATTCCGGGCGCTCTTGCCTCGCACTACCAGTCGGCCGGAGAGCGCTGGAAGGCGATGTACAAGGCTGGCCTCATGGGTATCATCACGATTCCCAATCCCGGATTCATGGACATTCCCTGGTCGCGCATTTCCGCCAACCGCACCCATCCCAGCATGGCGCTCCAGGGCCAGGAATTCGATGAAACCGCGGGTGAGGACCTGGCGGTCACATTTAATCCCGAGCACGCGGACAAACTGTTTGCCGGCTCCGGTCACACGCTGCAGGAGCTCCTTGATCTGCTGAAGGAACGCAAGCCTCTGCCACGGTTTCCCCTGACCATGGGCATTCGATCGCGGGCCGTGGTCTCCAGGAAAGACGTGGAGTCAGCCAACCTGGTGGCGCAGTTTACGGGAAGCGATCCCAGGTTGAAAAACGAATACGTGGTGCTCTCCGCCCATCTGGACCATCTGGGCATCGGCGAGGCGATCCATGGCGACCGCATCTACAACGGCGCCATGGACAATGCATCCGGCAGTGCGGTTTTGCTGGACATGATCGCCGCGTTGAAGAAGTCGCCCCGCAAGCCGAAACGCTCGCTTCTGTTTTTATTTGTCACCGGCGAAGAGAAGGGGCTGCTGGGTTCGCGCTACTTTACCGCCCACCCGACGGTGAGGCCTGGCTCGATGATTGCCAATATCAATATCGACATGTTCCTGCCCATTGTGCCGCTCAAGGTGCTGACGGTTTACGGTTTGGCGGAATCTGACCTGGGAGATACCGCCCGTGACGCGGCGCAGGCTCTGGGAGTCCAGGTACAGCCCGATCCTGAGCCACAGAGAAATGCCTTCATCCGCAGCGACCAGTACAACTTTATCCGGCACGGCATTCCGGCCATAGCCATGGGCGTGGGATTTACCAAGGGATCGCCGGAGCAGGCGACCTTCAAGAACTGGCTGACGCAACGCTACCACGCGCCATCCGACGATGCGGACCAGCCCGTGGATCTTGCCACGGCGGGAAAGTATGAAGAAATCATCCGGGCTGTGATGCTGCGGGCCGCTGATGAGGTAAAACGTCCGCAATGGAAGGCGGACAGCTTTTTCCGTCGCTACGCGCCGATGGCCTCCGGCAGCTACTGAGGTCGACAGAAAAAGCAGCCCTGAGTTGCAGCAGGGCTCAGTACGGGCTATGGAGGTTGGACCGCGGAAGTGCTATCGCGACGAACCGCAGAAACTCCCGATGCCGATGCTGGAAAGGGCCTGGCAAAAATCCACGCGCCCGTGGCCCATCTGGGAAACGTCGACGCCGCGCTGAACCGCATTGGCCACGTCGCCTGGGCGGTAAGAGGGCCTCGCTTGCAGCACTAGTGCGGCCTCGCCCGCCACCAGCGGCGCACTGAAGGATGTTCCCCACGCCGCCGCATAGTTCCCACCGGGATACGTGGTGATCACGCCCTCACCCGGGGCAGCAACAAAGACCGAGTTGGTGCCAAAGTTGGTAAACGAGCTCTTAACGTCAGAGTTGGTGGTGGAACCCACGCCGATCACGTTGTTGTAGCCGGCAGGATAGACCAGAATCTTCTGCGCGTCATTCCCGGAAGAGGCTACCAGCACGATGTTCCTGCTCAGAGCATACTGGATCGCGGTCTGCAGCGAGGGAGAGCTTTGCAGGATCTCAAAGCTCATGCTGATGACTTTGGCCCCATGATCGGCCGCGTAGTAAATCGCGCGCAGGATATTGAAGAGATCGGAGCTTCCATCGGCGGCGAACGCTTTGAGCGGCATGATCCGGGCGCCGGGCGCAAACAGGTGGACCACTCCCGCGGTCATGGTTCCATGACCAAAGGCGGCGGGTGGCCCGTCGAGAATGCTGGTGGTCGATTGGGTCAGGATGGCCACGGTAAATGAGTTAAGCTGCACCAGGTTCTGGGCATCAAGAATGCTCGTGGTGGACTGGGTGAGCGCCGCCGCCGTCGCCGGAGCAAGATCGTTCAGTTCGGAAGGGCTGGCGGCCTCGTTGATAAAGTTGTATCCCGGAACCATTACGGCGCTTAAGGCTGGATGAGAAAGGTCAACCCCGGTATCGATCACCGCTACGGTGATCCCTGCTCCAGTGAGGTTGACCGCGGCCTGGGCGTCGCTCTGGCGGGTAATTGCCGCGGCCGGTTGGCGCACGTAGTTGCTGGGGACGGCTGAACCGAAGTAGTTCAGCACCGAGCGGCCCGGCAGGCCATCAAGAATTGAAGTCGTCGACTGGGTCAGGCTGGCGATGGTCGTGCCGGAAAGCTCGGGCACCACCAGCGTCCGATCCAGTTCGAAGCTCTGAACGTCAGAGTCGGTTGCGATGGCTGGATCAGGAGAAAAGGCGGATACGAGAAACACGCCGCGGGTGGAAAGCTGGGTGATCTCTGTGAGACCGTAGCGTCCACACACGCTTTGCACCTTGCTGGGCGAGGTCACCAGCACGTACTTGTCCTGGGCCGGCAACGGCAGGCCTGCCAGCAAGACCAGGCCCCACAAAACCTGTTTCAGCAACCTGAGATACGCCATCAACGATCGTCCTCTCCAGGCCTCCCGCGAACGGCTCCGGAGGGCTCCCTTTGGGTTGAATCCGTCAAACCAGTAAAAGTATAGCCAGAAATCGAAATCGGCAGTGAAAACAAAATTTTTCGGCCTTTTGTGAAAATTCATCACCCGGACAGTTAAAAGGCTCACAAAATTAGACTTGCTATACGTTTTGTCTAGTTTGCGGTGTTGCGCGTTCGCCAATCAGGGGGCGGGCGGACCGCCGCTGCTGCCGCCCGCCGAGGAACTCGAGGACGAGCCTGAAGCGTTGGAGCCTGAGGTGGAAGTAGTAGGGGAACCTGTACCGCTGCTGTTGACCAGGTTGGTGAGCGAAGCATATAGATCAATCCGGCCATAACCCATGTCAGTAATCTGCCTGGTCTTGGAAAGGGCGTTGATCACATCGCCAGGTTTGGCGGTTGGACGCGCCTGCATCACCAGGGCTGCAGAGCCGGAGAGTATGGGAGCGCTGAACGAAGTTCCCCATCCCGCGGCGTAATTGCCGCCAGGGTAAGTAGTGATCACGCCTTCGCCCGGGGCGGCAAACAGGACCACGCCGGAACCGAAGTTGGAGAAGGTGCTGCGGGCGTCAAGGCTGCTGCTGGAGCCAACGCCCTGGACTCCGCCGTAACTCGCCGGGTAAACCAGGGTCTTCAGGCCGTCGTTGCCCGAGGATGCCACCACGACCACGTTCTTGTTAAGCGCGTACTGCACGGCTGCCTGGAGGCCCGGGGAGGGCTGCCCAATGCTGAAGCTCATGCTGATCACATTGGCGCCGTTGTCGGCAGCGTAATAGATCGCGCGAATAATGTCTGAGAGGTTTGATGATCCGTCAGCGCGGAAGACCTTGAGAGGCATGATCTTCGCGGTTGGAGCGATCAGATGCACAATGCCCGCCACCATTGTGCCATGCCCAAACTCGGCCAATGAACTATCGAGAATCGACGTGGTGGACTGATCCAGAATTGACGTCGTGGACTGGGAGAGAATCGCGACTGTGGCTGAATTCACCAGCAGGATGTTTTGCGCGTCAAGGATGCTGGTAGTCGACTGCTGAAGTCGCGCGGCCACGGCCGGATCCAGGTCAGCCAGCTCCGACGCCCCCGCAACTTCGCGGGTGAAGTCATAACCGGGAAGCAGCGCCGCCGCAAGGGCCGGATGGTTCAGGTCGGCGCCGGTATCGATAATGGCCACGGTGCCGCTGCCGGTAAGCCGCGTGGCCGTCCGCGCGTCAGAGAGGCGGATGATGCCGGTGGCGCTCTGCGCCGTGTAATTGCTGGGCACGGTGCTGCCGAAGAAGGAAACCAGAGTGCGTCCGGGAAGAGTATCCAGAATGCTGGTAGTGGACTGCGTCAGGGTGGCGTGGGTGGCGCCGTTCAACTCGGGCAACAGCGACCTCTGCTCCGGCTCAAACCCTGCTACGGCGACGTCCGATTCGACTTCAGTCTGCACTCCGCTTACATCGGCCGAGGGCGAGTTCACCAGCATGACGCAGTTTGTGCCGTCAAAGAGCTCCTTCACCACGCTAAGACCGTGGCGATCGACGATACCCTGAACATTGCTGGGCGAAGCCGTAAGAATGTAGCTGCTTTGCGCCGCCAGCGGCAGACACAGCAGCCAACATCCCCACATGAATAGTACGCGGTTTCTCATTTTTCGGGCTTCCAGCGGTCGTCCCAAATGTGCAAAGAAATCAAAGCTGCTGTGTCTTGCCTAAAACCACTTCCAGTTCCTGGCCTTTGGTTTCGAGCGGCACCAGCAAGCGCAAATCGCTCTCCGGCACGTATTCCAGTTGAAATTCACCAAACGTGTTGCTGACGGAACGAGTCAGTTCCCGATCTCCGGAAACAAGAATTACGGGTACATTAGCCAGATTTTCTTCCGGAGATTTCTGGTTGGCGATCTGGCCAACCAGCACCATGCTGGCCGATCCTTTTTCGTGTTCGAAACGAAGATCCACCGAATAGTCGCCGGCGTGGAACAGAACCTGGCGGTTGATCTGGTGGGTACCCCGGACCCCAATGGGCTGAGGATCATTAAGACTGTCATATACCAGGCTGCCCAACAAGCGTGCCAGCGCGCTGCGACGCGGCGCCCGGGCCAAGCCTGCAAGTGCTTTGACTTGCTGTTCCGCCGGCTGGGGAATTTCGTATTGTGCCTCGCGCAGACATATCCCAGCGAACCTTGATAGTAGAGTTTGTATTTTCTCGCACCTGGAGCATCCAGACCGCAGATGGGCGAGCATTTGTTCGTGCTGCTCTTGAGTGACCACGTTGCGTACGTAGTCAGCCCACTCAGTGATATCGAAATGGCGCGCTTGAGTCATGTATGGGTTTTTCTTCGTCTCTCAAATCCAATCAAGGGGAATACGGCTTCCGGGTCCATATCCCCCTTTTGAGCAGTCGACGAATGAGCCTGCTTCTGGTCATAAGAGTCCCGGGAGCAGCCCAAAAATATACCTCCGAGAAGAATTTCCGGCATTCTAAAAGAGCTTCCCCACCAGGGCAAAAGCGGCCCAATAGTAGGGATGACGGTGTTGTTGCTTCAAATTGATAATAGCCATTCGTAATGCATCCGCTTTATTGGCGGAATTCCTGAAGTTCCGGTAAAAGTCCCCCATGAACTCGGCGGTGCTTTGATCGTGCACCTCCCAGAGGCTCACCATCAGCGTCTGGGCCCCGGCATAGAGCAGGCCGCGGACCAGGCCAATCAGTTCGTCCCCGCCGATGACCACGTTCATGCCGGTCCCGCAGCCGCTCAGAGTCACCAGCTCAGCGTCAAATTGCAGCTGGTAGAGGTCAAACAGGCTCAGCAGGGACTTGCCCAGGCGGATGGAGGAGAACATGGGATTGTCCTGCCGGAAATAGCCATGGGTCGCGATATGAATAAACCTGCTCCTGGAGCCCAGAGTCCGCAGTTGTTCCTCGGTGGCCTCGTCGCCGGTGAAGACACGGGCATCGCCCATGGCAGAGGCCACGGAACGCGCTTCCTCGGCAATGTAAGGCGCTCGCGCGTCCGGCACAGCCAGCACCAGCGCGCCGGCATCGCTCTGCGGCTGTGGCTTCTGCTGACAAACGGCAAAGATGCTGCTGCTGGGCGCGTAGGAGATGGAAAAATCGTCGATCAGGTAGCGCCGGCCGTCAGAGAGCGCGTGGAAGGGCAGGTAGTGCAGAAACGAGTGCGGCACGATGACCAGGTGCTCGGCTAACAACTGGTCGCGCACCGGCGCGATCAGCAGCGTGTAGAGCTCTTCCAGATGGGCCTGTGTCGCCTCCAGCAGCGGCTTCTCCAACGGCTGGGTGTAATCGTCACCTAAGCGAAATTTGGCCAGCTGCAGCTGAAGCAGGCGCAGCTTCTCCCGCACCGGCATCACGTCACCCAGGGCCAGGATCTTGAATTGTCTGCGCGAAACCAGGCAGACGTAAAAGCGATTGCGCGCCGTGTAATACTCGAGCAGCAACGCGTTCTCCGGGAGGATGCGCTGCAATTCTTCGACGGGAACGGCCCGCGCGTTTTGCAGGCTGGCGAAGTCGCGATTGACAGTCTGCACGCGCGAGAAGGCCTTCACCAGGTCATCTTCATAGCGGCGGCTCAACTGCCGCAGTTGCTGGATTTTCTCGGGAGAACTCCCTTCCCGGTTCAACTCTTCCAGTTCGATCTGGTGGTAGGTCCATTTCAGCTTCTGGCGTAAATCGCGGAACTCGCCCATGGCGGGTGAAACCGCATCCGCTTCGCGGGCAACCAGGGAAGACGAGCGGAAGGCGATCAGGTCAGCCAGGCTGCGCGACTTGGCCTGCTCGATGTACTCAAAAGCCTCTTTCTGCGCACGGGCGCCAGAACTCACAGCCAGCGAGGTAATGACCAGCCCTTCATACACGGCGAGTTTGTTTTTGAGAAAGGCAATCTTCAATTCCTCCTTGCCCAGATGGCTGCGCAGGTCCTCCAGCTTGCGGAAGGCATGCTCATAGGCGTGGCGGGCCAGTTCGGTGTTGCCGCTCGACTCCTCGGCCTGGCCGAGCATGAAATAAGCCTGGTAGGTGGCAGGCGAGTCGATGTGAATGAGCCGGGCCAGAGCCGCGCTGCAATAGCGCCGCGACTCTTCCGGGTCCGAGGCCCGCAATTCAATCGCCGCCAGCAGAAGTTCGCACAACGCCGCCTTCGAGGGCAGGGCCGAATCGGCAAAGTATTCCAGGGCCGTAGAGGCCAGGTCTTCCGCATCGTCGTTGGCGCCGGCCTCATACAGCACGAGCGCTTTGTACAAATCGATGAGCGCTGGCCAGAGCTGATTTTGCTCCCTCACAAACAGCTCATGCGCCTGGTCAAACACCGCGAGAGATTGCTTGTACCGGCCCTGCTGGCCCATGGCGATGGCGGAGAACGCGGCCGCCTTCGCCGCCTCATAGGTCATGCCCAATTCGCGAAAGGCGGCGAACGCGTCCTGGGCCAGCTCTGTGCCGCCTTCGGTGAGGTTCAGCTCCAGGTAGATTTCCGATTCGTCGAGATCGCACAGCGCCTGGTGATAGCGGTCGCCCAGGGTCACGCAAAGCGTGCGGGTCTGATCGTAGAGCTCGATCGCCCGCAGATACTCTCCCCGCAGGTAGTGCAGGTAGGCGACGTTGTAATCCGCTTCGGCCACGAGCAGAGAGAAACCGTGCTCCTGGCAGTGCCGGCGAGCCAGGCTGTAAGTCTCCTCGGCCCGGGGAAAGTCGTTCAGGCTGATGTAGCCGACCGCCAGATTGCGGAGCACGGCGGCAATATCCAGCGGCTCGCCACACTGGAGGAACTCGGCATACGCGCGCTCGTAAAGCGCGACCGCATCCTGAAAACGGTCCTGGCGGTAATAGATATTGGCGATGTTGCTGTCCAGGCGGGCCAGGCGCAGCCGGTCGTTGTGCGCATGGAAGATCTGGCGCGCCTGCTCACCCAGCCTGAAAGCGCGCTCATATTGGCCGTCATAGATCAGGCTGTGCAAAGCGCCGCTGATGGTGCGGGCATAATCAACGTCGCGCCCGGTCTGTTCAAAAATGACCAGCGCCCTTTCATACTCCTGAATCGCGCTTTTGTATTTCCCCGTCAGGTAGAGAACGTGGCCGACGGCGCGAGCGCTTTGCGCCGTGGCGTACGGATCACGGATCTCTTCCGCGATCCAGGAGCTGGCCTGGGCAAGCTTGTAAGCTTTTTGCAGGTCGACGCGGGCAAATGTAACCACGGCGTTGTACAGCGAATCAACCGCCTCTTTGCAGCGCCACTGGGAGCGTCCGGCGAGAAACGCGCGACGCTGCCCTTCTTCGGGGATGGCCGCGAGGTCCACGATCCATTGCTCAAGTCCAAAGCTTGTTCCGCTCTCGGCCATCTAGAATCCCAACTCCGCCAGGATCTTCTGCAGGCGACTCAGACAACGTCCACGGATAAAACCGATGGAGCCCGTGGCCAGCCCCAGCTTTTGCGCCACCTCGTTGTAAGGCACAGGCGGCTGTTCGTAAAACAGGAGCTTCACCAGCTGAGCGCAGCGGGGTGTGAGCCGATCAATGGCGTCGCGAACGGCCTGTTCCTCCTGTACTTCCTGCAACATTTGCGGAGCGGCGGCAATTTCCTCGGCCAGCTCCCGCTCCATGGCGTCCAGTTCGACGTCCTGGCGCTGGTGTTTCCTCGAGTGGAAACACTTGTGCGTGGCCACGGTGATCAGCCAGGAGCGCAGAGACTCGATCTTTCTGAGCTTGGCCAGGTTGGTAAACAGATCGATGCAGACATTCTGGAAGATGTCTCCAGCATCGTCAGGGCCGAACCCATATTTCACCGGCACGGAATAGATCAGGCGTTTGTACTTGTCGATGAGCCTGTTCCAGGCGCGTTCATCTCCGGCCAGGCACGCCTGCACCAATCGCGCGTCTTCGGCTGCCGTGTCCCGGGTTGTAGGTAAGGATATTTCCTTGGCGTTGTGGTCCATTCAGTGTTTACCGCGCGGGGTGTGCCAAAAGAGCTCGTCTGCGTTCCAAAAAGTATACTGTTCCACGATTGCGGGACGAAAGTTCCCCAGATCTTCCTGGGCGCCAACCAGAATATTCGGACTGATGAGGTAAACCAGCGGAAGCTCCTGCGCCAGAATTTCCTGAATCCGGTCGTAAATCCTTTTTCGTTGCCGATAATTGGGCGTAACCATCTGCTTTTGCAGAAGCTGGTCCAGCTCCGCTTCCCAGGGCGTGGCCGGCGTCTTTTCCCTGAGATGCCACAGGTGGGTTTGACCGGAGGAAGTAAGCAGATTCATGTCGGAGGCAGGATCGAGGTCGCCACGGACCAGCCCCATCACCACGGCTTCATAGTCGTGCGAATCCAGCACGCGGTCATTGACCGACCTGCCTTCCATGGGCACTACGTGGGCGACGATCCCGATCTGTTTCAGGTCATCCTGCACCAGCGTGGCAATCTGCGCGCGCTGCGCGTTGCTTGAGCTCACCAGAATCGTGAACTGCACCGCCAGGCCGTTCGAATCCATGAGAGCGCCATCGGAACCCCAGGAAAACCCTGCCCCCTTCAAGAGTTCCCGTGCCCGGGTTAGCGAGCGCATTGGCGCGGGAATGGCGGCATTGAACCACAGTTTGTCCCCCGGACTCACGTGGGTGGCCAGCGCTACAGCGCGGCTGTGATAGGCAAGGCGAGCGATGCCCGCCCGATCGATCGCTGCGGAAACAGCCTGGCGAAAACGAACGTCACGAAACCACTTTTGCTTGCGCGCGATTTCGGGAAAGCGGCCTTCCATATCGTCATTCAGGTTGAACATCAGGAAGTTGTATTCGAGGCCCGGGCCCGCGTCATAGAGCTTGAAGTGACGGGCCCTCTGCTGCGGCTCCAGGACGGTAAAATTGCCGGCGCTCAAGCCGCTGATGAGCTGTGAATCTCCGGCCTGGAAGCGGATCACCTGCGCGTCCTGCGAGGGCGCCACGACAAAGGTCAGTTCGTCAAGATACGGCAGCCTCTGCCCCCGGGCATCAACTTTCCAATAGTACGGATTGCGCTCCAGAACAATTCGGTCGCCCGGGATCATCTGCTTCAGCCGGAATGCGCCCAGTCCGGCAATTTTGTCAGGAGCGGTGTTGAGGCTCCAGGCCTGGTTGATCTTGCCTTCCTGGTAGTCCTTTTCCAGCAGGTGCCGAGGCAGGATGGCAATGTCGTCAAAAACCCGGTCAGCCGGTGCATACGGCGCCGGGAAAGTGAAGAGCACGCTGTACGCATCGAGCTTTCTCACGGTCATCGGCTTGCCTGAGACGGAGAGGAGATCGCGCTGCGGCGCATGCACGCGCTCGTCGAGATAGACCTTGAAGGAGAAGATTACGTCGTCGGCATCAAAGGGCGCTCCGTCAGAAAAACGGAGCCCGCGCCGCAGTTTGACCGTGATCTCGGTTCCGTCCTTCGAGATCGTCCATGACTTCGCCAGAGCGGGCTCGGCCCTTTGCGTGACGCGATTGATGTGGACCAGATCGGCCATCATCCGCGCGATCACTCCCAGAGAGTTCTGGTCGACGGCCGTCATCGGATTGAAGGTACGCGGCTCGGAGCGCTGCGCGATCACGAGCTTGCCGCCGCGCTTGCCCGGCTCGGAGGCCGTGCGCAGCAGCTCTTCCTGCGCCGTGGCCTGGGCCGGCGCAGCCGCAGAAACGGCGGCCAAGGCACACCACAGGATGAAGCGTACCAGAGGCACCAAAACCGGCTTTCTCCGGAAGATTAGAGGTTTGATTTTACCCGCTCCTGCAGCGTCTCCGCCAATGAGTGATATGCCAGAAACACCGGGACCGGCGCCAAACCGGGCAGGAGCATCCACCAATAGGAAACCAGCACGTGATACTGCTGCGCGTGGGCGAGCATGTTGCCCCAACTGGGAAAAGGTTCGCCAATACCCAGACCCAGAAAAGACAGTATGACCTCCGCCAGAATGAACTGTGGGATCAGGACGGTCATTTGCGTAAGCAGAACGCGAAAAGTCAACGGCATAAGATGACGGCGCAGCAGGTAAGCGTTGGACGCGCCGAAGCCCCGCGCCGCCAGCACAAAATTGCGCTCACGCGCGCTCAGGATGACACCGCGCGCCAGTCGCGCCGGGCGTCCCCAGCCCACCAGCCCGATCACCGCTACCACCAGCAGAAAGGCGGTTACCGGACTGATCTGGAGCGGCAGAAAGGCGCGCACGGCAATCAACAGGTAAAACCAGGGCACAGTGATAAAGATTTCAGCAAAGCGCATGGCCAGGTCATCCACGCGGCCGCCGTACATTCCCGCAATCGCGCCGAGGAACAGCCCAGCCACTACGGAAAGCGCGGCGGCCACGAACCCTGCAAACAGCGACACCTGCCCGCCATAGAGCAATCGGGAGAACTGGTCACGACCGAAGCCATCCGTGCCCAGGAGGAAGAGTCCGGCAGTAGCGTCCACCCCGAAGAGGTGCAGCCGAGAGTGAAAAGCCCCAAAAAAAGTGTAGCTGTCTCCGACGGTGAAGAATTGAATGCGGGCCGGCCGGGAGCAATCCGGCGCGTACTCGCCCAGACTGTTCTCGACAGGTTTGAGTGCGTAAACAAATGGCCGGAGATGAAATTTACCCTGGCAGTCGACAAAATGGATGCGCACGGGTGGAGCATATGGGTAGAGGCGCTGTTGCGTGGCAAAGCCATAGGGCGCGATAAACCCGGCCAGCAGAACCAGAAGGTGAACGGCCAGCAGAAACCACACGGCCCAGGTAAAAGGAAAGCGCCGCGTCATGATTGCACCCTGATCCGGGGATCGCAGGCGTAAAGCAGGATGTCCCCCACAAGATTGCCGGCGACCAGAAACACGGTGGAGAGCATGACCGCGCCGATCACGACAAAGAGATCGCGGGCAAGGATGGCTTCGAGCAGCAGCGGGCCGATGCCTGGCCAGCTCATCACTACCTCAATCAATAGGGAAATGCTCAACAGCAGTGCGACGGAGAGGCCGAATAGGGAGATGAGCGGATTGGCCGCGGCAGGCAAGGCGTAACGGAAGAGCAGTTTCCAGCGAGGCAGGCCGTGGCCTTCGGCGGCGCGCATATAGGAAGATTCCAGGACCTCGCCCACGCTGGCGCGCACGTGGCGCAGGATCATGGCCAGCAGTCCTATCACCAGCGCTCCGACCGGCAAGACCATGTGCCAGCCTACGTCGCGCACCTGGGCCCACCCGCCGCCTTCTAGACTGACCGAGGTCATACCGCCGACCGGGAACCATCCGGTTTCGAGTGCTACCAGCAGCGCGAGCAAAGCGATCAGCACATCGGGCAATGCCAACAGCGTGGATGTGCCAATGCCAAACAGCTTGTCTTCCCATCCGCCTTTTCTGGGAGCCAACACCACTCCCAGCGGCAGCGCGATCAACCATGAGATCAACACCGCCGGGACGGTAAGCAGCAGAGTGTTGCGGGCGCGCGGCCAGAGCAGCTTTGACGCTGGCGTGTCATAGGCGAACGAGTATCCGAAATCCCCCCGGGCGGATGACTCAAACCACTTCCAATAGCGCACGGGCAGGGGCTGGTCCAGGCCGTAGTGCGCGCGCAGCCCGGCCAGCGTCTCTGCCGAGATCTGCGAGTTGAGCTTGAGATCGCTCAGATAATCGCCCGGCGCGGCCTGCAATAAAAGAAACAGCAGGATGGAGACGCCGAACAGCATGACAACGCCATGCCCCAGGCGACGCGCCACGTAGCGGATCA
>Ga0066903_100003039_pt1 | contig 13485 bp, 4 predicted proteins | sample PanSoiMetaGPlot1_FD_67491 | JGI IMG/M metagenome (GOLD analysis project Ga0066903, IMG submission 67491) | Tropical forest soil microbial communities from Panama analyzed to predict greenhouse gas emissions - Panama Soil - Plot 1 (version 2) | ecosystem: Environmental > Terrestrial > Soil >... | reverse complement strand
GGAACTCCGTCGACTCGACATCCTCGGCTACACGCGCGTCGCCACGGCCACGCCGATGCTGACGGCGGCGGCGGACCAGACCGCAGTCGAAGGGGCGCCCAAGGCGTTTGATCTGGGAAGTTTCGCTGACGCCGACGATGGACCTTGGGGCGTCACCGTGAACTGGGGCGACAGCTCAACGAGCCCCATTTTCTTCGTCGGGTCCGGCGGCTCACTCGGCACCCAAACCCACACCTACGCCGAAGAAGGGACCTATAGCGTGACCGTCACGGTCACGGACTTCACGGGCCTCACGGACTCTAAGACCTACCGGGTCACCGTCTCCGACCCACCCGTGTCCCTAACCGGAGCTTTCGCCTTCTCCGCCGTGGAAGGCGCGCTGTCCGCCAGCCAGACAGTTGCCACCTTTACCGACCCGGGCGGTCCCGAGCCGAACACCAGCGACCCGACCGGGACGCTCAACGATCACTACTCCGCCGACATCGCCTGGGGCGACGGCGGCACTACGATAGGAGCGAGCATCTCGTTCGATGGGGTCAACACCTACACGGTTAGCGGGGCGCATACCTACGGGGAGGAGGGCACCTACCCCATCACCATCACCATCCATCACGAACGTGCTCCCGACGCCTCCACTACTAGCACCGCCACCGTGTCCGATCCAGCGGTCACGCCGACCGGCGGCTTCGCCTTCGCCGCGGTCGAAGGCTTACTGTCCGGGACCCAAACTGTCGCCACTTTCACCGATCCGGGCGGCCCCGAGCCGAACGCCAGCGACCCGGCCGGGACGCTCAACGATCACTACTCGGCCGACATCGCCTGGGGCGATGGCAATACGACGACCGGCGCCGCGATCTCCTTCGACAGCGGTTCGGGCGTCTTCACCGTCAGCGGCGCGCACCTCTACGGCGAAGAAGGCAAGTACACGATCACCGTCACCATCCATCACGAAGGTGCTCCCGACGCCTCTACTACCAGCACGGCCACGGTGTCCGATCCGGCCGTGATCCCGACGGGTAGCTTCTCGCTCACGACTGCCCGCGGCGCGCCGTTGTGCATGGTCACCGTCGCCACGTTCACCGATCCGGGCGGCGCCGAACCCAACCCCAGCGACCCCAGCGGCGTCCATTACACCGCCGACATAAAGTGGGGCGACGGTACGGCGGCCAGCAGCGGCGCCATCAGCTTCAGCGGCACACCGGGAAGCAAGACCGACAAGTTCACCGTTACCGGCGACCACGTCTACACCGGCAACGGCACGTACACCATCACCGTCACCAACCATCACGAACTCGCGCCCGACGCGGTGACCACCAGCACGGCCACCGTTAAGTCCGTGGCCATCGGTCAGGGGCCGTGCGACGCGAACACGCTCCTCGTCGGCGGCACTCTCAATGCCGACACGATTCGCGTGACTCCGCAGGGCAGCAACGGCGACGTGCAGGTGCAGATCAATAGCGAGCCGGCGGTCGTGGTGTCAGCGTCGAGCTTTTCGTCCATCGCGATTTACGCCCAGGCAGGCGACGACGACGCGCAAGTCGACCCCAGCGTAATCCGCACGGTCTTCGAGTTCGGCGGCGACGGCAACGACCGGCTCAAGGGCGGCGGCGGCAACAGCGCGCTGGTTGGCGGCGCCGGCAACGACAAGCTGATCGGCAGCAGCGCCCTGAGCGTCCTCATCGGCGGCACGGGCGCCGACACGCTAACCGCTCAGGGCACCGGCGACGTGCTCGTCGGCGGCGCCGTCGATTTCGAGGACCCGTCCGTTTGCGCCAACAACAAGAAGCTCTGCGACTTGCTCGCTGCCTGGGCCGACCCGACCAAGTCCTACAGCAATCGCGTCGCCGCCGTGGGCGTCCTGCTGGGCGGCCACGTCTCCAACGACGGCGCCGTCGACGTGCTCAACGGCGGCCCGGGCCTGGACCTCTTCTACATCAGCGCCAACGATCTGCTCAAAGGCAATCAGAAGGGTGAGACTATCGTCACGATTTGACCTGGGATTCGTTGGGTGAGCCAGCAAGATTGGCATTCCCTCGTATTCCGCGAAAGTGCCGGCCAGGCTTTCATGTTCCCGGCGACCCGTACCCCGCCGCGGCCGGCGATCGCTCACCACACGCGGCGGCAGGACCGGTGCTCGCGACGCCCGAAGCCCCGTCGGCGACAATAGACTCACCGCAGCACGTACACGTCGCCTCCGAACCCGGGAAGGTGTACCGGACGTTTGGCAACGGCTCGTCACGTCCAGCGTTCCCCGTCACGCGCAGCAACCGCAGCGGGCTGAACAACCGTTCGTACTGGGTCGCGGCGTCGCTGAGCCCCGCCGCCGGCGTGGGCTCGCTCAAAGTGCCGCGAGGGCTGTTGTTGCCGCGGTCGAGGCGGCGGCCAGCCCCGCCGGCGCTTGAGGCGGTTCGTAGCCCATGACATACTAGCCCGAAGCACGAACGATGCTTCCCTCGCTCACGCTTCAGGCCACTGAGCCGTTACTTCAAGATCACGTCATGTTAACTTCGCGCTCTGGAATCGTCATCCTTCGAGGCTCTGCGCCGCGGCTGTGATTGTAACTTCCTTGCCCAATCGTCGATTGCGCTTGCCAGCCCAACGGCGCGTGTGGGACAATCAACGACGACTGCCCGTTTCGGGACGCCCGCGCGGCTAGCTCTGACATGGAGACGCACGCATGTCCGCCAAACTGCTCCGCTCCGGCGTTGTCGTGATCGCCATGGGCACGACTTTCGTGGCGACACTTTTCATTCTCCTCGCCGGCACGGCAGAGGGTCAGGTCAAGGTTGCTCAGGTTAAGGTGGCACAACCGGTGCCAGTCAAGGGCGGTGGGCCGGGCCAGAAGGGCAAGGGCGGCCCCGCCAATCCAGACGATCCGAACACCATCGGCGAGTTTGGCTCGGTCACCGTCGTGACCGAGAAGAAGCATCGTGACAAGATCTCGGCGGCGCGCGACTACATCAACAACAAGGACTGGGATAAGGCCGTCTTTCTCCTTCAAGGTTTGCTCGATCTTGACCGCGAAGACGTGATGGTTTCCGTGCCGCGCGTGGACAACAACGGCCGGGAAACGGTTAGCTGGGTCAGCGTCAGCGACGAGGCGAACCGCCTGATCGGCAGCCTGCCCAAAGACGGCATGGAGTTCTACAAACTCCAGAATAACCAGAAAGCGGCCGACCTGCTGAAGCAAGCCAGGGAGACGAGCGACGCCCGGCTGCTGCACAAGGTGGCCGTCTCTTACCTACAGACCGGCGCCGGCGCGGAAGCGACCGAACTGCTCGCGACGCATACGATGGATCGCGGCGAGTTCGAGAGCGCGGCCCGGCTCTTCAAGCGCCTGATCGAGCGACAAGGCGTCGAAAAACTCGGCCCGCTAACGTTGTTCAAGGCCCGCATCGCCTTCGGCCGTGGCAGTGACGCCAAGGACAAGGCCGACGCCGAGATGGCCACCCGCCAGCTCGAGGCGAGCGCCCCCGGAGGCCTGCGCCTGGGGAACCGTACGTTCAGCCTGATCGAGCTGAACGACATTGCCGCTCGCTATTCGCACGTAGTCCAGTCCAAGGACATCGCGTTCCAGTGGCCGCACGGCTTGGGCGGCAACCCCAGCCGGAATGCCCAGGGCGTAGGCGGCCCTCCATTCTTGGAATTGGCTTGGGAACAGTCGATGTTTACCGAGGAAAGCAAGGGCCAAGTTCAGAAGTGGGTGGACGAGGCCCTGAAGTCCCTCTCTGACCGCAAGAGCCCGGCCCTACCTTCACTGCACGCCGTGGCCGCGACCACGGACGTGCCCGGCAAGGGCACGCGGCAGCTCATGGTCTACCGCAGTTACTGGGGCATCCACGCCGTCGACATCAAGACCGGGCTGCTCATGTGGGACGCCGACTGCAAGTGGAGCCTGGAGAAGATGTATAGCGAAGGACGTACTGTCCAGGCCATCGACCAGTGGAAGACGTTGTATACCCAGATTGCCCGCCAAAACGTGATCCTGGAAAACTCGATCGTCGGCGGCCTCACGACCGACGGCCAGCGCGTCTACACCGTGGACGACCTGCCGGTCCCACCCTACGTGGCCGGGTTCTTCAATCAGTGGGGGGGCGGCGCGCCGCAGTTCCCCTGGGGCCAGGAGGTCAACGACGCGATGCACTACAACGTGCTCCAGGCGTTCGACCTGGGCAGCGGCAAGATGCTCTGGAGATTCGGCGGCCACAACGAGAAGAAGGAGCCCAACGATCCCAAGGGCGAGCTGTACGACAGCTTCTTCCTCGGCTCGCCGCTCAGCATCGGCGGCAAGCTTTACGTCCTGACCGACAAGAATCAAGAGCTCCGCCTCGCCTGCATCGATCCCATTGGCGTGGACAAGAAGGGCAGCATCGTCTGGATTCAGACGATTGCCACGACCAAGGAAAAGATGCTGATGGACCAGCACCGGCGCGCACAGGCTGCGCCGTTGGCCTACGGCGAAGGCATCCTCGTGTGCCCGACCAACGCCGGCGCCGTCTTCGGCGTCGATTTCCTGACGCACCGGCTGCTGTGGGCGTACGCCTACCGCGATAAAGCTGCCGCCAAGGACCCGAACCAGGAAGCGATGATGATGGGCATGGGCGGAGTGCGGATGCGCGGCGGCGGGATGTGGGTCAACGGAGACATGGTCAACGGCGTGCCGCAAACCAACCTCAATGACTGGAAGGTTTCGGCCCCGGTCATCGCCGAAGGCAAGGTTGTCTTTACGGCGCCGGACGGCAGCACCGTCGATTGCCTTAACCTGCGCGACGGCTCCAAGGTCTGGCGCGTCAACAAGCTCGACAGTGATCAATACCTGGCCGGCGTCTACGCGGGCAGGGCCCTAATCGTTGGTAAGGATCGCTGCCGGGCGCTCGAGCTCAAGGACGGCTCGCAAGCGTGGACGCTGGAGACCGGCATGCCTTCGGGCCGCGGCGTGGCCAGCGACAATATTTACTACTTGCCGCTCCAGACGAGTTCTGCACCGCCGAACGGGCCTGTCGTGTGCGCCATCGACGTGGCCCAGGGCCGAATTAAGGGGGAAAGCAAGTCGCGCAAGAACCTCAAGGGCGAGCAGGAAATGCCCGGCAACTTGCTCTTCTACGAAGGCCACATGCTGTCGCAGACCCCTAGCCGCGTCGTCGCCTATCCGCAGCTCAAGATCAAGCTCCAGGAGATCGACGCGCGGATCGCCCGTGATCCGCGCGATCCAACCGGCCTGACCGAACGTGGGGCGCTGCGGCTCGACGAGGGCGACAAGCCCGGCGCCGTGGACGACCTGCGTACGGCCCTTGCCAGCAACCCACCCGCCGACGTGCGCGGCCGAACGCGGATCAAGCTGTACGAGGCCATGACGGAATTGTTTCGCGATCGGTTCAACGAAGCCGAGAAATATCTCCTCGAATACGAAGCGATGGGTAAGGAGCCGGACCTGGCACCGGACGAGCGACAGAGGCGGCAGTCGACCTTCCTCTACCTCGTCGCCAAGGGCCGCGAGAGCCAGGGCCGACTCATCGAGGCGTTCGACCATTACCAAAAGTTCGGCGCTTTGGCAGGGAACAAGGATCTCGTGAGCGTGCCCGACGAATCGACGCTCAAGGCGCCGCCGGACGTGTGGGCCCAGGGCCGCATCGCCGCCATGGTCGCCAAGGCTTCACCCGACGCGCGCGTCCCGCTGGAAAAGCAGATCGCCCATTCGTGGGAAGAAGTGCAGAAATCCGGCGACACCGAGAAGCTGCGCCAGTTCGTAACGATGTTCGGCTCGCTTTTCCGCGCCGGTCGCGAAGCCCGCTTGCAGCTCGCCGAGAAGTTGATCGAAGAAAACAGCAAGGGCTCGGCGCTCGACGCGGAGCGCCATCTCCTGCTCCTGCGCGGCGTCAAGGACGAACCGCAGCTCGCCGCCCGCGCCGTCGATGCCCTGGCCCGGCTGTGGACCCGGCAAGGCCTGCTGGAGGACGCCGCTTATTGCTATGCAATTCTCGACCGCGAATTTGGCAAGGTGGTGGTCCGCGACGGCAAGACCGGGGCCGACCTCTACGCCGAACTGGCCACCGACAAGCGCTTCCTGCCCTACATCGACGCCCCGTCCGGCGGTCCGATCCAGGGCAAGATCAAGGCGGTTCGCGACAACAGCCCCTCGCCGCCGCCACAGCAAATGATCTTCGGTTTCGAGCCGCAGGGCGAACTGCTGCCGTTCTTCCAGCGCCACCGCGTGGCGCTCAACACCGGCACGCACCAGTTCACGCTCGTTGACCGCAAGACCAACGAAGAACGCTGGAAGGAGCACCTGACCGCCACGCAGTTTGCCCAGTACATCTTCGTATACTACGGCGCTCCCCAGCCCCACACGCCGCGATACCGATACCACACGGTTGGCCACATCGTGGTCCTGCCGGTCGTCAACATGGTCTTTGGCATCGACCCGGTCAACAAGAAGGTACTTTGGGAAAAGAACTTGCTGGGCTCCACCAAGAACGTGTCCATGCAGCAGCAGGGCACCCTGCCTGACCCGGCGACCGGCCAACTGGTGATAACCTACGCGGACGGCTACCAGCAGCGCCTGGGCCAGATGGGGCCGGTCGGCGCATCCTACGTTTGCCTCCAGACGCGCGACGGCTTGTTGACGGTAGATCCCGTTTCCGGCCGGACGCTCTGGACGCGCAGCGACGTCTCGCCCCGCAGCCAACTCTTCGGCGACGACGACTACGTCTATCTCGTCGAGATCGGCACCGACGGCACTACCGGCGGTTGCCGGGCCTTCCGTGCCTCCGACGGCGTGTCGGTAAAGGTTCCCGACTTCGCGGCGCTCTACCAGAAGCGCGTCCGCACGATCGGCCGGAACATTCTCCTGAGCGACGAAGGCAAGACGCTCGCCCTCCGGCTCTACGACGTTCAGGAAGGCAAGGACGTTTGGAAACGCGAGTTCAAGGCCGGCTCCGTCGTCCTCAAGGCGGAAGACCCCAACCTGGCCGGCGTCATCGAGCCGGACGGCAAGACCACGATTATTGATCTCTCCACGCGGAAAGAAGTACTCGTGGCCGCCATCGACCCGAAGCACGTCGGCAAGCCCGACGCCGTCTACCTGCTCGACGACGCCCAGAACTTCTACATCGCCATCAACGGGCCAAAGGACGCCAACAACAATCCTGCCGCCGCCGCGGCGGGCGGAGGAATGGGTGGCCCCATCGCCATCGCGATGCCCGGTATGCCGGGCGGCGGTTTCGGCGCGAACCTGGGCATTCAGTCGGGGCTAATGCCCGGAAGCGGAATGCGCTCGATCCCGGTGGACGGCTACTTCTACGCCATCGATCGGCAAACGGGCAAGGTCCGCTGGAACAGCCCCGTGCCCAATCAGACCATCGTGCTGGAGCATTTCCGCGAGATACCGGTCATCATGTTCACGGCCCGGCCGTTTGCCGATATGGGCCGGGGCGTCAAAAACTTCAACATGCAGGTTACCTCCTTCCAAAGCATCGAGAAACGCACTGGCAAGCGGCTGCTCGACGAGTCCGATATTCCGAACAACGCCACGTTTCATTCCCTGAACGTGGACCTGCGGGCCGGCAAAGTCGAGCTGATCGGCCACAACGTCAAGATGATCCATTACCTGAGCGAGGCGGCGTACGAAGCGGCCAAGCAGCAGGGAACGACGCAACCGCAAGGAAACAGCCGGACGAGTGAGATGCAGGCGCCAGGCCGCCGAACCCGCGTAAACACCCAGCCGGTTCCATTGCAGTTGATCGAGAAACAACCTTGAGTTTAGCCGCGAGCTTCTGCCAGCGCTGTTGAAGCGCTCGCAGAAGCTCGCGGCTAAACTCTGCAACCACGCTCGCAGAAGTTCGCGCCTAGGCTCCAAGGACCAAACTTATGCAGCGGTTCTTCGTGGTCGCGCTCCCGGCCATCGTGCTGGCGGGCGTTTGCTCGTCGTATGCGCGCGGCGAGGAGTTGCCGCCGAAGCTCCAGGCGGCGACGAACAAGGCGCTCGACTGGCTGGCAAAGCAACAGGCCCGCGACGGCCACTGGGAGGCGGCGGGCGGCCAGTTTGCCACGGCCATGACCGGGATCGCCGGCATGGCGCTGCTCATGGAAGGCAGCACCATGCGCGAGGGCAAGTATTCCAATAATATCCGCCGGGCCGTTGATTTCCTGTTCCAGCACGCGCAGTCGAACGGCCTGATCGGCGAAGTCAACGCGCCGAACCAGGGACTCGGCTATCTCTACGGCCACGGCTTCAGCATCCTTTTCCTGTCCCAGATCTACGGCGAGGAGGAAGACGCTGACCGCCGCCGCCGGCTCGAAGACCTGCTGACGCGCGCCGTCGATTTCTGCTGCAAGTCGCAGACGTCGCGCGGCGGCTGGGGCTACGTATCCGCGGCAGATGGCAACGACTTCGACGAAGGCTCCGTCAGCGTGACGCAGGTGCAAGCCCTCCGCGCCGCCCGCAACGCCGGCATCGTCGTGCCCCGCCAAGCCATCGACAAGACCCACGAATACCTGAAGAAGTGCACGACCGACCGCGGCGGCCTCATCTACTCGCTGGCGACCGGCCAGGGCGGCGAACGGCCGACAATCACCGTGGCGGCCATCGCCTCCATGTTCAGCACCGGCGAGTACACCTCGTCCCTGCCCAAGAAGTGGCTCAAGTACGTCAAGCCGATCGTGCCCATCGACACTGTCGGCCGCGACCAGTTCGGCCACTCCGAATACACGCATTACTACTACGCCCAGGTGATCTACATGCTCGGTGAGGAAGGCTTTGCCAAGATGTTCCCCGAATCGAAGGAAAACGAGCGGCTCACCTGGAAACGCTACAAACAGGGCTTCTTCCCGTTTCTGGAGCGCTCGCAAAACGCCGACGGCAGCTGGACCGGCACCGCCATCGGCCAGGTCTACACCACGTCCTGCTACTTGACGATCCTCCAGCTTGACAAGGGCGTGCTGCCCTTCTATCAGCGGTGAAGCGAGCACTTCATTGCAGCTCAAGCGAAGCATTCACTGCTGTCCCGAAGTCTTGGGTTCTTCCCAGACAATACTTTCGTTCAAACCATTGAATTCGGCGGGTGCGAACGTGTATATTAAGCTGCCGGCCGATCTCGTTCCTTTCCGCACCCCCCCTGCTCTCGGCGACAGTGCCGACGCGACGTGGACACGGCTACCTCGAGGAGGCAACTATGCCTGGTTTTGCGCAGTCCCTTCGTAAACTGTTCCGGAAGCCGACCCCCTCGCCACGCAGCGGCAAACGACGATTGGAGTTGGAAACGCTTGAGGATCGCAGCTTGCTTTCGACGAACGTGGCGCCGCTGCTGAGCGGTCAGGCGTTCGTCGATCGCGCGCACACGGGCAAGTTCCAGACGGGTGACGCCGGGCTAGCCGGCGTCACGGTCACACTGACGGGAACGACCTTTCTGGGAACGAGCATTACCTCGACCACCACGACCGATGCCAAGGGCAATTTCCAATTTGCGCTCGTGCCGAACGGGACGTATCAGTTGAGCTTTTCGGAGCCAGCGTTCTTGCCGGGCTCCGCTGGGATCGGGAATGTCAGCACGCCGACCGGCGTAACGGTCGTTTCCGGCATCGTGGTTGGCGCGGGGCAGAGCGTGACGGGCGGCCAACTAGCATTCCAAGGCATCGACCCCCACTTCATTTCCGAGCGAATGTTCCTCTCGTCGTCTACCGCCAGTTCCTTGCCGGGCACGACGCCGGGGGCGGGCAGCGCGGGTGCAACGGGGCCTTTCCTGAGCAAAGCGAAGATTTCGGATGTCAACCTAGGCTCCGTGACTGGGACCCAAAACATTGACCTTGCCGGCTTCTTCAGCGCGCCCGACATCACGACCAGCCAGGTGAATTTCAACATCACGGCAGGCGGCAAAACGTTCACTCTGCAGGTGGAACTGTTCGATGCGCAGACGCCCCAGACCGTCGCGAACTTTCTCGATTACGTGCGGTCCGGCGGCTACAACCACAGCATCTTCCACCGGTTGACCAGCGTCGCCAAGGACCGCCTGGGCGTGCTGCAAGGCGGCGGCGAGTCGTTACCAGCCAGTCCGAACACGACGTTGACAGCCATCCCCGTCACCAATCAAGGCGTTGCCAACGAGTTCTCCTCGTCGAACGTCGCAGGCACGATTGCCATGGCTCAGTCGACCGGCCCGAACAGCGCGACGAATCAGTTCTTCTTCAACCTCGTGGACAATTCGGCGGCGCTCGATCGCCAGCTGTTCACCGTATTTGGCAAGGTGGTCGGCGTGTCCGATCAAACCGTATTGAACACGCTCGGACAAACGCCGGTACACGACGAAAGCGGCACGTCGTTCGCTACGGCGAATCCTCCCAAGGAAACGTTCGGTCAAATGCCGATCAATCCAGCCAGTTACGCAACCAACTCCCTGAACTTCCCTGCCGACACCACGGCCGCGAACTACATCCTCGTCAATGGCGTCACCGTGCAGCGGCAGAACGAATCGCTGACGTACGCCGTGACCAGCTCCGACAATAACATCGCGACTGCCGCTCTCGCCAATAACACGAGCGAGCTGCTTCGGGTCCAGGGGGTCGGCCAGGGCACGGCGACGATTACTGTCACTGCGACGGATCAATTCGGCAACAGCAAAGCGACCACGTTCACGGTAACGGTTCCATAGTTTTTTGGTTCCCTATCGGATTTCCGAGCCGCGCACGAAGCGCAGTGGAGAAAGCGGTTTAATCCTGTCTGGCCGCTTTCTCCACTGCGCTTCGTGCGCGGCTCAGACATTCTCAGCTTCGCCTTGGCAATTCTCGCAAGCCTGGCAAGTGGTTCCGGCTGCCGTCATATCCGGCTTTCCTCGCAAAGAGGGAAAGTCAGGCATCCCTTCGTGCCGATAAAACCTTTGCATCGAGAAAAATGCGCCTTTTCGTTCTATTCCGTCCTAGCCGCGCTCGTCGCCAGACGCGGATCGGTCCACCTTGCCGCACCGAGGACCGTGCTATGAAGTCGCAGTTTCTGCTCGTCCCGTGCATTGTCTTGGCTGCAACGGCATCCGCTAGGTGCGAAGATTCCGACACGAATGCGCCCAAGGCGCCCCCTGCCGAAGCGGGAGTAACCGCTGCCCCGCCGGCATCGTGCAGCAGTTGGATCGGCTCGTGGAATGCGGCCAACTCGAGCCGAGGGCAATTCTGGATCAGCGGCGAGTACTTGCTGGGATGGGTTCAGGGCACAAGACTGCCGCCGCTGGTTACTACCAGCCCGACCGGCACGGCACCCGCAGCCGCCGGCGTGCTCGGCAACGCCTCGACTAGCATCCTGTTCGGCGACACACACGTGAACGAGGAAGTGCGCTCGGGCGGGCGTATCGGCCTGGGCTACTGGTTCGATGCCGAACGCACCTTTGGGATCGAAGCAAGCGGGATGATCCTCGAGAGCCAGGCCGCGATTTTTTCCGCAACGTCGGCCGGCGATCCAATCCTGGCGCGGCCGTTCTTCGATTCTTCCACGAATCAGCAAAGAAGCCTGCTGGTGGCCTTTCCGGGCACCGCGAGCGGCGGCATCGACGTGCGGGCGGCTTCCGGCAACCTGTACGAAGCCAACGTCGATCTGACGGGCTGCTTCGGGTCCTGTTGCGGTTTCCGCTTCCATTCGTTGGTCGGCTATCGTTTCTACCGCTACGACGAAGGCCTGCGAATTCAGGACGTGACGAACCCCACCAACCCGCTTTTCGCTCCGGGAACCCAGGTCAACAGTGTCGACTCGTTCACGACTTCGAATTCGTTCAACGGCGGCGACCTCGGCCTGAGCACGCAGTACACCTGGCAAAACTTGACCGTGACGCTGCGTACGATCCTGTCTGTTGGCGAGGTGGACCGCGTGGTAAAGATCAGTGGCAGCCAGACTAACACGGTCCCCGGCGTCGCTCCCGTCGTGCGAACGGGCGGTCTCTTCGCGCTGTCCACGAACATCGGTGAATATCACTCGGACGTCTGGACGGTCGTTCCAGAGCTTGGCCTGGATCTGAATTGGAAGGTTCGAGAGAACTTGCGAGTACGCTTTGGCTACACGCTAATTGGCCTCGAGCGTTTCGCCCGTGCCGCCGACCAGCTCGACTTCACGGTGAACAGCAATTTCTTGCCGCCGGCCGGCGCGTCTCCCGCCGGCCCGGCCCAACCGGCCTTTAACTTTCAAAAGGCCAACCTGTGGGTCCAGACCCTCAGTCTCGGCGTTGAGCTGGACTTCTGACGAGATCGAATTGGACATGAGTAAACAGAGATAACAGAGAAATCCTCTGTTCCCTCTGTTTGCTCCTGTTCGAACCCCACGCCCCTTGAACTCACTCGGATTCGTGCGATAATCGCGCGGTCGCCGACATCTGGGTGAGGGACCCGATCGTGACTCGCATGACCCGCCGGGAATTCCACGGAACGGCTACGGCCATCGGGGCCGCCGCTCTCACGCCCTCACTGCACGCCCGCCGCGTGATGGGCGCGAACGATCGGATCCAGCTCGGAGTCGTCGGCCTCGGCAATCGGGGCGACCAGGTGCTGGATGCCTTTCTTGCTCACCGGGACGCCGAGATCGTGGCCGTCTGCGACCTCCGCCCGCCCTATCTCAACTTCGCCACCAAGAAGATCGGCCGCACTCCGGAACAGTTCCACGACTACCGGAACCTGCTCGAGCGCAAGGACCTCGATGCGGTCGTGATCGCCACGCCGGACCACTGGCACGCCTTGCAAACGATCCACGCCTGCCAGGCGGGCAAGGACGTGTACGTCGAAAAGCCCCTCTCACTGGTCGTGGCAGAGGGCCGCGCGATGGTGAAAGCGGCCTGCGATGCCAAGCGCGTCGTACAGGTCGGCATCCAGCGGCGATCGAGTCCCTTCTGCAAGGAAGTCGCCGAGTTCGTCCGAGGAGGCGGCATCGGCAAGGTCACCGCGGTCCGCTGCTTTCACGTCCAAAACGAATGGCCCAAGGGGATTGGCCGCACGCCAGACGAGGACCCACCCAAGGATTTTGACTGGGAAGCTTGGCTCGGCCCGGCGCCGAAGCGGCGTTACAACGTGAACCGCACGTTCTATCGCTTCCGGTGGTTCTACGATTATTCGGGAGGGCAAGTCACCAATTTCGGAGTTCACTACCTGGCCCAGATTCACTGGGCGCTGGGCGTGGATGCGCCTCAGTCCGTCGTCGCCATCGGCGGCAAGTTTGCCGACTACGACAACCGCGAAGTGCCGGACACGATGGAAGTGGTCTGGCATTACCCGGGCAACGTGCTGGTGACATTCTCCCAGTTCAACGCGACCGCGGCGCCCGGCGGCGCCCGTCCTTGCGAGATCGAATTTCGCGGCACGAAAGGCACGCTCTACTTTCACTTAAACGGGTACGAAGTCGTCCCCGACCTTGTTACTCCGAACGAGTTCGCGGCTCGAACGCCGCTCGATCGGTCCATCGAGCGAAACTACCGACTCGGGGCCAAGGCCCATATCGAAGCCAAGAAAGCGAGCGGCCGAATCAGC
>Ga0066903_100003038_pt1 | contig 13488 bp, 11 predicted proteins | sample PanSoiMetaGPlot1_FD_67491 | JGI IMG/M metagenome (GOLD analysis project Ga0066903, IMG submission 67491) | Tropical forest soil microbial communities from Panama analyzed to predict greenhouse gas emissions - Panama Soil - Plot 1 (version 2) | ecosystem: Environmental > Terrestrial > Soil >... | reverse complement strand
CGACCCGACATCTACGTCTCGCGCTTCTCACCGGGTACGCTCGGAGTGGCCTTTCCGGCCGATAGGGCCGAGGGCGGGGCCTTCGCCGTCGTCGCGAACAACCTCGACCCGAGCGCGGAGCGCAGCTTCGCCAGCGTGTACGCCACCGTCGCGCACGAGCTCTTTCATCTCGTCCAGTTCTCGTACTTCGCGGCCGACTCCGACCCGGTGATCCCGACGTGGATCCTCGAGGGAACGGCGGCGGGGATGGAGACGCGGGTGAACCCCGAGCTGGAAGACCTCGTCTCCACGATCCAGCTCCGGCGGTGGTTCTCGGCGACGGACCGGACCATGACGACGCAGAGCTACGGCGCGCAGCTCCTCTGGCGACAGCTGGACTCTCAGGCCCCGCGGTTCCTGCCCGCGCTGCTCACACGGTTGGCGGCCCGGCCGCGCGCCGGCGAGGGACAGCGCGTCGTCGCCTCCACCTACGCCAGCGTCACGGGGAAGCCATTCGCGGCGGCCTTCCACCGGTTCGCCGTATCCGTGGCGACGGACTACGCCGACGACCTGGAGCCGCGCGCCGTGCCCCGCCGAGGCGTCCTCGCGCCGCTCTCCGTGCGCTACGCGCGGGTCCCGCTCACGGGCCGCGGGTACACGACGCTGAACGTCACCTTCCCGCGCCGCGCGCGGGGCGCGGCCGCGACTCTCGTCTATCGTCGCGAGAACGCCATTCCGGGTGAGCCTCCGCGCACGCGGCTGATCGCACCGCACGTCATCGACGGCGGCCGCACCCTCGCGTTCACACTCACCGCCGGTCGGCGATCGAGCGCCCTCCTCGTGCTCTCGAACGGCGGCGCGCAGGCCGCGGCCTACGCCGTCAGCGCTCGCTGAGCCTCGTCCGCGCGACGCTTCGCGACGACGTATCCGAGCCGCTCCGCGATCCCCGCCGACTCGGCGATCAGCTTCGAGGCTTCGTCCTCCAAACCCGCCGCCCGCAGGGCCTCCGCTGCCTCGAGCAGAGCATCCGCCTGCATGCCGCTCTCCTCGACCGAGGCCATGCGCTGGTACGCCTCTTCGATCAACTGTCGTGCGCGCGCGTTCTCCCCCCGGTGCGCCTCGACGCGCGCAAGGACGACCTTCCACCACACGTCGACCCAGAAGCCCCTGTGCTCCCCCCGCTGCGCGGCGCGCACGAACGTATCGGCCTCGTCGTACCGGCCCTGCCGCGCCAGCGCGAGAGCGAGGCGCCAGGCGACGTTGATCGTCGAATACTGATCACCGCCCGCCGTCACTGCGGCAAAGCCGCTCCTGAGAATGCGCTCCGCGGCGACATCGTCGCCGGCCATCGCCTCCACCTCGGACACGGCGATCGAGTGAGCGGCGACCGACTGGCGCAGCCCGAGCTCCTCGAGCATCGTCCACGCCTCGGCGACGAGCGCCCTCGCCTCCTCGAACTCGCCCTTCATGGCACGCAGGATGCCCAGCGCGCCGATTGCGGAAGCCCTCCGGTGCGTCGAGCCGGAGCCGTCGCGGATATCGGTCGCAACCGCGATCGCTTGGTCGACCGGCAGCGCACCGCGGTGCATCGTGATGCAGACCCAGCCGAGGATGTAGTTCTCGAGGGATCGGGAGTGGGCCTTGCGTGCATAGTCGAGCGCGAGCGTGAACCGGTCGCCCCCATGGAGCCCGCCGCGGTCGCGCGCCTGGAACCGGAGGGTCTCTGCCATCGCGAGAGCCTCGTAGTCTTTCGCCTCCTCGAGAACCGGCACGGTCTCCTCGAGGTCGGCGAGGATCCGCTCCGGAGGCACGGAGGCCTCGGTCCAGAGAAGTTGGAGCTCGGCCGTGACCGTCATCCGCGCTTCCTGGTGGCGGTCGCCTAGCTTCTCGGCAAGCGCGAACCCGTCGGCCAGCAGCGCCTGCGCAGCGGCGTATTCACTGCGGCCGACCAGCGCCGCGGTGAGCGTCGGCAGCAGCTCGAGCCGCTCGGGCGAGTCAGGAGGCAGGAGTGCGTCCGCCCGGCTCAGGAGCGACGCGGCCGCAGCCATGTCGTCGCGCTGGAAGGCCGCCATCCCTGCGCGGCCGAGGTGGCCGGCGGCGGTGGCGGCGAGCCTGTCGACGTCGGAGCCGCGCTCTCCCGCCTCGCGCCTCGCCCAAACCGCACGGTCGAGGTGGTGACCCGCCGAGAGGTCGACGTCCTGGTCGACCTCGATCGCGCGACGCGCGAGCCGCTCGTGGAGCTCGGCCCGGCGCCGTTTCGTCAGGCTGCCGTACGCGACCTCCTGGATCAGGCTGTGGCGGAAGGACCATCCCGCGCCGCCCGGATCGTCGGCCTCGCCGGGCCGGACGAGCTCGCGCCGGACAAGCGTCAGCATGGACGCCGAGGGATCTCCATCCACGAGCTCGGCTACCTCCTCCGTCGTGAACGACGCCCCGCAGACCGCGGCCGCCTGAGCCACCGCGCGATCGCGTGCGTCCAGGCGGTCGAGCCGCGCCGCGAGGAGCGTCTGGATCGAGTCCGGAACCGCTCCCGAGTCGTCTTCGAGCGCCGCCGCGAGTAACTGCTCGATGAAGAGCGCGTTGCCCTCGGCCGCTGCGAGGATGCGCTCTCGCGACGCCGCGGCGAGCTGGCCTGCGGACGCGAGGCGGGCGAGCAGCGACTCGGACTCGACCTCCGAAAGCGCGTCGAGCAGGATCGACGAGCTGCTCAGGCGGCCACCTCCCCAGCTCGGTCTGAGGTCGAGAAGGTCGGGCCGAGCGAGGCAGAGCACGAGGACGGGCGCGCGGACGATCTCGACGAGCGGCTCGACCAGGTCGAGGAAGGCCGGTGCCGCCCAGTGGATGTCCTCGAGGACGATGAGCAGCGGCCGCTCGCGTGCGACACCTGCCAGCAGTCGCCGTGCGGCGAGGGCCGTGTCCTCTGCCCACGCGAGCTCGGCGCCCAGGCCCATGGCGGCGACGAGCCGCTCGGCGAGCTGCCGGCCGTCCGCGTCTGGCCCGAGCCGTTCGTGGATCCACGGGGCCGGGTCCCCGCCGGCGAGCGAGGAAAGCACGTCCCGGAGCGGTGCGTACGTGTCGTCCTCGGCACCTGCGCGGCAGCGCCCGAGAGCCCAGGCGGCCGTGGAAGCGAGACGCTCCATGCACTCGAGCGCCAGGCGTGTCTTCCCGATCCCGGGTGCCCCGAAAACGGTGACCAGGTGCGGCCGGCCGTCGGCGGCGGCGCGCTCGAACGCGTCCACGACCTGGGAGAGCTCGCGCTCGCGGCCGACGATCGGCGTCTCCAGGTGGCGGACGAGCGGGGCCGCCTCGGCGTCGACCGCCTCGACGACCCACGCGTCTCCGTTCGGGAATCCGGTCGCGGCGTGGCGCATGAGCCGCCACGTACGCAGCCCGGCGAGCGCCTGGCCAGATGCGGCCCGATCGCGAAGCCCCGACGCTTCTTCGACCGGCGGGCCGGTCACGACTGGGTCGCCGGTCACGACCTCGCCGGTCGCGAGCCCGACGCGTGCTGCGGAGGAGAGCGCGACTGCGGCGCGGGCAGCCTCCAGCGCGTCCTCGTCGCGTGCGGAGGGAATGCCGAAGACTCCGAGCAGGCGACCGCTTCCGAGGCTTTGCACGGTCGCCCCGTGGGCTTCGAGGACGCGCTCGGCGGCCTCGCTTCGCACTCGTAGCTCCGCACGACGCGCCTCGGGATCGTCGGAGAGATCGTCCGACGTTAAGTCGGCCGCGAGGACGGTCACGGTCTTGCGGGCCTCCGCGGGCGGAGGTGCAGATCGCGCAGGCGGCCGTTCCGCTCCCGCTGGAGCATCGAGCGCCGGGTCCCGATTCAGCACCGCCCGATGGATCTCCTGGAGCTCTCGGCCGGGCTCGGTCCCGAGCTCGTCGACGAAGGTGCGCCTGGCCTGCGTGTACGACTCGAGCGCATCCGCCTGCCGTCCCGAGCGATACAGCGCCACCATCAGCTGGCGCCGGAGCCGCTCCCGGAACGGCTGGCGCGCGACGAGTTCCTCGAGCTCCGCCACGAGGGCGGCGTGCCTGCCCAGCTCGAGGTCAGCCTCGATCCGCTCCTCGAGCGCTGCTAGCCGTAGCTCCTCAAGGTGTGCAGCGGCGCGGCCGACAGGGTCGTCGGCGAGATCGGCGAGCGGCGGGCCGCGCCAGAGCGCAAGCGCCCCGGCGAGGCGCTTCGCGGCGACCGCCGGCTCTGCGCCCTGGGCGTCCTCGACGAGCCGTAGGAAGCGGTCGAGGTCGAGCTCGCCGTCCTCGACGCGCAGCAGGTAGCCCGGCGGCTGCGTGACGATCCGGTCGCCGAGCTCCTGTCGGAGCCGACCCAGCTGGTTGTGGAGCGAGGGCTGGGCCGAGGCCGGCGGGGCGTCGCCCCAGATGCCGTCGACGAGCCGCTCGACGGAGACCACGCGGTTTGCTTCCAGCAGCAGCAGCGCCAGCACGGCCCGCCGGCGCGCGCCGCCGAGCGGCAGCACGCGCTCGCCGTCGCGCACCTCGAGGGGGCCGAGGATCCTGAACTCCACCCCCGGGGAGCCTAGACCCCGCCCGCAGTTAGTGGAGCGTCGGCTCTCGTCCCGCGGTGAGCTCCGAGAGGAATGCGTGCGCCCGATTCGCACCCAGCGGGTGCATGAACGGCATCGCGCGGACGTCGCGGTACGCCCGCGCAAGCGGACTGCCGTTGAGGTATCCGCTGCCCCCGCTGAGCGCGAGCGCGCGGTCGACGATGCGCACGGCCGCGTCGCCCACGAAGAGCTTCGCGCTCTGCGCCTCGGCGAAGAGCTGCGTCAGCTCCGCGTCGGTTCCGCCCGCGGTCGGGTTGTCGGCGTAGTGCTCGTCGATCAGTGACGCGGCGCGCGAGAATGCCGCGCGGGAGGCCGAGAGCTCAATGACGTTGTCGACGACGAGCGCCTGCGTGTGCGGGTCCAGTCCGACCCGGTCTGCGAGACGTGAAAGGGCTCCGTCGTGGGCGCCCTCCGCGATCCCGATCGCCACTGCCGCGTGGAAGAGGCCCGCGCCGAGGTTCCGTTCGAGGTATCCCATCGCATCACCCGTGGCGAAACCCCCGCGAAGCGCCGAGACTGGGATGTGCACGTCCTCGAACGAGATGGACTGGCTGCCCGAGGCGCGCATGCCTAGAGCGTCCCAGTCGTCGTGGGGGACCACACCCGGCGTCTCGCGCGGCACCATCGCGTAGCCGTACCGCTCGCGTCCGCCGTCGTCCACGTAGGTGACCGCCGTGTAGAGCACGTCGGCCGCGGGGGACATCGTGCAGAAGATCTTGTGCCCCGACACGATCCAGCCGCTCCCGTTTCGCGTCGCGGTCGTCGCGGGCCGCGTCAGATCCTGGTGCGGCTCGCTGACGGCCGACGAGAAGACGGTGCCGTCGCGCACGACCTGCTCGAGCGTGTCTGCCAGCGCGGCGGCGCGCCGCTCCTGGCCGGACGTCGTCATCAGCTGCCAGAGGCGGACGACGTTGACGACGAAGACGAGGTGCATGTTGACGCCCAGCGTCAACGCGGCGTCGCCGCGCGCGAGGCGGCTCGACGCGACGACCACGTCGTGGAGCGACGTGACGCCGAGGCCGCCGAGTTCCTCGGGGATCGGCGCAGTGAGGTAGCCGCTCCGCTTGATCTCGGCGAGGCTCTCGAAGGGAAAGCTCGCTTCGCGGTCGTGCCTGGCGGCGCGTCCGCCGACCTGCTCCGCGAGCCCTTCGGCGAGGGCGACGAGGCGTTCGCCGGGCTCGGTGTTTGCTGTCAGCTCAAGACCCATCTCAGGTTCCTTTCGTTCGGTTCGGGCGAGAGGAAGGAGCGGTAGCCGCGGGCGTGGTAGATGAGCGGCGCGCCGCCCCACCGGCGGTAGGCCGTCTGGACGCGGGCGAGGAAGACGGTGTGGTCGGCCTCGTTGATCGCCCGGACGACGTCGCAGTCGAGGTGCGCGAGCGCCTGCGCCACCGACGGGCTGGCGCTGCCGCGATCCCGGGGCTCGACCAGCTCTTCGAGGAACTTGGGCGCGCCGGGCGCCGCCCCGTACTCGGCAATTTCGGTCTGGTTCCGCGAGAGAATGCTGACGCCGAACACGCCTGTCGCCGCGATGGCACGGGCGCCGGGACTGTCCGACCGGAGCGACACGAGCACCGTCGGCGGAGTGGCGGACACCGAGGTGAACGCGGTCACCGTCATCCCCCACGGGCGGCCGTCGATGCGGCAGGTGACGAGGACGACGCCGCTCGCGAGCATGCTCATCGCGTCGGCGAACTCCGCGGCCGGCTCGGGAGCGTGCGTAGCGGCGATCGATGCGGGAGTCATGGGTGTGTCTCCGGGAGGCGGGTTGGTGGCCGCACGCGCCGGCACGGCCACCAACCCGTTCGCCTCTACGCGGCGACCATGTCCACCGTCACGGGGACGCCGTTCGTGACCATGTCGAAGACCGCGGAGCGCTTCTGTGCCCGCTCGACGACCTCGCGCAGCTTCTCCTCCGGCGCGTCGCCGGCGATCCGGAATGTGACGCGGATCTGCGAGAAGCCGTTGCGGTATTCGTCGTCGAGGCCGAGTGCTCCGCGTACGTCCATGTCGCCCTCGAGGGTCGACTCGACCTCGGTGAGCGTTACGCGGCGGGCCGCGGCGACGTAGACGAGCGACGTGGTCAGGCACGCCGCCAGGGCGTGGAGCAGGTACTCGGCGGGATTCGGGCCGTCGTTCGCGCCCAGCAGGATCGGCGGCTCTCCGGCGTCGATCGTGAACGCCTCGGTGCGCGAGGTGTCCTCTTGCCCGGCGCCGTAGAAGTCCTTGATCGTGGTCTGGTTGTGCGAGCCCGCGATCCAGCGGTTGCGAACCCGGAACTGGAAGCGGCCCAGCGCAGGCTGCGCCTTGATCGCGTCCAGCGTCGCAAACATCACCTCCGTGTCGACGCCGTTACGGATCGTCGTCTCGGTGGTCGTGCTCATGTGGAGCCTCCTTCGTCGTCGTTGGTAGTGCGTGACGACGGAAGGCTCGCGCCTGGCTTTAACACGGCTGCAACAGCCGGCTAACAGGCTCTACGCGCGGCTCAGAGCAAGGAGACTTCGATCTCCCAGGCCTGCTCGGCGAGCCGCTGCGCGCGGACGACAAACGACTCGCCTCGGGTGGCGCCGAGCCGCTCCAGCGCAGGGATCCGGGCGCGCGACACCTGGCCGTCGACGGTCAGCGACCGCTCGTCGCCGGCGACGGAGAGAACGAGCTCGTCGCCCTCGACCTCGGGCGGCAGCTCGGCCACCTCGATTCGCCGCGCCGCGACCCCCCAGCTCGAGCCCCCTCGCCACACCGCCTCGGCGCGGTACGGCGGCGCGAGCTGCGACTCGAGGGCCGCGGCCAGCGGGTCGAGTGAGCCGGGCTCGAGCTCCCCCTGAACGTCGTCGTCGACGACCAGGGTCCCGTCCGGCAGCGTCACGAACTCGAGCTGGCCGACGCCGAGACGCGGCGCCTCCGCGTTCACCACCGCGTCCCACTCGCGCGGTCTGGCGATGCCGTGGATACCCACCTCCCCCCAGCGCGGCCCAGGGTCGTGAGGTGGACGCTCGTCGATCTCGAGGCCGGCTTCTCGCGCGAGCCGGACGTGCAAGGCCTCCCTCTTGAACAGACTCAAGCGGGCTCGATCACCCCGTAGTCGCCGTCGCGGCGGCGGTAGACGACGTTGATCTCGCCGGACTCGTCGTTCCGAAAGACGAAGAAGTCGTGGCCGATCAGCTCGAGCTGCTCGACCGCCTCCTCGGGTGACATCCCGTTCAGCACGAACTGCTTGGTCTTGACGATCATCGTTCCCTCCTGAGACGGGCTGGAGACCGGGGCGGCCAGACTGCCGTTCGAGCGCTCGTGGTGCCGCTCGTGCGCGTGGCGCCGCTTCTGCCGGTACCGCTTCACCTGCCGCTCGAGCTTGTCGACAAGCAAGTCGATCGACGCCTTCATGTCGCCGGAAGCCTCGCGGGCGCGCAACACCGGTCCCTTCGTCCAGATGGTCGCCTCTGCGATGTGGTTGTCCGCAATCGACGGGTTCTTCTCCACCGCCAGCTCGAGCTCGACGTGCGTGGGCTCCGCGAGCTGCGGCGAGAGCTTTCCGAGCTTCCGCTCGGCGTAGTCGTGAACCGCGTCCGAGACCTCGACGTTCTTGCCCTTCACGTGCAAACGCATCGCGCCTCCTCGGTCTCCAGGTCGCAACGTGCTCACTCAATCTATCGCACCACCCACGCGCTGGACCGCGCCGGAGTTTCGACGGTCAGCGGACTACCCGGGCGAAGCACACGACTTCGACGCGGCGGGCGCCGGACTTCTTGAGCGCGAGAGAGGCGGCGTTAGCCGTCGCTCCGCTCGTGTAGACATCGTCCACGAGGCAGACGCGTCGCGGAGCCGCGGCCGCCGGCCGAAACGCGTCGCGGACGTTGTCGCGGCGCTCGAGACGGCCGAGACCGCGCTGCCGCTTCGACGGGCCCGATCGAACAAGGAAGGGCTCGACCGGGAGGCTCCAGCGCCGGCCGAGCTCGCGCGCCAGTTGCTCCGCGGGATGATGGCCGCGCCTCAGCCGCCGGTCGTGGTCGGGAGGGACGAAGGTCACGAGCTCCACGTCGGGCCGCGGCACTGCATCGACGACGAGCGCTGCCGCTTCGAGCGCCAGTCGGCGCAGCCCACGCTCCTTCCAGCCTGCGACGATGCGGCGCACCGCATCGTCGTACTCGACGGCCGCCCGGGCCGTCGCGAACGAGAGCCGTCGGCCGGCGCAGTCGCGGCAGCGCGACACCGGCCAAACCGCCGGCGTGCCGCAGCGCGCGCAGAGCGGAGGGACGATCGCTGGCAGCCGGTCGCGACAGGGGTCGCAGAGCTGCGGCCCGGGCCGCCGGCAGGCGAGACAGCGCTGAGGAAGGAGAAGGTCGAGCAGGCCCCGACGCTAGCCGCGCGATTGCGCCTTCACTGTGACGATTCCGAGCCGAATCAGCGCGGCAGCGGGACTGAACGCGTTGCTGTGCTCTTGTTCCCGACGGGGTCGGTCACGTCCACACTCACCTTGACCCGTCGAGTCGACCGAGACGGCTTGATCCGCACCGCGATCGTCGCCTTTCCGGTGGTCGTCGTCCCAACTCGGCCACCGAGCTCCCGCCCGGCCCGCGGTGACCTCGACGGCGTAGGCAATCGTCGCGCCCGCAGCCTCGTTCGGAACGGCAAGCCCGATTCGGAGTGTGTACGACCCTGCGGGGCGGCGGAGCTTGGTCGCCCTCGCGTCACGCCGACCGAAGGCGGCTCCACGTCGAAATCCAGCGTGCCGGTCCACGTCGACCGGAACGAGATCAACAGGGAATCCGCAGGATCGCCGCTCAGGCGCGTGCTGGCATAGTGCCCATCCCCCAAAGCGTTACGTACTTCCCGGTCCCGTCCACGATCTCCCAGCGTCCGCTGCCGCTCGTGGCGTGCTCGGCTGTCACGGCCAGCTGGGCGGTAAAGCTGCCGCTACCGTCGCCGCAGGTGAACTTCCGCAGCACGACGAGGCCGAGCGGGAGCTGATCGGAGACGTTCTCGGTGTCCGCGGCGAATCCGGTCGAGCAGAACGGCTCTGACGCAGTGAACGGCCGTTCGTGGCGAACGCGCGAAGGAAGGGTCGCGTCCGGAACGTGGGTGCCCTCGTGAAAGCCGACGCAAGCTGGCGTCAGCCGGCGAAATCTGCCCGTGCGGCCTCGAGCTGCTCCGGTGTGCCGATGTCGTACCACGTGCCCGGCAACTCCCAGGCGTAGACCGGCGTCCGCGTGTACAGCCACTCGACCAGCCGGCCGGGCTGATCGTGGTTCTCCTGCTCGGCCAGGTACGTGTGGACGAGCGGTAGCACGGCGTGCGGATACCAGTAGATCGCGATGCCGGCCAGCGTCGACGTCGCCTGCTTCGGCTTCTCCTCGAAGTAGGTGATGCGCCCCTCGTCGTCGGTCTCGATCGTGTTGAGCTGGGGCATGAGCGAGAGGTCTCCGACGTCGTAGACGGCGATGATCGGCTTCCCCCGGCGCCGCCCCTCCTCGACGAACCCGTCGAGGCCGCCGGTGAAGAGGTTGTCGCCCGCGATGACGATCAGGTCGTCGTCGATCTGCACTCGGTCGAGCAGGAAGCCGATGTCGCCGATTGCGCCGAGCCGGTCGTCCTCGCTCGTCGTCCCGTCGTCGAGCACGGTCACGTTCCGGCCGTCCCCACTGCCGGCCCAACGCTCGAAGGCCGGCGCGAACTTCGCGTTCGTGACCAGGTAGACGCGGTCGAGCCCGTGGAGGGGCTCGAGGCGGTCGAGCACCCAGTCCACCATCGGCCGGCCGCCGACCTCGAGGAGGTGCTTCGGCGTGTCCAGCGTGAGCGGGTACAGCCTCGTCGCGTACCCGGCGGCGAGGATCAACGCCTTCAGCGCGCGCTCCTGGCGGGAAGCGGCAGCGACTCCTCGTATGGTGCGCGGTGCACGCCCGCCTCGGTCACGATCGCGGTCACGAGCATGGCCGGGGTGACGTCGAAGGCGGGGTTCCGCGCCGGAAACGCCGACGTGACCTCGTCGGGGGCGCGCTCCTCGATCACGATCTCCTCGCCGCTCGGCGTGTCCGGGTCGATCGTCGACGTCGGCGCGACGACGTAGAACGGGAGCCCGTGGTGCGCAGCGAGCACCGCGAGTGGGTACGTGCCCACCTTGTTCGCGGTGTCGCCGTTGGCGGCGACGCGGTCGGCGCCGACGAGGACGCAGTCGACCTCGCCCGTCGCCATCAGGCTGCCTGCCGCGGAGTCCACGATCACGGCGTACGGGATGCCCAGCGCACCGAGCTCCCACGCGGTCAGCCGTGCGCCCTGCAGCAGCGGCCGCGTCTCGTCGACCCAGACGCGGTCGAGGCGGCCCTGCTCGTGGGCGGCTCTGAGCGCGCCGAGCGCCGTGCCGTAGCCACCGGTCGCGAGACCCCCCGTGTTGCAATGCGTGAGCGCACGCGTGCCCGTGTCCAGGAGCGCGGCTGCGTGCTCCGCCATGCGACGGCAGCGGTCGACTTCTTCGCGATGGATCTCACGCGCCCGCCCAGCTGGGTCGGCGGCCGCGCGGACCTCCGCGAGCGCCCAGCTCAGGTTGACGGCGGTCGGCCGCGACGCGGCCAGCGTCGCCGCCGCCTCGTCGAGGTCCTCCCGTCGTGCCGCCGCGAGCGCGTATCCGTAGGCGGCCGCGATCCCGATCGCGGGCGCTCCGCGCACCGCGAGTGTGCGGATCGCGTCAGCGACCTCGGCAGCCGAGCGGCACTCGAGCTCGACTTCCTCGCCCGGGAGGCGACGCTGGTCGAGCAGGACGACGCGATCGGGCTCCAGCCGAAGGATGCGTTCGGGCGAGAGGTCTGCGGGTGCGGTCATCGAAGGCGGAGCCTAGCCGGCACTGAGACAAGGCCTTCAATCCCTCGAAAGGGGGACGCAAAAAGCACTAAGGAGGAGACGGCAATCTGCCGAAAAGAGGGGCGTGGATCGCCTCCGCGTCACGCTCGCCGTGCTCGCGCTCGTCGGGACCATCTCGGCGGTGTCGATCGCCACGGCGACCGCGGCACTGGCTCGACCCGCACAGCGAGGCGCCCTCACGGCCGTCCCCGCCCTGAACGCAAGCATCGTCGCCCGTGTCAACGCGATCCGGACCGCCCGCGGTCTCCCCCGGCTCGCGGTTTCCGTCGGACTCGGCGCCGCGGCACGGCTCCACAGCCGCCAGATGGCCCAGAGCGGGCTCTTCCAGCACGAGTCACCGGACGGCACGTCCTTCGACCAGCGCGTACGGCACTTCTACGGCTCCGGTGGCTTCCGGAACTGGAGCGTCGGCGAGACGCTCGTGTGGCAGTCACCCAGCGCGAACGCGGCCCAGGTCGTCGCGGCGTGGCTGGCGAGCCCACCGCACCGTGAGATCCTCCTCGACCGGACCTTTCGTGAGATCGGCGTCTCGGCCGTCCAGGACTCGGACGCGCCCGGCGACTTCGAGGGCCTCGCGGCGACGATCGTCACCGCCGATTTCGGCTTCCGCACGCGGTAGCTCTCCTTCCTCCCTCGTTCGGGTTACCTCGCGCGAGTGACGGCCTCCGGGGGATGGTTGCCCCCCGTTCGAGCGCCGATGCACCTCGCGCATGGGTCGTCGACGCGCACTCGCCTTCGCCGCCGCCGCGCTGGCACTCGTGGCCGCGATCGCCTCCTCCCCGGCCCGGCCCGCCTCGAAGGGCTGCGGGCCGCGGGGCTACGCGTATGCAGGGCTGACGTCACAGCGGAACGCCTTCGGCGTCGCCGGGACGCTCTCGGCGACGACGAATCCGCTCGTCGAGCGGGGTCACGTGGCCGGCTGGATCGGCGTCGGTGCCCCCGGCGAGGGCCCGAACGGCAGCGACGAGTGGCTCCAGGTCGGACTGAACACGGTTGCGGGGAACTCGGGCAAGCTCTACTACGAGATCGCGCAGCCCTGGGGGATCAAGTACTTCGACCTGGCCTCGAACGTGCCCGCCGGCCGCAGCTACAAGGTGGCCGTCCTCGAGATGGCCGGGCACACGAACTTCTGGCGCGTCTGGGTCAACGGGAAGGCGGCGACACGCCCTATCTGGCTCCCGGAGAGCCACGGCCGTCTGACGCCGATGGCCATCGCCGAGAGCTGGGACGGCGGCGCGCCCGCATGCAACCGCTATGCGTATCGCTTCGGCGGCGTGTCCCTGGCCGGTGCTCCCGGCGGCGGCTGGTCACGCCTGCGCCTGCACCGTGCCCATGCGCTCGTGATGCAGGATCCCGGGTCGCGCATCGTGCCTGCCAGCAACGGCTTCGTCGCCGTCACCGCACCGCCGCCGCTCCGACCGAGCGGGCCGCCGCCTTCCGTCCGGCGCGCGCCGAGCGTCGCCGCCGCGACGCCCGTGCAACCTCGCGCCCGTCTCGATCCCTGAGTTACTCGCTGGAAGGTCTGGCGCGCCGCCGGATGACCAGGCCGAGGCCGATGAGGCCTGCACCCAGGACGACCGGCACGACGAGGGACAGTCCGGTGAACGGCAGCTCGCTGCCGCCGCTGCCCTGACTGCCACTACCCCCGGACCCTCCTGCGACGCCGCCCGGCTGCCCGGAGCCGGAGCCCTGGCTTCCGCCACCACTCGAGCCCTGACCGCCTGACGTCCCGCCTCCCGAGTTACCGCCGCCGGAATTCGGAGGCGGCTTGAACGGAGGCGGCGGGGGCGGAGGCGGCGGGGGCGGAGGCTGCGGCCTCGGCGGCGGATACGGAGGCACGGTAACCGGGCCGTACTGGGCGCCGGCAGACGAGCTCGGCCGCTGGACGGTGCCGGTCTGGTTGATGTGCACGCCTGCGACCTTCTTGGCAGGCGTCGACGAGGAGTAGGCGTAGATCCCTCCTCCGGACGCTGCGAGCGCTATGAGCCCGACGCCGGTGGCGGCGAGAAACGCGCCGATCCTGCGCGTCCGGGCCCGGTGCGAGCCGACTTCGATCCTGTCGACGAGCGTGGAGACGAGCGCGTCCGGCGCTGCCGAC
>Ga0066903_100003037_pt1 | contig 13492 bp, 6 predicted proteins | sample PanSoiMetaGPlot1_FD_67491 | JGI IMG/M metagenome (GOLD analysis project Ga0066903, IMG submission 67491) | Tropical forest soil microbial communities from Panama analyzed to predict greenhouse gas emissions - Panama Soil - Plot 1 (version 2) | ecosystem: Environmental > Terrestrial > Soil >... | reverse complement strand
AGGAATCTCTAATTATTCTCCTAGCACAAACGCTAGTCGCAATGCGAGTGAGATCGAATTAGCGAAATTCCGCTGAGTAGGAAGCCTAGGAAAAGAAGGATTGAAAATGCGTCGGGTCGTGAATCTCAAACACTTCAGCGACGGGGTGCGCTGCTTCGGAATTAGTAATGGCTAAAACTTCCACGGCGCCGAGAATCTCATTTGCGGCTGACGCGTGTGCTACGCCTTCTCAAATTCTTCCACGGGTGGACAAGAACAGAACAAGTTCCGGTCGCCATAGACGTTGTCGATCCTGGCGACGGCTGGCCAGAATTTGTGTTCGCGCGTCCATGGCGCGGGAAAAGCTGCTTGTTCGCGCGTGTAAGGGCGGTCCCAATTTTCAGAGGCGATTTGCCGGGCAGTGTGTGGTGCATTTTTCAGAGTATTGTTTTCACGATCCATTTTTCCGTCCGCCACGGCTTCAATCTCGGCATGAATGGAGATCATCGCGTCGCAAAAGCGGTCGAGCTCGTGTTTTGGTTCGCTTTCGGTAGGCTCGATCATCATCGTCCCGGCCACCGGCCAGGAAACCGTTGGCGCGTGAAATCCGTAGTCCATCAGCCGTTTCGCTACATCTTCGACCTCGATGCCCGCGCTTTTCCACTGGCGAAGATCGACGATACACTCATGAGCAACCAGGCCGCGTTTGCCTTTGAAAAGGACGGGAAAATAAGGACCCAGTCGTTTGGCGATGTAATTGGCGCTTAGAATCGCGACCTCGCTTGCGCGTTTCAATCCCGCGGCGCCCATCATGCGGATGTACATCCATGTAATCGTCAAAATGCTGGCGCTGCCGTAGGGGGCGGCAGCCACATTACCGCCTTTGCCTCCCCCGTGACGGTAATCAGAGCCGTCTCCAGATTGCGGGCGCTTCCCACGCTCTCCTTCGCCGAACAAAATTCGGCCGGTCTCGGGATCGAGAATGAATTCTCGCGGGAGATATGGCGCCAGATGTTTAGCCACGCCGATTGGACCGACACCCGGACCGCCTCCGCCGTGGGGAATGCAAAACGTTTTGTGCAGGTTCAAATGACAAACGTCTGCGCCGTAATCGCCGGGACGGCATAGACCCACTTGCGCGTTCATGTTGGCACCGTCCATGTAAACCTGGCCACCGTGCGCGTGCACGATGTCGCAAATTTCGCGAATCGTGGGCTCAAAAACGCCATGCGTTGACGGATACGTGACCATCAGCGCCGCAAGATCGCGCGCATGCTCGTCCGCCTTCGCGCGCAGGTCGGCGAGATCGATGTCTCCATCTTTTAAGCAGGCAATAGAAACAACTTTGAACCCAGCCATGTTTGCGCTGGCTGGGTTCGTGCCGTGAGCTGAAGTCGGAATAAGGCAAACATTTCTGTGCCCTTCGTTACGGGAAGCGTGATACTCGCGGATGGCTAACAGGCCTGCGTATTCGCCCTGGGATCCGGCATTGGGCTGCAATGAAATCGCGTCGAACCCAGTGATTTCGACAAGCCAATTTTCAAGCTGTTGACACATTTGTGCGTAGCCAGCCGTCTGCTCGGTCGGCGCAAAGGGATGCAGTTTTGAAATTTCCGGCCACGAAATAGGAAACATTTCCGCTGTGGCATTCAACTTCATCGTGCACGAACCAAGCGGAATCATCGAGGTGGTTAGCGAAAGGTCTCGTGATTCCAGTTTTTTCAGATACCGCAGCATTTCCGTCTCCGTGTAGTGCGTGTTGAAGACAGGGTGAGTGAGAAACTCGGAAGTGCGAATTGCGGACTGCGGAATACGGATTGGCGATTCGCCCAAATCTTTGTCGGCGAAATCTTGGACGAGCGTCCCACGAAAGATTGATATCAACCGCTCGATGTCGCGGGCCGTTGTCGTTTCGTCGAACGATATTCCGATCGAGCTTGGGTCAAGAGCGCGCAGGTTGCAGTCTGCTTTTTGCGCGTGCTCTAAAATGAGAGCGCTTGACTCGACGTCGACTCGTATCGTGTCGAAGAAATTGTCGTGCGCGATTTTCAAGCCAACTGCGCGTAGGCCATCTGCCAGTTGGCTGGTTAGGCGATGAACTCGCTGGGCAATTGCGTGCAACCCGCGAGGGCCATGATACACCGCATACATCGAGGCAATGACAGCAAGTAAAACCTGTGCCGTGCAAATGTTGCTCGTCGCTTTGTCGCGACGGATGTGTTGCTCGCGCGTTTGCAGCGCCAGCCGATACGCAGGCTGCCCTTCGGCATCATGCGAAACGCCAACCAACCGGCCAGGCATATGACGTTTATATTGGTCGCGCGTGGCGAAGAACGCCGCGTGCGGCCCGCCAAATCCTAGAGGCACGCCGAAACGTTGTGTGTTACCGACCGCGACGTCGGCGCCAAATTCTCCAGGCGGCTTCAACAGCGTGAGCGCCAGGATGTCCGCCGCGATTACGAGAAGCGCACCGGCTTCGTGCGCCCTCTTAACGAAATCCCTGTAATCGTGAATCGCACCATCTGTGGCGGGATATTGGACCAGCGCGCCGAAAACGGTTTTGTCGAAATTGAAGTTCGAGTAATTACTGATGTTGACCTCGATTCCCAATGGCTTTGCGCGCGTTTGCACAACGGCAATCGTTTGGGGATGACAATTATCGGCGACAAAGAACGTTTTGCGGTTGGGAACCGCCGCATGGCAGAGCGCCATTGCCTCGGCAGCCGAGGTGGCTTCGTCTAAAAGCGAAGCGTTGGCGATCTCGAGCCCAGTAAGATCGGTGATCATGGTTTGAAAGTTGAGGAGGGCCTCGAGGCGCCCTTGGGCGAGCTCCGCCTGATAAGGCGTGTATGCAGTGTACCACCCCGGGTTTTCGAGAATATTTCGCTGGATCACCGGCGGAGTAATGCAGTCGGAGTAGCCGGTGCCAATGAACGAGCGCGCGAGCTTGTTCCTCTTGGAAATGGCGCGGAGTTCGGCCAGCGCGTCCATCTCGGATTTTGCTTCCGGCAAATTTAGTTCGCGATTCAGCCGGATGTTTCTCGGAACAGCGGCCTCGACAAGCGAATCCAGATTTTCGAAGCCAAGCTCGCGCAGCATGACGCGCACTTCCTCTTCGTTTGGGCCAATATGGCGCCGCGCGAAGGAATTTGGGTCGATCATTTGCTCAGCTCGCTGCATAGGAGCAGACTACGGAAAGCGAATCACGCTTCAAGTCGGGCGATCGTGGGGCGATTGACTCCAATCGCACGGTCGCTTCGGTGAACCGTCCCTACTATTTAGGTCGCGTCACGAATTTCGACGCCGCGATTCTTTAACAGCGCGCGCAGGTCAGCCAGATGTTGATGGTTCCGGGTTTCGACTGTGCAAAGAGCGTTCACTGCTGACACATTCGGGCTGGCGAAGGCGCGGTCGTGCACGATTTGCTTCACGCTTGCTCCGGTAGAAGCGATTTGAGCTGCCAGCTCAGCCAGACCGCCAGGTCGATCGCTGATCACTGCGGTGAACCGTCCAAGTCGTCCATCCGCGACCAGGCCTCGTTCAATTACACGGCTTAGAACATTCGGATCGATGTTCCCTCCGCAAAGCAACAAAACTACTCGCCTGCGCTCGAATTCTTTTAGTTTTCCGGACATGCACGCAGCCAGAGGTGTGGCTGCGGCTCCTTCGACGACGCTTTTTTCCAATTCAACCAGGCGAAGAATCGCCAGAGCGATTTCTTCTTCAGTCACGGTGACAGTCAGATCGACGAGCGGTCGCGCAATTTGAAACGCATTCGCGCCAACCTCCGGGATGGCTAGTCCGTCCGCGAGCGTCGGACGCATCGTGATTCTCCTTGGTTTCCCTCCTTTAAGCGCAGCTGAAAAGCTCGCGACGTTTTCGGCTTCTACGGCAACAATTTCGACGCTCGGTCGCAATGTTTTAAGAGCCAAAGAAACACCGGCGAGCAAGCCGGCTCCGCCAACGGGAACGATCACCGCTTCAAGATCAGGAACTTGCTCGACGATTTCGAGAGCCATCGTCCCTTGGCCGGCGATGATCGCGGGATCATCATAACCATCGATATATGCAAGGCTCTTTTCGGCGGCGATTTCGTGCGCACGCGCTTTTGCTTCCCCAAAACCATCTCCATGCAAGACGACAGTTGCACCGAGTTGCTCGCAGGCGCTGACTTTTATGAGCGGCGCGAATTTGGGCATCACCACTGTCGCGGGAATGCCAAGTAAGCACCCCTGATAAGCGAGCGCCTGAGCATGATTTCCTGCGGAGGCGGCGATTACTCCGCGTTGCTGTTGCTCCCGCGACAATTGCGCAAGCGCATTGCGCGCGCCGCGCTCTTTGAAACTTCCGGTTCGCTGCAAGTTGTCGAGCTTGCAGAAAATTTGCATTCCCGTGGTTTCGCTCAGTGGAATGGAAGGCGGACAAGGGCAGTAATAGACCGCGTCCGCAATGCGTTTGCGTGCCGCTTGGATGTCCTGAAATGTGACCAAGCTTTTAACTCTCGAGCGCCGCCTGCGCCGCCGCAAGTCGGGCAATCGGAATCCGGAATGGGCTGCAACTTACGTAGTCGAGGCCCAGGCGATGACAGAATTTAACACTCGCAGGTTCTCCTCCGTGTTCGCCGCAAATTCCCAGTTTGATGTTAGGCCGGGTCGTGCGTCCGAAGTCACGCGTTATTTCCATCAGCCGGCCCACGCCTTTCTGGTCGATCGACGCGAACGGATTTGTATCGATAATATCGAGCTCGGCATACACAGGAAGAAAGCTCCCTGAATCGTCTCGGCTCATTCCGAGTGTCGTTTGAGTGAGGTCGTTTGTGCCGAAACTGAAGAACTCGGCATCGCGCGCAATCTGGTCCGCAACAAGCGCAGCGCGCGGAATTTCGATCATCGTGCCGGCCAGATAATCGAAGTTTGTCTTCTTTTCCTTTGCCACGTCATCGGCAACGCGGCGGACAATGTCGATTTGAAGCCTAAGCTCGCGCGGGAAACCCACCAGCGGAATCATAATTTCGGGGCGGACCTTGGTTCCCTTGGCCTGCACTTCGGCAGCCGCTTCAAAGATCGCGCGTGCCTGCATTTCGGAGATTTCCGGATACACAATGCCAAGCCGGCAGCCGCGGTGACCGAGCATGGGATTGAACTCGTGCAGCTCATGCACCCGGCGCGCAATTTGTTCGACGGGCACGCCCAGCTTATTGGCGAGTTCATTCTGCTGCGTGTGATCATTCGGCAAAAATTCATGCAGCGGCGGATCGAGGAAGCGAATCGTGGCAGGCAGTCCTTTTAGAGCCGTAAAGATGCCGACGAAATCATTGCGCTGGTAGGGAAGCAGTTTCGACAAAGCACGTGCCCGCTCGTCTTTCGTCCCAGCAAGAATCATCTCTCGCATCGCGTCAATACGATCGCCTTCGAAAAACATGTGCTCGGTGCGACAGAGGCCGATCCCTTCCGCACCGAATGCGACCGCGTTTGCCACCTGCTCAGGCGTATCCGCGTTGGTGCGTACTCCCAGGGAGCGGAATTCGTCCGTCCACTTCATCAGTTTTGCGTACTCCTGATAAGTGAGGCTCTGCTTCGGGTCCAGAGAGCGATCGATCAGGACCTGCACGATTTCCGATGGCGCAGTCGCCACTTCGCCCGCAAACACTTCGCCTGCAGTTCCATCAATGGAAATGTAATCGCCTCGATTTAAGGTCGTGCCATTCGCGCTGAGAGTGCGCGTTTGATAATCGATTTGAATCCCGGTCGCGCCGCAAACGCATACTTTTCCCATTTGCCGCGCAACCAGGGCCGCATGCGAAGAAACGCCGCCCCGTGAGGTGAGGATCCCTTCGGCAGCAATCATGCCTCGCAGGTCTTCTGGCGAAGTTTCGATCCGGGCGAGCACAACCTTCTCACCCTTTTCCGAGCGAATCACAGCTTCTTCCGCGTTGAAAACCACACGACCACAAGCCGCACCGGGACCGGCGGCGAGTCCCGTGCCGATCTTTTTCGCGTTCTTCGCTGATTGGCGGTCGAACACAGGCGCTAAAAGATGCGCCAGCGAATCGGCAGGGATGCGGCGAACCGCGTCTTCTTTTGTGATCAGCTTTTCGCCCACCATATCCACTGCAATTCGGACTGCGGCGTGCCCGGTGCGCTTGCCATTCCGAGTTTGCAGAATGTAGAGGCGATTTTCCTCCACCGTGAACTCGAGGTCCTGCATGTCCTTGAAGTGACGCTCAAGGAGCGCACGGACCTTCATCAGCTCCTTGTGAGCAGCGGGCATTTCCTTTGCGAGCGCGGCGATAGGATGGGGGGTTCTTACACCAGCAACCACGTCTTCGCCCTGGGCGTTGATGAGATACTCGCCGTAAAAAACCTTTTCGCCGGTCGCCGGATCTCGCGTAAATGCCACCCCGGTCGCACTCGTGTCGCCCATGTTCCCGAACACCATCGCCTGCACATTAACGGCTGTTCCCCAGTCGTGCGGGATTCCATATTTCCGGCGGTAAACCATTGCGCGGTCGTTCATCCATGACCCGAAAACCGCGCCGATCGCGCCCCAAAGCTGCGTGTGTGGATCTTGTGGAAAGGATTTGCCAGTGCGTTCTTTGATTAATGACTTGAACCGTTGCACGAGTTCCTTGAGGTCAGCGACCGTTAATCGGACATCGGGGAAGTCGTGCTTGCCGTAGCGTTCGTCTTTTAGGCGCTCGATGACCGTCTCAAACGGCTCGTGATCTTCGCCCGGCCGTTTCTGAACTCCCATGACTACGTCACCGTACATTTGCAGGAAACGGCGATATGAATCCCAGGCGAAACGGGGATTGTTCGTCTTTTTCGCGACAATTTCGACGACATCGTCATTCATCCCGAGGTTGAGGATCGTGTCCATCATACCCGGCATGGAATCCCGGGCGCCTGATCTTACGGAGACGAGCAAAGGACGTTCCGTGGCGCCGAACTTCTTGCCGACTGACTTTTCTACTTTGGTAAGCGCTGACTCGACCTGCGCCTCCAAATTTGCTGGATACGTCCGGTCATGATCGTAAAAATAGCTGCACACCTGCGTGGTGATTGTGAACCCTGGCGGCACGGGCAGACCGATGCGCGTCATTTCGTGAAGATTTGCGCCTTTACCGCCCAGCAGCGATTTCATGCCTCCTGACCCGCCCGCATGACCATCGCCGAAGTAATACACGTGACGTGGCATTTTCGTCTTTTTCCGCCGAGCTCTTGAGCGCTGTCGCAGTGCAGGCCTCGCCCTGCCGTGCCGAATTCGTTTCTGGAAAGTAGCGTTTCTTTTTCTTGCCATATTCAAACGTACAGAAAATTCGATAGCGGACGAACGCGCCAAAGTAGTTTCCAGTGCAGACCTGTCAACGGTAGTGCAAGCCTGAAAAGTCGCGCTAGGTGGAGTTGAGGAACCGGTTGCACCCCCGGAGGGCTGGCTGAACCGAAAGCGGCGCTAACCAATCAGCAGATTAAGCGTGCGCGCCTTCGTTGTTCGTCAGAACTTCAGCAATCGTCGCCGTAAAATCATCGACGCCGGTACTCGGCACGATGATACTGTTGCGGCGGCCATGCGCTTCTTCGGTAATGCGCAAGAATCTCCCGCGCTCATTTTCCCGGAGCTCTACGTAGAAATGCTTGCGCTCTATCTGCAGTTCTCTCGCCTCGATGATGTTATCCATTTCCTCTGAAGCCGCTGACTTTAACGCATTCGATTTGGGGAATGGAAGAAAAATCGGCAGGATTTTCTGCGAATTCTTGGCCCTCCTTGCCGGGCCGCTTTTTGCGCCCAAAGCTCTCCGAATTGACGTTCAATCCCGCCAGGGAACGCCCGAACAATAAAAAAGCAGCCCGTGCCCCTTATTTTTGGCGCTTTCGTCGACTATTTTCGCTGCGGGGCTCTTTCAGGCCAGCAGGGGATGCTTTTGTCCAGCGCAGCAATCAGGCGCACCTGCGCTTCTCTTGATAAACGAAAGCGCTTGGAAGCGTTACCTACCCATTTCTCCAGCAATGCTGGAGTCAGTTCCGAAGCTGTCCGGATCGAGAAACAGCGGGTCTCCATTATTCCCAGAAGCCTTGGTATTCGTGGGCCCCAACTCTTCCTGAGTGCATCCAGCGCGCTTGCGACCGCTTGATGAGCGCGCGCTCGTGTAACACCGTGGCGTCGGCCAATCTCTGCGAAAGTCATTCCACCGATTCTGGCAAGAAGAAACTCCCTGTCACGAGCGCCGAGCTTTGTTATTGCCTGCTCGAGTAAAGCCAATAATTCTGCCGCCGCTTTGGACTCATCGATTCGCTCCACATCGAACTCACCGCAGGCTGCGCGTTCAATGAGTTGCTGAATCTCGGTGACAGTCCGCCACCCGCAAGCCTTGTGTTCAAGCAATTCAAAAGGAGTGCGTCCGTGTAACCTTCCCAAGGTGTGGAGGCCATTTGAACGGGCCACATTTGCCAACCGCGCTGTGGTTGGTAATTCATCAAGCCGCAACCTCCGAACTGGTTTCGGGACGATAAAAGCCGTTCCGCCCGCCTGTCGTTTCGCCGAAGTCCCGCCATTTCCGAACGAGGCCTGGTTGCCCAGGGCGAATGCAAGCGAATCCAGCTCCCGCAACGTTTTGAATCCGCAATTTCTCTGCCAGGCAAAATCACCCACCGGCCGCCCATTAAGGTCGCCGAGTACCCGAGCGCCCCACCGGCGAAGCACATGAGCTAGCCTCGCACTGATCCTGCGACTAGCCGATAATGCCTCTAGGGGCGCGTGCCGGAGACGGGCGGGAATCTTGATCGTACTGGGGAAACAGCGCGAAACAAACGCAGCCGGATCAATTGTTACATAACGCTTGCAGCCGTGACCGCGAATGGCCGACTGGTGGGGATCCAGCATTGTGGCAGATGCATTGCGGGCCACCTCTGGAGAGGGCAACAACGGAAACAAAGCGGCAATCGAATTCTGAAACACTGGGTTATGATCAGCCACTGGGGAATGGCCCCTGCTTGCGAAGACTTTCGGAGTTCGGAGTTTCATTCTTTTAGGTTTGTCGCTGTATAAGCCGTCAATTATCAGCAAAAACGGCAAGAGTTTTTTCTTCCTCTCGTTTTTTGGCCAGACGTGATGCTCGCCAGATCGCCTTCGACGACGCCAGGACGCGGGCCAACCAGGGAAGAACGAGCACAGATGCGATGACTATGGTTACAGTGTCCGGATTTTTCATTGGTCATGTTTACAGGTCTGCACCACTCATGCAGACGGTTGTTATGCCGCTATCACTATTAAATACCTCCAAACTTCGGCGAAGGCTGTCGCTGGGGATTCCGGAGCTAGCAATGTCGACTTGAGCTCGCACCTCGGCGCGGCTCTGTTCGGGGAGATCATTTTGTGGGAAAAGCGGAACCCCGTGGCGCCTGTAATCGACCGACACGATCTTGCCCATTGGGAGAACGATCGTCGATTGAGCGAGCGTAGCGCCGTTGGCATCGATGAAGCGCCAGCTGACTAACATTCCATTTGGTACGCCAGTGTTTAGGAGGTTGAGCCGAGCAGTCTGATCCATGGTTAAGCCAACCGGAGCGAAGCTGATTCTGACGCCAGGAAGGATATCGGCTTGTGCGCGGGCCGCACTAATAGTGAGTAACACTGCGAGTAACAGAGTGAGCTTAGTTAGTGGATTTTGAGTTCTCATGAACGAATTTCCTTTCGGTATCTTGGGTCCTCGATTTGTGCCTTTACTGAGGTACTGCAGGAAATTCGGCGCGATATAACGCGAAAAGTTGCTTGACGACATGAAATCGTCAGGAACTCGAATAAGAGAGTGCGCCGAGGGATACTAGCGAGGCAGCGCGAAGCCGCGCATCCGCCTACGTCGAGAGGCTACGGCGAGACAAAAAATGACGCACTTCTAAGCGGCCGTGTTTTCCTTGGGTTTTGAAATGAAGGTCTATTTTGCCGCGAGATTAACGCGTTGCATTAGATCGACAAAGCGTGGATCAGAGCGGAGAGAATCGTACCAGGGATTTGATTTCAGCGAGGTCATTGCGGTGCTGCGAACTTCGTACGCCCGCTGTAGATGGGCGATCGCCTGATCTTTCTGGCCGACGCCCGCGTAAGCATACGCCAACCCCACATCGTCTGTATAGGATCCTGGTGCGAGACGCTTTTTGAGTGTTGCGAGCATTCCCTCAGCTTCGGTGCTTTTTCCCATCACGCCGTAGGCGTATGCCATTTCTCCCCATGCCCACCCGTGAGCGTCGCCGCCGCCGTGATTCCAATATTCTTTGAACTCATGAATCGCTTCATCGCAACGCTTCTGGGTCGCGTAGAGATGCCCTAGCCAGTAGCGGGCGAGAGGAAAATCAGGATACATGTGGAGTGTCTCCTTTAATTGAGATTCGGCTTCGTCGTACCGGCGAGCGAAGTAGAGCATCTTGCCGGTATCCGCGTTGATGATCGCAGAAAACGGGTCCAGCTCACGTGCATGCTCGATCTGATCCAAGCTCAGGTCGGCTCTGCCAACTGCCATCAAGTACTCGGCATACCAGTCATGGGTAAGCGCATTATTTGGGTCCAGCGCTAGCGCACGACGGAACTCCCGGTCTGCCAAGGCCCAATCCCAGTCGTAATTCATCGCGATTAAGCCGAGAGATGCGTGCGCCTCCGGCAGGTTTGGGTCTAGTTTTAATGCTGTTTCGCAGGCGTTTTTCGCGCGCTCATAGTTTGGTTTCCGATCCTGCACATCCGTTGCGGCAAGGAATTGATAGGCGTCGGCAAGCCCGGCGTAGGCTGGGGCGTAGTTTGGATCGAGGGCGATGGCTTGCTCGAAATATTCTTTTGCCTGGCGGTAAGCATTGAAGGTCCGTTGCAACCAGACGTAGCGTCCCTTCAGATAAGCGTCGTAAGCCCCGGGATTCGACGTGGCGATTGCGGCAAGCGCTCGTTCGTCAGTTTGAGTAAGCTGCATCCCGAGGACCCGGGCTACTTCACGTGCGATCATGTTTTGAGTGGCGATCACCTCGGAAAACCCGCAGTCATAAGATTTGACCCAAAGCTCCACGTTCCTCGATGCGTCGATTAAACGAGCGGAGATTTGGAACCTGTCGCCGTTTTTCTGGACGGTACCGCGTAAAAGGTGAGTAACATTGAGCTCCGCGGCGATTCGCGCCACATTTTCGAAGTCGACTCCGTAGCGTTCGATCGAACTGCCGGATACAACCTGCAGGGTCGGAATCTTCGTCAGGCGCGCGGCGATCTGCGTTCGGATCCCATCGGCGAAATAAGCGCTGTCTGGCTCCTGACTTAGATTTGCAAACTGCAAGACAGCAATCGATTTTCCCGGGACGCCTTTCCTCACCAATTCCGGGGCGAGGGAGGCGACGATTTTTTCGAAGCGGCGGTCGCCGCGTAGTGGATCCCAAAACGGCATCAGTTTCAATTGACCATAGGTAAGGGGGCTTGGAGGACGGACCAGAATGCCGAGCTGTTGATAGGCAAGATTATTGTCGCCAGCCCAAGCGGCAATCATCGCCAGATACTTGATCAACGCCGGACCCCTGACCGCGTCTTTTTCCACGGGCATAAGCTCAATCGCGCGTCGCCCTTCGCGCAGCGCTTCTTCCTTGTGTCCAAGAGCGGCATCGATTAGACCCAGCACGCACCACGCTGGGCCGAAATTCGGTTGAGTCTGGACGAGTTTTTCCTGCTCGGCGCGCGCCACAGTGAAAGCCGATCGCGCTTTGTCATCGTCCTTCGTCATTCGGCCGATAACACCTTCAATAAATTGACGAGTGCAAAAAACATCGTTTCCCAGATTGATCCGATCCTCCCGGTGTGCCATTAAGGCATCTTTTACCGCCGCGACGTCACGTTCAGCCAGTGCGCAATAGAGCCACCGTTCAGCAATATCTGGCATCGCTGCAGGATTTGTAGCCCGAATTGACTCGATCGTTTGATGCAACGGCCGGGTATCGGCTTTCTGCTGAAGATCAACTTCCGCAAGTATTACTTTCGTGCCGGCGTCTTCGGGTTCGAGAGCCAGTATGCGGTCTAACCAGACTTTTTGTTCAGCATAACGCCCAAGAGTCGCATAATTTCCTTCAAGGTTTTGCAGCACTTGAAAATTGCGCGGGTCAAGATTAGAGGCCTGCTCAAAGCTTCGGGTGGATTCTTCCCAGCGACCCTGACGCCTTTGGACCAAACCAATAAGATACAATATTTCTGGATTATCTGGCAACGTTCGGTGGGCGATTGCCAGCTCAGCCAGAGCACCGTTGTAATCGAGATGTCCCCAGTAAAGATTCCACGCACGCGCGACATGCGTCTCCCCCGAATCGGGACGAAGGCGAGAAGCCGCTTCAACGGCTGCTTCCGCTTGGGCCAACCGCGCCGATGTTCGGTCGTGACCATGGAAATAAAGCGCGTCATGAACAAAGGCGAGTTGGCAAAACGCTCGGAAAAACGATGGATCACGCGCGACTGCCTCGTTGAGCAGATCGTGCGCCTGCAGCAAAGTCGATTTTGAGCCAATATTAACGCTCGGCCTTGAGAAAAGCTGCTTGGCGCGGGTGTAGAGATCGAAGGCGGTGATGTCCTTTGTTGCGGGACGCTCGATTTCGCTCTTCTCATTTAGGGAGAGTGTTGCGTGAAGCTGGTTGGCAATGGCTAGTGCAATGCGACTTTGTATTGCGAAGAAGTCTGAAATGTCCCCGTCATAAGTTTGCCCCCACAAACTTCGCTCATTGCGCCCGTCGAACAGTTGCGCGTTGATGCGCACGTGGTTGCCGGAGCGCTGGACACTTCCTTCAACCACGTGCGCGACCCCAAGTTGCCTTGCGATCTGGCGTAGATCGCGCGCAACGCCGCTCTTGTATTGCATCACCGACGTGCGGCCAATTACTTTCAAGTCGGCGACGCGGGCGAGGTTGCTTAGAATTTGGTCCTGCACGCCATCTGCGAAATAGATATTATCGGGGTCGCGACTTAAGTTCTCAAAGGGAAGCACAGCTATGCTCTTTTCGGGCGGAGCACGAAATAACTCGCTTTCCCAAATATTCCAGGCCATGGCTGCCGCCAAAGCAGCCAACGATGCGATCAGCGCAGCAATTGCTGGATTTCGTTGCACCCATTTCCGGCCATGTGTGAAGAATCCGCTTCGCTTCGCCTGGATCGGTTCGTGCTTTAACCAGTGTTCTAAATCTTCGGCCAGTGCGAGAGCCGAAGGGTAACGGCGTTTGGGGTCTTTCTCCAGGCACTTGAGGCAAATGGTTGAGACTTCGCGATCGACGTTCCGATTCCACAGGCGCGGTTGCCTCGGCTCGGTGTCCAGCAGTAAGCCAATTGTTTCGTAAGTTGTTCCACCGGCAAAAGGCGGATGGCCGGTAAGCAATTGGTAAAGGACAGCGCCGAGTCCATAAACATCCGTTGCCGCGCTGAGTTTGGTGTGTTCACCGGCAGCTTGCTCCGGTGCCATGTAACTGGGAGTGCCCATTACCTCCAGCGTGCCCGTGACAGTGCTCTCCGCTTCCAC
>Ga0066903_100003036_pt1 | contig 13494 bp, 9 predicted proteins | sample PanSoiMetaGPlot1_FD_67491 | JGI IMG/M metagenome (GOLD analysis project Ga0066903, IMG submission 67491) | Tropical forest soil microbial communities from Panama analyzed to predict greenhouse gas emissions - Panama Soil - Plot 1 (version 2) | ecosystem: Environmental > Terrestrial > Soil >... | reverse complement strand
GGCGACGACCGCGGCGGCCGCGAAACCCAATTCGAAGTGCGCGACCTGCTCGCCTAGCCGTGCATCCGATGAGTTACCAAATCGACACGTCAGCGTGAGCGACACCGCCAGGTTGCCACCGGCGCCGTTGCTGTCCGCGCCATTGCCGCCCCCGCCACCGCCGTCTCCGCCACCGCCGTCGGCGTCGTCACAGCCCGCATTGTCGCTGCTGCCATCGCCGTCGCTGCCTTCGCAGCCGACGGCCCCGCCCGCTGAACAACAGCAGCCGAGCTCAGCGTACAAGGTCCTGCCGAGATCGTACTGGGCCGGAGCGGCGTGGCGATGGCGATTGAAAGCGGACCATGGGCCTCTCGGCGATTCGTCCGCCGCTCCTGATTCTCAGTAGTCGCCGCATCCCGAATTGCACAGAGGGTTCCCGCGGCGCCCCGAGTGCCGCAACAAGAAATGCAAAGGTTTCCGCGGAAGCGGCAAAATTATTTGATGCTCGCAATGAGCGATTACGCACTTGCTTTTCAATTTCGACGATGTCATGGAATATTCACGGACAGGGGCACCGTTTCAGAATCATCCGCAATCAGGCTCAAATCGAGCCATCTAAATAGCATTAAACCTTTTATGAAAATGAAGGGGCGGCGTGAGCCGGCCCCGAGAGATGGAGACTCATGATCAATCAGATGAACCAAGGCGCAGGCGCGGACGCTGAGTCCCGGAGCGACGCAATTTCGGCGGACCGGCTGATGTCATCGAAAAATAACGCAGGCCAAACTCTGCAGCCGACGCGGCCGGAGCGATCTACCACCTCGCGGAACGTCATGCACAAAGCCGATGTGCAAGCGCTGGAAGCCTATGTCGAACGGCGCAGAAAGCTCGCGGCGCGAATCAGATTAGAGAACCCCTCTCGCACTGAGGAAGAAATCGAAGCGCGCCTGGAACAATTTGGCGCGTGAAGCGAATCAGGGGTGGCTGAAGCGGCCGCGGGCGAAAGCTGCGAGAGCTCCAGCGAATTTCGGTCAGACGGAATCACTCAGCAATGTCATTCGCCCGCGAAAGAGCGTGTGAAGGATTCGGCTCCTCCATTAACCGCGGCCTGCTCCTTCTCCCCCCAGTCGAAATCGACTGTTGCCGATTTCGACCAGCCTTAAGTGCCGAAGGCCGGTAGACCCGACTTCGGCGGGGGAGAAGGCTGGGATGAGGGGGCGGGCCGCGACTCTGAGCCTGTGGCCCGCCCCCTCAACCCCGAACCCCCTTTCCGTTGGGGGAGCGGGAGGTCCCAGCTGGGAGTGGCCGGATTATCTCACACGCCCAAACGCGCGCGATCGAGTAACCACGGCGATGCTGCAGAGTACTGATTCCCGCTTTCGTGGGAATGGCACCGCAACCCGCTAGTTTTAGATGAAATTCAAACCGGCGCTGACACCGCACAGTTGGTGACGACAACGTCCGCCGATCCGCGTCTCCCGCTGCCGGCCGAGGGCCCCGACATCCATGATCACAGGTCAGCGAGCGGAAGGGCTGGGGCGTTGACATTGCCCGGCCGTCGCAACTATTGCGACTGCCTGAAACTTCCAGCGAGGATACGTCGCAATGGCCGCCGCGCCCGAATATCAGCTCTACTGCTTCGCCCAATCTGGCAACGCTTATCGTGTCGCCCTGATGCTCAACCTGATCGGCGCGGAATGGAAACCGATCTGGGTGGATTTCTTCGCCGGAGGCGAATCGCGCACGTCGAAATTCCGCTCCGAGGTCAATGAAATGGGCGAAGTCCCGGTGCTCGTCCACGGTGCGAAAAAACTCAGCCAATCCGGCGTCTGCCTCACTTATCTCGCCGACAGCACCGGCAAATTCCAACCCCAAGGCGAGGACGAGCGCCTGGAATCGCTGCGCTGGATCATCTTCGATAATCAGAAAGTCAACGGCTTCCTGGGCCCGTACCGTTTCCTGCGCAATTTCGCGCCGGCGCGAGATCCCGGCGCCGAAGCGTTCCTCAAGGGCCGCCTCGCAAATAATCTCGGCATCGTCGACAAGCGGCTTGGCGCCGCCCCTTATCTCTTGGGACAACGTCCCACTATCGCGGACATATCGCTCACGGCCTACATGTATTACCCGGCGGAAGAATTCGGCTTCGACATAGCCAGGGACTATCCGGCGATCGGCACCTGGATGGAACGCATGAAAGCGCTGCCGGGATGGCAGCATCCTTACGAGCTGATGCCGGGACATCCGCTGGTCAAGTAGGACGCAGCCGCCCGCCTGGCGCCGGACCGCCGGCTATTTACCGTGACCCGTGAGGTTGATCCAGGTCACGGCGACGATGATCGCCATCCGCGTGTAACTCATGTTCATGGCGATGATGGTCGCGTCCGTGGTGATGCCCGTCCCCAAGGTGATGGTCGTGCCCGTGATGGTGGTCGTGCCCATCCCGATGATGATGGCCATGCCCATCCTCATGGTGATGCCCAATTCCGCCATCGTCCGGCTCGAACGGCGCCGACACTGCGGCGCCCTGAAGCCCGTGGTCGGCCACCAGCTCTTCGATCTCAGGCCGCTTCTGCAGGCGGACGCGGCTGGTCAGAACTTGCACCGGCACGTGGCGATTGCCAAGCGCCAGGAGAAGGCGGGCGACCGCTGTGAAATCCTTGGCCCGCACCTCGATCACCGGCTCGACGTCGGCGACGACCTCGGCAAGTCTCCCATCGTCGAGCACCAGGAGATCGTCAGTGTGCAGGCAGGGCGGCGACGGAAAATCGAACTCGATACATGTACCCTTGCCGCCGAACACAAAACCCTGCTGCCTGCAACGGTCGTCGAATTTCAGCAGCAGCGTATCGACGACCTCGCCAAAGGGCGCATCGGTTGGCGCATCAGACGATGCATCACTTGGCCCACCTTCCCGCGCACCTTTCGCTGCGCCTCTGGCGAGAACTCTTTGCGCGCGCGGCACGTTTCGGGCCCCAGCGTCTGTCAACGGCCGGCCGGCCGCTCGCCGCCCCGGTCGAACGGCACGACGGCGGCGCGGCTGTTCGGGGCCGTTGAGCCGTTGCCGGCCGCTTCGTGGAGCGGCACACCTTGGGGCTCCATGCTCTGACCCTGGGCGTTCGCCTCCGCATCGCGGCGCACGTAGCCGCGATGGGAAAGCCAGCCGAACGGAAGGCTCGCGAGGTACATCAGAGCGCCGATCGTCAGCACCACCCACGGATAGGCGATCAGCAGCGCGACGAACACCACGACGCCGATGAAGACAGGGAGCACGAGATCGGGCGGCACGCGCTTTCCGACCTTCTTGCCGGAAAAGACCGGCAAGCGCGACACCATCAGCAACGCGATCGCAAGCGTGTAGATGAGCGTGATCGGGACCATGAATGCCGGCGCCGGCATGCCGAGAAAATGAAGGTAGACCGGCAGCAGCACCGTGATGGCGCCCGCCGGCGCCGGCATGCCGACGAAAAAGTTGGCGGACCAGGAGGGACGCGTCGGATCGTCGATCGTCACGTTGAACCGGGCGAGCCGCAGCCCGGCTGCGATCGCAAACACCATGGCCCCGATCCAGCCGGCCGACCTGGCCTCATGCAGGCTCCAGAAATAGAGCGTCACCGCGGGCGCGACGCCGAAATTCACGAAGTCGGCAAGGCTGTCGAGCTCGGCGCCGAAACGCGAGGTGCCCTTGAGGAGGCGCGCCACCCGCCCATCGATGCCGTCAAGTACGGCGGCAAACACGATTGCATAAACAGCCCATTCGAACGTGCCTTCGGCGGCAAGGCGAATCGCCGTCAGACCCGCGCATAGCGCGAGCAAGGTGATGAGGTTGGGCACCATGGTGCGCACCGGAACGGCGCGGAAGCGGCGGGGCCGCCCCGGTGGTCCGTGCTCAAACGGGGAACGCAGGGAATATCGCATGTGCGCAATATAGCGACTTGCGCGCCGATTTCCCAGCCGCACCCGGGCGTGCGCACTTTGGCCCTTCGCAGGACGCCAGCGCTCTTTGGCCGCCCTCTCGTCAGCAACTGTGCACAAGCGCCCGTTTGGCAAAATCGCGCGCGGCGATACCGCTTGCGTTTATATGATAGATGTGACTTTTGATGTCAGGCCGAAATGTGTGACGAGTTCGGATTATTCGAGCTATGCGGTCGAAAGCGACCCCGCGAAATCATTGGGCACAAATTAGTATCGGCGCCTGCGCGCTATTGCTGCCGCCTTTGACCCTCGGCGTGGCGTTCTATTCCATGCTCGCAACCCCGGACGAGGGCACCGCGCACCCTGCCGCGGCGCCGGCGGCGCAGGGTGAACTGCGCCAGGACCCCATACAACCATGGGGCGTCGGATCAGCTCCGCAACCCGCGACCCCTGCAGTCCAGCCAGCCGCGGGCACGCCGTCGCCCGCTCAGGGCCGCAGTTCGGCGTCCTCGACCGGCGAGCGGCCGGATCTCGCCGGCAGATCCGCCGAAGACGTGGCGCGGGTGTCGGACCCGGCTCCACCCCCGCCAGGGAACGCCCTGGCCGGCTCCCCATGGAGCTCTTTGGCTGCAGAGCCGCTGCGGCCCGCCCCCGCAGAAACATCAGCAGCTCTTCTGCCGCGTCCGTTAAGTCTCCCCGGCCAGCCGCCGCAGGTGCAGCCGCCTCGAATGATGGCCACCCAGACCCCCGGTGTTCAGACGCCGGTTCCGAGCGAGACGCTTTCCGCCGACGGCGCTCAGGTGGCCCAGTCCAAGCCTGCGCGTCCTTCCAATCAGGCGAACCGAATCGAGGCCTCCGCCGCCCGCCGGAATGCCCAGCAGCATCGCCAAGGTGAATTCTCGTTGAAAAACTTCCTCCAGCAACTCGGTATCGTCCCGCGCAATACGCGCAGCTGAACGCTAACCGCTGCGGGGGGTGCCGGCCCTCCAAATGCCGCGCCCGGTGTTTGCAAACACTTCCGCTTCACGCCGCGATCGGTGTATTGTTGTGCTCTCAAAAAAATACCGGCCCGGACCGGCGTAGCCCGAAATGAGCGCAGTGCCCGCTACGGCGTTTCAGGCGAGATGGCGAACGCGGATCTCGGTGCGCTCCATCCGGGTTGCAGCGCTCACCCCGAGGAGGAAACATGCTTGACCGCAGACCGCTCGCCGTGTTCGCGCTGATCGCCACCTTGGCGATGACGACGGCGCCCGCGCTCGCTTTCGACGACTCGAAATATCCCGACTGGGGCGGGCAGTGGAAACGGCCGCGCGGCGTAGGCACCCAATGGGACCAGACCAAGCCGTTAGGGCTTGCCCAGCAGGCGCCGCTCACGGCGCCATTCCAGGCGGTGCTGGAGGCGAGCCTGAAGGACCAGGCGGCCGGCGGCCAAGGCAACGACCCCCACGTATCCTGCGTCAGCAACGGGGTGCCGCGCATCATGACCGCGACATTCCCGATCGCCTTCGTGATAACGCCGAACGTGACCTACGTCCATTTCGAAGCATTCATGCCGCGCCGCATCTACACCGACGGCCGCCAATTCCCGAAAGACGAGGAGCCGAGCTACCAGGGCTACTCCATCGGCAAATGGCTCGATACCGACGGCGACGGCCGCTACGACACGCTCGAAGTGGAAACCCGCAACTTCAAGGGGCCGCGCACATACGAGGCGAGCGGCCTGCCGCTGCACCCGGACAACGAGTCGATCATTCTTGAGCGGATTTCGCTGGACAAGGACAATCCCGATCTCATGCACAACGAAATCACGTCGATCGACCACGCGCTGACGCGGCCGTGGACGATCACCAAGACGTATCGGCGCGACCGTAACGAGCTGTGGCAGGACTATAATTGCGACGAGGCCAACAATCATGTGGTGATCGGCAAGGAAAATTACTTCCTGTCCGGCGACGGATTGCTGATGCCCACCAAGAAAGACCAGCCGCCGCCGGATCTGCGATATTTCAAGCAGACGCGGAAGTAACCGAACGGGGGCTGCAGCCGCTGCTCAGACGCAGAGTCTGATCGCGAATTTCGCGGAGTTTATCATCGGGCCGGCCAAAGCCGGACGGCGGTGGCTCCATCCGGGCGACAGCGAAGCAACCAGCGGCACGCGCACTAGGGAGGACAGCTATGCTTTGTCGAAGCACGATCGGCGCCTTGGCGCTGAGATTTGCGCCGCTCGCGGCGGCGCTTGCGATCGCCGTCGGCGCCGCCGCGGCGGGTGAGGAGATCAAATACCCCGACTGGAGGGGGCAATGGCGGGGCGTCCTGCGCGTCGGCACATTCGGGGGGCAGCCCTCCTTCGACCCGACAAAGTCTTGGGGCAAGGGCCAGCAGGCGCCGCTGACGCCGGAGTATGAGGCGATCCTCGAGAGCAACCTCAAATCGCAGGAACGGGGCGGCTTCTTCGATTGGCGCGGCGCCAACTGCCTCGGCTTCGGAATGCCGCTCATCGCATACGGCTTCCAGCCGATCGAGTTCATCATCACCCCGGAAACGACCTACATGCTGATCGACTGGGTTGAGCATACCCGCCGCATCTACACGGACGGCCGCGACTGGCCCAAGGAAATCGAGCCGACGCTCGTGGGCTATTCGATCGGCAGGTGGGTCGATGAGGACAACGACGGCCGCTATGACGTGCTGGAGGTCGAAACCCGCGGCTTCAAAGGCCCCCGTCACTACGACGCCGCCGGCCTGCCGCTCCATCATGACAACCAGTCCGTCTTCAAGGAGCGCATCTATCTCGACAAGGGCGACAAGAACATCATGCGCAACGAGATCACCGTTTACGATCACGCCTTGACCCGGCCCTGGACTGTGACCCGCAGCTATGTTCGCAACCCCAACCCGCGGCCCGATTGGAACGAATTCATCTGCGAGGAAGGCAATCTGTGGACGAAGATCGGCAATGAATCCTATTTCCTGAGCGCCGACGGGCTGCTGATGCCCACCCGCAAGAACCAGCCGCCGCCGGACCTGCGCTATTTCAAACAGACGAAGCCGTGATCCACGGCACCGTCGCGGCGCAATATGCTGACGCTATTGCGCCCTGCACTCCTAAAATAATACGCGTCGACGGAAGGCCGCCGTGGCGGAAATTCTCGCAAAACATCTCGACGACGGCGAGTGAGTGGGGACGCCAAGGATCGCAGGTGAGCAATCGAAATCACGGACCCGTCATGCCCAGCGACAGCACGGCATCCAGTAAGAGGCTGTGCCCCAAACGAAATCAGGCGGTCACTGGATCGCTCGCTTTGCGCGGGCGATGACACGTTATCGGACGATCAGGATGTTCGCGCCGTTTGAACCGCGCCCGTGATCCATTGTTCGAGCTTGGCCTTCGGGGCGGCGCCGACCTGGCGAGAGGCCATTTCGCCGTTCTTGAAAACCATCAGGGTCGGAATCGACATCACGTTGTACTTCGCGGCGGTCTTGGGATTCTCGTCGACGTTGAGCTTGACGATCTTCACCTTGCCGGACAGCGCGCCATCCGCAAGCTCTTCGAGCGCCGGTGCAATCGTCCGGCATGGCCCGCACCATTCGGCCCAGAAATCCACCACCACCGGTTCCGCGGATTTGAGCACCTTCGCCTCAAAATCAGCATCGGATACCTTCGAAACACCCATGGGACACCTCTTCGTCCTCTCACTTTGGGCGCATCCGGCGCCCCCGGGGTTTGTACGCTCGAACGTAGGGAGGCGACACGACGGCGTCAAGGCGCGCATCACCCGGAGGTGATGCGGACAATCGCCTGATCGAGCATGGCGGCTGGAAGCTCCATTAGATTGGGCTTCTCGGTCCACACCAGCGCGGCGCGGATCGGTCGATCGGTGTAGATTTTGCCCAGCACGGCGCGATAAAGCGCAAGCTGCCCGATATAAGCCGGCGGGGCCACGTCGACGCTTGCTGGCGGATCGCGATTCGTTTTGTAGTCGGCGATCAACACCGCGTGCGCCGCGACCGCAAGCCGGTCGATCTGGCCCGAGACGAGAATATCGGGACCGCAACCACGGGCGAGACGCCCCACGATCGGGACCTCGGCGCGACTCCCCGGCGCGAACAACTCCGCGAATCGCGGATCCGCGAAGATGGCAAGCGCCTGGCTCACGAACAGATGACGCTCGTCCACGCTGAGCGTAGCGCCAGCGCGCGAGAGAAAGCTGTGCGCAGCCGCTTCCCGGCGGGACGGCTCGATATCCGGAAGCGACTGCAGCAGCCGATGGATAAGCGTGCCGCGCGCCAACGCCCGCGCTTGCGCCTGTCCGTCTGCAGTGTTTCGACGTCGCGGCGCCGCTCGCGGCGCAACGGCCTCATCGTGAGCGGACGATGGCGACACCATCGCGGACCGAGCGCTCTCGACCGGCGCCGGCGCAGTCAGCCATTCCGGCAGGTCGACTACGTCGTTCTGGCCAGGACCTCGGCCACCTCCCCCCGGAGGGAATCCCGCACCGCCTGTGTCAGTCCGACCCTCCCCCTTCATGGGAGGGTGGGGGCATGCGATGGCGGACGCTTGAGCGGCCCTTGGCTCCGCGGTCTTGCGGTAGCGCCACGTCGTCGCCTCGCCGTCGCCGATCTCCTGCAATCCCGGCTGGCCATCGAGGCCTTTGCGAATGAGATCGTACCAGCAATCGGGCATTGGCCTCTTCTTGCCATGACACCCGCTCACGATCAGGCGTTCGGCCGCACGGGTCATTGCCACGTACAACAGCCGGCGATACTCGTGCTCGTTTTCATCGAGCGCTGCCTGGCGCGCCGCCGCAACCGCGCGCACATCGAGATCGCGGCGTCCGGCCCAGACGATGCATGTCGACGTGCCGGGCTGCCCTTCCCTACCCTTCCCGTTTGCCCACCCTTCGCTGCCCCGCCTGCGGGCAGGGCTGTCGCATGTGGCACGGCCTTCACCTCTCCCCGCTTGCGGGGAGACGCCCTCTCCCCGCAAGCGGGGAGAGGGAGAAGAGGGCACAGCCCCGCATGCCATCGCCTCGCGCTTGCTGGACGGGGTTAAGGATGGGGTGGGGAGCTCGATTTCGAGCAGCGTCGGCGGATGCGCGCCTCTGGGCGGCGTGGTGGTGTCAGCGAGGATCACCACGGGCGCTTCAAGACCCTTGGCGCCGTGCACGGTCATGACCCGCACCTCGTCGCGGGCAGTCTCCATGTCGCGTTTGACGACGGTGGTGGCCCCCCTCAGCCAAGCAATGAAGCCCTGCAGCGACGGGGCTTCGTGCGTTTCATATTCGAGCGCGAGTTCCAGGAATTCATCGAGCGCGTCAGCGGCCTCAAAGCCTAGCCGCGCGAAGATCTTGCGCCGGCCGTGCTCCGGCCCGAGCAACCACGCGAAAAACGCGAATGGGCTCTCGTGACGCGCCCTCCCGTCACAACGGCGCAACAGCGCATCGGCCGCCGCAAACTCCTCCCTGTCGGCGGCGCGCTTAGCAAGCGTCGCGCGCAGGCTTGCGGGCCGCCCCCATGCAAGCGCGAACAAGAGATCGTCGTCGAAGCCGAACAGCGGGCTCTTGAGCGCAATCGCCAGCGCAAGGTCGTCTTGCGGCAGCAACAACGCATCCGCGAGCGCCATGAGATCGGTGATCGCGATATGCTCGGTCAGCACCAGGCGGTCGGCGCCCGCAACCGCCACGCCCGCGTTCTTCAAGGCGCGGATGATTGCGCCGAACAGCGGACCGCGCTGACGCACCAGAATCAATACGTCCCCGAAACGCATCGCCCGATCCTCGCCGTGGACCGGTGCACGGCCAGCGATCCAGCCACGCACGGTCGCGGCAATCCTGGAAGCGAGCTTGACCTGTGGGCTCGTCTCCGAAACCGCATCGAACGGCGCGTCCCAGGCCTCGATCTCGGGCGCCGGGTCCGGCTCGATCAAGGGCCAGATTTCCACGATCCCGGGCGCCGTACCTGGCAACGCCAGGTGAACGGGCCTGCCGTCGCACTCCGATGTAATGCTGCGATAAATGCGAGGGAGCCGGAACACCTCATCGACCGCGCCAAGAACGTTCTCGCCCGAGCGGAACGAGTGATCGAACCGCACGAAACGCCACGCCGCACCGGAAGCGTGGAAGTGCTTCTCGAAATGCCGCCGTGCAGCGTCATATTCGCGCGGCGCCGCGCCTTGGAACGAGAAAATCGATTGCTTTTCGTCCCCGACGGCAAACACCGTGCGTTGCCGAGGCTCGCCAGCGCCGTCGCCGAATTCCGATGCCAGGCGCTTGATAATGTCCCACTGCTTCTCGCTGATGTCCTGCGCCTCATCGATCAAGATGTGATCTAAACCGAGATCAAGCTTGTAATGCACCCAGTTCGGGTCGCATTCGGCAAGCAGGCGGTGGGCCTTGTCGATCAGATCGTCGTAGTCGAGGAGGCCGCGACGATCCTTCTCATCGGTGTAGCGCCTGATGACCTCGATCGCGATGGTGACGAGCGCCGCCGTCCGGTCGCGGCAGGTGACGCCGTTACGGCGCTCGACAAGCTCTGCCACACGACCCTGTTCGGCGCCGAGCCGTTCGGCGAGTTCCGGATTGCGATCGGCGAGTCCGCTCGTAATCAGCCGCTCTCGCGGCTCGTTGTCTTGAGTCAGGAAGACGCTGAAAAAACGCTCGATCCGCTCTTCACCCGAGGCCACTATCGCCTCCGATAGGCGTCTGGCCTGCTCCTGATCGTTCTTCGACCCCTCTTCAAACACCGCCACGATGTTGGCCCATTGGGACAACGGCAGATATGGCCCGTCGACGATGTCCTTTTCGATGCGCGCAAGATCATCGTCGACATCAATTCCCAGCGCTGTCGACAGTTGCCCCACCGCGCGCTCCAGGTCGCCATCGACCCAGCGGAGGAGCTTTTCGCGCTTGGCGGTCGCCTCGTTCAGCACGTTCACAAGTCTGATGTCGGCGGCCGCCGCAACCGCCACTTTCAGAGCGCGACCGAGGGGCCTTTCGGGCGCCGCGGCGGCTTCGAGCAGGACCGCCATCCTGGCGCGGTCCAGCAATTCGCTCTGTGCGCGCTCCTCCAATACGGTGAAATGCGCCGCCACATCGCTTTCGAATGGGAACAGCTGCAGCACGCGCGCGCAGAATGCATGAATGGTCTGCACCTTGAGCCCGCCGGGCGTTTCGAGGGCCGCCGCGAACAGGCGGCGGGCGCGCTGGCGTTTGGCGGTGTCGATTTCCGTAACGCCGATCTCCCGCATGGCCTCGTCAAGCGCATCGTCGTCGAGTGCGATCCAGCCTTTCAGCCGGTCGTAAACCCGCACCGCCATGTTGGCGGCGGCAGCCTTGGTGAACGTGATGCAGAGGATTTTCGACGGGTCGACGCCAGCAGGGGCGCCGTCGAGCATGAGCCTGATGACGCGCTGCGCCAGCACGTGGGTCTTGCCTGACCCGGCATTGGCCGAAACGAATACGGCCGCCGACGGATCCGACGCCTCGGCCTGCCTGCTGCGCACCGAATCCGGGATGACTCGGGCGGCGTTCACGTGTCTTCCCCTTCCTCTTCGCCCGATAGCGACCACTCCTTGACGCGCGAAAGGTCGTCGTAGGCGCCGTAGCGCTCCTTCCACATGGAGAGAACGAGCGCGCGATAGGGCGTGCTTTCATCTTCGAACGAGTTGACAAGCGACGTGAGGCGTTCGAGCGCCTCGTCGGCCGCCGAATCGAGGCTCCGACCCTTGAGCTTGACTACGAACTCCTCGCCGGCCGGGGTGCCGCCATTTAGCTTCACATACATGAGTTCGCCGATGGATCCGCCAGGGGCGAGCCCGGGAAAGCCGCCGTTGCGCAGCATCGCGGCTTCGAGCGTCAGTTGGGGCGCGACGCCTGCCTGCACCTGCGGGCTCGTCGGCGGACTACCAGTCTTGAAATCCAGAATCGCATAGCGGCCGTCACCGAGGCGTTCGATACGATCGGCACGGCCGACAAGCCGGAAAACCCGATTCGCGGCCTCAATCGACAGCTCGCCGTGGACTTCCGCGTGAGCCGCCGCGATGCCGGCGCGGCGCTTGATCTCGAAATCCGCAAACCAGCGTGCGATGCGTTGATAGCGCGGCCACCAGAATGCGCGGGCCTCGGGGAAATCCTTAAGCGGCGCGAAGTGCCGCTCGCCGATATGCAACAGCACGCGGTAAGACTCGTCCGGCAGTGCGTCGGCGTAGGCCTTGGCAAAGTCCCCGATCGCCCGGTGAATGATGCTGCCGCGCTCCGCTGCTCCGGGCTTGTCATCGACCGGGTCAAGACGTGGCAGCTTGAGAATGTGCTTGGCATAGATCGTGTAGGGATCGCGCAGCCAATGCTCGATGTCGGTTACCGACAACGAGGTCGGGCGGACGGCGAGCGGTGGGCGCGGCGCTGGCCGGCTGATTGGCCGGGGCGGCGCGGCTGGCGCATCGAGGCGGCGGCAAAGCTCGCGGTAACGTTCGCCGCGTGCGAGCGCCTCCTGCCACAACGCCGCGCCCGCGACCGCCGCAAGCCGCTGCACGAAGCGTGAGGCGACCATCGGCGCGCCGCCGCGCTTGGCCGGGTAGGTAAGAAATACCTCGCGCGCGCCGAGCATTTGCACGAAATCGTGGGCCGCAAGGCCGATTCGGCGCTCCGGCAGATCAAGGCCGAGCACATGGCGCATCGGCCGGCTCAGCCACGGATCGGCGCGCGGATCGGGCGGCCAGACGCCTTCGACAAGCCCACCGACAACGACGCGATCGGCGCGGGTCAGCCGCGCTTCCAGCGGTCCGTAGATGGAGATGCGGTTTGCCCCCTCCCGACCCTGCCCCGCTTGCGGGGGAGGGTCGAGAGGGGCATGCCGGACGACCAGGTCGGCGATGGCAGCAACGAACAGCTCCGGGTAATCCTCAAGCGATACCGGGAAAGACTCGATCTTTTCGACGATCTCGTTGAATGCGGCAGCCAGCGCAGCACCATCAGGGCCCGCAAATATCTCTGCGGACTCATCGGCGCCCGCGCGCATGACCGCCTCCCAATGGCGCGCTGCCAGGCCGGCGAAATCCTGGAGGCCGGACAAGGCGGCAGCGGATTGAAGCGGCTCGAGCGCCGTGGCGATACGTTGAAGCAGGGCCTGGGCCTCGTCGAGCTCAGTGGCGTCGAGCGAGGCGCGCGGTTCGCTGTGGTGAATATCCGAGGTCTCACCGCGCTTGAGCTTGGCAAGCTCACCCCGAAACCCGGCGAGGGCCGCAATGAGGCCGGATGAGCCGGGACGAGGACGCGGGCCGCGAAGAATCGCCCGCTCCAACGCCGCGACGCCACGCCCGTGACGAACCTCGTCGGCGCCGAAGCGGGCCAGCGGATGCTTGAGCAGCGCGAGCAGCCGCGTCGGCGCAAGTCCCTCAACCGCCGCTTCGGCGACGAGCCGGCAAAACACCCCGGCGGCCGTGTCGGCGAGCGCGTCGCCACCTGTGTCGTCGGCCATGATGTTCCAGCGCCGCAACGTCACCGCGACTCGTCGCGCCAGCGCACGGTCCGGCGTCACCAGCGCCGCCGTGCGTCCCGGTTCTGACTGGACCTCGCGCAGCGCCACCGCGACAGCGAGCGCCTCTTC
>Ga0066903_100003035_pt1 | contig 13495 bp, 9 predicted proteins | sample PanSoiMetaGPlot1_FD_67491 | JGI IMG/M metagenome (GOLD analysis project Ga0066903, IMG submission 67491) | Tropical forest soil microbial communities from Panama analyzed to predict greenhouse gas emissions - Panama Soil - Plot 1 (version 2) | ecosystem: Environmental > Terrestrial > Soil >... | reverse complement strand
AGCGCGCTGAGCACGGCCGGCGTCGCCTCCGGGTGGGGCCCATCGTCGAAGGTCACCGCCACCCCCTCCTGGTCGTCGATCCGCCTCGGCAGGCCGAGCGCCTCGGCGACGCCCGGCACGATCGGCGCCAGGGCCGGAGTCCACCATGCGGCCGCCGCGGCGGCCGAGCCGATGAGGAGAGCCTTGCGGATGGCAGGATGGTGCCACTCATGGACGGGGAGATCGCTCTCGGCTTCGCCCTGGCGCTCGCCGCCGCCTGTTGCTACGAGACCGGCTACGCGCTGCAGGCGATCGAGGCCCGGCGGGCGCCCCGCGAGAAGGCGCTGCGGCCGTCGCTGATGACCTACCTGCTGACGCGTCCGCTCTGGGTCGGCGCGACGGCGCTCTCGCTGCTCGGCTGGCCGCTCCAGATTCTCGCCCTCACCCACGCCCCGCTCACCCTGGTGCAGCCGACGCTGGCGCTCGGCCTGCTGCTCCTTCTCTTCCTCGGGGTCCGCATCCTCGGCGAGTCCGTCGGGCCACGCGAGATCCTGGCGGTGGTCCTGATCATCGGATCGGTCGGCGTCTTCGCCTGGGCGGCGCCGCGCGAACCCGGCGAGGTGGAGCGAAGCGCCGGGCTCGTCGTCGCACTCGCGATCCTGGCGTCGGTGACCCTCCTGCCCTACGCCATCGGGCTGTTCGGCCGCCGCACCTATCCGATGATGTTGCTGGTCGCGAGCGCCGGTGCGGCCGACGGAATGGCCGCCTTCGTCGCCAAGATCGTCGCCCAGGACGCCGGCGAGGGAGCCCTGCTCGCCGTCCTCGGCTGGGCGGCCCTGGTCGCAACCTTCGTGCTGATCGGGGTGGTCAGCGAGTCGACGGCGCTCCAGCGCTTCGCCGCCACCCGGGTCGCCCCCACCGTGCTGGTGATGCAGATCGTGATCCCGGTCGTGATGGCGCCGTTGGTCGGAGGCGAGGGCTGGGGCGGCACGCCGCTCGGCGGCGCGGTGCTGGTGATGGCGCTAGTCACGGTTGCCTTCGGCGCCGGCCTGCTCGCGAGCTCCCCGGCCGTCGCGAAGCTCGCCGTCGGCGAGTCGGACGACGACTGACGCCGCGGAGGGCAGCTCCGCGAACGACGAATCCGGGGCCGGCTTGCCCGCCAGTGCCCGCACGAGGGCACCGGCCAGCTCGTCGCGGGATCCGGCGACCTCGGCCAGGCCGAAACGCACGAACGCCTGGTTGTTCACGCGCACGTGGCCCAGGCCCCAGCCGTAGGAGACCACGCCGCAGCCGCTCATGATCGCCTCGAGCACGGTGAGCCCAGCCGACGAGTGGACGAGGACATCGGCGGCGGCGAACCAATCCGGCATGCGGTCCGTGAAGCCCTCCACCCGCACCCGCGGCTCGCCCGCGAAGTGCTCGCTCAGCCTGGAGCGGAGCTCCTCGTTCCGCCCGCAGAGGCAGACCACGGTGGCCCCGGGCAGGCCCAGGGCCTCGGTCGCTCCTCCCTCCAGGTCCCCGATCGCCCAGCCGCCCCCGGAGACCAGGACCACCGGGCCTTCCGCCGGCAGCTCGAGCCGCCGCCTCGCCTCGGCCTGGTCGCGGGGGTCGTAGAAGCGCGGATCGGTCAGTCCCCTGACGGTGACGATCCGGCTCCGCGGGGCGATCCCGCGCACCTCCTCGGCCGACTCCGGGTGGGTGAGCAGATGGAGGTCGACGCCGGGGTGCGCCCAATAGCGGAGCGCCGCGAGGTCGGTGATCGCCGAGACGACCGGGACTTCGAGCTTGCCGCGTTGACGCAGCCGGCCGAGGATGTCGGTGGCGCCCGGGTAGGTGGAGATGACAACGTCGGGATTCGACTCCTCCACCGCCCGCCGGATCGGCCCACGGCCGAGAAGCTCCAAGCCCTTGCCCGCCAGCCATCTGGTCGGCGCGAAGTCGCTGATCAGCCGGTGGATGACGTCGAAGATCCGGCTGCCGATCTTCGAGTGGAAGCGCGAGCTGTCCATGATGATCCGCCGCAGGAGCGGCCCGACGATGGCGATCGTGTCGACGATCTCGATCTCGGCATTCGGGACCTCGTCCGAGATCCCCTCGGCGAGCACCCGCGCCGGGAGGTCATGGCCCTCGCCGATCGACGCGCTGAGGATCAGGACGCGCAACTACCTGGGCGGGAGCTGAGACCGGCGAAAGACGGGTCCCGCGTACCAGAACCCGGTGAACGCCACCGCCATCACCGCCCCGGCGATGATGGCCGTCGCCGGCCCGAAGAGGAAGTCGCTGATCAGGGCGATCGCTCCGGTCATCGCGATCGCCAATAAGAACAGGCCGGCGAGGGCCAGGTTGTTGGCGATGGTGACGATGTACTCCTTCTGCTGACGGCGGAAGAGGACGCGGTGGCCGGCGGTGGGCGCGACCAGCAGCACGCTCGAGAGGGCGACGCAGATCAGCACGCCGAAGTAGAGCTTCTCCTGGAAGTCGGTGAGCTCCTTGAACCGCTGGGTGAACGGGACGGTCAGCAGGAAGGCGAAGAGGACCTGGACTCCCGGCAGGGCCACGCGCAGCTCCTGCAGCAGGTCGGAGAGGTTGCGGTCCGCGCGCTCCTCCTCCCCCTCATCCCTGCCGCTCTCCTCGTGAAGCCGCCCCACGGCCCCGGCTAGGAGTGCTTGACGGCGATCGCCTCGATCTTGTGAGCAGCCGTCTCGGTGGAGTCGATGGCGCGCTCGAGCAGCCCGAAGATGTCCTTCCAGCGGATCACGACCATCGGGTCGATCCCATTCGAGAAGAGGGACGCGAGCGCCTCACGCCAAACCCGGTCGCCCTCGTTCTCAAGGCGGTGGATCTCCACCCAGTAGCGCTCCAGCTCGGTGAAGCCGCGGAGGTCGGTGAGCAGTCCCGAGACCTGCTCGCACGATTGGGCGAGAATCGCCGAGAGCGCATGCGCCTGCTCCATCGGCGCCTCGATCTGGTACAGGCCCATGAAGTCGGCGGCCTCCTCGATGTCGTCGATGATGTCGTCGAGCTGGGTGGCCAGCGAGTAGATGTCGGCGCTGTCGAGGTTCTTGGGCGGCTCGTTGTTGAGACGCCGAACGATTTCCTGCGTGATCCGGTCCCCCTCCTGCTCGGCCTTGAGGATGTCCCGCGTGATCCCGGTGTCCTCCGGCCAGGTGTCGAACATCCGCTCCAGAAGCCGCGCACCTCGCAGGATGTTGCCGCCGGACTCGGCCAGCGCATCGAAATACACCGTATCCCGGCTTGTCACTGATCGGAGCGCCACCGAAGGCCAAGCTACCAGAGGTCCCGCCGCCCGACCATGGGCTGGTCGTGACCGGTCAGGCACGGAGCCTGGCCGCCTCCGCTGCGCTCTTGGCATGGAGCTCGAGCAGCTCACCCTGGAGGCTGCGCGGCTGGTCGCCGTTGACCGTGCGGCGGGACCAGACGCCGTCCGGCCCGAGCTCCCAGGAGCTGGTGTTGTCCGCGAAGGCGCGGTCGAGTACGTCCGAGAGCTGATCCCGATTGGTCTGATCCTCGACAGGGGTGACGAGCTCGACCCGGTTGTAGAGGTTGCGAGGCATCAGGTCGGCGGAGCCGATGTAGATCCGAGTCTCGTCCGGCCGCTCGAATGAGTAGATCCGCGAGTGCTCGAGGAACCGCCCGACGATCGAGACGACCCGAATGTTCTCGGAGATCCCCTCCACCCCTGGGCGCAGCGCGCAGATCCCGCGAACGTTGAGGTCGACCTTCACCCCCGCCTGCGAGGCGCGGTAGAGGGCTCTGATCGAGGGCGGATCGAGCAGCGAGTTCATCTTCATCCGGATCCGCGCCGGCCGGTCCGGCGAGTGAGCCTCGATCGTCCGGTCGACCTCGTCGACGATGCCCTCCTTCAGGTTGAAGGGCGCGACCCAGACCTCCTCGTATCCGCTCGGCCTCGCGTAGCCGGTCAGGTAGTTGAACATCTCGGCGATGTCCTCGCCGATCGCCGGGTTGGCCGTGAAGAGCCCGAAGTCCGTGTAGATCCGCGCGGTCTTCGGGTTGTAGTTGCCGGTCCCGATGTGCACGTAGTTCCGCACCCCGTCTCCCTCCCGGCGGGCGACGAGGATGCACTTGACGTGCGTCTTCAGGCCGGGGATGCCGTAGACGACGTGGACGCCGGCTTCCTCGAGCGCCCTCGCCCAGCGGATGTTGGCGCTCTCGTCGAATCGCGCCTTCAGCTCCACCAGGCAGACCGCCTGCTTGCCGCGCTCCGACGCCTCGATCAGTCCCGGCACCAGAGGCGAGTCCGCGCTGGTCCGGTAGACCGTCTGCTTGATCGCCAGGACGTTCGGGTCCTCGACCGCCTGGCGCACGAAGCGCTCGACGGAGCCGGCGAACGAGTCATAGGGATGGTGCACGAGGATGTCGCGCTCGCGCATGGCGCCGAAGACGTCAACCTCGCGCTGGGTACGGCTTCCCTCCTGGAGCTGCTTCGGGGTCACTCCCTGCCAGGGCGGGTAGCGCAGCTCGCGGTGGCCGGGCACCGCGTAGATGTCCTTGAGGTCGTCGAGCCCGAGCAGCCCGGCCGACTCGTAGACGCCCTCGGGGTCCACATCCATCGCCTCCACCAGCTGGTCGCGCAGCCGGGACTCCATGTCCGGTGACACTTCGAGCCGGACGACCTCCCCGAAGCGGCGGCGGCGCACCTCCTCCTCGACCGCCAGCAGGAGGTCGTCGGCCTCGTCGGAGATGTCGTAGTCGGTGTCCCGTGTCACCCGGAAGAGCGAGTGGTGGACGATCTCCATCCCGGGGAACAGATCGTCGAGGTTGGCGGCGACGACGTCCTCGAGCGGCACGAAGGTCAGCCCGTCGCCGATCGAGAGGAAGCGGCGGAGGAGCTCCTTCGGCACCTTCACCCGTGCGGCGACCTCCTCGTCCTTCTCCGGGTTCCGGAGCAGGACTCCCCAGTTCAGGCTCATGTTCGAGATGTAGGGGAAGGGCCGGCCGCGGCCGATCACCAGCGGCGTCAGCGCGGGAAAGACCTGGCTCGTGAAGAGATGCTCGACCTCCTCCCGCTCCCGCCCATTGGCGTCCTCGAGGGAGAGGATCCGGATCCCGTGCTCGGCGAGTGCGGGGCGGATCTCGTCGGAGAAGCACTTGCAGAGCCGGGTCCGCAGGTCCATCGTCCGCTGCGTGATCAGCTTGATCACGTCCGCCGCCCCCATCGCGTCGGCGCCGCGCGCATCGATCTTGGACTCCACCTGGTCCTGGAGGCCGGCGACGCGCACCATGAAGAACTCGTCGAGGTTGTCCTCGTAGATACCGGCGAAGTTGACCCGTTCGAGCAGCGGCACCCTCGGGTCCTCGGCGAGCTGCAGGACCCGGTCGTTGAAGTCGAGCCAGGAGAGCTCGCGATTGAAGTAGAGCGACGGGTCGGTCAGTTCCCGATCAGACGCGGTCGCGCGCACCGCCTCAGGGGCAATCGTCGCTCCCCCATCGGCCGCGGGCCCGCTGCCGGCAGCGGTCTCCTGGGCGAGCTCGTCGGTCACGAAACTCACCTTAGCGCCGTTGCTCAAGCAGCTCTGACGAGCTTGATGCGGGGCTCCTCGGCGGGCTCGGTGACTCGGTCATACCCGTCGGCCAGCTGCGTCATCGCCGCCTGCCAGGTGCGGGCGTGGGCGGCGGCGAGACCCTGGCGGCCGAGCTTGGCCCGCCAGGCCGGGGAATCGGCGAGCTGCAGGACAGCCGCGGCCAGCATCGCGGGGTCGGGCTCACAGAGCCGCCCGGTCTCGCCGTCGACCACGATCGAGGAGGGGCCGCCCTCGTCCACAGCCACGCAAGGAAGGCCGCTGGCGCCGGCCTCGACCAGCACCTGGCCGAAGGTGTCGGTCCGGCTGCAGAAGATGAAGATGTCCGCGCTGGCGTAGGCACGTGGCAGCTCGTCGCCGCCCAGCCAGCCGAGGAACGTCGCGCGGTCCCCGAGCCGCTCACGCAGCAGCTCCTCCTCGGGCCCGCCGCCGGCGAGCAGCAGGTGGAGCCGCGGGTCCGCCTCGTTGGCGCGCAGGAAGGCGTCGGCCAGCAGGTCGACTCCCTTCTCCTTCGTCAGGCGCCCGACGTAGAGGACCTTGATCTCGCCCGGGTAATCGTCGGCGGAGCGCAGGGCCGGGTCGAAGCGGGAGGTGTCCACGCCCCGGCCCCAGCGGCCGATCGAGCCCCGCTCGATGCCGAGCTTGACCAGCGACTCGTCGCTGGCGGGGCTCGGGGAGAGGACCCTGCCGCACTGCTTGTAAAAGAGCGAGAGGGCTATGTCCATGCCCCGCTCCAGCTCGGGGGAGGAGGAGCGGAGGCCCGCGTAGGCGCCCAGCTCCGTGTGCCAGCTGCCGAGGACCGGCAGCTCCATGATCCGGGCGATCAGCGCCGCCGTCACTCCGGCGGGGCCCGGGGCCGTCAGGTGAACCGCGTCGAAGCGCCCCTCGGCGAGCGCCTCGACCATCGCCGGCAGGCCGGGCACGCCGATCTCGAGGCCGGCGTAGAACGGGATCTCCACCTCGGCCACCGCCGGGAGCCGGCGGTCGACGTTGCGGTCCGTGCCGATCACCTCGACGTCGTAGCCGGGGACGCCGAGCTCGCGGATCCGCTCGATCGTGTGGGTGACGCCGTGCATGCCGCCGATCGCGTCGGCGATCAGAGCTACGCGCTTCGGGCCCTCGGCGGGCGTGAGCTTGGCCTTCTCCTTGCCGAGGAACGCGGCCGCCGGCGCGTACGGGATCGCCGGGATCGCGGCTCGAAAGAGGTTGCGGCCCGCCTGGACCGCGCGAGGGGCGAGCTCAGCCGGCTCTCCACCGCTTCCGATCAGCTCCACGGTCTCCTCGACGACCTCGCGGAGCCGGCGTTCGTGCATCCGCCGGGCCCGCCGCGCGAGCTCCGCGTGGCTGAAGTCGTCCTCCTGCATGTAGTCGATCAGCGCCCTGCCGGGCTCGACGCCCACGGCGTCGGTGAAGGCATGAAGCAGGGCGCGCGCGTCCTCCGGCCCAAGGTCGCTTGCGGACTCGCCCTGCCGGAGGTTGCCCTCGCTCATCACGCGCTCCGCGATCTTGAGGACGGCGTCGGCATCCGGCTCGCGGATCTCGCCGTGGGCGAGAGGTTGCCCAGCTGCGGCAACCCGATTCGTGGCGGTCTCGGCGTCCTTGATCAGCAGGGCGCGGGTGGCGAGGCCCATCGCCGAGTGGGCCCACTTGGCGGCGCTGCCCTGCTCGCCGCGGGCCTCGGCCCGGCCCTCGCGGATGTGGCGCAGAAACTCTTCCGGCGTGGCCGCCGGGGGCGTCTCGGTGAACGTCCTCCCGATGTCCACGCCGGCGTGGTCATCCGAGCCGCCGGTGCCGGTACCCCCGTGCGTCTCGATGTAGATCGCGGCCGGCATGTTGAGCTCGCGCGCGCGGGAGCCGTTGCGGGTCTCCCACACCGGGAACAGCTGAGCGAGCCTCCGCCTGTGCGCCGGGGTGAGCGGCGCCTCGACCGCGTAGAAGGGGTGTGCCAGGGAGCAGGAGATCTCGCGCGAGTGCAGGTACTCAGCACAGGCCTCCAGGTCGCGGTTGTGTCCCTGCAGCCAAGCGTGATCGTCGGGGCTGATGCCGAGGCAGAGCAGATGGACGGCCTGCGGCTCGCCGCGGAACCAGGCGGTGAGCTCCTCGGAGATGAAGACGTCGTCGCGGTCCGCGATCTCCAGGCAGCCGTCGATCGTGTCGTGATCGGTGATCGTCACGAAGTCCATGCCTCGCCGCTTGGCGAGCTCATGGACCTCCTCCGGCGGCGTGGCGCACTCCGGCAGGCCGAGGCTCCGCTGGATGCCGAGCTTCGAGACCTCAGATGCAGTCGAGTGACAGTGCAGGTCCACCCGGGTGGTGGCTATCGGGTTCATCTCGCCCCCGTTTCAGTAGCTCCCTTTTTCACGGCTCAGGGTGCCTGTATGCAGGGAAAATCCCGTTACGAGTTGGTTGCGCCGACGTAAAGAGGTCGTGAACCGGCTCGTTGGCACACTCCGCGGATCGGCGTCGCATTCGAGAGCGAAGCGCCTGAGGGGGCGCTGCGGAGCGGTGAGCAGGTCGCTGCGAGACTGCTCGCCGGACTGCGCCCGTGGGCGTGCCACGGGATCGCGCGCGACCAGCTGATCACGTTGACGGAGGGAGTCCTCGTCCACGAGGAGCGGGAGGACCCGGTTCCGCTCGCGGACGGGGTCGAGATCGTCCACCCGGCGCCCGACCGGATCCTCGTCGTGATCGAGCCCGGGGAGGCGGGCTGGTTGCGACTTGGCGTCAGCTGGCCCCTCACCGATGGTGAGCGGGTGACGGGTCTCGGGGCGCGGCACGGCCTCGACTTCGACCAGCGCGGCCGCTGCGTCCGGCTCGGCGCGGATCGCCGCTACACCGGCCCGGACTGCCCGCCCGAGTTCCTCGAGCAGGGGGGCATCCCCCAGGGCGACTACGCGCCGGTCCCCTGGCTCCTCTCCTCGGCCGGCTGGGCGGCGTGGATCGAGACCTCGGGCCCCGGTGTCGAGATCGACCTGAGCGGGGACGGGGCCTCGCTCTCGGTCCGCGCCGCCGCCGGGCCGCTCCGGCTCCACCTGTTCACCGGCCCCACACCCGCGGCGCGGCTACGGGCGTTCCTACGGGAGACGGGTCTCCCGGCCCTGATGCCGGAGTGGGCCTACGGCCACTGGAAGAGCCGCGACGTCTACGAGCACCAGGACGACGTCGAGGACGACTGGCGCGGCTACCGCGACAACGACCTGCCCCTCGACGCGATCGTGATCGACTCGCCGTGGGAGACGCAGTACAACACCTGGCGCTTCAACCCACACCAGTTCCCGGACGCCCCCGGCCTGGTCGCGGGCATGCGGGAGGACGGGGTGCGCACGGTGGTCTGGGTGACCCCCTGGGTGAACCTCGAGTCGATCGACGGGCAGCGCCCTCCCGACGCCGAGTCCGAGCGGCTCCACGCCGAGCCGGCGGAAAACTATGCCGAGGGCGCCGAGGCGGGTCACTACGTCCGGGCGGCCGACGGCAGCCCCCACGTCGGTCGCTGGTGGATGGGCACCGGCTCGATCGTCGACTTCACCTCGCCGGCGGCGAGCGACTGGTGGTGCGAGCTCGCCCGCGACGTCTTCGAGCTCGGGGTCGAGGGCGTCAAGGCCGACGACGGCGAGGGCTACTACTTCCCACCCGACGCCGGACTCGCCGATGGCCGTAACGGCGCCGAGGCGGCCTGGGAGTACGGGCGGCTCTATCGGGAGGCGACCCAGCGCGCGCTCGACGCAGTCCACGGCGAGGGCCGTGGCGTCGTCTTCGGGCGCTCCGGCTGGACCGGCCAGCAGGCGACCGGAATGCTCTGGGGCGGTGACCAGGCGTCCGACTTCTGGTCGCTCAGGGCCTTGGTCGCCTCGCTGCTCACCTGCGCGGCGAGCGGCTTCTCGAACCTCTCGCACGACGTCGGCGGCTATCTCGGCCGCCGGCTCGCCGAGCGCTGCGAGCCGGAGCTGCTCGTGCGCTGGGCCCAGCTCGGCGCGCTCACGCCGCTGATGCAGGCGCATGGGCGCTTTCAGCAGGAGGCCTGGACCTACGACCCGGAGACGCTCGAGTGCTACCGCGAGGCGGTGCTGCTGCACGAGCGCCTGGTTCCGTACATCCGGGCGGCCGCGGCAACCGCCGCGCGAAGCGGCCTGCCGGTCATGCGACCCCTCTGCCTGGTCGATCCCGAGGACCCAGAGGGCTGGGCGATCGCCGACTCCTACCTCCTCGGCCCCTCGCTGTGGGTGGCGCCGATGCTCGATGAGGGCGCCGCCGAGCGCCGCACCTATCTGCCTCGCGGTGAGTGGCTCGACTGGTGGAGCGGCGAGCGCATCGAGGGAGGGAGGTGGATCGACGCCGAGGCGCCCCTCGACCGGATTCCGCTCTGGGTTCGGGTGGGCTCCCTCGTCATCACCTACCCGGCGGATGAGGTGGAGCGCGGCCTGGGCGAGGACGATGTGACGCGGCCGCTGGAGGCGACCCTCTGGGGGAAGCCGGCCCTCGGCCATATCGCCGCCGACCTCGCGGACGGCACCCACATCACCTGGCGGCGCGGCGAGTGGTCGGTCGCCCCCGAGCGCCCGGTCAGCTTCCTCTACCCACCCGAGGGCTAGCTCGGCCGGCGCGGCGCCGGGTTCGTCCGGCGCTGGATCTGCCCGTGGCGCTGCGCCCGCTGGTCCGCCTCGCGGGTCGCCTGCTCGCGGTCGAGGCGAGCTCGCTCCGCCTGGGCCTCCGCCTGCTGGGCGGCTCGCTCGGCCGCCTCGGCCTGGATCCGGGCCTGCTCGGCGGCCTTCGCGGTGCGCCGGGCCTCGCGGGAGCGGCGCAGGTGGCCGTCGACCGCGCGCTGCAGACGCAGCCAGGTCCCGGTGTCCTCCTGCCGCTTCCAGAAGGCCTCGAAGCGGTCGCTGAGCAGCTGGCGCCGCGCCTCCAGGTAGACGGCCAGCACGTCGAGTCCGCGGTACGCGGTCCGGTGCGGGGCCTGTGCCGCGAGCCTGGGATCGAGGTCCGGCGCCTTGCCGGCCTTCTCGCGAACGGTTCTGGCGTCGGCCCGCTCCAGCTCCTTCAGGTGACCCCGGACGCGCGGCAGCATCACGTCGCAGTCGTGGATCTCCCCGAGGATGTCCTGCAGGTCCCGCGCTCGGCGGCGAGCGGTGTCGGCGGGTCGACCGAAGCAGAAGCCGGTCACCTCGAGCACGTAGCGGAGGCGCTTGGCCGCGATCCGCATGTCGTGCTGCGCCTTGGTCTTGCCGTCCAGCGCGCGAGGCGCGAAGGCCAGCATCTCGTCGAGCCGGACCTGGACGATCCGGGCAGCGTTCTCGCCGAGCGAGCGCGCGGGGTCGAGCTTCTTGACGGGCTCGGCTCTCACTCCGCCGCCTCGCGCGCCCCGCTCACCAGGTCCTCCATGCTCTCGCGCAGGGTCCTCAGGCTCTCCTCCGAGACGAGCGGGGCGAGATCCTCGTTGGCCCGCTCCTGCTCGCTGCGCAGCTGCTCGATCAGGGATGCCACGCCCCGCCTGTCGGGGGCGGCCATCTGATCGTTGAAGTCATGCAGGGCGGCGATCGCAACGTCGCGGTCCCGCCGCTCGCCGAGCGCGTCGGCGAGCCGCTTCACCTCGGCCAGCGTCTGCCCGTAGAGCCTTTCGGGGAAGCACGGCTCGAAGATCTCCAGCGCCGCACGCAGGCGGCGGGTGGCGACCCGCATGTCGTGGACCCGCTCGATATCGCCCGTGTCGAGCACGCCCCGGGCGTGGTCGGCCAGCTCCTCGCCACGCACCGCGACGATCATCGCGCCGGCCTCCGCGTACGGCGCCTCGCAGGTCAGATCGGGGATCGGTTTGGCCTTGGCCACGCCGGGAACCGTACCGGCGAACCGGCCGGACTCAAAATGATGCTCGGCTTTAGCAACCGGATTACCTTTTGAAGCGTCATGACGCAGCTCTCCCGCAGACGGCGGAGACGCCTCCAGACCTCGGGCAGAAAGAAGCTCCTCCTGAGCCTCGGCGTTCCCCTGGGGCTGCTCGGGATCGGCGTGATCGCGGGCGGCATCTGGCTGCTCAGCATCTACGACTCGGCTCCATCGCTCGCCTCGCTGCACCCGATCACGAAGGGCACGGTCTCGAAGGTCTACGCCGCCGACGGCTCCCTGATCGGGGTGATCCACTCCGACAACATCCGGCAGCCGGTCGGCAGCCAGCAGATCCCCCAGGACCTGAAGGACGCGACGGTCGCGATCGAGGACAGGCGCTTCTACCAGCACGGCGGCATCGACCCCTCCGCCATCCTCCGGGCCGGCTGGGATGACCTGACGGCCGGCGGCAAGCCGGTGGAGGGCGGCTCGACGATCACCCAGCAGCTCGTCCGGAACCTCTACATCCAGAACCCCCAGGACACCCTGAGGCGGAAGATCATCGAGGCGCACCTCGCCAACGACGAGGAGGCCCAGCACTCGAAGGACTGGATCCTGACCAGATACCTGAACACGGCCTCGTACGGAACCAACTACGGGGCCACCGCGATCGGCGTCGAGGCGGCCGCGCAGACCTACTACTCCAAGCACGCTCGCGACCTGACCCTGCCGGAGGCGGCGATGATCGCGGGCCTGCCGCAGGCGCCCTCCCAGTACAACCCGCTGCTCAACCCGCGGGCCGCGCTCGCCAGGCGCAACGAGGTGCTCGCGGCGATGAAGCAGCAGGGCAACATCACCTCGGATGAGTACTCGAGCGCCGTGGGCCAGGATCTCGGCCTCAACCCGGGACAGAAGTACAACCGGATCCGCCAGCCCTACATCTTCGACCTCGTCAAGCAGGAGCTCGAGGACCGCTACGGGCTCAACACCGTCGAGAACGGCGGCCTCAAGGTCTACACCACGATCCAGCCCCAGCTCCAGGAGGCGGCGCAGAGCGCGGTCGACTCCTGCTCGGTCTGCTATCCGGACGGCGGCCCGGCGTCCGCCCTGGCCTCGGTCAACCCGGCCAACGGCGAGATCGTCGCCCTCGCCTCCACCCAGCGCTACTCGCCGAACAGCCAGTTCAACTTCGCCGCCCACGCTCAGCGCCAGCCCGGCTCCTCGTTCAAGGTCTATGACTTGACGACGGCGATCAAGCAGGGCATCGACCCGAACTCCACGTATTACAACGGCAGCTCGCCGATCACCCTGCTGACGCCGGGCGGCGAGAGATGGACGGTCAACAACGCCGAGCCGGGCGGCGGGGTCATGCCGCTCACCCAGGCGACCTGGGACTCGGTCAACGTGGTCTTCGCACAGCTCGGGTTGGACGTCGGCCCGGCCAACATTGCCAAGACCGCCTACGCGATGGGGATCACCTCGCCGCTCGGGGTCAAGGGCGTGCGGGACATCCCCTGCAAGGTCGGCCCAAACTGCTACATCCCCCCGGCCGACGCGATCGGCGGGCTCAACGTCGGCATCACCCCACTCGAGCAGGCGGACGCCTACGCCACGCTCGCCGACGGCGGCGTCCACCATGACGCCACCGCGATCGGCCGGGTTGTCTTCCCGAACGGCAACACGGACGAGCCGAGCGCGAGCGAGGGCAAGCGGGTGCTCACTCCCGGACAGGCCTACGACGTGACGAAGGTGCTCGAGGGCGTGATCACCAGCGGCACCGGAGCCGGGTACACCTACATGGGCTGCTCGTCGGAGGCCGGCAAGACCGGCACCAGCGAGGGGCTCTCGGACGCCTGGTTCGTCGGCTTCACGCCCCTCTACTCGACGGCCGTCTGGACCGGGCACCCTCTCTCCCGAGCCTCGACCGGGTTCGGCGGCCCCACCTCCGGGCCGATCTGGCGCTCCTACATGGAGGCAGCCCAGGGGAGCGACTGCCCCGACTTCCAGGTGCCGACGAGCCTGCCGACCCTGACGGCGTTCCACGGGAAGCACACGGCATCCGGATCGGCCAACTCGACCTTCGGCACCTCGACGACGACGACCATCACCACGACCACCACCACGACCACGAGCGG